>Ga0207416_1003434_pt1 | contig 15166 bp, 16 predicted proteins | sample PaiPotPPM11metaG_FD_184107 | JGI IMG/M metagenome (GOLD analysis project Ga0207416, IMG submission 184107) | Iron sulfur acid spring bacterial and archeal communities from Banff, Canada, to study Microbial Dark Matter (Phase II) - Paint Pots PPM... ...
CCTTGCTGGGTTCCGATGCCCGCTTCGACTTGATGATCACCGATGTCGGGCTGCCGGGCATCAACGGGCGTGAACTCGCCGAGATCGCACGTCGACGGCGCCCGGACCTGCGGGTCCTGTTCTTAACCGGCTATGCCGAGCATGCGACCGCGCTCAACGAGTTTCTTTTGCCGGGCATGGAGATGCTGACGAAACCGTTCACCCTGGCCGCATTGGCGCAGAAAATTCGATGGATGATTGAACTGGAGCACTCTTGAGTACAGGCGCTTTCGGGCTCGACGAACTGGAGATTGACGCTCTTACGGAGCTGGTAAATATCGGGGTCAGCCGGGCCGCTGCCAGCCTTCGCGACATGGTCGGGGAGCAGGTCTTCCTATCGGTTCCATCGGTGGCCGTAACGTCCCCGGCGCGGGCGGCCGAACTGATCGGCGAACGCGAGACGAGCGTGCTGATTGCTGTGCGGCAGGGGTTTCAGGGTGCATTTTCCGGATCCGCCCTGCTGATCTTCCCCGAAAAGAACAGCTTGGAGTTGGTGCGGGCCGTGGCCGGCGATCATCTGTCTCTCGAAGATATTTTGGAACTGGAACAGGAAGCATTAGCAGAAATCGGCAATGTCATCCTGAATGGGTGTATGGCGACAATAGCGAACCTGCTGCAACGCAGGTTGACCATTTCTCTGCCCGAAATATTAACCGGCTCCGCAAAGGATTTGTTCAACAAAACTCCGTCTCCGTTGGGCGAGGTCGTATTATTCATCCATATCGATTTTACCATAAAGGGACGCGAATTGAGCGGCTATGTCGCGATGATGATGGATTTGCCCTCGCTGGAGGCGCTGAAGCTTTTGGTTGATGAGTTCATCCGGCGCACCGTCACCTGAGAGACGTGTTAAGCGACCGTCGGACGAGTTGTTGCAAATTGGCGCCCGCAGCGCCGGCAGCAGCTTGGCATCGGACACCTCCAGACTGCCGAAACTTCGACGTCCACGTGTAGAATGTCGCCGAGCTGACCCGTGCGTGCGCCGGACCTCCGCTGTCGGGACGCCCGCCTCCTGCTCCCGCAGCACCGCGATGATCTGCTCTTCGGTAAACCTACGCGGCTTCTAAAATTACTAGCCTAATGCCTTCGGTATGACATGGCCTCAGCCAACCACGTACTTTCGTGCGTCGTTGCGCCGAACCTGGTTTGCCTTGGTCAAAGCGGTGAGAGCGTTCGATACCGACATTTCACCGGTCTTATTACCCTTTAGCCCCATCTGTTCGAGGATTTCGCCTCGAGTGAGGCCCTTGTGGGCCTTAATGATCTCGAGGAGCTGCTCGCGCTTGCTGCCGCGACGAGCGCGCGTTTGCCCACGGTGACTTGTGGACTGTCGGCGGCCCGGTACCTTGCCTGCCTTCGCGGCTTCATAGGCATCGATTGCCGCCAATTCTCGATTGACGTCCGCGAGCTTATTCTCAAGCTCCTGCTGCTGCGTAAAAATTGGGCAATTATATACTTTACAACCCTGATCTACAGGTTGTATTCTCGGCCTCAACTTGGGGGCCGCTGTGTCCATCGCCGACAACCCGATTTTCTACGACGCCGAGAAAGCCCGCGAATGGCTTGAAGCTCTGTTGTGGCCCGAAGGTCCGGTCTGCCCGCATTGCGGGCTGATCGGCGCGGCCTACAAGCTCAACGGCAAGAAACAACGCGCCGGCCTCTACAAGTGCAAGGGTTGCGAGGAACAGTTCACCGTCACGGTCGGCACCGTTTTTGAGCGCTCACATATCCCGCTCAACAAATGGGTTCTGGCGCTTCAACTGTTCGTGGCTAGCAAAAAGGGCATGTCGGCGCATCAACTACACCGCATGCTCGGTGTGACCTACAAAACGGCTTGGTTTATGGCGATGCGCATCCGCGAGGCGCTGATCGACAGCCCATTTGCAACGATGCTCGGCGGCGAGAACAAGGTCGTGGAGATCGACGAGACCTATGTTGGCGGCAAAGAGGCCAACAAGCATAAGTCGAAGCGCACTCCAGGCCGCCAAGGCGGTTCTGGCAAGGCTCCGGTGTTGGCGTTGGTGGAGCGCGACGGCTTTGTGCGCTCGCAACACGTCGCCAACGTCAATTCCAAGACGCTAAGGCCGATCCTGCAAGCCAATATCGACAAGCACTCCTACGTGATGACGGATGAGAGCGTTGTGTATCCGCCGATCACCAAAGAATTTTCCGGGCATGGCCGCGTCAATCACAGCGCCGAGGAATACGTCAGGGCGGCGTTCTGGCATACCAATACCGCTGAGAACTATTTCTCGATTTTGAAGCGCGGCATCGTCGGCGTGTACCACCATGTTTCCGAAACGCATTTGCACCGCTACCTCGGCGAATTCGATTTCCGCTACAACCAGCGCGTCGCGCTCGGCGTCAATGACGATCAGCGCATGGCGAAGGCCGCCAAGGGCATCGTCGGCAAGCGCCTGACCTATCGGCGGACTGATCGGACCGAAGAAACCGAGGCCGAAATCCCGTTCTAAGCCGGAGAAGCGCAAGTTTCTGCCGCCCGCGCCTGAGCCGCCCCACCAACTTCGATTCGACTTTATGGACGACGGGTAGGTTTTCGAGTCGGCTTTGTCGGCGTGGCCCGGCGCGGGCTTCCCGGTGCTGCCGACTGCTGCCGAAAGGCATGCTTGACCGCCCGCTCAAGGCGTTCTGCGGCGTCGGGGACAAGCTCGACATCCTCAAGCTTGGGCGTTTTTTTGGGCTTCATAGTGGGACAGCACCTAGTTGCGCCTGCCGCGTCCTCGTATTCTATACGGCGAGATGGCAGATGATCCGCCGAAGATACCCCGAAAGCGGCCAAGCGCGTCCCGCCGATTGCGTGACGATACCTACACTGACCCCGGCACCGTCAAATACGCACATCTCTTAGGAGAGATGGTATGGGCGTGGAATCAATTGCAACACGCATTCTTCCTGGTTTTCGACAAGATCGCCGTGCACCAGACTAGGCGACATTCGTTCCCGGAAAGCATTTGGAATGCTGTCGCAAACGACAGAGCGCAAAGGGATATACTTGAAGCTGTAACCAAATCAATACTTCCCGAGAAAGATAAAGTTAGGTCTAGGATCATTTGGTCATTAGACGCAGCAAACAGGCTTTCTTTGCATCGGAACGACCTTATTCATTCTGCAATGATCTACTTATCTACTCCAACCGGCGGGCCGCGCATGCGGCCAGCAATCTCGATGCCGACCCGCCGTTATGATCGGTTGGTTGAGACAGAATTGCCAGATTTGATGGCGCGCATGCGTGGAGATTGTATGGCGCTTTCACGCTACGTCAGCTACGTGTTCTTTGAATTAAGCGCGATAGAGAGACGCGATAGCCTCCCCTTCGGGCCATTGCCTCAAAAACCTCAGCTGCGTACTTTGCTACTTTCTCGGCCGGCTCAAGCGTCAAATCGCCAGCCCCGGAGGTCTCCAAAACCTCGACGCCAGCGGCGACCATCTCGTCCGTAATTTCGATGACGCCTGGGCGATGTTCTTCCTTGCCGGCCATTCGTTATCATAGGCCGCCCTACTAATAGACGCTTAGTTGTCAGGGGTTGTTAAAGGTATAATCCCCAAAAATTGCTTCCCGTTCGCCCTGTAGCCGTGCCCGCTCGCGCTGCACGAACATTTCAAATGTTTCGTCGGCCATGCTCAACCTCACGTTTCAAACATTGCTGAGTAGATAACACCAGCGCAGGCGGGAGGCGAGGGATAAAGGTTTTCTCACAACCGCATCGAACACGAAAAGAGTGACGCTGATAGAGGCCATCAATCCCGCTCTGCGTTCCTGAGATGTAGTTGATGTATTTCCCATTGACCTGCAATTGGAGACCAATTGCCACCCACGAAGTCACAAACGTGCGACGCAGATCGTTCGACACCCAATCAGCCACGCCGCTGGCTTTGTCGAGCTTCGGCTTATCTTGTTGCAGGCGTTATAGATCGTTCGGGAATTATCCCGTTGACGTAGGTAACACGAAATGTAGTTCGCCGGCGCCGGGCCGGCGCGAGGCGGGTGCGCTATGAAAATGCGGGCCGCCGACACCAAAGAAATCGAAATCACCGCGGAGATGATCGCGGCGGGGACGCTCGCTTTTTCCGAATACGATTGCCGGTTTGAGAGTGCGGAAGATACGGTGAAGAAGATTTATTTGGCGATGGCGCGTGTTCGCCGTCCGTCTTCTCTCGCTCATCCGCAATTTTCTGCGCCATCTCGGCGTGAGTAACTAGTTCAGTGACAAACAAAATGAACTTCAGAGTCACCATATATCGGTTCCTTGGAGTGTCAGGAAGAACCGCCATTGGGCTAAATAGAGCCTCTATTAACTTATCGAATTGTTCGATGTTTTCGAAATTCGGAGATTGTTTCACCCCGCCAGCAATGCGCCCCATTAGAGCAGGTTCGTATAGTGTTGCGCACATCGCGCTTATTTTCTGGCTCTCGAAAGTCAATGGCGTGAGGTTGTGGGCAAATTCATTTCGGATGTTCCGTATCGCATGCAATATCGACCGCTGCGGAGCCCCGTAAATGCCCAACAGATATGCCAGATCAATTTTCGCCGAAAAGGTCGCAAGCGGCCCGGTGCCCTTGAATAACGGGTTGACGACGCGCGGGTCGTCAACAAGACGCTCACGTATCGCGAGTGTTAGCCGATCTTCGAAAAAAGCGGCTGCGATGATCGCTGCCGCGCGGTCTTCCTGTCGATCGATTTCAGCCGTCGTTAAATCATCCTCGGCTGTTCCTCGCGTCGTCCACGGCACAGTGGTACCCTCCCAACATGAACGAGCAAGACGAACAATACAGCGACGAGGAAGCCGAGCGGCGGATGAACGAGGCGCTGAAACGGGCGCTCAACACTCCGCCGAAGCCGCAGGCGGCGGTTCGCCATCCTCGGCCGAATCGGCCGAAGCCCGCAGCCGCGCGTCGGCCCGCAAAACCTCAATCCAGCGGGCGGTAAATTCCGCCCAAGTCTCGTCGCGTGGCCGCTTCCTAGAACGGGATTTCCTCGTCCCATCCGCCACGAGTGCGCTGATACGTCAGCCGCTTTCCGGCCGCGCCCCGTATCGCCTTGGCGGTGCGCTCGGTGTCGTTGACGCCGAGCGCCGCCCGTTCGTTGTGGCGGAAATCGAACTCGCCGAGATACCGCTTCAAATGCTCGGCCGAGACGTGGTGATAGGTGCCGATCACACCGCGCTTCAGGATCGAAAAGTAACTCTCGACCGTGTTGGTGTGCCAGAAGCTGCCCCGCACGTATTCTTCGATGCTGTGGTTGACCGTGCCGTGGCCGTAAAAGCCCGCGGTCGCGCTCGGATAGACCGGGCTTTCATCGGTCATCACGTAGGACGCCGCGTCGATCTCCGCCTTCAAGATCGGCCGCAAATTCGCCCCGTCCACATTGGCGACGTGGCGCGAGCGCACCCGGCCATCGCGCTCGACCAACGCCACGACGGCTTCCTTCGGTGGGACGTGGTTCTTCCGGTTGCGCGCCTTGCCGCCGACATAGGTCTCGTCAACCTCGACCACCTTGTTCTTGCCGCCGAGCGGGCCGCCCGCTTCCGCCGCGTTCGGGCGCATTGCTTCGCGGCACCCGGTGCGCCATGAACCACGCGGTCTTATAGGTGACGCCGAGCGTCCGCATGAGCTGGTGCGCCGAGACGCCTTTCTTCGACGAGCACATAAGCCGGAACGCCAGCGCCCACTTGTTCAACGGAACGTGGCTGCGCTCCATCACCGTGCCGACGGTGACGGTGAAGTTTTCGTTGCAGCCGTTGCAGTACAGAAGCCCGGGACGGTGCGACTTGCCGTGCAGCCGGTAGACGCGCTCGGTTTCACCGCAATGCGGGCAGTACGGGCCGTTCGGCCAGCGCGTCGCTTCGAAATGCTCCCGCGCCTTGGTCTCGTCGGTGAAGATCGGGTCGGTGAGGTTCATGTCGGCTTGTCCCCTTCTGCCGCCAATTCTACCGCTAGTGGCTGCCTACGTAAAAGGGATAATTGCCGATCGTTCCGCTAGGTTTTATGCGCCGGGGAAAGCTATTTCCTTTCGAAATTGTTGCAAGAACGGCGCGCGTCGTATCGCCTATGGAAAGGTATGTTGGCGGCGGCCGTTCTTAGTGATCTCCGCGGGTAACGTGATGTCGCCGAGCTTCTCGGCGCCGACGCCGTGGCTCGTCGCCAACCTCACATAGTCGCGGACGGTGCGGTCTTTGTTCTTCGCTTTGGCGGCCGTCAGGACGCTGCCACGGCTCGCTCAAAGCTCTCGTTGCCGGAAGCCTGCCTCATTTCAAGCTGCGGCACGGCTAGTCTAGGATGTCGCAGGCCTTCCTCGCGGGCAGCGGCGAGCTTGACGATGCCAACGTCGCCGAGCTTGATGCGCCGTCACTTGGGGCCATAGGTCAGGACATAGGACATCCGGCCTTGGTCGGGTACCCGGACGCCGAAGCCCTTCAAGGTACGGTCGTGGTAGATTATCTGCTTCCCGCGCTCGGGCTTCCGGTGCGGCAGGTTCGGTCGGTGAGCGCGACTATCGGCATCTTCAGTCTCGCGGAGTGCAGGCGTAGCAAGGTTTGGGCATGTTCGGCGATGTAAACCTTGTAAGGAAATGTACCGGAACATCAGTATCTTAGAGTAACGCGTGTTCCCTGATGGGGCGTAGCCAAGTGGTAAGGCACCGGATTTTGATTCCGGCATTCCCTGGTTCGAATCCAGGCGCCCCAGCCAGCTATAAGCGGTATTATGTAGGAAACGCCAACACCCCGTCATTGGGCCTGGCCTAGTCTTGGCCTAGACTTCGGGTCATGCTCGACGACGGCACCGGCCTATCAGAACTTGCGATCAACGCCTTGCGCCAGAAGCGCAGCGAACTCGCCGGCCTGGTTCTGCATCATCAGCAGGAGATCGGGCACATCCGGGGCGTCATCGGCCACATCGACGAGGTATTGAAGGCGTTCGCGCCTGACAGCCCGCCCGAGCACATCCTGCCGAAGTATCGCCGTCCGCCGCGATCCGAGTATCTAGCGCACGGCGAACTGCGGCGGCGGTGCCGAGAGGCGATGCGCGACGGCGCAGCTATCACCGCCGAGGCGGTCGTCACTGCTCTGATGCGTGAAAAAGCTCTCGACCCCGACGATCAGCGGCTCCGGTCGGACTTGTTGAAACGGTGCCTGCGGGCGCTCGACGCGCTACGACGCAAGGGTATAATCGAGAAGGTGGGTAAGGGGCGTGGGGTGAAATGGAAGGCGGTACAACCGGTTTTCTGATAGAATATGCGGGGCGACGGGCATAGTCGCCAAACCACTGCCCGTCCGCTCTGGCTGGCCGGCCGGCCTGGAACCTCGGCTTTTGCAGTATAGCCGAGGCGTTTTGTTTTGTCTTTCACAACCTACCGACGAAGCCGCGATTCGCGGCACTGCATTTCCACTTTATCTACACCTGGGAGTCAGTGGGAACCGAAACCCACTATATTCTGTGGGGATTCACGGCGTGAATCAGGACTGATTCACTCCCGCTTGTCCATTGGGGCGGAGGAAACGCCATGGCAATCGGGCAGGATCAGTTACGCCAAGTCGTCGAGACCCTGCATGGCCGGCCGGGGCACAACCATGTTGCCGCTCTGGTGTACGAGTTGTGCGTTGTCGGTTTGGACATACCGCGCCGCGACGTGGACTTTGACATTCCGGTGCCCGAGGTGCGAGGCATCATGGACGCGATGCTCGGCTCGACAGTCTTCGAGTTCAAGTCCGATCTGCGACGCGAAACACCCGACGCGGAAGAACAACTGCAACGCTACCTCGGCGATCGCGAGCGGGCGACGGGTCGCCGATACGTCGGTGTATCTACCGATGGCGCCGACTTTATTCTGTATCAGCTTGCGCATGGTCGGCTCGTGAGACTAGATCAAGCCGCAAGTGATCCCGAAGACCCGCGCGCTCTTCTTCGCTGGCTCAATACCTCCGTCAGCGCTCGCGGCGATGTCATTCCGGACGCGGAGACAATTCGCCAAGAATTTGGCCGCGATCATGCTGTGTACCGGCTGAGCATGTCGACCCTGCGCGAGCTTTGGGATTCCGTTGCCGACGTTCCAGAAGCCAAACTCAAGAGACAGTTGTGGGAGCGCCATCTGGAATTTGTCTACGGCAGGCTTGTTGAGCCCGATGAGCTTTTCCTTCAACACACCTACCTAACGATCATCGCGAAAACGATGGCTGTCAGGGTATTGGTCACCGGTTCGGTTCCGTCAGGTGAGTTGCTTGCTGGCACACCGTTCGCGTCAATCGGCCTGAACGGCGCGGTCGAGGCGGATTTCTTCGATTGGGTTCTGCTGGCGCCCGGCGGCAAGGACTTGGTTGATCGGATCGCTAACCAGGTCGGGCGCTATCGCCTGACCGATATCGACGTAGACATCCTTAAGGCGATCTATGAATCCCTGATCGATCCGCGGCAGAGGCATTACCTGGGCGAATACTACACACCGGACTGGCTTGCCCTGATGATGTGCGAGCACGAGATCGACAATCCATTAGAGACGCGGGTACTCGATCCGGCGTGCGGGTCGGGAACATTTATTTTCCATCTGGTACGTCGGTTTCTGAACGCCGCAGACGCGGCTGGCATCCCGCTCGACGACGCGCTCCAACAATGCACAGAGCGAGTGTTTGGGTTGGATGTCCACCCGGTTGCCGTTCTGTTTTCGCGCGTCAGTTATTTGCTGGCGATCGGGCCTGATCGCCTGCGCCGGCGGAATGTGCGGCTATTTGTTCCAGTTTATCTCGGCGACTCCTTGCAATGGGATGTGCGGCCATTACTGAACGAAGAAGAGGTAGAGATTGCCGTTCCCGGCGAGCCACCACTTCGCTTTCCAGGCCGCGTGGCTGGCGACCCAACCTTGCTCGATGCGACGCTACAGCAGATGCGGCAGCTTGCCGATCTCGGCGCGGTACCGCGTGCCTTTGCAAGCTGGCTCAATAGCGCCAATACGCAGTTGCCAATAATCGATCGCGAGATTTTGATCGAGTCCTACGAGAAGATGCTCGATCTCCATCAGTCCGGTCGGGATCATATCTGGACCTACATTGTCCGCAATGTGACGCGGCCACTCTGGCTGAGTTTGCGACGTGGCAGGCCGGATGTGCTGATCGGAAATCCGCCCTGGCTTCGGTACAACGCAATGTCGAGACCGATGCAGAGGCGTTTTCGCGAGGCAAGTCAGGACATGGGCATTTGGGTCGGCGGCAACGTCGCCACCCATCAAGACCTTTCTGGGTATTTCTTCGCGCGGTGCGCGGAACGGTATCTGACGCCAAGTGGACGCGTTGCGTTCGTGATGCCATTAGCTGCGATGACTCGGCTACAGTATCAGGGTTTTCGTACAGGCAGTTTTGGCAGGCCCGGCCGCGGCGGCGGCAGAGGCAGAGGAAGGCGAGGCGGTCAAACGCTTGTCGCCGTCCGTTTTGATGAGGCATGGACGTTCGACAGCAATGTTCAGCCGCTATTTGAGGTTCCTTCCTGCGTTCTGTTCGCACATCGCTCTCCCACGGCATCTGTGCTGCCGCGCACAGTGCGCGCGTTCTCCGGCACTCTGCCAACACGCGACGCGGACCCGGACGATGCGAGACGTTATCTGTCGGTTGAGTCTCGGTCGTGGCCGCCGATCGCCGGCGTCACCCAACCATCGCCGTATGCGGAGCGGTTCAAACAAGGCGCTACTGTCGTTCCGCGCCGGCTTTTTTGTGTTGAACGGGAGGATGGGCGCCTCGGCCATGACCGCAACGCGCCATTTGTGCGGAGCCGCGTTACACGACAAGATAAAGTACCGTGGCGCGATGTTGAGCCGCTGAGCGGTCAGATCGAGGCCAATTTTCTCCATCCCCTCCTTCTTGGTGAATCGATCGCACCATTTCGGTTGTTGACCCCGGCTACGGCGATTATCCCGTGGGAAAACGCAGGCCTGATCAATTCACGAATGGCGGTGAATCGCGGACATCCGCATTTGGCCGCATGGCTACGACGAGCGGAGCGCGCATGGGAAGAAAACCGGGCGGATGATACACTGTCGCTCTCAGGACAACTCGACTACTACGGCAAGATGACGAGTCAGTTTCCGATCAGACCACTGCGGGTGGTCTATGCGGCTTCGGGCACATTGCCCGCTGCTGCAATTGTTCAGGATGGACGCGCCGTGGTCGAGCACAAGCTTTATTGGATCGGGCTGAACGATATTGAGGAAGCGCGGTTCCTTCTCGCTATCTTGAATAGCGAAGCAGCGCGACGCCGTATCGAAGGCTTACAGAGTGAGGGCCAGTTCGGGCCGCGCGATTTCGACAAGGTGATATTCAGCCTACCGATCCCTCGATACAGCATGAGGGATCAGCTTCACCGTTCACTTGCCCAAGCCGCTCAGAGTGCAGAGAATATCGCTGCTGGCGTAAATTTGCCGGGACGCGGTTTCAAGGCAGCCCGAGCCGCAATCCGTGACGCACTTCGTCGCGCTGGTTTGGCGCAGACAATAGATGCGCTTGTGGAGCGTCTGCTGATGGAAACGGTTCTCTAAGCCTCGTCCGCCAGCCGCCAGCGCACCCGGTACCCGAAGCCGATCCGCTCGACACGGCCCGCGTCCTTCATCTGCGTCAGCCGCACGAGGAAACGGCGCACGAGCTTAGCCCGTACCGCCGGATCATCGATGCCCTTGTCCTGCATCGCGGTGCTGGCGAGTTCGCCTGCCGATACGGTCTCGTTGTCGCGAAGCGCTTCGAGGATGCGCCGCGAGACTTCTTTCGGCATCAGGTAGCCGGCAGCGGGCGGTTTTACACGCTTCGCCGGGACGGCTTCGCCGGGTACGGGCGATCCCATCAACGCCAATGCGCGGTCGAGGGCGATCAGATCGTTGCGGCGCTCGACCAATTGCCGTTCGAGATCGTTGATGATGCCAGCGATTTCGGCCCGCTTCTTTTGTAGGCCGGTAACGGCAACGGGATGTTCGTCGGTCATGCGACCCTCGCCCGTTCCCAATATCCGGAGAAATCGACGCTCGGCTTGCACACCATCGCCAGCGCGGCGAGGCGATCAACCTGATCGCCGTTTCGCTCGCGGCGATGGTCTTCGCGCCATGCCGCTTCCTGCGCGAAGCGCAGCAGGTACGGCCCGGCCAGATGGTGATGGTGACCAATCTCGGCGCGCCGCATGCGCGAGTGAAACGACTCGGCGTTGTTGGTGTGGACCCCATCGAGGCTATAGCCATCGGTATGGTTGATCCGTTGCATCTCGTACCGGGCAAGCAGATCGTTATAGGCGGCGGCTTCGTCGGCGACGATTTCGGTGCCCTTGGCGACGCGCTGTCGGATGAAGGCAAGCGCCTGCGCTTCGGACTGAAACACACCGACAATCGTCCGGCCTTCGCGTTCGCGCACAACAACGACGGCGCGCCGTTTCCCGGTCTGGTTGGCGCTGTAGCGCCGGTTCTCGCGATCCGCTCGGCGGTTTCGCGGCTTCTTGTAGCCGCCATAATAAGCGGCATCGATTTCGACGGTCTTGCCCTCGCCGCCTATGACGCCGGTACGGACTTCGGCGGCCATCGCTTCGCGCAGCTTGTGCGCCAGGACGAACGCGGTCTTGTACTGCACGCCGAGATCGCGCCCGAGCGCCAGCATCGACTTGCCTTTGACTTCGTTGCAGAAGATTGCGATCGCGAGCAGGTAGATGCGCAGCGGCAGCTTGCGCGAGGCGAACAGCGTGCCCGACGTGATGCTGAAATCCTTGCGGCACGCTTTGCACCGGAATAGTGGGGAACCACTCGGCCGCTGGTATTCGTAAGGCTCGACGCCGCCGCAATGTGGGCAGACCGGCTCGCCGTTGGTCGATTGCCAGCGCAGCCGCTTGAACACTGCCTCGACCTCGTCGTCGGACATACGCATCACCGTCGCCAGATTGAGCGACCGTGCGGCTGCCGATAGGAGGAAATGCTGAGGCATATGCCATCGTATACATTACTAATGGTGCTTATATGATGGCGTATGATCGCGTTGTCAATGGCAAAAGTATCGTGTATGATGGCAATCGCCATCATTTCAGGTGGCCGACAAGGAGAAGAAACGGTGTCTAAGCGCAAGGTTAAATGGATTCACGCGCCGATGGACGATGCCTCGCGGGCTTCGGCACGCGAGCTTGCTCGCGAGTTATTTGGAGAACCAATCGATCCAACAGACGGCGGTCCATCCGAAAGCGATAGTGCGCCGAGCCAGGTGCCGCCGACACAAAGGCGATCTCGGCCGAGCGGCCGTCATCGCTAATCGCGACCGTGGCCGACTTTGCTTCGATCAGGTGAATTGGGATCATGGCCTGCATAAAGGTCTCCTGCGTATGCCCGGTGTGAAATCGGAATCTGCCTGGGCCGAGGACGTAAAGCGGCTCCTTCGCGCCGAGATGACTCGGCGTGGCGTGACCTACGATCAGCTTGCGGAAAAGCTCGCGCAGATCGGCGTCGAGGACACGGCAGTCAACATCCGCAACAAGGTGGCGCGCGGCAAATTCACCGCGACGTTTCTTGTTCAGGCGTTGACTGCGCTGGGTTGCAAGACCCTGCGGCTCAGCGACGACGGCGAGGGCTGAGCCGGATTACCCGGTCGGCGCTATGGGCGCGACCGGATCAGTGACAACCAAAAACGCGGCGTGATCCATCCTATGTGTCTCCGTAGGTTGGTTGCGCCGTCCTGCCCGATATTCGTCGGGCGGGGGCGACGAGGCGGTTGTTCGCGCAGCCGCCTCGTTGCTGTTTAAAAACAAAGAATCGCCGCCGGTCAAGAAGTATCGACATAATCGAGTAAAAGTATCTCGTTTTTCTACAACTGTGTGGTTGGAACGGCTGTTTCACCGGTTATTTCTACAACTGTGTTGTTGGCGTTTCCTACATAATACCGGCTATAAGCGATTTCGACTGGCAAATTCCGAGTTGGGCGAACCGCCAAATCGGGCGCTAATCTGCGCCCTCTAAGCGGCCGCAGCGTTTCCGGGTGCACGAGAAAAGCCGCGATCGAGAACGAAGGCGCGGCAAAAGAGTGAGGATCTCTCCGTGCCCGATTGCTGTAGTCACCGAACCTAAAAATAAACCGCTCTGGCGTGGTTCCCTCCGCCGATCGGCGGTCGTCTGTCAATCGGCGCTGAAGTTTGACCCTCGATCGGCGCCCAATCGTGACCCCTCTCTGGCGTTGGTCAGGCTTGTCCCGGTAGCGAAGAACCGGTATGGCCGGTTCCGCGATGCGACCTGCTGCGACGTTGTTTCGAGACCGTGTCGCGGCGCTGATCGACGAGGGGGCTTGTCGGCGGCGAGTTTGCCGTCGATACCAGCTTGATCCAAGCCGACTCCAGTGACCGTGCCGTATTGAAGGTGCCGATCCGCCGCCGGATGCGGCGATCCGCGCGGTCGAGGAACTATCTCGCTGTGCTCGGCGATGCCGCGCGACAGATTCGTCACCGAGGAATCGATGATGACCGATGGCTGGTGGGAACGGCAGCCCCATATCCCAACCGGCGGCGGGCAGCCGCGGTGGATCATCTGCTGGACCAGAACCCTTTCGACCGAGGCGGTGGCGGCGAACGCCGCCCCGGAAAAACGCTTCCAGGATCAGATGCTAGCGTCTCAGGATTATCCGTGTCGAAACGCTGGCATGACACCGCTCGACCAATCGCGCATGAACCGGATCTTGTCATCGAAATGGATGCTCATCCAGAACTGATGGGCCCCCGCTTCGATCGCGCGCTCCAGCTTCGCGACGCAATCGCGCGGTGTCCCGGCGATCGAGAACCGGTCTGCGAGATAGTCGGTCAAACCGAGTTCGGCGATCAGCGCCCGGTTGGTGCTGTCGGGCTTGTCGTGCTGGTCGCTGCGATAGCGGCGTCCCAGTTCCTTCACCTTATCGAGCAGCTCCTCCGGGATATGCTTGCCTTCGGTCGTGAACCGGGAGAGATGGCTCCCGGCCGAAGAGAGCGTTGGCGCGATTTCGTATAGCGAACGCTCGGCGCTGTCGCTGATATTGGTGATGGGGAGCCACCACATGTCGACATCGGACAACTGGCGTCCGGCGCGCTCGCAGCCGATTTTGACCTGAGCGATCGAGTCTCGGACGATTTCGGGCAAAAGCCCGGTGTTGATGATCACGCCATCGGCAATCTCGCCGGCGAGCTGCAGCATCTTCGGCCCGGAGGCGGCGAGATAGATCGGGATATCGAAACGGCCCCAGGTGAAGCGGCACTCCGCGCCCCGGTACTGCGTCGTGCCGGACGACAGCAATTCCCGGATCGCGCGTACATAAGCGGCCAGTTCGGCGCGGGTCGAGGGGCGCACGCCGATATTGTCGACGGCGCTGTCGCCGGTGCCGACACCGATCATCGTGCGGCCGGGCGCCAGTTCAGCTACCGTCGCCGCAGCGCAGGCAGCCACTGCGGGATGACGGGTCTGCGGATTGATCACACGCGACCCGAAACGGATCCGCCGGGTATTCACCGCAGCGAGGGCTTCGCAAGCGTAAACGTCGCGGTAAAGCGATTGCGAATCGGCAATCCCGGCGATGTCGAAGCCGGTCTCTTCTGCCGCTTTGACCCACTCGACCAGCTCGACCGCGCGGTTCGGCAGAAAGTTGATGCCGAACCGGACCGGGGATGTACCATTGCTCATATAAAGTCTCGATCTGCTGCGGGTTCAGCTTGCGGCGATGAAGCGGGTCAACACCGCAGAGGCCTTCTCGAAATCGCCGATGTCCATTTTCTCATCGGCGTTGTGGCTGCCGTGGACGTTCCGGATGAAGATCATCCCGGTCGGAACGCCGGCCCAGGCGAACGCCGCCGCATCATGCCCCGCCCCGCTCGGCATTGTGTGGAATGGGATGCCGAGCGCCTGGGCGGCCTCGATCAGGCCAGACCGGATGGACGGAGCCATAGCCGCAATGTCCGGCCCGGAATCTGGCCCAAGCTCGAATCGGACGCCATGGCGCTCGGACACATGCTCGATCAGCGATGCCAGCCGGCTCCGGATTTCTGCAATTGTCTCGGGCCGGATGCCGCGACTATCGAGGCAGAAGCGTGCTTCGCCCGGCACCCGGCTGAAACTATGCATTGCAGGATCGGTGCCGATGATGCCGAAGGTGAAGA
>Ga0207416_1003435_pt1 | contig 15165 bp, 11 predicted proteins | sample PaiPotPPM11metaG_FD_184107 | JGI IMG/M metagenome (GOLD analysis project Ga0207416, IMG submission 184107) | Iron sulfur acid spring bacterial and archeal communities from Banff, Canada, to study Microbial Dark Matter (Phase II) - Paint Pots PPM... ...
GGCCGTCGGCACGTAGTCCGTCACCGGATTGGACACTTCTGGCAACGCCGTGCCATCTGGGATGACTGCAGTCGATGCGTAGTTCGCCCCGAAGATCATACCCAGTTCGTTGAACAACTCAAGGCGCCCACCACGCAGCAGTTGTGTACCGGCATGTTCTCCAACTTCTCCAGCGCTTACGTTCCCCAGGGAGGCCAGATTGTGCAGCCCCTGTTCCGCGATCCAGCGACCCACTGGCTGCCGCTCCTGATTGTAGGTCTCAAGCAGTGCAGGTTTGGCCCATCCTCCCAGCACTGCCGCCAGCTTCCAGGCAAGGTTATGCACATCCTGAATGCCGGTGTTCATGCCATGCCCTCCAGATGGGGGTATCTCGTGCGCCGCGTCGCCAGCCAGGAAGATGCGTCCCTCATGGAAGCGTGCGGCGACTCGTGCGGCGGAACTCCAGGAGGACACTCTCAGCACCTCCACCGGCAGATCCGGCATCCCCACCGCGGTACGGATCAATTCTATACAGCGCTCGGGCGTGAAATCCTCGGCGCGTTGCCCCGCAGCGGGTACATACAAAGCCTGGAAACACCAGCGCTCCACACCATCAATCGCCGCCAGCGCCCCCCTGGCATCGGGATGCTGGATAAAGCAGAGATTGATTGAGCGGCCCTCGACCCTGTGCGAGAGATCGGCGCGAAAGAGAATATTGATCCTGTGGGCAAGAGTGGTGGATCCCACCATCGGAATGCCAGGCACCTCCCGCACGCGACTATACACTCCATCAGCCCCGATCAGATACTGCGTATGCACCTGTACCGTCTCACCGGTGGTGCGATCGAGAAGCGTGGCGCTGACCCCGGAGCCATCCTGGATACAGGCGATCAACTCGGTGCCGAAGCGTAGCTCTCCCAGGTCGCCCTGTCGTGCACAGGTAAGCAGGACCGGCTCCAACACCTCCTGGGAGATGGTACAGCCAAACGTGGGGCTTATAGCATCACACACGCCTGGAGCCACTGTAGCAATGATCCGCCGTTGAAGTTCCTCTCCCAGCAGGGTCCGTGCCCAGATCGCATAGCGAGCCTGCTCTGGCGGCAGGCTGCTCGCGCGCACGGCTTGCTCCAGGCTGCACTGCCGGAAGATCTCCATCGTGCGCGTGTTCACCAGACGTGCCTTGGGATAGATCGACGTGCCAGCGTGGCGTTCGACCAGCAAGGAGGGCAAACCGTGCTGCGAGAGCAGGACTGATGCGCACAGCCCGACAGGGCCGCCTCCGACAATCAGCACCGGGATCTCAATGGTTTTCATGGTAGTTCCTTCTTTCACCGAAGCGAGGATCATCTTTCAGGACGCAACGCGCGTATGAAATGGTTTCGTTCTTTCTCCATAGTACCTGAAGATCGCTGAGCTCGCGTCCAGGAAAACCATACTATTTAGCGTCCACAACCCCAATCTTTTTCTTCTTGAGTACCACCCTCCCTCATCATCTGCCCTCCAATCCCAAAAACAAAGGAGGCAGAGTGTATGCCTCTCTGCCCCTGGAAATAAGCCATATCGTATGCACTCACGGACTGTGGCTAGCGCTCCTGTCTGGGAATCTCCACATCTTGCGTGGCCTGGAGAAGGCCCTTCTCTACTGCCCAGGCAGCAATCTGAGCGCGCGACGAGAACCCGAGCCTGGTGAAGATATGGCTGATATGGGCCTCCACCGTGCTCACACCAACGACCAGCTCGTCGGCAATGGCGCGATTCGCTTTGCCCCTGGCTACCAGGCATGCCACCTCGCGCTCACGTGAAGTCAGCCCGCCGAATTGCTGCTGCAGCGCACGACGCGGCGAGAGTGGTGGAGATAGCGAGGACGAAAGGACGCCGGATGGCAGATCGGACGAAGTCTCCTCCCCATTTGTCTGAGGCCCGCCAGTCCCGGTCAGGCGTTCGTCTTCCGAGGCTTCGACGTAAGCGGTGACTTGCTCAAGCGGCATGGCATGCCCCTCTTTCCAGGCAGCTACAAACGTCGCCTCGTCCAGGGAGGCGCGGATGCCTCCGACGGTGCGGTCATAGGCAGCGCGACGGAGCGGCGGCAGCGAGATGCTGCTCGCCTCGCGCAGCGCCTCCACCGTTCCAAACAGTCGTGTCGCCCGCTCCGGTTGGCCGAGCAGGCTGGCCACTTCCGCCAGCCCTGCCAGGTCCTCGGCGATCCCATCTCTGTTGCCCAGGATGCGATTGAGCGCAAGGCTCTGCTGGTAGAGCGCAGCGGACTGCTGAGAGTCGCCCATCCGCAAGGCGACGGTTCCCAGATGGGTCAGCGCGTCTGCGAGATATTGCTCGGCCCCCGTCTCCTGTGCGACGGACAGGGCTTCCTCGAATTGGGCGCGAGCACCGGCATAGTCCCCTTGTCGCAGGGCCACCACCCCTAGAGCATTGAGCGACTGCGCCAGGAGCTGCCTGTCCCCGGCCACACGGAACAGCGCCGCGCTCTCCTCAAGGAGGGGACGCGCGGCTAGAGGGTCACCCAACTCTACCGTGGCTTTGCCGAGATGACAGAGTGCCAGGGCAATGCCCCACTCCTCCCCTACCTCCTGGAACAACCGCAGACTTTCTTCCGCCAGCTCACGCGTGTAGCCGGGGTTGCCTTGTAACAGCGCCACATGTGCCAGTGCCGTTAATGCACGCGCAAGGTTCCGTTTGCCTGCCGCGCCTACCTCCCGACCGATCGATATGCTCTCATCGAGCAGCCGCTGCGCCTCCGGGAAATCGCCCTGAGAGAACGCCAGAAACCCCGCTCCTCGGATCGCCGCCGCTCGTAGTATCGTACGCGCCTGTGCGCCTGGTTGTGACAACACCTGCTCAAACCAGCTGCGTCCCTCACGTGTGTGATTGCGTAATCTCCAGAACCGGTAGAGCGCACCTACCAGCCGCAAGCCCATCTCGGCCTCCTGGCGCTCCAGCGTCCAGCGCAATGCGGCCCGCAGGTTGTCGTGTTCTGTCTCAAGCCGATTGTACCAGGTGGATTGCTCGGCGCTATGCATCTTCGGAAAGGCTTTCTCGGAAAGTTGCAGGAAAAAGGTCGCATGCTGCCGCCGCACGGCCTCTGCCTCACCGCTTGCTGCGAGGCATTCCAGCCCATATTCTCGAATCGTTTCCAGCATCCGCAGGCGTGGCTCGCCATCGATCTCAGCTTCTTGCCGGAGCAAGCTCTTGTCCACCAGTTGCGCCACTCCGTCCAGAACATCTAACTCCAGGCCACTGTCGGCGTTGCAAACGGCCTCAGCGGCCTCGAGCGTACAGCCACCGACAAACACCGCAAGTCGTCGGAACAGTGTTTTTTCGTCCTTGTCCAGCAGATCATAGCTCCAGGCGATGGTCCCGCGCAGCGTCTGCTGGCGCAGCGGCAGGTCACGAGCCCCCCCGACCAGCAGCTTGAGCCGATCCTTCAAACGTGGGAGCAGCGCCTGGGGCGGGAAGAGCTTGCTGCGCCCGGCCGCCAGTTCGATCGCCAGGGGCAAGCCATCCAACTGGCGGCAAATCGCGGCGATGGCGGTAGCATTCTCCTTCGTAAGGGCAAAGTCGGATTGCACCGCCTGCGCACGCTCGATGAAGAGGCGGACGGCCTCGAACTGCGTCAGCCAGTCAAGCGGCAGTGGCTCCTGCAAGTCAGGAAGGGAGAGGGGTGGAACCATGAACTCGTGTTCACCGGAGAGGTGAAGCGATGCCCTGCTGGTCACCAGCACCTTCAAATGCGGTGCGGCCACGAGCAAATGGGCTACGACGGGTGCGGCTGAGACGAGCTGCTCGAAGTTGTCCAGCAGCAGCAACAGCTGCTTGTCCCGCAGGTGATCTTTCAGGGCGTCTAGCAGCGGTCGGCTGCCTTGTTCCCGAACGCCGAGCGCCTGAGCGATGGTCGAGACGACCAGTTCCGGGTCAGTAATGGGAGCCAGGGAGACAAACTGCACCCCGTCCTCAAAGGTGGGGCTTGCTATCGCTGCTGCATGCACGGCGAGGCGCGTTTTGCCGCAACCGCCCGGGCCGGTGAGGGTCAGCAAGCGCGTCATGGCGAGCAACCGCCTGATCTCAGCCATCTCTCGTTCCCGCCCGACGAAACTGGTGAGCTGGAGAGGCAAGTTATAGGATGTCACGCTGGAAGGCACCATTGACTCTTCCCGTTTTGCTAAAACCTGAACACTGTATCATCATTGTACCAAGAATTGGGCCAATCGTCTATACGAAGCACGCATCGCGCGAGACGCAATTGACGTTTAACACTTATCCTGTTACGCTTGTAGTACGCTGCTATGGTACCTTGGAGCAAAGACAACACAGGCATGACAGCCTGGCACAATTAAGAAGGAGCAAGAGAAGGGAGAGACCACATGAAACCAGCGCTTGAAGATATCTTCATGGGTTCAGGAGCTTCGCCGTCCTTCAGCGAAGGATTTCGCTGGGAAGACAGCCGACGACGTGTGCGAGTGGTCTTCGCTGACGTCACCATCGCCGATAGCAAGCGCGTCATGTTGTTACATGAATTTGGACGACTGCCCGTCTTCTACTTCCCAATGGAAGATGTGCGCATGGACTTGCTGGAGGGTACTTCGCATCATACCTCCTCACCGCTGAAAGGAGAAGCCTCGTACTGGACACTACAGGTTGGCGACCGCGTGGCCGAAAATGCGGCCTGGGGCTATCCCGATCCATTGCCTGAAGGGCCGAAGATCTCGGGTTACCTGGCCTTGTATTGGGATCAAATGGACGCCTGGTATGAAGAAGAGGAGCAGGTCTTTGCCCACGCCCGCGATCCCTACAAAAGGGTGGATGTCTTGCCCAGTTCCCGGCATGTGCGGATCGTGCTTGGCGGCGTGAGCATTGCCGACACCCGGCGTCCCCAGTTGTTGCTCGAAACCGGCCTGCCGACTCGCTATTACCTTCCTGAGCAGGATGTTCGGATGGAACTCCTGGAGCCGACGGAGACCACCACGCGCTGTCCGTACAAGGGTCAGGCCACCTACTGGTCTGCCAGGATTGGTGAAAAAGTCTTCAAGGATATCGTGTGGAGCTATCGTGAGCCTCTGCCCGCCTGTTCGCCAATCGCTTCGTCCCTCTGCTTTTTCAACGAGCGCGTCGATGCGATCTATGTGGACAATGAACCGCTGCCGGTACCCAAAACGATCTGGTCCGAGTAGCCCAACTCGCGTTCGAGCAGATCACGTGGAAGCGATTTGGCATCAACAAGAGGAAGCCGGGATGCAGGGTCGCTCTCAGGAGAGGAAAGGCTCAACAGAGGCAACCGATTCTCCAAGCACACTGTCGAATACTCCCTTGAGGATCTGTGTTGGATTGGTCATACCGGACCGAGAGCGCCAGGTCACGTACCCGTCCGGCCGCACCAGCACCGCTCCCTCCTGCTCCACTTCGTAGGTTGTGGCCCAGCTTCCGTCTGGATCAACCAGGTCCCTCTGCGGCCCGACCGTGAAAGCGTGGAGAGGAACGCGCCGTGCATGTGCAACTTCTACAGCCGCCTGGCACCATGCTGCTCCTGCTTGAGCCGCCAGGAGGACGAAACCCGCGTCGAACAGATCGAGCGTGGAGAGCCGTTCACCTCCATGCTCCAGCCAGACGTGCGGCGCGCGACTGCCGGGACGGGCCGTCGGCACGTAGTCCGTCACCGGATTGGACACTTCTGGCAACGCCGTGCCATCTGGGACGACCGCAGTCGATGCGTAGTTCGCCCCGAAGATCATACCCTGCTCATGAAAAAACTCCTGGCGGCCTTCTTGCAGGCTTTTATCCTCCCCAGCAGCGCCGGTACCAACGCGCTGCAAGGACGCGAGGTTGCGCAAGGTCTGTTCGGTGATCCAGCGGTCCACTGGCTCACGCTCGCGCTCGTACGTCTCGAGCAGCGCAGGTCCGGCCCATCCTCTCAGCACCGCCGCCAGCTTCCAGGCAAGGTTATGCGCATCCAGTATACCGGTGTTCATACCGAAGCCGCCAGCCGGAGTCATCTCGTGCGCCGCATCGCCGACCAGGAAGACGCGCTCCTCGCGGAAGCGGGCGGCTACCTGTGCGGCCGGACTCCACGGTGCGGCCCTGAGCACCTCCACAGGTATGCCTGGTACTCCTAGCGCTGTACGTACCAGCGCCATGCACCGCTCGCGTGTGAAGTCCTCAGCGCGTTGCCCGGCAGCTGGGGAATAGAAGGCCTGGAAGATCCAGCGATCCACACCATCGATCGCGAGGAGAACACCTGGCGCGTCCGGATGCTGAATCATGCACAGGTTGATTGAGCGGCCTGCGACCCGGCGGGAGAGATCGGCTTGAAAGAGGATATTCATCATGTGGCCAAAGCCGACTGGCCCGACCATGGGTATGCCAAGCACCTCGCGCACACGGCTATGCACCCCGTCGGCTCCAATCATGTACTGCGCCCGCACCTGCATCGTGTCACCGCTGGTACGATCGAGAATCACGGCGGTAATGCCGGAGCTATCCCGGGTAAACGTTACCAGCTCGCATCCGAAGCGCACCTCGCCCAGGTTGAACTGCCGGGCGCACGTCAGCAGAACTGGCTCCAGCACCTCCTGGGAGGTGGTGCAGCCAAACGTTGGGCTTACTCCCTCAGACAGATCGGGAGTCACCGTCACGATGGTCCGTCGTTGGAGCTCCTCGCCCACCAGTGTCCGCGCCCAGATGGCATGGCGCGACAGCTCAGGTGGCAGGCTGCTCGCGCGCACCGCCTGCTCCAGACCGTACTGGCGGAAGATCTCCATAGTCCGTGCGTTGACAAACCGCGCCTTGGGATAGTTTGAGGTACTCGTATGACGTTCGACCAGCAGGGACGGGACACCGTGGTGTGAGAGCAGAATCGAGGCGCACAGCCCGATGGGGCCGCCTCCGACAATAAGCGCTGGGATATCAATAGTCTTCATGATCGCTCCGCTCCTGGATGAGTCCTTCCACTCAGAAGTGTCCCACCTCTTCGTATGTCTCAACCCCAACAACTCCGGCCCGCTGTTGTTGCTCTCGTAGCTCCTTCGACTGGAGGAGCCGACGGGCGTTCTCCAGATCATCCCATTCTTGGAGCAAGATTATTTCCTGCGGGTCACGGGAGCTGCGGAAAAGCCGACCGCCCCGAGAACCGTAAGCCTGACGGAGGGCAATCCCGCCTTCCTCGAAGAAGTTCCGCCTGAACTTGTCATAGTCCTCAACTGTCAATCGGTAAACTGTGTACGACATGGGGCATTCACTCCTTTTCTGTGTGTTGCTCCCTACTCGGATGGAGTAGGTTTGCACGAAATGCGATATTCGTATTACTCTTTTCCTCAATCCTACCTGATGACTGATTGCCCGTCGTCCAGGAAAACCATACTATTTAGCGTCCACAACCCCAATCTTTTGCTTTTAGGAAGGGCGCTACCCCAATAATTTGGTCTCGTGCAAAAAACACGGGAGGCAGAGTTTATTCCTCTCTGCCTCCCTCTCTGGGTACGGATACTGGCCGTAGCGCCCTCCAGCGTGTGGCTAGTGTTTCTGCCTGCTGACCTTCACATCTGGTGGGAGTTCTGCAAGACCTTTGTCCACTGCCCAGGCGGCAATCTGGGCGCGCGACGAAAACCCCAGCCTGGTGAAGATATGACTGATATGGGCCTCCACGGTGCTCACGCCCACAACCAACTCGTCGGCAATGGCACGATTGGATTTACCCTGAGCCACAAGGCGTGCCACCTCACGCTCACGCGAGGTTAGTCCACCGAATTGCTGCTTCAGCGCGCGACGTGGCGAAAGCGGTTGGGATGGGGAGGATACAGGGGTAGGAGCAAGCCATGCCTCTCCAGCACCGGGCGGACGCGCCGCCTGTTCCGGTTGGCCTTTCGGGCTGCCCACTGCTGCCAGCCCTGCCAACGCCTCGGCGATTCCCTGCCTGTTGCCCAGCGTCCGATTGAGCGCGAGGCTCTGCTGGTAGAACTCTGCGGACTGCGAATAGTCACCCTCGTTCAGAGCAACTTTTCCCAGGTGGGCCAGCGTGTCGGCGACGAATTGCTCATCCCCCATCTCTCGCGCGACGGCCAGGGCCTCCTCGAATTGGGTGCGCGCAGCAGCGTAATCACCCTGTCGCAGGGCCACCAGCCCCAGGGCATCGACCGGCAACACAAGGCGCTGCCTGTCGCCGACCAACCGGAACGTCTCCGCGCTCTCCCCGAGGAGGGAGCGTGCAGCCAGAAGGTTACCCAACTCTAAGGCTGCTTTGCCGAGGATGAAAAGAGACATGGCCACGCCCCACGTATGCCCGACCTCCTGGAACAACTGCCTCCCCTCTCCTGCTAGCTCACGAGCGGCAGTAGGGTTGCCCCGCAAAATTGTGACATGTCCGAGAATCGTTAATGCGAGCGCCAGGTCTCGCCTGCCTGCTGCGTTCACCTCTCGGCCTATCGTTACGCTCTCCTCAAGGAGTCGCTGCGCATCCGGCAGGTCTCCCTGGAAGAACGCCAGCGCTCCTGCTCCCAGCATGGCCTTCGCTCGAGCTGGCGTGCGCGCCTTCGCACCTGGTTGCCCCAGCACGCGCTCGAACCAGTTCCGCCCTTCACTCGTATGATTACACGATCGCCAGAACACCATGAGTGCGCCAGCCAGCCGTAGCCCCATCTCTGCCTCCTGGCGCTCCAGCGTCCAGCGCAATGCCGCCCGCAGGTTGTCGTGTTCAACCTCCAACCGCTTGAACCAGGGAGATTGCTCGCCGCTCCGCAGCTTCGGCTCGGCCTCCTCGGCCAGCGACAGGAAGAAAGCTGTATGGCGCCTCCGGATGGCTTCTGCCTCATCGTTTTCTGCCAGCCGTTCCAGCCCGTACTCGCGAATTGTCTCCAGCATCAGGAAACGCGGGTCGCCATCGGCCTGTGCCTCTTGTCTGAGCAAGCTCTTGTCCACGAGCCCCGCCACGCCGTCCAGGGTATCTCTCTCCAGATCTCGCTGTGCATTGCACACGGCCTCGGCTGCCTCCAATGTACAACCACCGACAAAGACCGAGAGCCGCCAGAACAGAATCTTCTCGGCCTTGTCCAGCAGATCATAACTCCAGGCAATGGTCCCCCGCAGCGTCTGCTGTCGCGACGGCAAGTCTCGCGCTCCCCCGACCAGCAGCTTGAGGCGGTTCGTCAAGCGTGCGAGTAGTGCCTGGGGAGAAAAGAGCTTGCTGCGCCCGGCCGCCAATTCGATGGCCAGGGGCAAACCATCCAACTGGCGGCAAATCGCGGCGATGGCAGTCGAATTCTCCTCGGTCATGGCAAAGTCGGCTTGCGCCGTCTGCACCCGCTCGACGAAGAGGCGGACGGCTTCGGACTGTGCCAGGCGGTCGAGCGGCGGAATTTGCTGCTGATCTGGTAACGAAAGTGGCGGCACAACGAACTCGTGTTCACCGGAGAGATGGAGCGATTCCCGGCTGGTCACCAGCACCTGCAAGCGGGGTGCAGCCGCCAGCAACTCGGTTACGACCAGTGCGGCTGAGATAAGCCGCTCGAAGTTGTCCAGCAGTAGCAACAGGTGCTTCTCCCGCAACGAATCTCCCAATCCGTCCAGCAGAGGTCGGCTGCCTTGCTCCCGAACGCCGAGCGCCTGAGCAATACTTGAAACGACCAGTTCTGGGTCAGTGATAGGCGCCAGGGAGACAAAGTGAACCCCATCCTTGAAGTCGGAGCCTGCCGCTGCTGCTACCTGTACGGCGAGGCGCGTCTTACCGCAGCCGCCCGGGCCGGTGAGGGTCAGCAAGCGAGCCCTCGTAAGCAGTCGCTTGATCTCAGCGATCTCCCGTTCCCGTCCGACGAAACTGGTGAGATGAAGCGGTAAGTTGTGGGGTGTCACGCTGGAAGGCGCCATCGACTCTTCCCGTTTTGATAAAAAAACCTGAACACTGTATCATCATTGTACCAAGAATCGGGCTACTCGTCTATACGCCGCACATGCTCGGTGGTCTGTCAGGCCGGTGAATTATTGCTGGGAGGCAACATCTCTGGAATCCCGTCTGAAGAAGAAGCTTCTCACGATGAATGCGATCGGGTTGCGCGTCCTTCACCAGGCTGCGCTTCGCCGCCAGCGCAATTGAGCGGAGTGATGCCTATTGCTCAGGTCAGCCGTTCCTGTCTCAGATGACCAGCCGACCAAACCTGCGAGTGTTGTGAGAAATGCCTCCATCTCGGCCCTGCCCACGACCTGGATCCACTCCACCTGAACACCGTTGACTGCTGCGCGTGCCATCTGGTGGACCGACTGGCCGCGCTCGCTCAAGCGCACGAGCGTGGCTCGTCCATCGCCTGGATCGGATACTCGCTCCACGTATCCGCGTTGTTGCGGTTGGTCGACAAAGCAGATGACTTCTACGAGACAGTCAAGCAAGTGGAGACAGCCAGCCAGCACGTCTACGCGGGGGGATTCCGCACCCATGAAGGCGTTGTGGTCGCACGCCGCCGACGTCACCATTTTTGGCGGCTGGGGCGCCTACGAGCAAGGCTGGGAGCAGGTCGGCCCGCGCCTGGACTGGGCCGCCGCGCGCTTTCGCGGGGGCACGGCACCATCGAACCGCTCGCTATGGGGATGAGCGGCGACCTGGCCTATCTGGTCTGCCTTGAAAAGGGTGAGGTGCGCGTGGTCGGACGTGACGAGATGAGTCCAATGGCCCTGCGCGTCACGCACATCTTTCGCCGTGAAGAGGGTGTATGGAAGATCATCCACCAGCACGCCGACGCCATCATGGAAAAGGTCGAAGCCACAGCGGTCTTACAATAGTAGGGATCAGATGTAGAGTATGCGTGTGAGTGAAGTGCCTATCATAGCATGAGCAAGCTCTTTTTCTCCCGGTGAACTTTTCGCTGTCATCTACATGCCTCTGACAAGGCGTAGTCAATGGCTTCCTCATGGGTGAGCGCAGCTCCTGTTGTCCACGCAGAGGTGAAGATGCTCTCGCCAAGCGCAGCTTTTGCGGCGGCAATGACTTGCTCGAATGCTTCGCGCTCGGCAGTTGGCAACGGGGTCTGTGTCTGCTCGCGCAGAGCCGCCGCCGCCGCCGCACACAGGCGGGTCGCCTGCGCATAGTGTCCTTCTGCGCTGAGAGCGGCAGCAAAGCCCTCCAGACACCCGGCTGTGTAGGCGAGACTGCTAAATGTCCGATAGAGCGCGAGCGCTTCCTGGTAGCGCGCTGTGGCTAGCGGATAGTTTTGTTGCTCGCTGGCCAGGTGTGCGAGCAGGGTCGTGATGATCGGGATATCCCACCTCATCCCGATGGCCTGTGCGTTGACAAGGGCCTCTTCTGCGAGCGCAGTGGCGCGTGTCCTATCACCCCGCATCCTTGCCATGTCGGCAAGGTGGAACAAAGCACGACTCATCAGGCCCCTCTGCTCTATCATCATAGCATGCATATAACTCTCACCAAAGGCGGTCTCCGCCTCATCGAGCTTGCCGCTCGCCTGGGCGATCATGCCAAGCGTCGCGAAGGTGTTGCTGATGCCGTTCTGGTCCCCGATGCTTTGAGCCAACTGCAAGGCTTCTTTCGCATACGCTTCCGCGCCGCGCTCCACCCGCCCATGGCGCACCAGGGTTCGCCCGAAGCCATAGAGTTTCTCTATCCGTAGTGTGAGTGGCACAGCGAGGAACAGGTACAGGATGCGCAAACGCAGTCGTCCCCCAAACTGGTATTCGAGCGCATGATACAGGCCGCGAATCGCCACGATCTTGAAGCGATGGTGGCGTGTTTCGCGCCAGACTACCGCAGTGAGCAGCCGTTCCACCCGGAAAGAAATTTCGTTGGGCAGACAGGCGTGCGGAAAAACTGGAGCTTCTTTTTCGCAACGATGCCAGATTATCAGGTAGAGATTCTCAGCGAAGCGGTAGAGGGAGACACCCTCTGGGCCGAACTACACTTTCATGGGACGCAGGTCGATGGAAAGAAGAATTTGACGAGGGGCGTAACCCTCCAGGGTATTGCGGCTGGCCGGATCAATTGGGCGCGGTTGTATATCGAGACAGTACCGGAGCCGCTGTAAGTGATAGCGAGCGCTTTGTGTCAACGAGAAGCAACTCCATCTGCTATCCTAAGCCAGCTTCGCGAGCGCGTATAATTGCCTGGGCGCGGTCGGCGACCTGCAGTTTGCTGAAGATGCTCGAAATATAATTGCGCACCGTCTTCATACTAATGACCAGGGATTGTGCAATCTCGGCGTTTCTCCGTCCCTGCGCGATGAGGGTGAGAATCTCACGCTCACGGTCCGTCAGATCGGGAAATGGGAGGACCGCTTGCGCAGGGCGAGGGGACGCGAAGAAATCAAGCAGGCGCTGGGCAATCGTGGCGCTGAAGATGGCATCCCCGCTGCTCACCGCCCGGATCGCTCGCAGCACCTCGTCCTCGCTGGCATCCTTGAGGATATAGCCGCGCGCTCCGGCGCGCAGGGCCGCGAACACCGAATCGTCATCCTCAAAGAGCGTGACGACGAGGATGCGCATCTGCGGATTGGCCTGCAAAATGCGGCGGGTGGCTTCGATACCGTTGATGCCTGGCATACGCAGGTCCATCACGATCACATCCAGCTGCAACCGCTCGGCCAGCATCACTGCTTCCTCGCCTGTGGCCGCCTCGCCCACTACCTCCATGTCCTCTGCCGTCAGGAATAACGCGCGTAGCCCACTGCGCACCAGTGGATGATCATCGGCAATCAGCAGACGTACAGGCAACATAGCTCTTCTCCTTCCTCAGAGCTGCTGCTCATGCAGAAGCCTCGGCAGCCAGGCACGCACGCACATCCCACCTTCCGGCATCTGTGCAATCTCACAGGTACCACCCAGTTCCTCGGTGCGTTCGCGTATCGAGAGCAGTCCTACCCCGGCGCGATACCTCTCCGGTAGCCCGATGCCATCATCGGTGACCTCGACGTGCAGCATGTCTTGCTCACACGAGAGGCAGATACGACACCGGTGAGCATGGGCATGGCGTACGACATTGGCCAGGGCCTCCTGCACAATGCGGTAGGCGGCGACCTCAACGGCGGCTGAAAGTTGTGGCAGATCGGAAGCCGCCACGTCTACACGCAGCCCATGGACGCTGTCACACTCCGTAGGCGCGCTCTGTCTGGCCGCCTGTTCGCGAATGGCTCCGATCAGACCCAGTTCATCCAGAGCAGGCGGGCGCAGGTCGTAGACCAGGCGGCGAATATCGCCAATCGCTGCTCGAATGGTGTGCTGCTGCTCGACCACGAGGGCATCGGCGGCAATTGGGTCGCGTACCAGCACAGAACGCAATGCTCCGGCGCGCCAGTTGAGCGAAGCCAACACCGAGCCGAGACCATCGTGCAGATCGCGGCGCAGGCGACGGCGCTCCTCCTCACGCGCGGTCACAAGCTCAGTGCGCGAGTGTTGCAGTTCTTTCGTCAGGCGCTGCAAATCCGTGGTCAGGCGGACAGCGTGAACGGCGATCCCTGCTTGACGCGCCAGGTCAGTGAGCAAGGCCCGGTCTGCTGACGAGAAGGGTTCGCTGCGAGCGCGCGGAGAAAGCAAAAGGTCGCCGAGGTGTTCGCCCTGGTAGACCAGCGGCAGGCGCGTCAGTTCGTCCGCTGCTCGGCCAGAAGAGGCAGCAATCTCATCTTCGCCATCCTGCTTCAAGCTGATCGCTGCATACGGGAGCTTCAGCGCCCCCGTCACGGTCTCGACAATCGTGGGCAGCACGGCCTCCGGTGCCAGCGTCGCTTCCAGGCGTTGTCCCAGGCGCGAGATGACCGTATAGGGTTCATCGCGCTCGCCGAACAGCAGGCGGTTCACCGCGCGCTGCAGGCGGAGGCGCAGCGGTTGAAAGAGTACGGCGATCAGGCCGGTCGCTAGCAAGGAGAGCAGGAGATTCCCTTGTGACTGGATGAGCGTGCCCAGGCCGACGACGACCAGCACATAGAGTCCAATCACACTCACGGTGAGCGTCCCATAGACGAGCGTGCGTCCGATGATAAGGTCGATGTCCCACAGATGAGAGCGCAGGATAGCGAACCCAAACGCGAGGGCGGGGCAGAGCACGATGAGGATGCCCATCTCATTGTAAGCCAACGGATAGAGTGAGCCGCGCGAAGCGAAGGCTGGCAAGAAAGTGAGCACAGTCCCGATCACAAGGACCGTGACCGGCACCGCTAAACCGAAGACCACCCATTTCGTCTGCTGGCGTTGCAGGGGACTGGACACCCGTCGGTAGCGGTAGAGTTGGACGAGTGCAATCGTCACCAACTGGCCTAGAATGACGAGCCAGCCAAGGTTGCCGATAAAAAGCACCGCTTTCGCCTTGGGGAAGAGAAAGAACGGGACTTCCCATACAAAAAACGCGACGCAGATCCAGCGCGTCCAGCGGGGCACAAACTGCCCACTGGGAAACAGGAAGAAAACGAGCAATTGCAGCCCGTTGAGAAAGACCAGACATTCGTTTGGCACCTGCCAGGGTCCGGGCAAGAGCGAGGCGGCACTCGTCCGATCGATTGGGCCTAATGTCACGAGAGAGAGCGCGACCAGCAGCGCCATCCGGTCGTCGGATCGGTGCCAGATGATGAGTGTGCTGACCGCCAAACACACCAGCATGGCGGCAAGTGTGAGCGCAACTGTGAACGCGGCGTAATCGCCGAGAGAGAAACCAAATTCCTTGAGCGTCTCGACTTGTCCAGCCGTGAGTTGCTGGTAGACGCATTCTATCCATGTTGTCACTGTACAGGGAGTTTGCAGTTGGGTGAGGTACGTCGGGAGGCTGCCGAAGAAGATCGCCAGGGTGAGGACGAGCAGAGTGATCCAGGCGCCTCGGGCGAGCACGAACCAGGAGCCGCGTCGACGTGTATCGGCTGTGTTCAGTGTGGGGGCATGAGACGTTGTCGTTGCCTGTGTCGATCTCGGATGCAAGTCCATCGCCTGCTCCTTTGCTCTTTGGAATCGCTCTCCTGGTGTCAACACCAGGCGTTGGTGAGCTGATGCACAAGTGAACAGAACATCCTTCTGGCTTCTCTTTGAGCCTGTAACTTTTCTCTGTAAGCATACGCTGTCCTGGCAGCAAAAGCAATGCCTGAGCATTCCTCCTCAGCCCGCGACCGGGAGGAGCCAGAAAGGGATGCAGGCAGTCGTTCGTCTACTGCACCACGATGGTGAGATTCATGCCTGGGTGGATCGTGCAATAGATGTGATAGACTCCCGCGG
>Ga0207416_1003436_pt1 | contig 15161 bp, 11 predicted proteins | sample PaiPotPPM11metaG_FD_184107 | JGI IMG/M metagenome (GOLD analysis project Ga0207416, IMG submission 184107) | Iron sulfur acid spring bacterial and archeal communities from Banff, Canada, to study Microbial Dark Matter (Phase II) - Paint Pots PPM... ...
CAACATCGGCGATCTCAACAGAGCCGGATGGAAAGACAAGTTGGCCAGCATTGCGCGTGTACTCGGCCATTTCGCCAACGATGAATGCCCCGTCCAGCGAGAGTATGGCGGCCGCCGGAAAGGCGGCTCTCACGTCTCCCATGGCGTTCCAGTCCAGCGCCGCCAACAAACTGGCATAGTCGGTTTCGAAAAAACTTCCAGACATCGCTTTGTCTGCGACCTCGGCTTTACGTAACAGCAACAGGCGGCCATTCCAGAGTGCGGGATTTTTCTTAACCTCAAGATCAAAATATTGCTCGATCTCGGGGCGCCGGTCCTTGGCGAATGGCCAAGGCCATGGCTCATATTCAAATCGCAAATGCAGACAAGATTGCGTTCGATCGCTCATGGGCCTTTAATTCGGCGCGCCGACGGGTTTCGCGAGACGCCGCTACCTCCTTCAAGCGTGACGCAGCGAGAAGCCGCGAAACTGCGTGCTAATATTCACTTGAATATCAGATACTCTGTGCTAGGAAATGCCAATATCAATAAATAATTACAAGCGATGGACAATCCGCTCCTGATTCCAGTGATTATGTGCGGCGGTGCGGGAACGCGGCTGTGGCCCGTCTCGCGCGAAAGCATGCCTAAACAGTTCGTTCCGCTGGTCGAAGACCGTTCCACGTTTCAGCAGGTTCTCAGCCGCATCGGTGATAACGCGCTATTCGATCGCCCGATCATCATCACCAATTCCGATTTCCGCTTTATTGTCGCGGAACAGATGCGCGAATGCGGCGCTGAGGGCGACATTGTGCTCGAACCGATGCGCCGCGACTCCGCCATGGCTGTTGCCGTAGCGGCAGTGCTTGCTCAAGAGCGCGATCCGGCGGCACTCGTGCTTGTCCTTGCCGCCGATCACGTCGTGCGCGATCAAGCGGCATTCACGCAAGCATGTCGCGAAGCGATCGCTGCCGCTGCCAACGGCTTGATCGTCACGTTCGGCGTCAATGCAACCTTTCCGGCGACAAAATATGGCTACATCCAGCCGGGTCCAGCGCTCAACGGCGTGACGGCGTTAGCGGTCAAATCTTTCGTCGAAAAGCCTGACGCCGAGACCGCGAAACGCTACGTCCTCGAACGCTATCTATGGAACAGCGGCAACTTCATGTTTCGAGCCGACGTGATGCTTGGCGAACTTGCCCGCTTCGAGCCCGACATCGCCGCAGCGGCTCAGGCTGCGGTCTCGGGCGTGACGCGCGATCTCGATTTTGTGCGATTGCCCGCCGAAGCTTTTGCACAGGCGCCAAAGAAATCCATAGACTACGCGGTCATGGAGCGCACCGCGCAGGCCGCTGTGGTGCCCATCGATTGCGGCTGGTCGGACGTGGGCAGCTGGAGCGCGGTTTGGGACGTGCGTGCCCACGATGCCGACGGCAATACTTCGACAGGCTCTGTGGTGTTCCTGGATAGCAAGAACAGCCTGGCTCATTCGGAAGACGCAATCCTCACCGCGGTGGTCGGTCTCGAGAATGTCATTGTTGTCGCGACGCCGGATGCGGTTTTGGTGACGTCGCGCGACAAGTCCGAACAGGTCAAGGATCTCGTCGACCAGCTCAAGGCGCAAAATCGCGAGCAGGCCGTCACGCATCTGCGGGTTTACCGGCCGTGGGGCTACTACCAAGGCATCGACGCCGGCTCGCGTTACCAGGTGAAACGAATCGTCGTGAAGCCGAATGCCATGCTGTCGCTGCAAAAGCATTTCCACCGCTCCGAACATTGGGTGGTGGTGCGCGGCACCGCCGAGGTCACAATCGGTTCGGAAACTCGTGTCGTTCATGAGAACGAGTCGACTTACATCCCGATCGGCAGCGTTCATCGGCTCGCCAATCCCGGCAAAATACCCCTTGAATTGATCGAAGTGCAGGCTGGCAGCTATCTTGGCGAAGACGATATTGTGCGGCTAACGGACCAATATGGGCGTAGCTGAAGCGCTTCCCGATCGTTAGGTGCGTAAGCGCGCGCCAGCAACGTTCGACCACGGCAACTTTAAGGCGGATCAAATGCCGACCTATCGCCATCAAATCGCACTCGACGCCGATGGTCCGTCATCGGCCCGCGCAAACTTGCGTTAAGTAAGGCAACTGTATATTGAACTTCTCAGGCAACGGCCGTTGTGGTGGGTAGCAGGTCCAATGTCACGGTTCGGCAAAAACGCAGCTTCACATCTCGTTATTCGGCTTGCCGTCGTGGTTGCGTTGGGAGCGCTCGCCGCCGGCTGTTTTCAGCCGCTCTACGGCGATCAAAAGATTTCGGCGGACGAGTCGGTCCGCGATAGACTGAGCTCCGTCGATATTCCGGAGATCAAAGCTCCCAACGGTACGCCGGAAGCGAGGCTGGCAGTCGCTGTCCGTAACGCGCTTATTTTCGATCTGAACGGAGGCGCCATTGCAAGCGCCCCGACCCATCGGCTCGATATATCGCTCGCCGTAAGCAGAACAACCGTCATCGTTGACGTGTCGAGCGGGCGGCCGGAGACGCAAGTTGAAGGCATTAATGCCACATTAACCCTGACCGAAATCGCTACTCATAAGGTGGTCTTAAGCACGACGACATTTGCCCGCGCGTCGTTCGATATTCCAGGCTCGGCACAGCGCTTTGCCGCGCAACGCGCTACGCGCAATGCGGAAGATCGGGCTGTCCAAGTCATCGCGCAAAATATCCGCAATCGGCTAGCATCCTACTTTGTCGCCGGGACGTAATCCGCTGCGGCAGATTGGCCGCCGCACCGCCAACCTTATGACGCTTGACGTTAGGTGAGTAGGCGCGCCCGAAACTGCCAACCGGCTAGCATCCCACGACCCAATCGCTTGAACTGGCGACGTTTTAACTAATTCTTGTTTATGTTCAATGGCCTTTGCCTTGGCAAAGCCACTTTTGGGGACCAGGAAACAGCCGGGGAAATACGGTCTCGCCGTTCGTAGGTGCCTTGGGGGCGGCCAAAATGTACGGCCAGCTTCATCGCGTTGTTTTTGGTAGGAGCACTGTGAGTGGTGCAGCTCACGAGTAGCCGTCAACGTGCGTGGCGTCGGCTGCGCTTTAGTGCAGTATTCCTCCTCACGCACGCTGCGATGGCGAATCTCTTCGGATTTCCGCGGCCGGCGTTCAGCCAGGTCGCACCCCAAGTCCTGCTGCATTTTCCAAATCGACCGCGCCAGCCGGCCCCGCCGGCTACGTCGCCGGATGCACCGATGCTCGTGCAAGCCGATCAGATCAAATACGACTATCCGAACAATCTCGTCGCCGCGGTCGGCAACGTGCAGATCTACTACCGTGGCGCGACCATCGAGGCGGATGAGGTCATCTACGACCAAAAAGCCAAGCGTCTGCGCGCCCAGGGCAATGCCAGGCTGACCGAACCGGACGGCAAGATCACCTACGGGCAAACTATCGACCTCACCGAAGATTATCGCGATGGGTTTGTCGATTCATTGCGGCTGGAGACGCCGGACGATACCCGGTTTGCCGCGCAGCGCGCCGATCGCGCGCAGGGAAATTACACGGTTCTGCAAAACAGCGTCTACACCGCATGCGAACCCTGCAAGGATGATCCAACGAAGCCGCCACTCTGGCAGGTCAAAGCGGCGCGGATCATCCACGATCAAAGCGAGAAGATGCTCTATTTCGAAGATGCGACCATCGATTTTTTTGGTGTGCCGCTCGCCTATTTCCCGTTCATGTCGGCGCCGGATCCGACCGTTAAACGCAAGAGCGGTTTCCTCTTCCCGGTGCTGTCCAATACCAAAGGCTTGGGTTATTCCATTGAAACGCCGTATTATTTGGCGCTCGCGCCCAACTACGATATGACGCTTTATCCGAAATACATGACCCAGCAGGGCTTCCTGATGGAGGCCGAATGGAATCATAGGCTCATCAACGGCACCTACAGCATTCACGCTGCTGGGATTTTTCAACAAGATCCCGCCTTCTTTGCCGGCGAATACGGTGCGAACACAGAGCAGACAAAGAACTTTCGCGGCACCGTCCTGACCACAGGGCAGTTCGATATTACCAACCGGTGGGTCTGGGGCTGGACCGGCGTTCTGGTCAGCGATCCGACATTCATAAGTGACTACCGGTTGGGTCGATTTAGCGGCAACAGTCTCGATCCATTCCGCACCGGCACAAGCCAGAGCTCGGAAGGCGTCTCGCAGCTTTACCTCTCGGGACGGGGCGACCGCAGCTACTTCGATATCCGCTCGATTTACTACACCGGCTATTCGGAGCTCGATCAGCAAAGTCAGCTCCCGGTGGTTCACCCGGTATTGGAGTATTCCACTGTGCTCCCGCACCAGATCCTGGGCGGTGAACTAAGCTACAAGATCAACCTGACCAGCCTAACCCGCCAGCAGGCGAGCTACGATCCGATCAGCGTGGCCGCTATCAATAACGGCATCTGCGCCAACGGCACTGCCGAGACAGCGGATCCGGCGCTGCTTAACAAGACCAACTGCCTCCTACGCGGCATACCGGGAACCTACACGCGGGGTTCAGGCGAGGTCGATTGGCGACGCACGGTGGTCACCGATAACGGCCAGATGATTACGCCGTTCTTCCAGATGCGCGGCGATGTCGCCTCAGTCCAGATCAACAATCAGGCGGGGGTGTCGAACTACATCTCAACCGGCAACAACGAGCTCGCCCGCGTCATGCCGGTCGCGGGCATCGAGTATCGCTATCCGTTTGTTGACGTGCAGCCTTGGGGCACTCAGACGATCGAGCCGATTGCCCAGCTTATCCTGCGCCCGAATGAAACCGGTATTGGAAAATTCCCCAATGAAGATGCGCAAAGCCTGGTGTTTGACGACAGCAATCTGTTCCAGGTCGATAAGTTCTCCGGCTGGGACCGCGTCGAAGGCGGCGGTCGCGTGAATGCCGGCATCGAATACACGGCCCAGTTCAATAGAGCCGGTTCAGTCAACGCGCTATTTGGGCAATCTTACCAACTTTTCGGCCTGAATTCGTTCCGGGCCGGCGACATCACCAATACCGGCCTCGACAGCGGTCTCGATAAGTCCCTGTCCGATTATGTCGCCCGTGTCTCGTATCAGCCGAACTCAACCTATATGTTCAGCGCCCACGCGCGGTTTAACGAGACGACCTTTGCTGTGGAACGCTTTGAATTGGAAACACGGGCAAATTTTGACCGCTTTGGCGTGAACTTGCTTTATGGTGACTACGCTGCTCAACCGGACCTCGGATTCCTCAACCGGCGCGAAGGCTTCGTCGCCGGCGCATCCTACAAACTGACGCAGAATTGGGTCGTGCTCGGCTCCACCGGCTACGACCTCATCGCAAAGCAATTCAACCTGGCTCGGGTTGGCGTGGGCTACGTTGACGATTGCCTGATGCTAGGCTTCAATTACATTACAAGCTACGCCTATAACGGTACATCAAGCCCGATTCCTAACAAAAGCTTTGTCTTTCAGCTAAGCTTGCGAACGTTGGGGCCGGACACACTGCCAGCCGGCTCCTACTAGATTTCTCCATGATAGCAATTGCCGTGCGCCTCACTCCTCCGCGGCAGAGGGCGTTCCGGTGGTCGAAGCGGCGATCGAACACGCCCTCGTCGATGCGGTTTCTCAACATTTCAATAGAACCGCCGGCGATCATCCAACCGAGGCCGCGGCAACCCGCGATCGGCGTTGCTCGCGCAATAAAGCAGTTGCGCTCCTTGTCATTGGCGCCCGCTGCCAGCTTCAATCGCCGGTATAGCAGGAGCACGGCCGGACCATTTCATTAGTGGAAGTTGCTGGTCAGTCCGAGCATTAATAAAACTTGCCAAGCCGTAGATAACCGCGCTCTCTCGGGAAGATACTCGCGTATAAACGAGAGAGTAGGGGCATAATCGCAAATCTTATCTGCGGCAAATTCGCATTCGCCGATAGAATCGGACGGGTAGATTTATGAAATTCCTGCAAGCATTCGCGATAAATCGTTTGATCGGCCGCGCTGCGATATTGGCCCTGAACAGGACTGGCGTCCCATGTCGAACCGACGGCCTTCTCTGCGACAACACAAGTCATGGCAAATCGAGCCGATCGAACTTGTCGAGGCTCTTTTGCGCCATCATAGAGGCAAGCATAGAAGTCCCACGAGCCATAGAGATCGGAGAATAATGCGAGATAGGCTTTGCAGTCGGCAAAGCGGTTGACAACAAAATAATCGAAGAACCAGTTTGGGCTGAACTGCAAATAGGCATTGTTTGTTGCGTTCGACGCGTGTTCAAAGTGAATCACACGGCCGCCCGGCTTCAACATTCTTGAAATGTTATGGAGTCCAGCAACGGGGTTGAACATATTGTCGAGCACGCTGCCGTTGCAAATAAAATCAAACCGCCCTTCGAGTGTCGCCGGTATCGGCGTGTCCAGATTATGCACGATCTCGGCGCCTTCGTAATCGCTCACGTCGATCGCCGTCACGCTGTCGGCTCCGAGCGCCTTAAACAGGTACGCATCGGAAATAAAGCTACGTCCCGCTCCGGCGCGCGTGCGCGTGTCCAATGTCACTGGGATCGCCGGGTCGATCGTCAGTCCTTCCTCGCGCATCAGGCCAGAGAACTGCGCTGCCGTCAGATGCACGGTCTGCCGGCCAATCAATAGGACCGATCCGTGAATTGACGAATGCTTCGCCTCACGGATCACGAAACGCGCCATCTGCTTTGCAAGACCCATGATCAGAAAGTTGATTGTGGCCGGGTTGCAAAGTCAAGCGGCAGTCACCGCGTTCCAACTATAAAAAGTGCGTCACAATTAAGTCGCCCTTCGGCGCTTATCGAAGCTCAAGGACGCTTGTAAATCGGGGCTTCTTAACATCTGGCCACCCAAAGAAGTTTGCGCTACTGGTGAGCACGCGACGGGTGCCGCCGAGGCGCCGCCATGAATTTGCGAAGCACGAAATGTGGGAAGCCCCCGCCCAACCTGTCGCCATAATGATCCACAACGACGTTAAAATTCGCAGCAGGTTAAGATCGTACTCAAGCTCTTACAACGGTAATCTACGCTAAGATACCGGTCAGAAATGTTGACGGACGGTGCCAGACTGCCGTTCTTTCGGTGGCCGTCTTACACCTCAACATTGTAAAATCGCCGGGAGGATTCTGTTTGTTGATTGGGATGCGAGGCAGGATGACACGCATGGATGTTATCTGCGAACAATTCGACGGGCCGCTGATCGTCATAGACATCGGTGCGGCCGGACAATTTAAGGACTTGCCGAACCTCGCGCGGCGTTGCGAACTTCATCTTGTTGAGCCGCGTGTGAATGCGATGACTACTTCTGACCCTGCATACGCAGCGGTTCATCGCCACGACTTGGCGCTTGCCGGCGCGGCCGGCGAGCGAAAGCTTTATCTCACCGCCAACGCCTATGGCAGCTCTATGCTGCGTCCGAATCCTAGCGTTGTTGAGCGCTGGCAGGCCGATCACTTACTCGGGGTCGTCAGTGAGGCGACGCTTTCGTGCATTACACTCGATGAATTCGCACGGCGGTTCGGAGTCCGGCGGATCGATTATTTAAAGCTCGATACGCAAGGCACCGAGCTGGAGATTCTGCGCGGCGGCGCCGATGTTCTCGAACGCACGTCAATCGTGCGCACAGAGGTCGAATTTGTAGAACTCTACGAGGGGCAGCCGCTTTACGATGATATGATAAGCGATCTGAATAGTCGGGGTTTTCGCTTTGTGGATTTTTATGACGGCGAAAAATTCGGTGGACCTGAACGGCCAAAACGTATCTGGGCGGATGCGCTATTTGCGCGGCGCGGATTGCGAGGCGATCGATTGCTGAAAGCCGCTGCCGTTATGATGCAACTCGGCTATTGGACTGATGCTCTCTGGATGATGCAAGATGGCGGGATTGATCCAGCGCTGATCCACAAGTTGCATTTGCCACGGAACACGAGCCGCGGCGCCTACCCGCGCACTATCAAAAATCTGGCGAAGTTTCTGCTCGGTCGTCTTCCGCGTTGATTGCTCATCCATCTCGATTTTATGAGCACACGTCCTAGGAATCGTCGATAACTGCCACTCCCTGCAACGAAAAAGAGGGCGCTGCAAAACAAACCCAAAATTCGCCGACCACGTCAAGGACCGTGCTCTACGATAACAACGGTTTACCGACGAGTACGCCCGGAGCTGATCCAATATTCGATGCAGCGCTGAGCAGCCGGTCTCGTTTAGCGCAGTCCCATTCCAGCCGCGCGGGAAAACTGGCGAAGTCGCCACAGCGAGCGGCTCTTGTACTCGCTGAATTTCTGTGTTTTGCAAGCCTGTCCGACTTTATTTGTCGGAGAACGCTAGTTTAGGTCCTGAGGAGATGAGCACGCAGCTAACCTACCGACCCGATATCGACGGGCTTCGTGCAATTGCAGTGCTGCTCGTTATCGGGTTTCACGCGTTTCCAAACCTCGTGCCCGGCGGCTATGTTGGAGTCGATGTCTTTTTTGTAATTTCCGGCTTTTTGATTACCGGATTGCTGTTGCAGGATTTGGAGAAGAAGCAGTTCAGCTTCGCCACGTTCTACGGCAGACGGATACGGCGTATTTTTCCGGCGCTGATCCCTGTGCTTGCCGCATGTTTTGCGGTCGGCTGGCTTATCCTGCCCCCTTCGGTTTTTAAATCACTGGGGCTGAATATCTTCGGCGGCGCCGCTTTTTCCTCAAATCTGGTGCTGCTCCACGAGACTGGATACTTCGACATCGACGTTGAGCAAAAGCCTTTGCTCCATCTGTGGTCGCTCGGCATCGAGGAGCAATTCTATATTGTCTGGCCGGTGCTTTTGCTGCTGACATTTTCGCGGCGATTAAGCATCGCCATCCTTGCCGTCGTGCTATTTATTATTTCTTTTGCGTGGAATGTGCGCATCGCCGGCAGCGCCGCCGATTTCTATCTACCATTTACGCGGGCGTGGGAACTCATGATCGGCGGTACTATCGCTGCCCTCGGGAGCCAAAACGTTAAGCTCAAGCTCGATCGAGCTGAAGACCTTTTCCACTCGGCGCTGAATTTGACGCCAAGGCGAGAGAGCGCATTTTTATCAGGCCTCGATTTACGCGCGGGCATGGGGATCGGTCTCATCATCGCCGCCGTGATCGCGGGATGGAGCAACAGCGGCTCGTTCCCGGGATGGTGGGCGCTTCTGCCCACGTTGGGAACCACGCTTATCATTTTATCGGATGGCTCTTGGCTCAACAGAAGCGTCTTGTCCAATCAGACGGTCGTGTTGGTCGGCCTGATGAGCTACCCGCTCTACTTGTGGCATTGGCCGCTACTGTCGTTCACCAACATTATTACCACCCAGCCGTCTTGGCAGCTTCGCGTTGCCGTTATCCTCGGCGCGACAGTGTTGGCGTGGCTCACCTATCGCTGGATCGAGCAGCCGGTGCGGAAGGGAAGTTATTTCCCCGTCAAAGTAGCAATTCTCTGCATCGCCATGGCGCTGATCGGGAGCGCAGGCTTCGCGGCGTATTATTGGCAGGGCGTGCCTTATCGCGTTCCACCACAGATGCGCGACATCGTTGACATCCATCTCGACCCACAATTCGAGCACGCCGAGTGGCGGCGTGACACGTGCTTTTTCGATGTCGGACCATCGCGATATTCGCCTGACTGTATCGAACGCGGCAAGCGGCCGTTGGTATTCCTGTGGGGCGATTCGATGTCGACCTCACTCTATCCGGGATTGAAACGCCTCCAAGGTTCGATTGATTTTGGCCTGGCGCAATACACTAGGGGAGCTTGTCCGCCGTCGCTGTCGTATGGAGTGCAGGCCTTGCCGGATTGTGCCGCCAGCAACGAAATGGTGTTTGCCTCTTTGACTGAAGCTCGGCCGGACATCGTGCTCCTTCACGCAACGTGGGAATATTACCGCATAATCCCCGAGCTAAGGGACCTCATAGAACGGCTGCGCCAGTTGAACATCCCGCGGATCGTCGTTATGGGGCCGCCGGCGGGATGGACCGGCGGCTTACCAAGCGCCGCCTACCGTTATTACATGCTGCATTTTTATCTACGCGATCCAACGCGCCAGTTGATCCCCGTCCGCAGCAATTTTGGCGTCAACGAAAAGTGGTACGCATATCAGAAGCAGTTTCGAGATCAGGTCCTGTCCTGGGGCGTGGAATATATCTCAGCCTGGGATGCCATGTGCAACGGCGATAAATGTCTCACGCGTCTCGGAGATGGAGCCAAAGACCTGGTCGCGTTCGATTACGCGCATTTGACTGTTGCCGGAGCGGCCTATCTGTCCCGGGCAATTGCACCCTGCCTGTTTCCCGAGCAGATTGATCGCATTTCGGTTCCGGAAGAGGTGAATCGGTCAGTCGTCTGTTATTCACCCGGGACAACTGCAGGATCCTCGCTTTCACCCGCCAAGATCCGTTAACTCCGGTCGCGAGAAGTTAAAATCGGCGATAATTCAGCACCATGGATCTCGGCGAAGACAATATGGTGCAGTTTACTGACGAGTATGGCCGGAACTGAACTGCCGGCATAACGGGCAGCCCCCGGTAGCGTTTCGATGTTGAACACCGCATAATCGACAAGGATGCCAAGGGAGGCTGTCGATGGGTCGCAAACTGCTGTGGGCCTATGTAATCGCGGGATGCCTGACGCTGATATTTCAAATCTGGGTACGATGGAGCGTCTGTGGGGATAACTGCGCCAACAGCTTTGCCAAGGCCGTGGTGTGGGCAGTCATCTGGCCCCTGTCCTGGATCGTTTATTTGCAAGGCATTCTATAAGTGCTTGCGCTGGTCGAAGCGGCGGTCGAACACGCCCTCGGCGATTCTGTTATTGGCGCCACGCGTCATGTTGTGTGCGCCGCGGCGATCTGTCCGGTTTCGGGAGACAAGCCGAAGTCCCGGGAGCGCGCTCAAACGTCGCTCCTGACCCACGTCGGACAAACGGAACCGTGCAAGTTTCAACGCCGCAGAGAGGCGTGAACCTGGCGGGCCAACCTCCGGCATGCACTACGCGAAGCTAAATTTTCAGCTCTGCAGTAGGCACCGATACACGCAATCGTTCAATGCTTGTGACCTTGCTTCCCGCCAATCGTAATCATACCATCAATTGCAATTTGCCCATAATGAGACCCTACTATGCGACTGTTACGGCACCTTCACGATGGCGCGCGCAACGTGCTTGGGGAGCGCGTCTACGGAAAATTGGTCCAGTCAGTCCTTAAAAACGGCGTTACGCGGAAGCTGGCGCTTGCCGAATTTATGGCGAGAGATATTGGACCAAATGGACTTGAGGTGCGCCGCTTGTTCGAGCACGACCGGGCGGTTGTCCTAAGCTTGGCCGTCCAGTACGCCTATGACACTTACGTCGAGGGCGATATCGCCGAATTCGGGACGGCATCCGGCTTAACCGCCCGCGTCATCGCGCGTGCGATGGTCGCCGCGGAAAGAGATAGACCAACCAAACGGTTTCACCTGTTTGACAGCTTTATGGGTTTTCCCGAAGCAACTTTGGATGTCGATAAAAATAGTTATGAAATCCGCACAGGGGTCTGGAAAGCAGGCGCCCCGCGATTGCTATCTAAGGACGAGTTGTTTCAGTCGTGCTCGCGCATCCTCCCCTCTGCGCGCCTTGTGATGCACGACGGCTGGTTCAAAGACACGGTCTCACGACTGCCACTGGAGCAGCGGTTTGCTTTGATTCATTTCGATGGGGACCTGTATCAGTCGACCATTGATGCGTTCGGCCGCCTGTTCGAGATCGGGGCCATCACTAACGGCGCGGTGATCTGCTTCAACGGCTGGAATGGCGGACAGGCCGATCCAAATCGCGGAGAACGTGGGGCGTGGAAGGAATTGACGGAAAAATATCACGTCGTCTTCAGCGATTGGCGCGCATACGGCGCGTTAGGTAGATCATTTTTTGTGCACGACTACAGGAGAGCGTAATTCAATTCCGACCACACTCAGAAAGTATTCTTACGCTTGCGCTGGTCGAAGCGGCGGTCGAACACGTGCTCGGCAATGCGGTTTTTCAGCATTTCAATCGAACCGCCGGCGATCATCCAGCCGCGGGTGCGGCGCATGCAATACTCGACCAGGGTTTCGCGCGAAAAGCCCATCGCGCCCATGATCTGCACGGCCTCGCTCGACACTTCGAAACCGGCTTGGTTGCATGCCGTCTTGGCGATCGCGGTCTCATAGGCCGAGGGCAACCCGCGATCGGCGTTGGTCGCGGCGCGATAAAGCAGTAGTTGCGCGCTATCGAGCTTGATCGCCATGTCGGCGAACTTCCACTGCAAGCCCTGGAACTCGCACAAAGGCCGGTTGAACTGCTCGCGCGTCGCCGCATAGTCGCGCGCCGCGGTGAAGGCGTAGCGGCCGCACGCCAGCGCGCGAGCCGTGTTGCCGAGCCGCTCGACGTTGAAACCGGCCATCTGTTTCTTAAAACCCCCGGGCCCGAGCAGCACATTGTCCGCCGGGATGCGGCAGTCGGTAAAATGCAATTCGCACCATTCCTCGCCGCTCATGAATTCCGAAGGCGCACCGATCGCAAAGCCGGACGTTCCCCGCTCGATCAGCACCGAGCCGATACCGTCGAGTCCGGGGCCGAAGCGCACATAGACGAGAAAGATCTGCGCCTCCGGGCTGAAGGTGGAAAACACCTTGCTGCCGCTGATGATGTATTGCGAGCCGTCGGCACGCGCGCTGGTTTTGAGATCGGTCACTGCCGAGCCGGCATCCGGCTCGGTCATGCCGAGACTCATGACCATGCGGCCGGTGAGCAGGTCGCCAAGCCAGCGCTGCTTCTGCGCCGGCGTGCCGTATTCGGCAAAGGTGCGGATCGGACCGAAATTGCCGAATTGCACCACGTCGGCGCTGCGCGGGCACACGGCTGCGACCTGCTCAATGGCGATCACGGCATCCATCAGCGTGCCGCCCTGCCCGCCGTCGCTTTGTGGCAGCGCAATACCCATCAAGCCCTGTTTCGCCATGAGCTGTGCCACATCGTAGGGAAAGCGCGGATCGTGGGCGCGCTTGAGCGCGCCCGCGGCGAGATGCTCCCGCGCAAAGCGCCGCACCGATTCCGCGAACAGCTTTTGCTCTTCGGTAAAATCAAAGTTCATGATGAGAAATCACCCGATGTCACGCTAGAGCTTCGTAACGCCGGCTTGATCTATGATCTTCTTGAACATGTCGATTTCCTTTATTACGCGCGTCCAGGCGGCGTCGGCGCCCTTGACCCGGACCTGAAAGCCGGCCGTGACCAGCTTGCCGTGTGTTTCCGGCGCGGCCAGGACCTTCAGGGTTTCCGTCTCCAGCCATTTGACGTTTGCGGCCGGCGTCTTGGCCGGCGCCAGCAGCACGCAATCGACCGCGAACACGAAATCCTTGTAGCCGGCCTCTTCCATGGTGGGCACGTCCGGCAGATCGGCCCAGCGGGTATCGCCGGAGACTGCGAGGCAGCGCAGCGTGCCGGCCTTGATATGCGGTAGAGCCGGCGGCAGCGAGCCGGAGCTCAGCTGTGCGGTGCCGCTGAGCAGCGCTGCGATGGCGTCACCACCGCCCTTGAACACCACATCGGCGAGCTTCGGCAGATTTTCGCGGATCTTCAGAAGCTCCAACTGGAGCTGCGCCGTCGTGCCGATCGGCGGCGTTGCGCAGTTGTACTTCTCGGGATTGGCGCGGGCCAGCGCGATGAAATCCTTGATGGTCTTGGCCGGTAACTCGGACCTGACCACGAAAGTGTCCGGCGACGTCGCCAGCTCGCTGACGCCGACAAAATCCTTGTGAGGATCGAACGGTAAATGATTGTAAAGCCCGTAATTCACCGAATAGGCATTGGTCGCGAGCAGGACCGTGTAGCCGTCCGGCTCGGCATGGGCTGCGTATTCCATGCCGATATTGCCGCCCGCCCCGCCGCGGTTCTCCACGATGAAGGTCTTGCCGGTCGATTGATCGAGCGCGGCGGTGACGATCCGGGCGACGATGTCGGACGGGCCGCCCGGCGTGTTTGCGACCACGAATTTGACGGGACGGTCCGGGTACGCCGCATAGGCCGAGCGGATGCTCAACACGGACGGCGCGGCGATGCCGGCGGCAAGCGCGCCGGCGGCCTTCACGAAACCGCGGCGCGACGGGCCGGAAGCTTTGCTGAATTTGGTCATCGTAGGCTCCTATTTCATATTGGCGGCAGCTTCATGGACAAGGCTCGCGTCGATCACGCTTTTGAACGACAGCTCGGCCTCGTAGTTGAGACGAACATCCTTGCGGTTGCTCTGTTGTCATTCCGCAGTAAGCCCGGCCGCGTGGATCACGGCCGACCATTTGGTCTCTTCGCGGTCGATGATGGCGGCGTGTTCCTCGGGCGTTGTCGGGGTGGGCTCTCCGCCTTCGAAGATGATGCGCTTGCGAACTTCCTCCATCGCCAGCGCCGCGCGCAGCTCCCTGTTCAGCCGGTCGATAATTGGCCGTGGCGTGCCGGCCGGCGCGAGCAGGCCATAGGTCAAGGTTGCGTCAAAACCCGGCAGGCCCGATTCCGCGAGCGTCGGCAGGTCCGGCATCAGCGTGGAATGTTTCTGCGAGGTCACGGCCAGCGCGCGGATATAGCCGCCATCCAAAGCGGCGCGCGATACCGGAATCGGATTGAAGCCGACCTTGACGAAGCCGCCCATCAGATCGGTAGTCAGCGGATTGGACCCTTTGTAGGGAATTTGCTCGACCTTGACGCCCGCCTGCTGCGCAAACAACACTGAGGCGAGATAATTGACGGTAGTCGAGCCCGGCGTGCCCACTTGATAAGGCTCCTTCGAGCTCTTCATCAGCGCGATGAGTTCGCCGACCCTGTGCACCGGCAAGTCCTTATGCACCAGCAGCAGCGCCGGCGCCGAAGCGATCAGGCCGATCGGCGCAAAATCCTTGCGCGGATCGTAGCCGACATTGCGATAAAAGTTTGGGCCGGTTGCCAGCGTCGAGGTATAGCCGAGGATAATCGTGTAACCGTCCGGGGTGGCGTGGGCGACCTGGCGCGTGCCAACCGTGCCGCTGCCGCCGGCATTGCGGTTCTCGATTACGATCTGCTGGCCGAGCGCGGCGCTCATCTTGTCCGCCACCGTCCGCGCCATGATGTCATTGGTGCCGCCTGGCGGCAGCGGCACGGTTGGCA
>Ga0207416_1003437_pt1 | contig 15160 bp, 12 predicted proteins | sample PaiPotPPM11metaG_FD_184107 | JGI IMG/M metagenome (GOLD analysis project Ga0207416, IMG submission 184107) | Iron sulfur acid spring bacterial and archeal communities from Banff, Canada, to study Microbial Dark Matter (Phase II) - Paint Pots PPM... ...
GCCGCGATGCTGGCAATCGATCAGGGGGCATTCGCCGAGGCAGCAGCGCTCTGCGTGAAGAGCATCACACTGGCGCGAGAGCTGGGAGATCGCCAGGGACTCCTGCAAGCCCTCAACGCGCAGGGCACGCTGGCGCGCCAGCAGGGCCGATATGCCGAGGCAACGCAGTGTTTCCAGGAGACGCTCGCCGCGGCACACGGTCTGTGGGAGCACGCGGCGCGCCTCTGCGGAGCGCGCGGCGCTCTGCTGACGAGGCTCGACTCCTCGGTACCGCCCACGCATCCAGCCGCCTTCGAGCACACCGTGATAGCTACACGCACGGCGCTCGGGGAAGAGGACTTCGCACGGGAGCACACCGCCGGGGAACAACTACATCCGGAACAGGCGATCGCCCAGGCGCTGGCCGCCATGTAAGGCGTTGACCTACAGCTCCTTCTGATCTTTGCAAGCTGTCCCCCTTGAACCGGGAATATTCTCCTTCCAGGGCTCATCGCCGTGGAAGCGGCGCGCGAAGTTGCGGAGGCGGATCTCCGTGCCGCCGTCGGCAAGGACATCGGTGACTGGTTCCGCTTCGAGCTTGGTCCCGCCCAGCCAATGCAGGACGCAGTCAAAGGAGCCCGCATCCCAGTGACCGCTTACATCGGAGCGACCGCATGGGCAGAGTTCCACGTCGACCTCGTCGGCTCGGACTTGAGGATGACGGGCGCCCCCGAGGATGTGCCACCGCTCGCACGCGTCGTGATGCCCGATGTCGAGCAGCACGGCTACCACGCGTATCCACCGGTCGATCACATCGCCGACAAGGTAGCGGCGATGTTCGAGCGCCACGGCGAGATGAGCAGGCCCTCGGTCCGCTACAAAGACCTTGTGGACCTCGTCGCCATCGTCACACAAGCCTCGGCCGCGCCCGGAAGAAGCACTCACTACTATGACTCGCTTGCCCACCCTTCAAGCCCAGCGACGTAGGAGCTGCTCCGCGCCCTCGGCCAGCTCCCGTACGATCGCTGCGGCCGGCTGGACGGCGGTCACGGCGTCCACCGATTCGCCGGCGTAGAGCGCCATTGCCTCGATGAGCCCGGTCGTGTCCCTGTTGGGCGGAGTCGGGTGCAAGCGAGGAACCGGCCAGCCACTCTCTGAATGCCCGACTGGCTCCTTCTGGTTTACGTTTGCCGCCTCCACGCACGAGCGAAGGACGCGATGCGGCGCGTCCGGAAGTTGACCCCAAACGTTCCGCCGGTCCCCTCCTTGAGTCGGTCGAGTGCCTCGGGCGGATGCGATCCTGGGACCATGCCGAACCCGCCGGCCTGGGACACAGCGACCGCCAGCTCTACTGACCCGACGCTCCCCATCCCCGCCAACCGGACGGGAACCGTACAGTCTACGAGGTCGGTGAACGCAGTGCTCAGCATGGCGTGCCTCCTCAGCGTCGGGCCTCATAGACCACGGTGAAGGGGTCGTTGAGCGGCAATTGCCGGAAATGGCTGAATCCGGCGTCTCGCGCCAATTCTTCCGCGCGGTGTCCGAGGCACGTGCCGAATCCTGCGCCTCCCCGCGCCAGCGAGGTCGTCATGCAGTACATCGTGCTGGCGCTGTACGCGAACTTTCCGAGGTTGACAGGGTGTCCGAGGTTGTCGCCGAGGTCGTCGGACACGTTGAATTCGGTCCACATCAGGGTGCCGCCTGGTGCGAGCGCCGCGCGGATCTTGCGAAGCGCCTCCAGCGGATCCACCATATCGTGGACCACGTCGAAAGTGGTGATTAGGTCGTAGGTCTCCGGCAGTCCCTCGTTCACGTCGCGCAACTGGATCGAGATGCGCTCGCCGAGGCCGACATCGGCGATTCGGTTACGAGCGGCGTCCACGGCGAGCGGATAGTCGTCGTAACCCACGAATTGCGACCGGGGAAACGCTCTTGCGAGGATGATCAAAGCCTGACCGTTGCCACATCCGACGTCTGCTACTCTCGCTCCCTGCTGGAGCTTGTTTTCGACGCCGTCCAGGCCTGGTATCCACTCCTGGAGCAGATGATTCAAGAACTGCGCGCGCGTAAAGCGCTCAAAGCCGGCCCAGAACTCCTCGCCGTACTCGGTCTGCGGAACGCCGGCTCCTGTCCGGAAGGCGTCGGCGACCTGTGCGGCGTTGCGGTAAAACGTCGGCAGCATCTGGAAGTTTCCTGCCAGGAACACGGGACTGTCCGGATTGGCCAGGAGCATCGCTACCTCGGGAGTGAGCGTATAGGTGCCGGATCCCGCGTCGTATTCCACATGGCCACTGCAGGCCATCGCGCCCAGCCACTCCCGCACATACCTGGCGGATTGGCCGGTCTTCTCGGCCAGAGCTTCCGGGGTCAAGGGGCCGGCGCCGTCCATGGCCGCAAACAGGCCATTGCGGTCGCCGATGTAGATCAGCGGACCGGCCATCGTCGAAAGGTAGTCGCCGAGGACCCGGCCGATTGCCTCGTTCAGCTTGTCCTGGTCGATGCTGGGTGCGGTATCAGTCGTCATTCTCTGCCTCTCTTTCTATAGAACATGGCTCCAGCTTCTCGTGGTTGCGCCGGTCGGTCGCAATCCTTCCGCTTCCGTCGGACTGACCTCCCGGAGGGCGTTGTTGCCCTGCTTGCAGTCTGCGCCTCTCGAGGTGCACTGGCCACGAACGACCGGAACGGACGGTCACACGTTACTCACACGTTCGGGAAAGTGCGTGCTATCATCCTGTCAGCCGAAGTTCGGGCTGGGGCGCTTCGTGACCGGCGCCCGGAATTCGAGGGGGTGAGCGCACATGGGGAGCGACGGGCCGTCTGTCCTCGGTGAGCTCCTGTACCGCTATCGGACAGTCGCGGGTCTGACGCAAGAGGAGCTGGCCGAGCGGGCCAGGCTCAGCGCGAGAGCGATAAGCGATCTGGAGCGAGGAGCGAAGACGCGTCCGCACGTCTCCACCGTTCGACAGCTTGCCGACGCCCTCCAGCTCTCCAACGAGGACAAGAGCGCGTTGCAGCTCGCCGCCCGCGGGCGCCAGTCATCGCAACGCGCCATCGATCAGGCGCATAGCGTTTCGGTGCGGACGGCGGCAGAGGATCCGCGCCTTTCTCTCGACGGAGCGGACCGAGAGCAGGAGACCCAGCAACGGCTCCCGGTTGGGGGCTTTCTTGGGTCACTGCCGTCGGGGCGGCTGGTAGCGCGCGCAGACGAGCTCGCCCGCATGCTCGGCGCGGTGGAGACGGTAGTGGCAGCTCAGGGCCGGCTGTTGCTTCTGGCTGGCGAGCCGGGCATCGGCAAGACCCGCCTGGCTCAGGAGCTCACACGCGCCGTGCATGAGCGCGGATTTCTGGTGGTGGCGGGGCGTTGCTACGAGCCACACCAGTCGATGCCCTACTATCCTTTCCTCGAGGCGCTGAGCACGACTTACACGGCGGCTCCCCCAACGCTTCGTGAGCAGGCATCGCGTCGCTGGCCGTACCTGGCGCGGCTGATGCCGGACCACCTGGGTCCCGCCCCTGCTCCGTCAGATGAGGCAGAAGAGCAGGAGCGGCTTTTTCGCGCGGTAGCCGCTTTCGTGCTGGCGGTTGCCGAGATCCGTCCAATGGCGCTCCTGGTGGACGATCTGCACTGGGCCGACAGCGCGAGTCTTCAGCTCTTGCAGCACCTGGCCCGGCAGACCCGAGGCACTCGCGTCCTTCTGCTGGGGACCTATCGCGACGTGGAGGTGCATCCGGAGCATCCCCTAGTGGCAACCCTTCGTGATCTAAACCGGGAACAACTGGTCGAGCGTGTGCCGCTCAGGCGCCTCAAAGAGAGTGGCACTGCCGCGTTTATCACCGAAACCATGGGTGATCTCGAAGCGGGAGAGGAGTTTGTCGCTCTCGTCCACCGGCACACCGACGGCAACCCGTTCTTTACGCAGCAGGTCCTGCAGGCTCTGATCGAAAACGGCAGCGTGTATCGGGACGAGGGACGGTGGAAGCGCCGGGCGATCCGGGAAATCGACGTGCCGGAAAGCGTACGGTCCGTGATCGGGCAGCGGATCTCGCGGCTGCGCCCTGAAGCGCAAGAGATTCTACAGGAGGCCAGTGTCCTCGGGCCTGCGTTCGCCTTCAATGATCTCGTCGCGATGAAGTCGGTGACCGAGGAAGGCGCCAACCTGGAGGATTCCGTCGATAGCGCACTGGTCGACGCCGCGTCCTTCGGACTGGTGCGGGTGGCGGAGAAGGGCATGTACACCTTCGACCACGCCCTGACGCAACAGGCGCTGTACACGGCTCTATCGCCTCACCGGAGACGCCTGTTGCACGTCGCCGCGGGTGAGGCAATCGAGAATGTGCCGGAGGGCAGACGGCACGCGGACCGCGCCAGGCGCGCCCCAGAGCTCGCCTGGCATTTTCTGCAGGGAGACGATGCCGAGAAGGCGACGCAGTATTCGTTGCTCGCAGGAGACCAGGCCGAGTTAGTCTTTGCCCACGGAGAGGCCGAGAGGCACTATCGCGTTGCGCTGGACTTGGCGCAGGCGACGCCCGACCGGTTGCGAGAAGCAGAGGCGGCCGAGGGACTTGGCATCGTACTCAAGATCGTCGGGCGGTATGACGAAGGCCTGGAGATGTTGGAACGAGGCGCGCGGATCCGTCGTGCGGCGAACGACCTCGAGGGGGAGGGACGGGTGGTAGCACAGGTCGGCCTCCTCCTCTACCAGAGAGGCTCAGCCGAGACGGGAATCCGTCGCCTTCAGCCGCTTGTCGAGGTCCGTGAGCAACAAGGTTCGTCGCACAGCCTCGCCTTGCTCTATGCGGCGCTGGTACGGCTCTTCAATCTCAAAGGTCGTGAGAGCGATCAGTTCCGCGCCACCGAACGGTTGCTGGAGCTCGCCCGCGGGCTCACCGATGACCGCCTGCTGGCCGAAGCAGAGCTGCACCGGGGCGTTTCGCTGATGCATTTCGGCCGGTACGAGGATGCCGTGCAGCTGCTGGAGTCGGCTGTTTCCAGGGCCGAAAGCGTCGGAAATCTCCATACCCTCTCCGATGCACTGAATTTCGCTTCGCTCGCGTATCACGGTCTGCGTAATTTGGACCGGTGCCTGCTGTATCGCGTGCGCGCGGTGGAGGTGGCAGAGCGGCTGGGAGACCCGGCGGAAATCTCCTACCGTGCGGTGGAAGCAGCCCATGTCACCTTTCTCGTGGGTGATTGGGAGCGCTCACAGATGTACGCCGAGCAGGCAGTGGCCAGCGCTCTGAATCTGGATGATCTCCGAGCACTCCTTCACCCGCTGTGCACACTGGGCGAGCTGTGTGTGTATACCGGAGCCTGGGAGGAAGCATCCCACTACCTCCAGGACTCCATCACGATCGCCGAGCGCCTGCGCCGCCTCGATGACCTTCGTGACATTCAAGCGGTGCTCGCCGAAAGGGAGCTGCTCCAGGGGAATCGAGACGGCGCGCTCTCCCGGCTTCGCCCTCTTCTCACAGCGCCGGACTGGGCGGAGCATCTGAACCTTCTCCTGTCTCTAGGCGCGGCGAGGCTGGCCACGGGCGATCTGGACGGAGCCGACGATGTGGCGATGAAGGCAATTGCGGAGGTAACGCGCCAACGGCTCCCCGTGGGATTGGTCGACGCGCTCCGGATTCAGGGAGCGATCGCCGCCCAGCGACACAAGTGGGAGGACGCGGAATCGCGCCTCCAGCGAGCCGTAGACCTCGCACGCGACATCACGTATCCCTGGGGAGAGGCGCGAGCACTGTACGAATACGGACTGGCGTTCGCTGCAAAGGGAGAAGCGCATCGGGCCCGCGAACAGCTCGAGGCTGCGTCAGCCATTTTCCAGAGGTTGGGCGCAGAACCGTACCGCGTCAGAGCAGACCAGGCGGCTACGGAGCTGGACCCCTCCCACGATCGCCCCTAGCCTCGGATCACACGCCTTCAACCACCTCGGTGATCTCATCCGCCACCGCTCCGTGCGACTCGCGGTGGACGGCCTCCGCTGCTTCTCTGCTGGGTGCCTCAACGAGGCAGTAGACCCTTCCGCTGACGGTGTCATACCAATAGCGCAGGTACTTGACCCCGTGCTTCTCCTGAACTTCCAGATCCCTTCGATGCGCCTCCTCCCCCCTCACCTCCAGTCTTCGGAACTGGGTGTCGGGGGTTCGAATCCCTCCAGGTGCGCCATTCGTTTTGGTTCGGGGACGCCGTTTCAGCCGGATTGGGTGCGTCTTGAGTAGCCACGACGAGCGCTATTGCTCCCGGTGACGCGGAACTGCTCGAATGAGGTCCAGGCGGGGGCCAGGCTGCAAGGTGAGCTCCTGCTGTTCAGTGTCTTGAGACCTGCGGTGGTTCGGGCAATCCGCTCCGTCGTTAGCCGGCATCGGGCCTGCGAGATCCCAGAAAGACGCGTGGCGAGCGCCGACGAGGTTAGACGAATCGAGCGGCGCTCTCACGCAGTGCCTGACGTAGCACAGGGGCCGGTGAATTATGTGGTAGCAGTCTCTCCTTACCGTCTTCCTTACTTCCGTGCTATGGTAAGGACATGGAGATCCCTGCAACCATCACCAGCAAGGGGCAGATTACGATCCCCGCCTCGGTGCGAAAGGCCTTGGGCCTCGAGGCTGGCGACCGTGTGGTGTTTCGGCTCGAAGACGGACGAGCGCTCATCCAGGCAGAGAATGCCGGCGACGAGGGAGCGCTGAGCGTCGCGTTGGAGAAGGTGCCCGACCTCTTCGATCTGGCCGGCAGCGTGCCGGTACCCGCCGACGTCGACCCGACCGATTGGCCGGCGCAGCGCGAGGCCGCCTGGGCTGCGGCCGTCCGCACTCGCGCGTGACGGCCCTCCTCGACACGAACGTGCTGGTTCGGCACTTCACCGGCGCGCCACCGGAGCAGGCGCGGCGCGCCACCGCCTTCCTCCGGGCTGCGGCTCCTGGTGAACTTCTCTTCCTCGACCTGGTGGCGGCCGAGCTGGTCTTTGTCCTCCAGAGCGTCTACCGACAGCCGCGAGCGACCGTTGCGCGGCTGCTCCGTGCGGTGCTCGCGCTCCCAGCCGTGCGCAGCGACCACGCACGGCTCCTCCACCGGACGATCGAGCTCTACGAGGGAGGCCGACACTTCACCGACGCCTACCTCATCGCGACCGCCGAGGCGCAGGCCATCCACGCCATCGTCAGCTTTGACCGCGGCATCCGGGACCTCCCCGACGTGCGGCGCATCGAGCCATAGGCCTGCCAGCCGGCAAGTCAATGATTTCGGCTCGGCTCCGGCGTCGCTTTGACAACCAGGTTCCGAAATTTGCCGGACTGTTAGACTGAGGCTCCTCTCCATTCGGCCAACCCGCTTACTGTCCCAAACCGATCAAGCCCCGTTGGGCCGCCACCGCGACGGCATGCGTCCGCGTGTCGACCCCCAGCTTGTTGAAGATGGAGGTGAGGTGGTACCGCACCGTGCTCTCGGCGACAATGAGCTCCTGGGCGATCTGCTTGTTCGGAAACCCCTGCGCCACCAGGTGCAGCACCTCCTCCTCTCGTGGACTGAGCAGCGTGTGCGGTCGCGGCTCTTGTGGAGCCTCCTCGGGGGGACCGACCTGGATCGCTCCGTCCAGCGCCGCTTGGATCAGCCCAGCCACCTGCTCGAAGGACAGGGAGCGCCCCGCCGCCAGCGCCTCTTCCAGCTGTCGCTGGCCCTCCGCCATGTAGCCTCGAGCCTCCCAGAAGTACCCGAGTGCCGTCGCCAGACGGAGTCCCAGCTCGCCTTCTCCGTGCTCTGAGAACCAGCGGAGCGCGGCGCGCAGGTTCTCGTGTGCCAGCTCCAGTCTGTGGAACCATGCTCGTTGCTCGCGTCCGGTAAGCTCCGGCTCCGCCAGCTCTGCCAGGTCGAGGTAGTACCGGGCATGGATCCGGCCCGCCGCATCCAGCTCTCCTGTTTCCGCCAAGCGCTCCAGGGCATAGTCCCGGATGCTCTCCAACAGGACATAGCGGACGGTGTCCCCCTCCATCCCCTGCACCTGGACCAGGCTCTTGTCCACCAGCGAAGCCAGGCCCTCGAGTGCGTCCAGCCCCGTAGGGGACACCCAAGCGCTGTCGCGCGGGATACCCGCTCCGTGGCCGCCCGCTCCGATCGCCTCCGCCGCTTCCAGTGAGAAGCTGCCGGCGAAGATCCCCAGGCGGCGGAAGAGCACCTGCTCCTCAGGAGACAACAGATCGTAGCTCCAGGCAATCGCGGAGCGCAGGGTCTGCTGCCGCTCCGGGAGATCCCGTGCCTGCCAGCGCAAGAGGGAGAGCCGCTGCCCCAAGCGCTCCAGGATCATCTGGGGAGACAGGAGCGTGGTGCGAGCCGCCGCCAGCTCGATGGCCAGCGGCAAGCCGTCGAGGTGAACGCACAGCTCGGCTATCGCCCGAGCATTGTCCTCGGTGAGGGCAAAGTCCGGGTCGATGGCCTGGGCTCGCTGCACAAAGAGTGCGACAGACGGGATCTGCGAGAGCTGCTCCAGCGAGGGAAGGTGCTGGGGATCGGGGAGCGGCAGAGGCGGCACGTGGAACGTCTGCTCCCGGCGCAGGTGGAGCGCCTCCCGGCTGGTCACCAGCAGCGTCACCCGAGGAGCAGCCGCGAGCAGCTCCGCCAACCCAGAGGCAGCGGGGGAGGACCTGCTCGACATTGTCCAGGATGAGCAGCATCTCGCGCTCCTGCACATATGCTTCCAGCTGCTGCAGCAGGCTCTCGTCCCCCGGGTCTTCGGTCACGTCCAGGCGCTCGGCGAGCACCTGGAACACCGAGGGGGCATCCCGGACGGGAGTCAGATCGACGAAGACCACTCCGTGGGCAAAGTGGGAGCGGACCTCGCGTCCGATCTCCAGCGCCAGTCGGGTCTTGCCGACGCCGGCCGGTCCCGTGAGGGTGAGCAGCTGCACCTCGTCAGCAAGTAAGAGCGAGCGAATCGCCGCCAGGTCGTCCTCGCGGTCGACGAGGCGTGGCGCCTGCGCCTCCAGGCGAGAACGGACGTCTGCCGACCCGGTACCCCGCGGGTACCCCGGGGGTGCCCTCTGGGCCTGCTTGGGACCGCGGGCTGGGGGTAGATGCTCAGGTCAGGTCGCGAGCAGCTCAAGTGGAGAGGGATCATTTCGAGCCGGCTGATCAGATCTGTATGGATGGCGGCTGTGCGGCTGCCGCTGCAGGCCTACACTGGTAGTGAACGCTCCTGGTTAAGGACCTGATCTCGGCTCCCGCTTCCGTCGCGTGACTGAAGCCAAGGCGCGGAGACAGTCTTTTGAAGCAACGCTCGAATGAGCGAGATGCCAGTTACCGTAGATTCCACAGGGAAAGGATGAGCCATGTCACCCATCACCGTCGGAACTGAGAACAGCGAAAGCATCGAGATCCACTATCGTGATCACGGCAGCGGCCGGCCGATCGTGCTGATCCACGGCTACCCGCTCGACGGGAACTCATGGGAGCGTCAGGAACGGGTGCTCCTCGCCGCGGGTTACCGCGTCATCACCTACGATCGCCGGGGCTTCGGCCGCTCCAGCCAGCCGACCGTCGGCTACGACTACGACACCTTCGCCGCCGACCTGGGCGCCCTGCTCGAGTACCTGAAGCTCGACGATGTGGTCCTCGGCGGCTTCTCGATGGGCACCGGCGAGGTCACCCGCTACCTGGGGACCTACGGCTCCGCCCGGGTGCGCAAAGCGGCGCTCTTTGGCGTGATCCCGCCGTTTCTGCTCAAAACCGACGACAATCCCGCAGGCGTCGATGGCCAGGTGTTCGAGGGCATCAAGGCAGCGATCGTGAAGGACCGCTACGCCTACTTCAAGGACTTCCTCGACAACTTCTACAACGTCGACGTCCTCCGCCCCAGCCGCATCAGCGAGCAGGCCTGGCAGGCGAGCTTCAATGTCGCCGCCGCCGCCTCCCCGTACGCATCGTACGCCTGCGTCGACACCTGGCTGACCGACTTCCGCGGCGACCTGCCGAAGATCGATGTCCCCACGCTGGTGGTGCACGGGACGGAAGACCGGATCCTGCCGTACAGCGCCACCGCCGAGCGCCTGCCCGGGCTGATCAAAGACCTCAAGCTGGTCACGGTCGAGGGCGGGCCGCACAACATCGGCTGGACCCACCCCGACGAGGTCAACAACGCGCTGCTCGCGTTCCTCGGTGAGTGATCGACACGACCCGACTGGAGACCAGGATACCCACCTTCCAGGCAGATCTGGCGGAGACGTAGGACGGCGGTGGACCCAGCGCACGCTTCGCCTACCCGCGCTTCAGTCCCCGATATGGCTCCCAGGACATCATGATCCACGCGTTCGCCTCCTACGCCATGTCTCAGCGGCTGCCGCACGCCAAAGTGATCCTGTACAGTGATGCCGGACACGCCTTCCTCTTTCAACGCGCCGATAGAAAGACTGCAAGGAGGAACCCATGGCACGAGCCGATTCGCCGGCAGAGATGGCCGGACCGCACCATAGCAAGGAGGCTGTGAGCCGGCATCCCTATGCGCAGATCGTGGTCGCGCTCGACGGCTCAGCGCTTGCCGAGCAGGTGTTGGGATCTGTCGAGCCGCTGGCCAAAGCGTTCGGCTCGACGGTGACCTGCGTGTGCGCGGTCGAGCCCATCAGCGCCACTGCTCTCGCGGGGACGGGAACGCCAGGCGCGTACATATCCATGCTGGAGACAGCAGCGATCCATCTTCATAGGGAGATGCGTTAGAACCTCAGGGCGAGGGGCATCCATGACTCACCTGCTCACCATCAACACTGGCTCATCCAGTCTCAAAGCTGCCGTCTACGATATGGGCCACGGCGAAGCAATTGTTCTGGTCGTGCAGTTCGAGCGCATCGGACAGCCGCACAGCCAAATGCGGATCATGAATGCAGAGAGGGAGACCCTGGTGGATGAGGAGCTTCCACTCCCGGACCACACCGCTGCTCTGGAAGCACTGCTCGACTGGCTAAAGAGCCACGAGGGTGGCGTCGAGCCAGATGCAGTGGGGCATCGCGTGGTGCATGGGGGAGCAGCCTACAGCGAGCCGCAGCTCATTGACGATAACCTGGTCACTGTGTTGAGCCGGCTCGTGCCCATCGACCCGCTCCATCTGCCGCAGGCGATCGACGCCATCGAAGCCACGCGGCGGGCCTATCCGGATAGTCCGCAGGTGGCCTGTTTCGACACGGCCTTTCACCGGCACATGCCGCGCGTGGCGCAGATGTACGCCCTGCCCCGCCGATTGGAGAAGGAGGGCGTGGTGCGCTACGGCTTCCATGGCCTGTCGTACGAGTACATCATGTTTGAACTGCGCTCCCTGGACCGGGAAGCTGCTCGTGGACGCGTGGTCATAGCGCACCTGGGCAACGGAGCCAGTATGGCCGGGGTGAAGGACGGCGTGAGCGTCGATACTACCATGGGCTTCACGCCCACGGGCGGCCTGGTCATGGGTACCCGGCCAGGCGATCTCGACCCCGGCGTCCTCCTCTATCTCCTCCAGTCCGAAGATATGAGCCCGGACCAGCTGGATACCTTGCTCAACAAGCAGTCGGGCTTGCTCGGCGTCTCCGAGATCAGCGCCGACATGCACGATCTACTCGATAGAGAGAGCCAGGACAAGCGCGCCAGCGAGGCGGTGGCCCTCTTTTGTTACCAGGCAAGAAAATACCTGGGCGCGCTAACCGCTTCCCTTGGCGGCCTGGATACGCTCGTATTCACGGCGGGAATAGGAGAGCATGCGGCGCCGGTGCGGGAGCGCATCTGTGCCGGTCTCGAATTCCTGGGTATCCGCCTGGACCTGGACCGCAACATGCGCAGCGCGCCCATCATCTCTCATGAAGACAGCCGGGTTGTAATCCGGGTCATGCACACGGACGAGGACGTCATGATTGCCCGACACACCTATCGCATCATCTCGCACACAGGAGCCAGCCGTGTATCAGTTTGACGTGAAGTTATCGAGCGTGGTCGAGGTCGACGGCGCTACTCCTCCACCCCAACCTGAAGAGCCCGTGAAGGGCCCGCTCTCTTCCGATCTACTGGAGAAGATGCAGCGCTACTGGGACGCTGCCAACTATCTCACGGTGGGGCAGATCTATCTTCAGGCGAATCCCCTGTTGCGCTCTCCGCTGCGTCCGGAGCATATCAAGCCTCGACTGCTGGGACACTGGGGAACGTCGTCTGGGCTGAGCTTTATGTATGTTCACCTCAATCGCCTGATCAAGGAGCGCGATGTCGATGTGATCTACCTGACTGGTCCGGGACACGGCGGCCCGGCCCTGGTAGCCAACGTCTACCTCGAGGGTACGTATTCCGAGATCTATCCTGATGTTTCGCAGGACGCCGAAGGTATGCGCCGCCTCTTCCGCCAGTTCTCAACCCCGGGCGGCATCCCGAGCCACGTGAGCGTGACGACGCCCGGGTCGATTCACGAGGGCGGTGAGCTGGGCTATGTCCTGCTGCACGCGTTCGGCGCCGTGTTCGACAATCCTGACCTGATCGCCGTGGCGGTGGTAGGCGACGGCGAGGCCGAGACCGGTCCGCTGGCAGGCTCCTGGAAGGGCCCGAGCTTCCTCAACCCGGAGCGCGATGGCGCGGTGCTTCCCATCCTGCACCTGAACGGCTACAAGATCGCGAATCCCACCGTGCTTGGACGATCGAACGACGACGACGTTCGCGCCATCATCGAGGGAAATGGCTACGACGTTCACTTCGTCGAAGTGTACGAACCGGAGCGGGCGCACCAGGAGTTCGCCGCCGCGCTGGACACGTGCTACACGAAGATCCGTGCCATTCAGCACGAGGCGCGCAGCAATGGCGTACAGGGGCGTCCCCGCTGGCCGGCGATCGTGCTGCGGTCACCCAAGGGGTGGACGGGGCCGAAGGTAGTGGACGGTCTGCCGGTCGAGGGCACCTTCCGGTCCCATCAGGTCCCGCTGTCTGAAGTACGGACGAACCCGGAACACCTCAAGATGCTGGAAGCGTGGATGTTGAGCTACAGGCCGAATGAGCAATTCGACCGCGACGGCAAATTAGCGCCCGAGCTGGCCGAACTGGCACCGACAGGGGATCGCCGTATGGGCGCCAATCCCTATGCAAACGGTGGCAAGCTCACGGTGAATCTGCACATGCCGGACTTCCGGGATTATGCGGTCGAGGTCAAGCAGCACGGCTCCCAATTGCTGGAGTCGCCCCGTCAGCTGGGCAAAATGATGGCCGACATCTTTGTGCGCAACAGAGAGCAGGCAAACTTCCGCATCTTCTGTCCCGATGAGCTGAACTCCAACCGGCTGGGAGACGTCCTAAAAGTCGAGAATCGCTGCTTCGTGGGTCCGATCATCGACATCGACGATCATGTCTCGCCCGACGGCCGGGTCTTCGAAGTCTTGAGCGAGCACAGCTGCGAGGGGTGGCTAGAAGGCTACAACCTGACCGGCCGCCACGGCCTCTACATCAGCTACGAGGCGTTTGCCATGATCTCGGCGTCCATGACGGTACAGCACACCAAGTGGCTGGAGGAAGCGCTGCACCTGCCCTGGCGTAAACCTGTGCCTTCTCTGAATATCATGCTGAGCTCAACCGCCTGGCGCAACGATCACAACGGATTTAGTCACCAGGGGCCGGGGCTGATCGACGTCATGCTGTCCAAACGTGGCACCGTGGCTCGCATCTACCTCCCGCCGGACGCGAACTGTCTGCTCTCGGTGGCGGACCACTGCTTCCGCAGCCGCAACTACGTCAACCTGATCGTCCAGGACAAGCAACCCCAGCTCCAGTACCTCCCCATGGACGAGGCCATAGACCACTGCACGCGTGGCGCGTCCATCTGGCAGTGGGCCAGCAACGGCGAGGGACTCGAGCCCGATGTGGTCATGGCGTCGGCCGGCGACATTCCGACCCAGGAGACGCTGGCAGCCGTCCAATGGCTACGCGAGCAGCTGCCGGAGATGAAGATGCGCATGGTGAACGTGGTCGATCTGATGACGCTCTTCCCTCCGGAGCGTCATCCGCACGGCATGAGCGAAACGGACTTCGTCGACCTCTTCACCGCGGATAAGCCGGTCGTCTTCGCTTTCCACGGCTATCAGCGGGCGATGCATGAGATCATCCATGGGCGTGTCAACGCCGAGCGCTTCCACGTGCGTGGCTTCAACGAGCAAGGCACCACCACGACGCCCTTCGACATGGTCGTGCTCAACGGCATGAGTCGCTATGACCTGGCCATCGAGGCGATCAAGCGGGCGACACGCCTGCACCCACAGGCGCCGTACCTCATTACAGAGCTGCATTCGCGCATCGACCAAGCGGTGGCTTACTCCCGAGAGCACCTCGAAGACATGCCGCAGATCCGTGACTGGGCCTGGTCGAGGGGTTGATCGGCCCGGTGGTAGTCAACACGTTCAATGGGAGCCTGGGTAGACGATCGCGATCCTCACCATGGTGTCCTCCCTCTCGGTTTGGCTTCAGTCCTTCTCACAGAGCTAGCTCCTCCTCCGACTCCTCCACATCGCCCCACGCTTGTTCGCGCTCTTCTCGTTCCCGCCGATGATCATCCTGTGGACCGGCACAGTGCAGTCTCTGGAGGAGGCTGCCACCGCGGCCTACCGAACGAGACGGCATTTCATGCGTTGGGTGCCGCAGTAGCGCCGATGCGATCCAGGTGGCTCGCCAGCTCCTCCGGTGCAGAGAAGAAGGGCGAGTGGCCGGCATCCATTGAGACGACCTGCCTGCATGGCAGAGCCGGGTACATGCTCCGTTGAACGGATGGCGGAATCCACGATCTTATGCCAGCACCAGGCACCGTGCCAGGCGCCGTGGATCAGCACATGCGTGCTCATCGCGAGTCGTGACCTGTCATGACGCCCTCCGTGGCGTCTCGAAGAGACGTGTCGACGTTGAGGAGCGATATTCTTCTCCGTTCGTGCACTGCAGCGACCGGTCGTCTGTCGGCACGTGTCGTCCCGGCGGGTGTCACTGCGCACGTGAGGTGGCCAACAGCGGACACAAGGAGAGGCACACGAATCGGATTTGTGCGCACGGGATGCTCCTTAATACGAGGTCGCTCTGGCCGAGAGCGTCTAGTACTACAGTGACAGTTAGTTGAGCAATTCTGGTATCCTGTGGTCCTGAAGCCAGGGACGAGGAGGAGCCGGATGGAACGTGACGTGATGGGAGCGGCGGATGCCCAGCTTGCAGAGGTGGCACGCT
>Ga0207416_1003438_pt1 | contig 15159 bp, 12 predicted proteins | sample PaiPotPPM11metaG_FD_184107 | JGI IMG/M metagenome (GOLD analysis project Ga0207416, IMG submission 184107) | Iron sulfur acid spring bacterial and archeal communities from Banff, Canada, to study Microbial Dark Matter (Phase II) - Paint Pots PPM... ...
GTGCCGACCGGCTCGAGATCACTATCCACGAGGGCCGCAAGCGCCAGGTCAGGCGGATGTGCGAGTTCGTCGGCCATCCGGTCAAGCGGCTCGAGCGAGTCGCGATCGGTTCGCTTGAGCTCGGGGACCTTCCCGAAGGGTCCAACCGCAGACTGACCGAGCAGGAGGTCGAGCGGTTGCTGGCAATCAGCTAGCGGTCTGGACCAGCAGATCGTCGTAGATCAGCTTTGTGTTGGTCAGCGCGCTCGAGACCATCGGCGGCGTGAGCATCACGGGTCTGTTCGCGACCATCCGAAGGATCGTGAATTGGTGCGAACGGCGAATCGATACCGGGCGGAATCCTGCGATCGGGTAGGTGCTTTGAAGCTGCGATGAGATCAGGTTGCAGGCCGAGCCCCACCAGCAGCCCGTCGACGGTGCCGGAGGGGAGGAGATCGACACGACGTCAACCTCCAAGACCGGGTAGGTGCGCGTGTAGTGACTGACCTTGTCGGTGCCAGTGTGGTGCCACGCGTGCAGATGGGGCATGTACAGCGACAGCGGAAGCACGTCGCGGTAGTTCTGGATCAGGATCGCGCGCTCTGCGACTCCCTGGGCCGGCCGCGTGCCGAGCACGCTTGCCACCTGGCGCCAGTCGGGGCGCTGGTAGGTGCGGTTCACCTCCACGCCGACCGCGGCTGCGATTCCGACTCCGCACAGGACGGCCGTTAACGCCACCCCCGGCAACAGCGTCCGGCGAAGCCCAAGGCCGGCGGCGACCAGCACCGCCGCCGGGAGCCACATCGGGAGCACGTTGCGGGTCAGCAGGTTGTCGACCCCAACGGCGACAAGCAGCGCGTTGATCACGATTGCGCCGAGCAGTAGCGCGCCCAGCATGCGGACGGCGACGAGATCGCGCCGGACTGCGATCAGGCCGAGCCCGGTCAGCGTGAGAACCGCGGCTATCCATGACAGCGCGATTCCGCCGGGCGCACCGAAGCCGACCAGGAACTGAGGGAAGATCTGGCCGACGCGCGGGCCGAGCGAGACGTGCTTTATCCAGCTCGCATGGCCGGTCGCGTTCTGGCTGATCGCGAACCACAGCAACGGCAGACTCAGCACGGCGACTGCGGCGATTGAGCCAAGCACCTCTCGGCGCTGGCGGTGCTCGTATAAGAACCAGACCGCCATCGGGATGACCACGAGGGCGGCGTAATACTCAGTCGCCATAGCGAGCACGCTCGCGGCGGCCCATACCGTGAGCGCGGGGCGTTCGGGCCGCTCGCGGGCGTATGCGAACGCCAGCAGGGCCACGGCCGTTAACAGCACGAGCATCTCGTACGCCCGCGCCTCCTGCGAGTACCAAATGAGCAACGGGTTGCACGCGACAAACGCCGCGACGATCAATCCGGTGCGCTTGGAGAACAGCTTGTGGCCGAGCGCGTAGGCGAGCGGCACGACGAGAACGCCGCAGATCGCCGACAGCGAGCGCAGCCCTGCCTCGCCGAAGCCGAAGATCCGACCCCAGACCCACGCGACGGCGTAGTAAAACGGCGGCGTCGACTCGTAGTGCTTGAGCAGCGTGATCATCTGGCCCGGGGTGAAGCGGAGCTCCTGCGAGGTGTTGGCCTCGTCGAACCAGAAGCCTTGGTGGCGCAGCCGCCAGAAGCGCAGGGCCGCGGCGAGCACGGTCAGCAAGACGAGCCCGGCCAAGTGCCATGAGGCAGGACGCGTTTTGCGCGCGGCAGACACCGTCCCGACGCTCACGGCGGGCAGGCTACCCTACGCGCGTGGCGAGTCAGACCGACACGACCGTGGTGCTGGCGCGACTTCAGTTCGGTGGCCGGCTCAGCCTTCCGCGCCCGCGGCTCGCGACGATGCGGCTCGCTGGCTGGGGCGCGCTCGCCATACTGATCGCCGCGGCGTTCGCGGTCGTGCTATTCGCTACCGCCCAGGAGTCCAACCTCGTACCGCGCTCGTCGACCGTATTTCCCGGCTGGATGTCGGGCCCGCTGCACGGCCTGTTTGGGCACCTGACTAACAACACCAAGACGCTCGACTTCGGCTACAGCGGTGTGCTGCTCGTGATGCTGGCTGCCTATGGCGTCGTGGTCGCCTCAGCGCGGGCGCTGTCGGAGCGCGTGATCTGGGCCTGCGTTTGCGCGCTGCTGCTGATCATGCTGATGAGCCCGCCGCTTCAGCTGACCGATCTGTTCAACTACCTCGGCTACGCGCGGCTCGGGGCGCTGCATCACATGAACCCGTACACCCATGTGATCGCGAGCGCCAGCCATGATCCTGTCTACAGGCTTTCGACGTGGCACAACCTGACCAGCCCGTATGGCGAGCTGTTCACGGCGCTCAGCTATCCGCTCGCCTTCCTGCCGCTGTCGGTCGCCTACTGGACGATCAAGGTCACGGTCGTGCTGGCGGCGCTCGCGTTCGTGTGGGTCGTGTCGGTCTGCGCGCGCAAGCTCGACCGCGATCCGCGCTTCGTGATCGCGTTCGTCGCGTTCAACCCGATCTTCATTATCTACGCCGTCGGGGGCTTCCACAACGACTTCTTCATGCTGCTGCCCTCGACGGGCGCAATCGCGTTGCTGCTGCACCGGCGCGACCGAGCCGCCGGCGCGGCGCTGATGATCGCGGTGGCGGTCAAGTTCACCGCGGTCATCCTGCTGCCGTTCCTGCTGATGGGAGCCCGGACCCGGGAGCGGTGCCTGCGGGTTCTCAGCGGAGCGGTGCTCGCGGCGATCCCGCTGCTCGTCGTCAGCCTCGCCCTGTTTGGCTTCTCGCTCCCGAATCTGTCCGACCAGAGCACGCTGCTGACCGACTACAGCGTGCCCCAGGTTGTCGGGCTCGTGCTCGGCATCGGGGGCGGCACCCCGGGTCTGCTGCGGCTCGCCGACGTCCTGCTGGCCGTGCTGGTCGTCTACCTGATCTGGCGGCGGCGTCAGTGGGTGTCTTCGGCCGGCTGGGCGACGCTCGGCCTGATCGCGAGCCTGGCGTGGCTGATGCCCTGGTACGTCGTGTGGCTGCTCCCGCTGGCGGCGCTCGGAACGAGCGCCCGGCTGCGGCGCGCGGCCGTCGTCCTGACCCTGTTCCTGATGCTCTCGTTCCTGCCCGTCGTGTGGTGGTACATGCAGCAGCACAACATCGATCCGCTGCGCGGCTCGGCCGGCCGCACCTCAGAGGGTCTGATGCGCCGGCTCCAGCGCGCTCCGTGAGCGCGCTGGTATCGTCGGCGCCCGCATGACCCTCGACGCGGTGACAGAGCTCCCGCTCGAAGCTGAGCTGGCCCGCTTTGGCACTCCCGAGCGCGCGGCGGCCGCTGCGTTCTTCGCCGAGCATCCGCCCGGCGCCGGCGCCCCGATCGCGGTCGTGATTCCCGCCTTCAACGAGGAGCCGACCGTCGCGACCGTGCTTAAGGAGATCCCGGCCGAGCTCGCGGGCCTTGCCGCCGAGGCGATCGTCGTGGTCGATGGGTCGGAGGATGCGACCGCGGCGAAAGCGGCCGACGCAGGAGCGCTGGTCTGCGATGTGAAAACCCACGTTGGGCAGGGGATCGTGCTGAGGCTGGGCTACCTACTCGCACGGGCGCGCGGCGCCAGGTTCATCGCCACGATCGACGCCGACGGCCAGTACATCCCCGCGGAACTCGAGCAGCTCGTCGAGCCGCTCGTCTGCGGCGAGTCAGACTTCGTGAACGGTTCCCGGAGGCTCGGGACCGAGCTGACGACCGACCCGGTGCGCCACGCCGGCGTGATCTTCTTCGGAGGGCTCGTCAGCCTGCTCGCGCGGCAGCGGATTACCGACCCGGCGTGCGGCATCCGCGCCTTTCGCGCAGAGGTGACAAGCACAGTGACGCTCACGCAGGAGCAGTACCAGACCTCGGAGCTTCTGATCGGGACCGCGATGGCCGGCTTCCGCGTGACCGAGGTGCCGACAACCATGCGCGACCGGCCGCCCGGCGCGACCGGTACCAAGAAGGGTCCGAACCTGCTCTACGGCGTGCGGTTTGCGCGCGCGGTGCTCGGAACCTGGCGCAGAGAGCGCAAGGTGAATATCGACCGCAGGGCGGGGCGCAGGCGGCTGCGGTCGCCGAAGATCCAGTAGTTGTAGATCCAGTACTTGGCGAGGAACAGCACGACCGTGACCGCGACGTAGGAAGCGGTCACGAGCAGCGCGCGAACGCCGTAGTGCTGGGGAACCCACTGGACGTGCGCGTTGGTCCAGCCGGTCACTGCCGATGTCGAGACGAGCACGACAGCCGAGACGGCTATGTAGCCGACGATCTCCCTGCCGAACGCCAGATCACCATCCCGCCGCCAGGCCCAGCGGCGGTTGAGGATCCAGTTGGGAATCGCCGCGGCGACGAAACCGCCGACCGAGCAGCTGGTGGTCGAAGCGCCCATCACGTACAGCAGCACGAACGCGATGTTGCCCGAGATGAACGCCACCGCGGAGCCAGCCGCGTAGCGCATGAAGCGTGGCGAGAGCACGAGATTGACCGCGCGACCGAGCAACGGCCGGCGGGCAACCCATGGGTGATTGCTCGCCCGCGCTGCCAGGGCGGAGCGCAGGCCCTTGTACCGGGCAGGGATCACAGGGGCGCAATGTTATCGATTCGTTTGTTCGATCGGCATAAGCCTTCGCTCATCCAACCTCGAACGAGCCTCGCAGCGGCAGGTCGAGCAGCGAGGATGAGTCTCCGACGTAGACGCGGTAGATGCCCTTCGCGACGGCCCACGTGGAAGCGCGCGTCCTCCAGTACGCGAGCTCTGACGCGGTGAGCGGGAACGTCACGACCGCCGACGAGCGCGGAGCGAGCTGGATGCGCCCGAAACCACGCAGTTGGCGGATCGGTTCTCCGGTGTACCGCGGGTCGCCGAGGTAAAGCTGGGGGATCTCGGCGCCGGCGCGCGGGCCGTCGTTGCGCACGCGTGCGCGCACAATTGCGACGATCTGGTTTGGCGTCCCGTTCGGGTCGATCGCTTGGGTCGTAACCGGGCTGATGTGAAGGCCGCTGAAGGCGAAGTGGGTGTATGAGAGCCCGAACCCGAACGGGAACAGCGGTGTCTGCCCGTAGGCGTCAAACCAGCGGTAGCCGATCTTCAGCTGCTCGGAGTAGTGGATCTGACCGAACGTTCCCGGCCAGCGGTTCGGGTCGGCAGACAGCCCTGGGCTCAGCGCAGACGGAAACGTCACAGGCAGCTTGGCGCTCGGGTTCACGTCACCGAACAGCACGGCGGCGATCGCATTCCCGTCCTCCTGGCCGGGATACCAAGCCTCGATCACGGCCTTCACGGAATCGAGCCACGGCATGAGCACCGGGCCGCCCGTGTTCAGCACGACGATCGTCTGCTTGTTGACACGGCTGACGGCGCGGATCAGCTGGCCGTCGATACCGGCCAGCTGAAGGTTCGGCAGGTCGTAGCCCTCGGACTCGTGATTGCCGATGAAGATCACGGCAGCCTTGGCGTAGCGAGCGGCGGTCACCGCCTCTCGGATCGAGCCTGGCCCGCCCGGGAGTGCGGGCTCGTTGCCGATCGCGTAGGTGACCTGGACACGGCTGCCGACGCGCGTCTGGATGCCGGCCAGCGGAGTCGCGATCGCGCTCGAGAACACCGATGCGCTGCCGCCGCCGGCCGTCTTCGGGCCGATCGACGCGTCGGCTCCGATCACGGCGATCGAGCGCAGCTTGCGCGGGCGAAGTGGCAGCGTCCCGCGCTCGTTGCGCAAGAGGACCGTCCCCTCCTCCGCCGCTGAGCGCGCAAACGCCACATCTGGAGGCGTCGATGCGTTGGCCGTGATTGTCCCGGTCGGCGGGTTGTTGAAGAGCCCGACTCCGAACATCGGGTACAGAATCGCCGCCGCCGCCGTCCTGATCGTCGCGTCGCTGATCGAGCCGTTCTGGACCTCAGCCAGCAGATTGACGGCATCGAAGAACGGCGGGCGCGTCTGGTCGAGCCCGGCGTTGGCGGCGAGCACATCGGAGGTGACTGGCGGTGGATTGTCGGCGCGGATGAAGCCGTTGAAGCCGAGCTGCTGGCGCAGGACCGTGGTGAGCAGGTACTGGTCCTGGCAGATGAACGTGCCGCTGATGAGCGGAAACGCGCACATGATCCCGCCGACGTGCGCGTCCCTGATCGCAGATGCGAAGATCGACAGCTCCGTCTCGCGCATCGTGCGCTGATCGACGATCACGTTGTCGGCTTGTCTGTCCGGCAGCCGCCCGGTCTCCTGGTTGTACTCGATGTAGTGCTTGGCCATGGCGATCACGCCCTGGCTCTGGATGCCCGCGATGTCCGCGTCGCCGAGCTGCGTCGTCAGGTAGGGGTCCTCGCCGAGGGTCTCGAATCCCCGGCCCCATTCGGGCACGCGGACGAGATTGAGCGTTGGCGCGAGCGCAACATCGATGCCCTTGGTGCGCATCTCCGAGCCGATCGTCGCTCCGTAATTGCGCAGCAGGCTCGTGTCGAACGTCGACGCCGCTGCGATCGGGGCGGGCAGCTGGGTGACGCCGGTCGTGCCGCCGTCCACACCCGCAGGTCCATCCTGCTGGGTGATCGCGGGCACGCACAATGAGGGGATCGGCGGGACGAACGACTCGTAGCCCAGATACGGGCCGCTGCCGGGCTCGAGTTGCATCAACGAGATCTGCTGCTGGAGGGTCATCTGGCCGAGCAGCTCGTCGACCCGCTTTGCGATCGGAAGCTTTTGGTTGAGCCAGGGACAGGCATCTTGGGCGGCGCTCGCCGTGCCTGCCAAGCTCAGGGACGCCAGCACCGCGATCACTAGCGGCAGCGGCCGGGGGATCAACTTAAAGTGGCGCAGCTTTAGCGGTTTCCGTGTTGGTTTGGGCGATGCCCGGCCGCGCGGCATTATGACCTCCGATACCGTCGCACGCTGCAATGAGCCTCAAGGTCGCGACAGCGCCCACTGCGCCGACCCCAGAGCCCGTGCCGGCGCGGCCACGTCCGGGGCTCGACCCGTTCGAGATCGCGGCGCTCGTCGTGTTCGCGGCGATGTCGCTCTGGGTGCTCGCGCTCGACGTCTACCAGGTTGCGGCCCACGGCCGGGTGTGGACGGGGACGGACGGTCTGTTCCTCGCCGACCAGATGCAGTACCTGGCGTGGATCAAAGACGCCTCGCATCACGTGCTCGCCTCGAACCTGTTCGTGTTGCGCGGCACGCCGCACGACTATCTGCAACCGGTCGTGGCAATCTCAGCGGCGATCACCGCTGTGGGTGTTGCGCCCTGGGTCGCGTTGCTGCTGTGGAAGCCGATCGCGGTCGCGGCGGGGTTGATCGCGGTCCGCGCGTACGCGAGGCGCACGCTTGAAGACCGCTTCGAGCGCAACGCGGCGCTTGTGCTGGCGCTGTTCTTCGGGTTCTTTGGCGTGATCGGAGACGAGTGGCTGCCGTTCTGGTCGTGGGGGTACCCGTTCGGTCTGCTGGCGATCGCGGCCGCGGTCGGCGCGATCGTGTGCTACGACCGCACGCGCCGACACGGTGGCGTCAGGTGGGCGGCTCCGGCCCTGGGGATGCTCGCGGCGTTCACCCACCCGTGGCAGGGGGAGCTCGTGGTCCTGATCGTGATCGGTGCCGAGCTCGCGACCTTCCGCCGCGGCATACCCGCCGCACAGCGGCTTGCGCTGCCGGCGGTGACGATCATCGCGACCGGGTTGCCGCTGCTCTACTACGAGCTGCTCGAAAAGACCGACAGCTCCTGGTCGATGGCGCAGGTCGGGCTCAAGCACAGCTACTCGCTCTCGGCGCTCGCCCTGCCGCTGCTGCCGCTGATCGTGCCCGCTGCGTTTGCGTACACGCGCCGGCCGATCACGTTCATCGACGCCGCCACGCGCGTTTGGCCATTCGCCGTGCTCGCGATGTACTCGCTGTCGGAGAGCGGCTTCGCCGGCGCTCCGCTGCACTCTTTCGCCGGCATCACGATCCCGCTCGCGATGCTGGCGGTCGAGGGTGTGCGAAGGATTGGTCTGCCGAGGCTCCCACGCTGGCGGCTCGTCGCGACGGTGCTGATCGCCGGCGGCACGATTCCGGCGGCCGTCTTCGAGCTGAGGACCACGAGCGAGTTCACCGAGCCTCAGGGCGGGAGTCCGAACTTCATCTCCCACGGCGAGCAGCGCGCACTCGACTACCTGGCGTCCAGTCCCGAGGCGGGCGGCGTGCTGACCCGCGCGTACATGGGCCTGCTCGTTCCGGTCGAGACCGGCAGGCGCACGTACGTTGCGACGTGCGTCTGGTCCGAACCGCGCTGCGCGCAGCGCGTGACGATGACCGCGAACCTGATGAAGGGCCTGCTCAGTCCACCGGACGCCCGCGCGTTCGTGAGCTCGACCAGGGCTCGCTTCCTGTTTGAGGACTGCCGCTCTCGCGGCAACCTCCCGAAGCTGCTCGGCTCCACCGTGCAGTCCGCCAGGCGCTTTGGCTGCGCGGCGGTCTACGAGGTCGGTTGATGCGACTGTTTGCGCTCCGCGGGGCCAACAGCGTCGAGCGCAACGACGCGCAAGCGATCCTCGACGCGACCGACGCGCTGATGCGGGACCTGCTTAAGCGCAACCAGCTCGATCCCGACTCGCTGGTGAGCGTGATCTTCACCCTCACCGACGACCTGGACGCCGAGTTCCCGGCCGTCGCCGCGCGCCAGCTCGGGCTCGACCGCGTGCCCCTGCTCTGCACGCGGGAGATCCCGGTGCCGGGTTCCCTGGCTCGCGTGATCCGGGTCCTGGCGCATTACTACGCGGCCGACGACCACATCCCTCAACACGTCTACCTGAACCAGGCACGTTTGCTGCGCTCGGATCTGCAGTCGGCACAATAGTCCGGCATGGCCATCGAGTTCGCCGACCGCATCCGCCGGATCCCGTCCTACCCGGTCGCGTCGGGCTACGACCTGGGTGCGGACGTTGCGATGCTCGCCTCGAACGAGTCGCCGTTCGGCCCGGTGCCCGAGGTGATCGACGCCGCCCAGCGAGCGGTCGCTGGTGCCAACCGCTACCCCGATCCCACCTACTCGGCGCTGCGGAGCGCCCTGTCCGACCGCTACGGGATCCCGGCCGAGCGGATCGCACTCGGCAACGGTTCGTGCGACATCCTGCTGGCCGCCGGCGAGGCGCTGCTCGAGCCGGGCGCCGAAGTCGTGTACGCGTGGCCTGCATTCATCGAGTACCCCCATCTCGCCGCCGCCTCGGGCGCGCGCGCGCTTGAGGTGCCGCTCGATTGTGAGGATCGGCACGACCTCGACGCGATCGCCGCCGAGATCACCGTCGCGACGCGTCTGGTGCTCGTCTGCAATCCCAACAACCCGACCTCGACGTCGCTCGGGCTCGACCGCGTGAGCGAGTTCCTAGAGGGCGTCCCGAGTCACGTGTGCGTGATCCTCGATGAGGCGTACAACGAGTTTGCGCTGAAGCTTGGCGACCCGTCGGCATCCGTCGAGCTGCTGCGCCGGTTCCCGAACGTGGTCCTGCTGCGCACGTTCTCGAAGGTGTACGGACTCGCGGCGCTCCGCGCCGGCTACGCGCTGTGCGGCGACGGAGCCTTCCGTCAGGCGGTCGACCTCGTGCGCCAGCCGTTTCACCTCAACGCGGTCGCCCAGGCGGCTGCGGTCGAGGCGCTGAAGCACCAGGACGCGGTCGAGCGCCGCGTGACCGAGACGGTCAGGGCGCGGCTCGGCCTTACGCAGGCGCTCCGGGAGCTGGGACTGTGGGTGGCGGAATCGGACGCGAACTTCATCTGGCTGCGGCTGGGAGAGGGCGCGGACGAGGCCGCGGTCGTCAAGGGCTTGGCCGCGCGCGGTGTGCTGGTGCGCGCCGGCGCCTCGCTCGGCAGCGAGGGCGCGCTGCGCGTGACGGTGGGAACCGAAGCCGACAACGAGCGGTTCGTAGGAGCGTTGCGAGCGTTGCTGTAGATTTTGTGCGCGCATGACAGCCGTCGACCACAGCACCGGTTCCTCGCACCGTGGTTACGGCTGCCTCTACTCCTGGCGATTTAGCTAGGCGCTCGGTCCCTGAAGGTCGCCCGTTCGCGGGCAGTTTCCGAGCGCCGTCGCCCGTCAGCCCACCGTAGAGTCCTGAAGGAGAGAATCATGCGCAGCACGTTGACCGAGATAAGACCCACAGACAGGATTCGCGACCAGCGGATCGACCAGGTCGTGCCGCTGGTCCCCCCACGCGAGCTGCTGGATGAGTTGCCGCTCCGCGGCGAGCACGAGCGCGCGATATTGGGCGGTCGCGACGATGCCCACGCGATCCTTAAGCGCTCAGATGACCGGCTGCTGGTCGTCGTCGGACCGTGCAGCGTCCACGACGTCGACGCGACGCTCGAGTACGCACGGCGGCTGAGGGCCAGGGCGGCCCAGCTGTCGGCCGAGTTGTGCATCGCGATGCGCGTCTACTTCGAGAAACCGCGCACGACGACCGGCTGGAAAGGGCTGATCAACGATCCCCATCTCGATGGGTCGGGTGACGTCAACAGCGGGCTGCGGGTGGCGCGACGGCTGCTGCTCGAGGTGCTCGCGCTGGGCGTGCCGGTTGGATGTGAGTTCCTCGATCCGATCACGCCGCAGTACATCTCCGACGCCGTCTGCTGGGGAGCGATCGGGGCGCGCACCACGGAGAGCCAGATCCACCGCCAGCTCGGATCGGGATTGTCGATGCCGGTCGGCTTCAAGAACCGCACCGACGGGAACGTTCAGGTCGCCGTCGACGCGGTGCGCGCCGCTGCTGTGCCGCACGCGTTCGCTGGAATCGACGTCGATGGGGCGTCGGCGATCCTCTACACGAGCGGAAACAGCGACGGTCATGTGATCCTGCGCGGCGGCCGCGAGCAGCCGAACTACGACGCCGACGGCGTTGCGGGCGCGCTCGGGCTGCTGCGCCGTGCCGGCCTCCCCGAGCGAGTCGTGATCGACGTCTCGCACGACAACAGCCGTAAGGATCCGGCCCGCCAGCCGCTGGTCGCCGAGGACGTCGCGCGACAGATTGCGAACGGAAACGCCGCGATCGTTGGCGTGATGCTCGAGTCTTTCCTCGTCGGCGGCCGGCAGGACCTCGGCTCGCCGGAGATGCTCACATACGGCCAGTCGATCACCGACGGCTGCATGGACTGGGACACGACGGTAGAAGTGCTCGACGGCCTGGCGCACGCCGTCCGGGTGCGGCGCGGCTAGGGTGCGCGTCGCCGTCGTCGGGGTCGGCCTGATCGGCGGCTCGATCGGACTCGCGACGCGCGAGCGGCTCGGGGCGGAGGTATGGGGCTTCGACAGCTCGCACGACGCGCTGCGGGCCGCGGTGGAGCGCGGAGCGCTCGATCGCGCCTGCGCCTCGCTGCCCGAGGCGCTCGAGCATGCCGAGGCGACGTTCGTGGCCGTTCCGGTTGGGGCGCTGCCCGACGTGGTCGCGGCAGCCTTGGCCGCGAGCCCGGCGGACTGCGTGGTCACCGATGTGGGCTCGACCAAGCGTGCAGTCGTCGAGGCCAGCGCCGACCCCCGGTTCGTCGGAGGGCATCCGCTCGCGGGCGCCGAGAGCGCCGGTGTCGAGCACGCCCGCGCCGACCTCTTCGATGGCGCGACCTGGTACCTCACGCCGACCGCGACCACCCAAGGACTCCTGTACGAACGCCTGCACCGGCTGCTTCACACGCTCGGCGCGCGGCCGGCCGCGATCGACCCGGTGACCCATGACACGGTCCTTGCGGCGGTTTCGCACCTCCCGCACGTGCTGGCCAACCTGCTCGTCTGGCAGGCAGCCGGGGCGCTCGGCTCGCCGGAGGAGCCGCTGCCCGCGACCGGGCCGAGCTTCAGGGACGCGACGCGCGTTGCCGGTGCCTCGGGGCGGATCTGGACAGACATCTACCTGTCGAACGCAGACGCGCTGGCGGTCCAGATCGGCCGGGCGATCGATCGTCTGGACGAGGTGCGTGCGGCGCTTAAGCGCGGCGACGCAAGCTGGATCGAATCCTGGAACGAGCAGGCCGGGGCCGACCGCCGCCGGCTGCGGGACGGGCAGTTGACCCGTGATGAGCTCTTGGAGTTGCGCGTCTCGGTGCCCAACCAGCCGGGCGTCGTCGCGCGAATCGCGCTCGCCCTTGGGCGGGCGGGCATCAACATCTCCGACATGGCGCTTCACCCCGCGCCGGACATGCGCGAGGGCGTGATCGCGCTGTGGATCGCCGGTGCGCAGTCAGCCGGCCGCGCGCGGGAGCTGATCGAGGAGCTCGGCTTTCCAGTGACGGCCCTATGACCCGCCGCTTCGGCCCGGGACCACGTCTGCGCGGACGGCTGCGTCCAGGAGCCGACAAGTCGATCTCTCACCGGGCGGCGCTGCTGGCAGCGATGGCCTCCGAGCCCGTGCCGATCCGCAACTACCTGAGGGCCGCCGACACCCTTTCGACCTTGGCCGCCGTGCGCGCGCTCGGAGCGATCGTCGAAGAGCGCGACGAAGAACTCGTGATCAGAGGCTGTGGCCTGCGCAACGCGCACGCCGGCGACGGCGTGATCGACGTCGGCAACGCCGGCACGCTCATGCGGCTGCTGCCGGGCTGGCTCTCGTTTCAGTCCGGCGAGAGCTTCACGCTCGACGGTGACGATTCGATACGGCGCCGTCCCGTCGACCGGATCGCGGAACCGCTGTCGCTGATGGGCGCAGCCGTCGATGCCCGCGACGGCCGGTTCCCACCCTTCACCGTGCACGGCGCGAATCTCACCGGAATCGACTACGAGCTACCGGTCCCGTCGGCCCAGGTGAAGTCGTGCGTGCTGCTCGCCGGCCTGACGACCGATGCGACAACCGTCATCGAGCCCGTCGCGACGCGCGACCACACCGAGCGCATGCTGATGCGGGCGAGGGCGCCGATCGAGCGCATCCGGATCGACGGTGGCGGGCTGAGGACGACCGTCCACAACGCCGACGAGCTCGAGCTCGATCCGATCGACGTGCCCGCCGATCCATCTTCGGCCGCCTTCCTGGTCGCGGCCGGCGTGCTGGTCGAAGGCTCCCAGCTGGTGCTCGAAGGGGTCGGGGTCAACTGGACGCGCAGCGGCTTTTTGCGGATCGCCGAGCGCATGGGCGCGATCGTGCTGAGCGAGCTGGAGCCGCCCGGCTCGTTCTCTGAGGCGGAGCCGATCGCCGACATCGACGTGCGTCACGGCCCGCTCGAGGGCACGTTGGTCGCACCTGGAGAGGTCCCGCTGGCGATCGACGAGCTGCCACTCGTTGCGCTGCTCGGGTGCTTCGCGGACGGCGAGACCGTCGTCCACGGAGCGCAGGAGCTGCGATTCAAGGAGTCAGACCGACTCGCGGCGGTCGTCGAGGGCCTGCGCGGGCTCGGCGCCGATATCGAGGCGCTGGACGACGGGTTCGTCGTGCGCGGAAGCAGTGGCCTGCGCGGGGGCCGGCTCGATGCACGAGGCGACCACCGGCTCGCACTGCTCGGCGCGGTCGCGGGGCTGGCGTCGGCGGAAGGCGTAGAGGTCGACGGGTTCGAGGCGGCCGACGTTTCCTATCCCGGCTTCGACGGTGATCTTCAAAGGCTCAGCGGCTGATGGTGATCGCGATCGACGGTCCGGCGGGGGCCGGGAAGTCGACTGTTGCGCGGGGCGTGGCGGCGGAACTGGGGTTCACCTACCTTGATTCCGGGGCGATGTACCGCTCGGTCGCGCTGGCCGCGCGCGAGCAGGGCGAGGACCCCGCGGTCCTCGCTCCCCGGATCAGAATCGAGGTTGGCGACACCGTGCTCCTCGACGGCCGCGACGTGACCGCCGAAATCCGCACGCCTGAGGTGTCCGAGGCCGCCTCACGGGCTGCCGCCGACCCAACGGTGCGCAAGGCGATGGTCGCCCTCCAGCGACGCCTGCTCGGAAACGGCGACTGGGTCGCGGAGGGCCGCGACATCGGCACGGTCGTGGCGCCCGACGCCCCACTGAAAGTCTTCCTGACGGCGTCAGCGCATGAGCGCGCGCGCCGACGGGCGGCGGAGCTCGGCGTCGCGAGCGAAACCGTGCTCGCCGAGCAGGCGATCCGCGATGAGCGCGACCGGACCCGCACCTATTCGCCGTTGCAGCCGGCGCCGGGCGCCGTGGTGATCGACACGACCGGCATGACGCTCGAGCAGGTAGTGGCGCGTGTCGTGGCGCTGGTGTAGTTCAATTAACGAATCCAGGTGCTGCGAAAGATCTCGTGCGCGGCCGCGGCCGCCGCGCTGCTCGGGTTCGGCGCGTCATCCGCGGCCGCCAAGCCGATCCTCTTCCCGACGCTCGGGAAGTTCTTCGCACACCAGGACCAGCTGGCGCAGGCTGAGCACGCGGCCGCTACGAGCTCGATCCAGCCTCCCGCGCCGCCCTGCCCCGAGAACGGGCTTTTGCCGGCGCCGCTCGGCAACTGCGGCCTGCCCGCGCTGCCGGCCACCGGCGTTCCGCTGCTGGGCAACATGGCCTACTGGGGCGGGCACGTCCAGGTGACCCCGCACGTGTACCTCGTCCTGTGGGGCTGGGGCGAGCCGGGCGCATTCAAGGCCGCTTGCTCCCCCGAGACGTTCTCCGAGTCACTGTCCGACGGCAGTACGCAGACCGTCACGCTCGCCTGCGACCCAGACGGCGCGGGCAAGCAGATGGCTGACTTCGTCTCGCAGCTCGGCGGGACGCCGTGGGCCGACGTCCAGGCCCAGTACTACCAGGCCGACTCGGCCGGCAAGCAGACGTTCATCACCAACCCGAGCCAGCAGCTCTCCGGGGTGTGGGCCGACGACTCCAACGACATCACCAAGCTCTCCTCAACGTCGGCCGACAACCCCGCCGGGCCGACCAACACTTACACCGACTTTGCGCTCGAGGCCGCCCGGGCGGTCCAGCATTTCGGCATCACCGATCTGAGCAACGCGGATATCGTGATCGCGCAGCCGCAGAACTATTCGGACCCGAACGCGGCGGCGCAGGGGTACTGCGCCTTCCACGACTACGTCGAGCCCGGCTTCGCGAAGGGAATCTACAACGGCATCACGCCCGGGATCTCCTACACCAACATGCCCTACGTGCTCAACCAGGGAGCCGGCTGCGGCACGAGCGACGTGAACGCGGGCGCGGCAGGCCAGCTCGACGGGTTCACGATCGCGCTCGGACACGAGATCGAGGAGACGGTCACCGATCCGGGCGCGGAGGAC
>Ga0207416_1003441_pt1 | contig 15148 bp, 13 predicted proteins | sample PaiPotPPM11metaG_FD_184107 | JGI IMG/M metagenome (GOLD analysis project Ga0207416, IMG submission 184107) | Iron sulfur acid spring bacterial and archeal communities from Banff, Canada, to study Microbial Dark Matter (Phase II) - Paint Pots PPM... ...
GGGCACCCGCTTCGCTCATGGGGACCATCTTCTCCTATCCGGGCCGGCGGATTAGCCGCTCGCTCTTGATTGGCCTGACCCCTTGACAGTCTATAGAACGTTGTTACATAGTTATAGCACAACGTCCTAGAGAACGTCCCACAGGGGGTCTGATTCCCATGGAAGCCCGCACTGGCAGTGCCGACCGCAGCACAGCCAACCGCAGCTCAGCTAACCACGGGCGTCGCTGGTGGATTCTGGCGGTGCTCTGCCTCAGCGTCCTGCTCGTCGTCGTGGACAACACGATCGTTAACGTCGCGCTGCCGACGATCAGCCGCGACCTGCACGCCTCGACCTCGGCTCTGCAGTGGGTCGTCGACGGGTACACCGTCTCCTTCGCCGGGCTGCTGCTGCTCGGCGGCAACCTGGGCGACCGCCTCGGCAGGCGCCGGTTCCTGCAGCTCGGGCTGGTGCTCTTCGGCGTCTTCTCCGTGGGGGCCGCGCTGTCGAGGAACACCGGCGAACTGATCACCGCCCGCGCGCTGATGGGCCTCGCGGCAGCCCTGGTCTACCCCGCCACGCTGGCCATACTCAACAACGTGTTCACCGTCGCCCGCGAGCGGGCCATCGCGATCGGCGTCTGGTCGGCGATCTCCGGGCTCGCCGTCGCGATCGGGCCGGTGGCGGGCGGCGCGCTGCTCCGCGACTTCTCCTGGTCCTCGGTGTTCTACGTCTCCGTGCCAGTCGCGGTGATCGCGGTCATCGCCGGGCGGCTCCTGCTGCCCGAGTCGCGTGACCCGGACGCCGGACGGTTCGACCCGCTGGGCGCGGTGCTCTCCGCCGCCGGTATCGCGCTGCTTACCTGGTCGATCATCGAGGCGCCGCAGCACGGCTGGGGCTCCGCCGCGACGGTGGGCGGCATCGCGGGGTCGCTGGCGATCCTGAGCGCCTTCGCCTGGTGGCAGGCGCGGCGGCCCGACCCGATGCTCGACGTGCGGCTGTTCCGCAACCCCCGGTTCAGCGCGGCGAGCGCGGCGATCGGCCTGGCGTTCTTCGGCCTGTTCGGATTCATCTTCATGATCACGCAGTACTTCCAGGTCGTCCGCGGCTACAACCCGCTCGGCGCCGGGATCGCCACGCTGCCGTTCGCGTTCGTCACGGCCGGGTTCTCGCCGGTCGCCATGCTGCTCATGCGCCGCTTCGGCACCAAACTCGTAGTCGCGGCGGGGATGGCGATGATGAGCGCGGGGTTCGTGGTCGCGGCCACCACCGCGACGGACTCCCCCTACTGGGGCAAGGTCATCATCGCGATGGCGCTGATGGCGGCGGGCCTTGGGCTGACCACCGGCCCCGCCACCGAAGCGATCATGGGCGCGCTGCCCAGGGGCAAGGCCGGCGCCGGCTCCGCCGTCAACGACACCACCCGCGAAGTCGGCGGCACCCTCGGCGTCGCGATCGTCGGCTCGGTGCTCAACTCCGCCTACGGCTCGCACGTAATGTCCAGCCTGACCGCGCTCGGCGCACCCGCCGCCACTGGCCACCTGGCCGGGCAGTCGGTCGTCGCCGGCATGACCGTCGCCGCCCACTTCCCCGCCTCGCTGCGCGACGCGGCGCAGGCGGCGGTGCAGACCGCGTTCATGACCGGCCTGCACCGCGGCTCGCTGGTCGCCGCCGGCACTGCCCTGGCCGCCGCGCTGGTGGCCCTGGTCTTCGTGCCGGCGCGCGCAGCAGCCAGTGAGGACCTGGTCCTCGTCCGAACGGAGGCGGCTGACTCCATCCCCTCCATGACCCGCGCCGACGCCTGAACCCGTCACGAGCCAGCGGTCGGGCCGGGCCTCTTGCGAGGCCCGGCCCGACCGCGTGATGCTGGTCGCCCGATCTACGGGCTGGCCCGGCCGTCGCGGGGGCCGAAGGCCCTGATCGCGTCGGCGTCGCTCGCCTGCGCCGTGAGGTAATCCTCGGCCCAGGCGGTGCGGTCGGGGTAGGTGGACCCCTCGACCACGGCCGCGATGGCCGCGCCGATGTCGATCTCGACCCTGCGCAGGCTGACGTCGCCGTTGGTGAGCAGCGCCCAGTGGCCGCCGGGACGGCCATATGGCATGCCGACGCTACCCGGGTTCACGACCAAGCGGCGGTCGACCAGCCGCGTGAACGGCATGTGGGTGTGGCCGCAGACCACGGTCGTGACGTCGCCTGGCAGTCCGCCGAACGCCTCGGCCCAGCGTTCGAGGCGGGTGTCGACGAGCACCACCTCGTTGTCGTCGCGCGGCGTGCCGTGGCAGAACGCCACCCGGCCGAAGCCGCGCACGTCAAGTATGACCGGGTGCGGCAGGCCCGCGAGCAGCTCAACGTGGGTCGGCGCGAGTTGGGCGGCCGCCCAGGCGTCGACCGGGTAGGGCTCCTCGTCCGGCGGGAACTCGCCGCGGGCGAGCGACACGAGATCGCGGTCGGCGTTGCCCCGCACGAGCACGGCGTTGCCGAGCCCGGCGAGCCGGTCGAGGACCTGCGTGGGCTGCGGTCCGGCGGCGTGGTCTCCGCAGACGACTATCCGCTCGGCGGCCATGACCTCAGGCTCCGCGAGCACCGCGTCGAGCACGGGCAGCACGCCGTGGATGTCGGCGAGGACCGCGACTGACTTGATCATCCCGCCATCCTCGCACCGTCGTGCTACGGGGTCAGGATGATCTTGCCAGTATTGCCGTGCGCGAGGATGCGGCGGTGGGCGTCAGGTGCCTGGTCGAAAGGGTAAGTACCGTCGATGCGCGGGGCGATGGTGCCCGCCGCCCACAGGGCGAGGATCTCGGTGAGTTCCGCCGCCAGGAGGTCCATCCGGCTGACGAGGCGGCCGACGTGGACGCCAGCGACGGCCTTGTTCGCGTTCATAAGTTGCAGCGGCGTGAACCGCGGCATCGCGGCGACCTGCCGTAGGACGCGGACGGGGTTACGGCGCCTGCCGCTCAGCATGTTCGCGAACCCGTAGGTCACCAGGCGGCCGGTGGGGCGCAGCAACCGCATGCCCTTGCGCGAGTCCGCGCCGCCGAGCGGGTCGAGGACCACGTCGACGCCTTCGCCGCCGGTCAGCCTCCTGATCTCGGTAACGTAGTCGGTGGTGTGGTAGTCGATCGGGTGCGTGCAGCCTTCCTCGCGCAGCGCCGCGTGCTTGGCGGCCGACGCGGTGCCGAACGTCTCCACGCCGTCGACTGTGCGGCACAACTGCAGCACCGCCGTTCCGACACCGCCCGCCGCCATGTGCACGAGCACGCGCTCGGCCGCGCGGACCACGGCGACCCGGAACAGGATGTGGTACGCGGTCAGGTAGTTGACCGGAATGCCGGCGGCCTCGGTGAAGTCCTTGCCCGGCGGGATGGCGGGCGCCTGGGCATCCGGCACGCAGAGCAGGTCCGAGTGGGCGCCGAAGCGGCTCAGGGCGAGTACGCGGCTGCCCTCTCTGCGCTCGTCGACGCCCTCGCCGACCTTGTCGATCACGCCGGCCGCCTCGTAGCCGAGCACCGCGGGAAACTTCGGCGCGTCCGGGTACAGGCCCTGGGCCGCCATCACCTCGGCGAAGGAAAGGCCGGCCGCGTGGACCCTGATTCTGACCTGGCCGGGTCCGGGTTCCGGGTCTTCGGTCTGCCGTACTTCGAGCGAGCGGGGGCCGTTCGTTCCCGTCGTCCATATCGCGCGCATGATCAGTCCTCCATGAGACATCGCCTCGATGCTCGCATGGCTTAATACCCAGCAGAACGTAGAAGCCCGGTCAGCAGCCGCGGACGGACACGGCCAGGTCGAACAGCGCGCCGACCGGGCCGCCGGCCATTGGCTTCACCGTACATTACCGGGCGGTAACTTGGTGTTAATTTTGCCGTATCTTCCAGCATATTGATAACGGTGATATAAGGAATTTGCGCGCGCGTGCTGTAGCCACCCGAACACTGGAGTGACCATGCGTCTATCCCGCATTCTCGGCGTCGGCACCGCTGCGATCACTGTCGCGCTCGCCGCCGCTGGCTGAACTCCGTCGACATCTTCGACATCAGCGCCTCCTACCACCCCACCGCTGCCGGCCAGGCCGACGGCTACTACCCCGTGTTCAGCGCCGCCGCCCAGGCGGTCGGCCAGTAACCGGGCACGGCCGCTGACGGTCCCGGCCGTCAGCGGCCGTGATTCCGCGGAACCGTCATCGCGGGGACGGCGTCCAAGTTGACGCGGGTCATCCCGCGTAGCCGGGCGGGCAGGCCGGCGAGAGGCGAGCGTACGAGCCGGTGCTCCACAGGTGGACTTCGCTCGCTCTTCTCCGGTACAGGCCGCATAGTCTCCTGCCCCCCGCCCTGACGTACCGCATGAGGTCCGCGGGGACGGAGGAGTAATCCGGCGGGCTCGCGCGCAGTGCGCTCCGCACGGAGCTCCCTTCGGTGATGTAGGCCGGCCCCTCGTTGTAGATCCAGTCGATCAGCGCGTCAAACTCGGGCTGCGTGAGGGGCGTGGCGGGAATGGCGTCGCGCAGGGCAGGAACGAGGATCCGGTTGACATCCGACCGTAGAAGCGCCTGCCCCTGCTGCACCGAGATGCGGGCCCACGTTTGGAAGTCGGCGCTGGTGCACGAGCCGGGGTGGATGACGTGCCCGTACCCGATGGTGCAGCTGTAGACCGGCGAGGACGCGTCGTAGGGAGTGGCGCTGAAGCCCTCGAAGGAGGCGATGAACGCCGCGCCCTGCTTGGACAACGTGAGGTCCGCGGGCAGCCGGGGGCCGCCCGGCGGCGGCTGGGCGTTGACACTTGCCGGGGCGGCGCTCGCCGCCTGCCCCGTCATTGCCGCGCAAACGGCTGCGATCACCGCGAGCCCGATGCCGAGCACACTTGTCCGCCGAAGCGATGTCCTGCGAGCCATGTTGTCCCCCGTGAACTTGGCCTGCCTGATCAAAGTCCTCCGCAGTAGGCGTCACTCCGCCTGGCGCGCCGCCGCGATTGAAGCAGGGAGGACCGGACGGAAAACCGCCAGCGCCAAGGCGAGAGCCGAGTAGTAGCCCACCAGCCAGGTCAGCTCCGCGAGGCGCTCCTTGCCGAGCGCGGCGACCCCCGCCGCGTAGTCCTCGTCGCCCAGGTTCCGCTCCGCGGTCATCACCCGGGCGAGCCGGCAGACCACCGCCTCGACGTCCTCTAGGCCACCGGGAACCCGGCCGGAAAGGACCGCGTCAATCTGAGCGCCGGAAAGGCCCAGTTTGCGGGCCGCCGGCTCGTGCGCCAGCCGCTCGAAGTCGCAGCGCAGCTCCCCCGCGACCGCCAGGATGCCGAGCTCCCGCTCCCGCCCGGTCAGCGCGGTGCTGAACCGGATCTTCGCGCCGACCTGCTGCATCGCGTCGCCGACCGCGGGAGTCAGCAGCATGACGGCGAACGGCCCGAGGAGCCGCCCCGACTCGTCGACGATCGGCACGGTACCCGCCTGGCTAGCGCGCGGGCCGCCGGTGATCGCCTCGTACAGGGCGCGCTGTCCCTCGTCAAGGCCGCCGGGCGCGATCAGGTCAAGCCGGGCCGTCACGTTCTCACCCACGGGCTCAGTCACGGGTCCCTCGCGGCCGGGTCAGGCGATCGTGTTGCGCAGGGCGCCGACGCCGGTCACCTCGACCGTTACCACGTCACCCGGCTTGAGGTAAAGCGGCGGGGTGCGCCGGTGCCCGACTCCCGACGGGGTGCCGGTGAGAATCAGGTCTCCGGTGCGCAGGGCGGTGAACTCGGAGATCGTGGCGATCAGCCTCGGGATCGGGAAGATCAGCAGGTCGATGCTCGAGTCCTGTACCTTCTGGCCGTTGAGCGTGGTGGAGATCCGCTGCGCCGTGATGTCCACCTCATCGGGCGTGACCAGGTACGGGCCGACCGGGGTGCAGCCGTCCCACGCCTTGCCCTGCATCCACTGGTGCGTCTTGTACTGGTAATCGCGCATGGTGACGTCGTTGCCCACCGTGTAGCCGAGCACGTGGTCCATGGCGTCCGCCTGGCTGATCCGGCGGCCGGGCTTGCCGATGACCACGGTCAGCTCGCCCTCGTAGTCGACCTCGACCGAATCGCCGGAGATGTCGATCGCGGTGTTCGCCGCGGTCAGGCTGCTCGCGAACTTCGGGAAGAGCACGGGGTAGTCGGAGTCGGTGCGCCCCGTCTCCTCGATATGCGCCTTGTAGTTCAGGCCCACGCAGATGACCTTGGCGGGGTTCGGCACCACGGGACGCAGCGTGGCGGCGTCCGCGGGAAAGGCGTCCGCCGCGCGCCGACCGGCGGCCGCGAGGACCTCGGCGGTGGTGGCCTCGCCGAGCTCGGCGAGTCTCGCGAGCGGCACGAGCTGGTCGCCCCGAAGCTCAGCGACGACCGGCGCGCCGCTCTTGTCATAGGTGGATGCATACTTCATGTTCTAAACTGTACTCCTAGGCCGGAACGGCAGGCAGGAGGCAGGCTAATGGACGAACTAGCCGCCAAGTGGCTCCGGGTCAGCTCAACCGGTCAGGACGAGCAGAACCAGGAACCGGACATCGACGCGTGGATCGACGCCCGCGAGTACAAGCTAGCGCTCAGCGCAGGCGACCGGGGGGTTTACCGGCTGCCCGGCCGGTCAGCGTCCAAGGGGCAGCACCAGGCCATGCTGGACAAGGCCATCGCCGATATGGCGGCGGGCAAGTTCTCCGTCTTGGTCGTGTGGCAGTCCAGCAGGATCGAGCGCCGGGGAGCGTGGTCGGTCTTCGACCTGATCCGCCGCGTCCACGAGGCGGGCGGGCGCATCGAGTTCGTGCAGGACGCCTACCTGAACGAGTCAAACGAGATGTCCGATGTCATGCTCGCGCTGGCTGCCACCAAGGACCGGCAGAAGTCGCGGGACATCCAGAAGCAGTCACGCTCCGCCCACGCCAAAATCGACGCCGACGGGGCGCTGCGCACCAAGGCACCCTACGGCTACTCCATCGAGGGCCAGAAGTACGCCAAGCAGCTGACGGTCACCGCGCAGGGCAAGCGGCTGGTCCCCGTCATCTTCGAGAAGATCGCGGACGGCGAGTCCTGCCGGTCGGTGGCCCTGTGGCTGGAGGAGCAGACCGGCCGCCGGGTGTGGCCGAAGTTCGTCGCGTCGCTGGTCCGGCAGCCCGCTTACTACGGCGACCTGAAGTTCACTCACACCGAGGTGGACGCCAACGGAAAGCCCGCCGGCACCGTGGAGCGGGTCCACCACTGCGAGCCGCTGGTGCCCTACGAACTGTGGGACAGGGCGAACAGGCGCCTCAACGTCGTCCCCCGCCGGGGCAAGTCCGCCCGCTCCCCGCACCTGCTCAAGTCCGTCGGGACGTGCGGCGAGTGCGGCGGCACGCTCGTCCGCGTGGACGGCAACCACCGCGGCAGGGTCCAGACGTGGTGGCTGCGCTGCATCGGCCCCCCCGGCGCGAAGTCCCAGCGCAGGTGCGGCGTCACGCCCGCGGTCATGGCGAACTACGAGTCCGTCGCGGCCGCCGCGGCGGAGGCGGTGGGCCTGCTGGGCGACCGCCCCATCGTGACCCGGACCCTGGTCCACGGCAAGAGCTGGGACAGCGAAATCCGCCTGACGGAGAAGCGGCTGCGCGAGCTGCACAGGCAGGTCCCCTTCGACCATCCCGATTACCTGGCCCGCCAGGGCGAGCTGCTGGCCGAGCTCGCCGAGCTCAAGGCCAGGCCGGCCGAGCTCGACCGGTGGGAGGAGACGCCGACCGGGCAGACGCACCGCGACCTGTGGGACGCCTGCGCCGACGACGCCGAGCGCAACGCGTTCCTCGTGGCGAACCGTTACCGGATCAAGGTGTACCGGGACCGCCTCGACGTGGACATGGAGCAGGAGACCGGCATCCCCGGCACGAACCTCACCAGCGGCGTGGGCGGCTACCCGCTGGCCAGGGTGCCGCGTCGGCGTCCTTGAGTGAAAGAACGGAGGTGACCGCGATGGCCACGTTCCTGCAGCAGGCGAGGTGCCCGGACGAGTTCGTCGCCGCTGGCGCCTGCGTGTGGAGTAAGTAGGAACTCAGGACATTTTGGTTCCCCCTGTGGCTTAGCTGTTCGGCGGCGGCCTGTTGCCGAAGAACCCGGCGTCTACGATCAGCCCGGCACCCGACGATGGCCAGCACGATGGCCAGTGTGTAGTGCACCGGCTGGCAGCCAGCCGGCACGTCCCCCGTGATCTGCCCGATGCTCTGGCAGGTGGCCGGGCGCCGCTGCGCGTGCCCGGGGCCGACGGGCTGCATGCGCCAGTGACCGCGGACGATCCACTGGTGGTGGTACTCGCGCTCCGTCGCTAGCCACCCGAACAGTCACGGCCGTCACCGGCCACTCGACACTGTTCGCCTGGCAGACGCGAGCGCCGCCCTCCCCGCATAACGATGGGGGAATGCAATCACCTGACCTGAAGGGACAAGTGCGTGCTCGCTGCTTCCCACACGCACACCTTCACCGATCGCTGAGCCCGGCGGTCGGAGGATCAGCTACCCGCCCGTCCCGATCGCGCAGAGCCGCCGCGACCACATGCAGCTCGGCGTAGGCCCCTGGCCACCGGTCGGCGCCACGCCCGGAAGCTCGCCGCGGCCGGCAACGACCTGACCTACGTCCACCATCCCGACCTCATCCACGGGTTCCCGCAGTTCACCTGCTCCTCAGCCGCCTGCCACCAAGCGACCCTCGAACTGGCCGACCACATCAAGACCAAGATCGACTGACCCGACGGTGACCTGGCACAGGCCAGCCACGGAGCCACATGAATAGGAGAAACCATGAGCACCAGCACGACACGGACGCCTGCGGTACCGAGGGTTCTGCAGGATCCGGTCAGTAATCGCGGCGTGGGCTTCAGCCAGGCCGACCGGGAGAGGCTGGGCCTGACCGGGCGGCTGCCGTCGGCGGTGCTGACGCTGGAGCAGCAGGCGCTGCGCGCCTACCAGCAGCTGCTGCGGCAGCCCACTGACCTGGCCAAGAACGTCTACCTCGAGCAGCTGCACGACCGCAACGAGACCCTGTACTACAAGGTGCTGTCCGGCCACCTGGCCGAGCTGCTGCCGATCGTGTACGACCCGACGGTCGGCGACGCGATCGAGCAGTACTCCCACGAGTACCGCCGCCCGCGGGGCATCTTCCTGTCCATCGACGCGCCGGACGACATCGCCGCGGCGTTCGCCACGCTGGGACTCGGCCCGGACGACGTCGACCTGATCGTCTGCAGCGACGCCGAGGAGATCCTCGGCATCGGCGACTGGGGAGTAGGCGGCATCCAGATCGCGGTCGGCAAGCTGGCCGTCTACACCGCCGCAGCCGGCATCGACCCCCGGCGCGTCATCCCGGTATCCCTCGACGTCGGCACCGACAACGAGGCGCTGCTCAACGATCCGCTGTACCTCGGCAACCGGCACGCCCGCGTCCGCGGTGAGCGGTACGACGCGTTCATCGCCAGGTACCTGGCGACCGCGTCGTCACTGTTCCCGAACGCGCTGCTGCACTTTGAGGACTTCGGCCCCGGCAACGCCCGGCGGATCCTGCTCGGCTACCGGGACAAGTACCGAATCTTCAACGACGACATGCAGGGCACCGGGGCGATCACCCTGGCCGCCACCCTGGCCGCGGTCAAGGTCACCGGCGTGCCCATGCGGGAGCAGAAGCTGCTGGTGTTCGGGGCCGGGACCGCCGGGGTCGGCATCGCCGACCAGCTCCACGACGCCATGGTCCGCGACGGCGCCACCGAAGAGCAGGCGACCGCGCAGGTGTGGCTGGTGGACAAGCAAGGGCTGCTCACCAGCGACATGACGGACCTGCGGGACTATCAGCAGCCGTACGCCCGCAAGCCGGCCGAGGTCACCGGCTGGGCCGACGGCGAGGCGATCTCGCTACTGGATGCCGTGCGGCACATTTCGCCCACGATCCTGCTCGGCACCTCAACGGCGCACAGAGCGTTCACCAGGGAGGTCATCGAGGCAATGAGCGCCGGGGTCGAGCGGCCCATCGTGTTCCCGATCTCCAACCCGACCTCACGGATCGAGGCCATGCCCGCCGACGTCATCGCCTGGTCCAAGGGCAAGGCGCTGGTCGCCACCGGCATCCCGGTGCCGCCGGTTGAGTACGAGGGCGTGACCTACCAGATTGGGCAGGCCAACAACGCCCTGCTGTACCCGGGTCTTGGCCTGGGCACCATCGTCGCCGGAGCCAGCCAGGTAACGCCGGGCATGCTGCTCGCCGCCGCCGAGGCGGTCGCCGGGCAGGTCGATGTCAGCGCCCCCGGCGCGCCCCTGGTACCGCCGGTAGAGAACCTCCGCGCCTCCTCGGCCACCACCGCTGTCGCGGTGGCCCAGGCCGCCGTCGCCGACGGCGTCGCCACCTGGAAGGCTGACAACCCCATCCAGGCGGTCCAGGATGCGATGTGGGAGCCCGCCTACCCGGACGCGCTGTCCTAATGCCCGGCGTACTTCACCAGGAGGGAAACATGATAGCCAACCCGGACAGCGAAGAGCCGAAGATCCTCGACATCCCCATCGGGCTGGACGTCACGGGAACGCGGCGGGAGTTCGACAGCCTGGGCGAGGTTGAGGTGCCAGCGAACCACTACTGGGGCGCGCAGACCCAGCGCAGCCTGCAGCACTTCAACATCGGCCATGACCGGATGCCCAAGGAGGTTTACCACGCTTACGGCTACGTGAAGAAGGCCGCGGCGATCGTGAACACCAGGGCCGGGCGGCTGCCCGCGTGGAGGGGCGAGCTGATCGCCCGGGTGTGCGACGAGGTAATCAGCGGGGTGCTAGACGCCGAGTTCCCGCTGTACGTGTGGCAGACGGGCTCAGGCACCCAGTCCAGGCCAAGCTCAAGGAGAACATCGACCATTCGGTGATGATGGTGACCGCGCTGTCCCCAGTGATCGGCTACGACCAGGCCTCCGTCATCGCCCACTACGCCATCGACCACGACCTCACCCTCAAGCAGGCCGCCCTCGCCAACGGCGTCACCGAGGAGCTCTTCGACCAGGTCGTCAACCCGATCGCGATGACCCGCGGCGGATCGGCCGACCTCTCCACCAGCCCCAACCAGCCCTGACATCAAAGGCCCGCCGGCGGGCGGCCGCCCGTCGACAGGACGGCCCTGGCCGCCTCCGCGGGCGACCCGGACACCACCCGGTCAAGCTAATCCGCCGGCCAGCCAGCCATCGCCGACACGACCGACAGCACGTCATAACAACACCAAAGATTCCCGGCCGGGGCAGCAGCACCATAGCGCAGCGGCTCGGCAGCGTCCCCCCGCCGGGCCTTAGCGGCGCGGTACTGCGCGGCCAGGGCTTCCGGCCCGGCCGCCCTGACGCGCTCTACGTCGGCGCGCATGTCCGCCCTGGTCACCCGCGTGGATGTACCGCCGGTGCCGTTATAGCAGCAACCGGCGGGACGCCCTACCTCGGTGGTCAGCAGCTCGGCCGCGACGTGCCTGCACTTGCCGTTCCCGCGCCAGCGCCCGCACTTGCTGTCTGGTTACCGGGAACCTGATACAGGGTGACGCCACCGACTGTGATCGGCGGCCGCAGGCCGAACACCTTCATGCCGAAGTTGTACATCCAGTGCTCGGACCAGGACTGCTCGACGATGATGGCCCCGATGTCCGCGCTCTTCACATAGGCGTTGAATGCCTCGATCCGCTGCTTGCCGACCTTGCCGGGCAGATGGCTGACGTCGGCGACAACCGTCGGCAGGGCGTTCTCGCACGAGAGCGACGCGTTGATGAAACCGCCCGCGACGTTGAAGTAGAAGCCGGTGTAGGCCTGGAACATCATCGCGGCGTTGCCGCGGTGCGAGATGATCACGACCTTCTCCCCGGGCTTCACGTACTGCTTGTACGTGCCCTGGGTGAAGAATGCCGGAATCTGGTCGGTAGGCGGCAGGGAAGGTACCGCCTGCACCCACTGGCTTGGCTTGGGCTTGCCCGGATTTACCACCTCGGCGAACGTGGGCAGGTTCGCGAAGATCGCCGCCAGCGACAGGACCGCCAGGGCCCAGCGGGCCGCCCGCGCCACCTTGCTCGCGGTCGCTTGGGCGAGCCAGAGAGCCAGAAGGAGCGCGAGGATCAGCTGGCCGAAGTCCATGAGCCGCTGCGGTTCGGCGCTGTCCAGGATCGGGAGGTTCCAGATGTAACCCCACGGCAGCGTCATGACCGGTTGGCCGTCGACCAGCAGCTTGGGGCCGAGAGCGAGCAGGAAGGTGACCACGTACAGCGGAACCAGCAGCCTGACCAGCCGGTTGGACCAGTGGAAGACAGCCACGAGCACGAAAAGCAGCAGCAGCGGAACGCCCACGTAGATGGTGGGCGTGATGTCGTGGCCGGCGGTGGCGGCCAGCCACGACATCCCGAGCAGCCTGTTCGGGCCAGACCGCGGCACCACCACGCCGACGAGGTCCACCCAGAAAACCGGCGTCGGCGTGTGGAAAGACTTGGGGATGCTCCGCAGCGCCTCGAACAGGTACGGTGCGGCCAAGATGACCGCTCCCACGTAGGCAATCGCGGAGTCAACGGCCAGCCGGGCCACCTTAGGCCGCACGTCCTGTGCGGCGACCGCGTAACCAATGATCAGGGCGATCACCGCGAGCATCGTCAGGTCGGTGAAGGCCTCGACGAAGGTGTAGAACTCCGTGGCGAGGGCGAGCGTCATCCAGATCAGGAAGCTGCGCCGCCCGAGGGACCCGTCCCACCATCGCAGGACAAGGTAGGCGATGAGCGGAATCAGCAGGGTCACCGTGAGGTTCGGCTGACCAGAAGCCTCGTGGGAGATCTCGTAAGCGCAGAAGCCGAAGACGGGTCCCGCGAAGAGCGCGGGCCAGAACTTGCCGGTCAGTCGGCGGGCGAGGACGAAGGTCGCCCAGGCCGAGGCCGGCGGCGCGAGGATCAGCGACAGGTTGAACGCCGCGATCGGACCCGCCGTGGCCGTGATCGGCCACATGAGCAGGGACAGCGTGGGCGTCGTGGTCGCCCACGCGAGGTTGTAGCCGCTGACGCCGTTCGACTGGGTGATCTGAGTGGTGAACAGCGGGTTGAGCCCGTGGCTGATGGCATAGGGCCACCAGCGGATGGCCCAGATGTAGAAGTTCGCGTCGACCTGGCCCTGCTGGACATGGGGCACGCTCAGGTGCGGGAGCAGCGGTTGCGCCAGTCCGAAGATCATGACGACGAGGTAGATCACGAACGCGATCAGCCCCTGCAGCACCGGCCCGGGGGCCCGCCAGCTCCAGTCGCGCTTCTTTTCTACGGGCTCTCCGGACTCTTCAATGGAGTCCGCTTCCTCCCCGGCGCGAATCACCGGCACCGCCCGTCGCACGAATAAGCACCCTTGAGCTGCCGGCGGCCAGGGCCGTCGGCGCGGAGCGCGCGAGTTATCTGGGCCGCTGCGGGCTGCGCGCGCAGTAGTGCCTTCGTCGCGTTCAGTAGTACTTTCGTGTTGCCGCCGCCCGCGGCATCGATGTCCAGGGCGAGCCCCGGCTTGGGCAGGCGGCGCGGGTCCTTGGCCAGCGCTTCCATGATGCTAACTTCTACCACGTGGGCAGCCATGCAACGTCCTGATCTGAAGGCTCTGAGATAGAACTAGATAGGCCGGCCGGGCCTCCGTCTTCATTGCCAGCCTGTTGTCGCTGATTGCGGCGGGGCTCGACGTTCGCCTATTCGCGGGCCGGGATGAATAAATTGTTCCTGGAGAACTCCTGCCTTTTGAATAGGTGCTGAGGGCAGTCCGCGGCCGCCGCGGCGAGCCGTCGCGGCCCGGCGGTGGCGCCGGCCGGCGCCCGCCGCGGCCCGATGCCTGCCTCGCCGGACGTTTCCGTAGATTTCGGCACGTTTCTCTGGTGCCAGGGTTTCCGATGATGCGTCGGGGTAGTCTTGGCAACGTTGTGACGCGATCTGGCCTGATTTTGGATGACCGTTACCGGTTGGATGAGCGGATCGCAGCGGGAGGGGTCGGCCAGGTGTGGCGGGCGACCGACCTGCTGCTGGAGCGCCCGGTAGCGGTTAAAGTGCTGCGCCCAGAGTACTCCGACCACCCGGAGACGCTTGAGCGGTTCCGCAAGGAAGCGAAGAACGCGGGCGCGCTCAACAACTCGCACGTCGCGCAGGTGTACGACTACGGGCGCTCCGGTCCGGACGGCTCGCCGTACCTGGTGATGGAGTACGTTGACGGGCCCTCACTGGCGGACATCCTCGTGGTGGACCCCATCGAGCCCGCCCGCGCGCTCGACGTGGTCGCGCAGGCCGCGGACGGGCTCGCCGCGGCGCACCGGGTCGGCGTCATCCACCGGGACATCAAGCCGGGCAACATCCTGATCAACGCGGAAGGCCACGTCAAGGTCACCGACTTCGGCATCGCGCACGCGGCGGGCCAGGTGCCGGTCACCGGCCCCGGCCTCGTCATGGGCACCACGCAGTACATGGCGCCCGAGCGGATCGCGGGCAACCAGGGCACGGCGGCGAGCGACCTGTACTCGCTCGGCATCGTGCTGCACGAGTGCCTCACCGGCATGCCGCCGCACGACGGGACCGCGGCCGAGGTCATGGCCGCCCACCTGTACCTGCCGCTGCCGCCGCTGCCCGCCAACGTGCCCGGCGAGCTCGACGTGCTCGTCGACCGGCTGACCGCCAAGGACCCGGCCAAGCGGATCAGCGACGCGCGCGAACTCGCCGACGTGGCCGGCAGGCTCCGCGACGCGATGGGCGGCGGTACGCTCGCGCCGCTCGCGCGCGCCGCCGTCCAGGCGGAACTCGGGGCGGCCATGTCGGGCTCCGTCCCGTACACGGGCGCACTCGCCGCCGAGCCCGCGGCCGGCTGGGAGGCCGAGGGGCACGCCGGCGACGGCCGCCCGCCGGGCGGCATGACGCCCAACACCGCGACCCTGTACGCGCCGGAAGGCTGGACCGACCCCACCGGGTACGCCTCCGGCGCGTGGAACGTGCCGCGGCGCATGTCGCTGCCCACCGTTCCGCCCGCCGCACCACCCGGCCTCGGCCAACCGGGCCCGCAGCCCGACGGCCCGCGGAAGCGGGGCCGGGGCCTCGCGGTCGGCGCCATCGCCGCCCTCGTCGTAAGCGGCGGTCTCGTGGGACTGCTCGCCTCCGGCGCGTTCAGCAGCGCGCCCGCGGCGAACCAGTCCCCCGCGGGAACTTCGACCAACAG
>Ga0207416_1003442_pt1 | contig 15144 bp, 10 predicted proteins | sample PaiPotPPM11metaG_FD_184107 | JGI IMG/M metagenome (GOLD analysis project Ga0207416, IMG submission 184107) | Iron sulfur acid spring bacterial and archeal communities from Banff, Canada, to study Microbial Dark Matter (Phase II) - Paint Pots PPM... ...
GTCCTTGAGCCACTCGACGCTGCGGACGCCCACCGGGTCGGTGCCGCGGGCGGTGACGGCGCGGTAGTAGGACCACGACACCGGGATCAGCAGCGCGACGAGCACGGCGGTGACGATCCGGCGGCCGAGCCGGAAGCGGCGGTGGCGAGCCTCGGCCCGGGCGGCTTCTAGGCGCGCCACCGCGGCGCTCGACCGCCGCGGCGGCGGCAGAACGTGCGGTTGGGTCGGCGCATCGGCGCCGGTGAAGCGGTGCTCGGCGCTGCTCATCAGGCTGGCGGGGGATACGGGCGGCGCGCCACAACAGATCTGCTGCCCTGGCTGCCCGTCGGATCAGCCTACCGGCGACCGCCTCCGGGCCCGTGTCAGGCGTGGACGCCCAGGACGAACGTGACGAGCCAGAGCACGCCGAGCACTTGGAGCACGCGGTCCTCGAACACGATCTCCTCGGGGGCGCCGCCGCCGCCCTGCTCGATGATGTGCGCGTACCGGAGCATGGCCAGGACGAACGGCACGATCGAGGCGCGGAACCAGAGGACGTCGCCGACCCGGTGCCCGACCTCGAACGCCCAGAGGCAGTAGGCGGTGATCGTGACGCTGGCGCCGACCGAGCGCACCAGCCCGAGGAACCCGGGCGAGTACTCCTCGAGCGTGGCTCGGTGCGCCCCGGAGTCGGCGCCGAGCGTCATCTGCTCGGCGTGGCGCTTCCCGGTCACGATGAACAGCGAGCCGGCGCCGGCGACGATCAGGAACCAGTTCGAGAGCGGCACGTTGGTGGCGACGCCGCCGGCGACGGCGCGCAGCACGAACCCGGCCGCGACGGCGCCGAGGTCCACGACCGGCTCGTGCTTCAGCCACAGGCTGTAGGAGATGGTGAGGACGGCGTAGCCACCCACCACCGCGGCCAGCTGCCCGCCGTTGATCGGCGCCGCGACCCCGATGCCGACCAGGATGAGGACGGCCGCCATCACCTTGGCGAAGCCGGTGGTCAGCTGACCGCTGGCCACGGGCCGGTTGCGCTTCGTCGGGTGGCTGCGGTCGGCGTCGGCGTCGAGCGCGTCGTTGAGGAAGTAGGTGCCGCTGGCGGTCAAGCAGAGGGCGACGAACGCGACCGCGGTGCGGGCGATCTGGCTGGGGTCGGTGAGGACGCCGGCGGCGCCGGGCGCCGCGACCACGAGCAGGTTCTTGAGCCACTGCTTCGGACGCGCGGTCCGGATGATCGCCAGCAGGACCGACGGGCGCGGCGAATCCACCGCTGAGGAGGGCCGCGAGATCACCGCCACGACTTCGTAGGGTACTGGCGGGCAGCGTCAGACCGGCTTCGCTGGGGCGCCGAGCCGCCGAGTGCAGGTCAGGCGATGCGGGCCAGGTGCACGATGTACCAGCGCCCCCGCCACGAGATCATCGACGCGATCGTGAAGGACCCGGCGCGCCCGCCCGCGGTGTAGTGGACCTGGGCGCCGTAGACCCGCCAGTACGGCCCCTTGTTGTACTCGGCTCCCGGCAGCACCCACTGGGCGGTCGCGGGCACGTCGATGCCGGTGAACTGGGCGCTCGACGCCGCCGCGCCGAGGTTGGCGTGCAGCGCGTGGATGTCGCGCTGGTAGGCGCCCACCAGGCGCTGCTGCCAGTCGCCGGCGGGGTTGCTGATCGCCTTCACCTGCAGGTACGCCGACAGCGGGAAGAAGAACGGCATCGCGGGCGTCGGGTCGTCGCTGACGATGGCCTGCCAGAAGCCCGCCAGCCCGGCCTGGAAGGCGGGATCCGTGGTGGTCGGCTTGTCCATCGTCTGGGGCAGCGTCCCCGGATCGACGGTGGTCGTCGTCGTCGGGGCCACGGTCGTGGACGTGGTGGAGGACGCCGGGGCCCGCACAATGCGAGCGGCCGCCCGATGGCTGCCCCCGCTGTCCAGGGCGACGAACGCGGCCGCGCCGCCCGCCGCGACCACCACCACGATGAGCCCGGCGAGCAGGCGGCGACGGCGCTGGACAGCTCGGCGCCGGCGTCGCTGCGCCCGGCTCGTCACCCGCGCACGGTAACGCACACCCTCACCGGGTCGACGACGCCGGCGTCGCGCCGGGTGGCGCGGCGACCGACCGCCTCCGCTCGGCGCCCGCGTGGTCGGTGCTACGGGGCGAACATGAGCCGCAGCGACGAGAAGATGGAGTCGTCGTCGGAGGCCGGCAGCTCGGCGCCCGGCGCGAGCTCGTACTCGCAGTTCTCGGTCAAGATCCGGATCAGCGCCACGCGCGGCCGCGACGGCGTCCGGCGGACCTGCGACCCGTCGTCGAGCACGGTCAGCTGGGCGTCCGGGCGGTAGAAGAAGCGGTCCGCGGGGTCACCGGCCGGGTAGACCGTGAGCGTCAACCCGGTTCCGGGGCTCGTGCTCCGGCCCCACTGCACGACGAACTCACCGAACACGTTGAACTGGCTCGACGGGACCGGCGCGAGCGGCGACGCATCGAGCGAGGTCGGCAGCAGCAGGTCGCAGGCGGGGCGGCCGTCGGCTTCGTCCTCCGGCGCCGGGCCCGCCCCGCGGTAGTACGCGCTCGCGGTGGACACGAGGCTCCGCGGCGGCACGACCGGACCCCAGCGCCGAGCTGTGGCCTGCGGCCTTCCCGCGGGTGCCGATCGCGGTGGCGTGAGCCCGCTCGTCGACGTGCCTCCGCAGGCGGCGAGGAGCACGAGCGTCGCCGCCACCCACCAGCGGCGTGCTGTCATCCCTCGCTCCCCATGACGAACCTGACGGCGCGGGAGGGTACCGGAGGCTGACCGAGCTCCGGGGTTGATCGTCCCGCCGAGCCCGACGTACGGCCGCGCCCATTTTCACCGGCCGTTGCGCGATCGTGAGCCGGATGCCGCGCCGACCTCGGTCCCGGGGGGAGGACCGAGGGGCGCGGCGTCCCCTCAGGGTACGAGCCGGCGCGTAAGGCGCGGATAACAGTTCGTCGTCCCGAGGTTCCGTCAGCCTCGTCGACGAGGTCGGCCGTCGATCACGTCGTGGTGGTCTCGGAGGAGCGTGGCTCCCACTCCGGAGCCCACGCCGGCCAGCGGCGGGCGAGCAGCGCGGCGGTGCCAACCGCGCCGAGGACGACGAGGCTCGGTTCGGCGGGGGCCCGGAACCGCGGCGTCCCGTAGACGAGCGCGGCCGCGACGACGACCAGCACCGCCGGGGCCAGCAGCGGCCAGATCGGCTGACCTCGTCGACGCAGCCGGCGGCCACCAACGACCGCGAGCGGGAGCAGGAGCAGGAACGTCACCAGGCCGAGGTACGACGCCCAGCGCGGCCGACCCTCGCCGACGGTGTATTTCACGAGCTGCCCCGGGGCGTACACGCCCAGCAGCCGGCCGACGCGTGCGAGGACGACGACGGGCAGCCGGCCGGCGTGGGCGCGCGCGTAGTCCACCGCCTTCGTCCGGTCATGCTCGGAAACGAGGGACAGGTCGCCCCCCCGCGACGGCCGGTGGGGCACGCAGTAGATGTTCCAGAAGCCGACGGCGTCCCCGTAGTACGTCGTTGGGCAGTTGGCGCCCACCAAGGCTCCGCCGTCCCCCGTCGACAGGAACGTCGGCCTCTCAAATCGGGCCAGGTTGAACCCGATCCACGGCCCGACCACGACAACGGTCGCGCCGACGATCCCGCCGATGACCCGCAGCTGCGCTCGCGTGTCTCGACGGCAGGCGGTCCACGCCGCTGGTACGCCCAAGAGCGGGACCAGCAGCAACAGCTCGGCCCGGGCCAAGGCGGCGAGCCCGCACGCCGCCCCCAACCCGAGGGCGACGCCGAGGGTGGGTCGTCGCAGCAGCCGGTACGCGAGCAGCACCGCGCCGGCGGTCGTGAGGGCCGCCAACGTCTCCGACATCAACAGGCCGTCATTCATCCAGAGGTTCGCGTAGACCGCCGCCATCGCAGCCGCGAGCAGCCCGGCGCGCTCGCCCGCGAGCTCGCGGCCGAGCAGTCCGACGAGGAGCACCGTCGCCGTGCCCAACGCCGCCATCGTGAACCGCATCCACAGCTGGGAGTCGCCCCCCAGCTCGGCGGCCGGCGCGAGGACGAGCACCGTGAGAGGTGGGTGGCCCGCTTCCGGCTCGCCGGCGTACCGACCTTGAAAGGGGTCCACGAAGCCGCGGCCGTCCGCCACCTTGCGCGCCTCGAGCTCGTAGAAGATGGCGTCGTACAGGTGGTGATCGTGGCGCGTCACGGTGAGGACGTAGCCCACTCGGAAGCCCAGGGCCAAGAACACGATGAGGAGGAGCCCGCGCCCGAATCGAGACGGCCGGCGCGCCTCGTTCGCCGACACGTCCGGGCTCGCTCCGCGCGCCATCAGATGCTCACCGCACGGCATCCTCGCACGGCCGCCTCGTGACCGACCAGGCACCGCGCGCGTCGGCTGTCATCGAAACCTCACCGCTAACCTGCCCGCCGTGACGGTCACGGAAGCGGCGTCGGCGCCGACCGAGCCGACGACGACACGCTCGCGCCGTTACACCGTCAATCGCGGCGACGTCATCGCGATCGCCGTCCTGCTCCTGGCGCTCCTCCTGCCACTCCGCGGCCTGCTGCGCGCGCCCGGGCCGCCGATGGAGGAGGGATTCATGCTCGTGTTCCCCGAGCTCGTCCTTCACGGTGAAATCCCCAACCTCGACTTCCTCCACCTGTACGGGCCCGGCAGCCTCTGGGTGCTGGCGGCGGTGTTCAAGGTGCTCGGCACCTCGCTGACGAGCGAACGACTGGTCGGCCTCGTCCAGCAGCTGGCCGTCGTCTTCGGTGTCTTCGCCCTGGCCCGCCGGTGGGGGCGCGTGGTCGGGCTCGCCTGCGGGCTCCTGGCGGTGCTGTTCGTCGTGCCCCTGGGGCTCAACGCGCTCGCGTGGCTCGGCGCGGTCGGACTCGGCGTCCTCGCGCTCGTCGCCGGGGGCGCCAGCCGCGACGCACGCGACGCCCGACGCGCCCAAACCATGGCGCTCGTGGCCGGGCTCCTCATGGGAGCGGCGCTGCTCTACCGGATCGACCTCGTCCTCGCCGCCGTGCTCTCGACGCTCGCCCTCGGCTGGGGCAGCCCCCGAGCCGCGCGGCGCCGCTTCGCGCTCGGGCTGGGCGTCGGCCTCGCGCCCTACCTCGTCCACTTGATCACGGCCGGCCCGGACACGGTCGTGCGGGGGATGATCACCGATCCGCTCTTCAAGCTCCGGGGCGGCCGTCGGCTGCCGATCCCGCCGCCGTGGGGACACTTCAACAGCGCCATCCAGTCGGTCGCCGACCTCATCAAGCTGCGGTGGCCGATCCCGACGCTGCCCGGACCGGCGCAGCTCACGGTCTGGTTCTTCCTCCTGCTGGCGGCGATCGCGGCCCTCGCGGCCGTCGGGATCCGGGCCGTGCGTCGCCGCCCGAACGCGATCCGACCGCGCGTCTTGCTCGCCGCCGCCGGCTTCAGCCTCGGGATCCTGCCCCAGGCGCTGCAGCGGGCCGACGGCACGCACCTGGCCTGGGTCTCCTGCGTCGCCGTCGCCCTCATCCCCGTCGCGGTCGTGGAGTTCCTGACCGACCGCCACCCCGGGTGGAACCCACGCTCGGTCGGACTCGCGGCGGGCGCCGCCATCCTGGTCGCCCTCGTCCTGCTCATCCCCGACAACACGCTGCGCGGCTACACCAGCTACTCGGCCCAGACCTTCGACCTGCACCGGGCCTCCTACGCGATGTCGAACCGGGGTCGGACCTTCTACTACGGGCGACCGGACGACGCCCGGGCCGCGAACCAGATGGCGCGCGTCGTCGACCGCATCGCACCGTCGGGCGGGCGCCTCTTCGTCGGGACCCAGGACCTGCGCAAGACGCCGGAGAGCGACGCGTTCTTCTACTACCTGTTCCCGCAACTCACGCCGTCCACGTACTACATCGAGATGGATCCCGGCGTCGCCAACGCGAAGGACTCCGGCCTGGCCAACGAGGTGCGCAACTCCGACTTGCTCATCCTGTCGTCGGCCTGGGACTACTGGTCGGAACCCAACGACTCCCGCAAGGTCGGACCCGACGGTCCGAACCAGGTTGTTCGCGCGCGGTTCTGCCTGGTCGGTCGGTACGGGCCGCACTACGAGCTGTTCCGGCGCTGCCATCGCTGACGTCGACCGCGTTAGCAACACGCGCACCGCTGACGGCGTCGCGACGGCGGCGTTCCCAGCACCCCGTGCTACCGTCCACCGACCGCGAGAAGCCCGAGGCGAGCATCGTTGGCCACGACGAAGCCCCGCTTGGCGTCGGCCGAGCAATCCAGCGAACGCTCCCCCACCGGTCGCGAGCCCGCCTACTACCTCGAGATCTTCCTCGTCAGCTTCGCGGCGCTGCTGCTCGAGATCAGCTACACGCGCGTCGTCTCGTTCAAGTTCTTCTACTACTACACGTACTTCGTCATCGGTCTCGCGCTACTAGGGATCGGGTGCGGTGGCGTGCTCGTCACGCTGTCGGAGCGGCTGCGCCGGGTTCCCACCGACATCGTCCTCATGTGGACGCTGCTCGCGGGCGCGGTATCGGTCGGCGCCGGGTACCTCGTCGTCGCCTACACCCGCGTCGACACCTTCGCGATCTGGCAGTACGGCACCCGGACGTCGGTCAAGAACCTCGCCCTCCTGGTCGTCGTGTGCGTCGGCCTCTTCGCGCCCTTCATCGCGGTCGGCGTCGTCGTGTCGACCCTGCTGGGCCGCCGCCCCGACAAGGTGGGGCGGCTCTACTCGGCCGACCTCGTCGGAGCCGGCCTCGCCCTCGCGGTCGTCGTCGCGCTGCTCAGCTGGGTCGGGCCGCTCGCCACGATCTTCCTCGCCGGCGTGGTCTTCGCCGCGGCCGCGCTGCGGCTCGCGCTCCGGCGGCGGTCGGTCGCGATCCCCGGGGCCGCGATCGTGGCCGCGGTCCTCGCGGTCGCGGTTGTCGCGCCGAGCGTCCTGCCCGCCCCGAAGCTGGAGGCCAGCAAGGCCGACCAGTTCCCGGGCGGCGCCATCTACTCGAAGTGGAGCCCGATCTTTCGCGTCGACGTGTTCCAGACCACCGCCGACACCCGGACGCTGTACCACGACGGCCTGATCGGCTCCTCGATCTACCGCTGGGACGGCAAGAACGCCTCCCTGTCGCGATTCGGCTTCGACACCGACCTGCGGGCGCTGCCGTTCGCCACCCTCGAGACGCCGCCCCGACGGTCGCTGATCATCGGCGCCGCCGGCGGTCACGAGGTGCTCGCGTCCCTCTACTTCCGCACCGGGCACGTCGACGCGGTCGAGCTCAACCCGGTCACCTACTCGCTCGTCACCGACAAGTACGCGAGCTACGACGGCCACCTGGCCAGCCACCCCGGCGTCAACTACGTCAACGGCGACGGCCGCTCGTACCTCGCCCGCAGCGACAGCAACTACAACCTGGTGTGGTTCCCGGCCCCGGACAGCTACTCGGCCGCCAACGCCGCCACCGCGGGCGCCTTCGTGCTGTCGGAGAGCTACCTCTACACGAGCAACTCGGTGAAGGACAGCCTCGAGCACCTGCAGCCGGGCGGGATCGTCGCCACCCAGTTCGGGGAGGTCAACTTCCAGAAGAAGCCGAACCGGACCACCCGCTACGTCTCCACGGCCCGGAAGGCGCTCGCGCAGCTCGGGATCCACGACCCGAGCCGCCACATCCTCGTGGCCACGTCGCCCACCGCCTTCAGCGTGTTCGGCGCCGGCCAGATCTCGACGATCCTCGTCAAGCGCAGCCCGTTCACCCCGGCCGAGGTCGACCGGTTCGCGGCGAAGCTGCGCCAGATCCCCGGATCGACGCTGCGCTACGCCCCCGGCCAGCCGACCCCGCGCAGCCCGGTGCAGACCGTCGCGTCGAGCAACCAGGCCGGGCTCAGCGCCTTCTACCGCTCCTACCCGTACAACGTCGGTGCGATCAGCGACGACGACCCGTTCTTCTGGCACTTCCGCACCTACGGGAACGTCGTGCGCAACATCAACCACTCGCTGACCGACCGCGACCGCGAGGACACCGTCGGTGAACGGGTGCTCCTGCTGCTGCTGGCGATCGCCACCGTCCTCGCGGCGCTGCTCCTGCTGCTGCCTTTTGTGGCGATCCGCAAGGACTGGCGGGAGCTGCGGCACAAGGGGCGGTCCGCGATCTACTTCGTGGCCTTGGGCTTCGGGTTCATCTTCTTCGAGGTCACGCTCATCCAGCGGCTCACGCTGTTCCTTGGCTATCCCACCTACTCGCTGACGATCACGCTCATGTCGCTGCTCGTGTTCGTCGGGGTCGGTGCGTTCCTGAGCGGGCGGCTGCAGGCAAACCCGCGGCCGGCGCTGCCTCGACTGGCGCTGCTCATCGCGGCGCTCACCGCCTTCTACCTGTACGGGCTCCCGCGGCTCACCGACGCCGCCCTCGGGCTGCCGCTCGCGGCTCGGGTGCCGATCGCGTTCGCGATCCTCGCCCCGCTCGGGGTCTGCCTCGGCCTCTTCATGCCGCTCGGCCTCGGCACCGTCGCCGGCCTGAGCACGCACCCGCGGGAGTACGTGGCGTGGGGCTGGGCGGTCAACGGCTTCGCGTCCGTTGTCGGCGCGGTCCTGGCGACCATCCTCGCCATGACGTACGGCTTCCATGTCGTCCTGGTCGTGGCGCTCGTCATCTACCTGATCGCCCTCCTCAGCCTGCGGAGCCTGCTCGACAAGCCCGCGGTCGCGGCGTAGCCGCCGGATCGAAGCCGCGAGCTCCGGCGCTCGGCTGGCCGGGGCCCGAGCCGGCCACCGGTAGCCTCCGCGGGCCATGACGACCGGCTCGGCGCGCGACCTCGCGTCGCGGGCGATGGACGTCCTCGACCAGAACCGGCGCGGTGACTGGACGTGCCCGAGCCGGGACCTCTACCCGCACCAGTGGCTGTGGGACTCGTGCTTCGTGGCCATCGGCCTGGCCGGCCCGGATCCGCACCGGGCCGCGGTCGAGCTGCGGTCGCTGTTCCGCGCCCAGTGGAGCAACGGGATGCTGCCCCATCTGGTCTTCGCGGCGGGCGTCCACGACCGGGCCAGCCGGCGCATGTGGCGCTCGAAGACCGACCCGCGGGCGCCGCGGGGGATCGACACCTCGTGCGTCACCCAGCCGCCGCTGCCGGCCGTGGCGGCGCGGCAGGTCGCGCGGGCCCTGCCGCGCGCCGACCGCGCCGCCTTCGTCGCCGACCTCTTCCCGCGGCTCGTTCGCTACCACGGCTGGCTCTACCGCGAGCGCGACCCGGACCGGCGGGGGCTTGTGCGCCTCATCCACCCGTGGGAGTGCGGGCTGGACACGACGCCGCCGTGGATGGACGAGCTGGCGCGGCTCCGGGGACCGTGGTGGCTGCGGCTGGCGATCGGCCTGCGGCTCAGCCGCCTGGTGCGCTTCGTCCGCCGCGACACCCGCTACGTGCCGGCGGCCGAGCGACCGAGCGACGACGACGGCCTCCGCATGCTGGCGCTGGCTCGGGTGGCACGGCGTCACCGGTTCGACCTCGCCCGCCTCCCCCCGAATCGCTCCGTCGTGATCGAGGATCTGGCCTTCAACGCGATCCTCGCCGTCGCCAACCAGGCGCTCGCGCAGCTCGCCGACGAGTTCGACCTGGAGCTGCCGGACGACCTCCGCCGCGCCAGCGCCGCGACCGACGCCGCCCTCGAGGAGCTCTGGGACGACGAAACCGGGCAGTACTACTCGCGCCACGCGACGACCGGCGCGCTGATCCGGATCCCGACCGTGGCGACCTTCGCGCCGCTGTGGGCGGGAGCCGCGTCCCCACCGCGCGCCGAGGCGCTGATCGCGCGGCTGACCGGCGCCGGCTTCTGGCCCCGGTTCCCGGTGCCGAGCGTCCCGACCGACGCCCCCCAGTTCGAGCCCGAGCGCTACTGGAAGGGCCCGACCTGGGTGAACACGAACTGGATCGTCATCCAGGGCTTGCGCCGGTCGGGAGCGACCGCCGTCGCCGACGACCTCGCCGACCGAACGCTCGAGCTCGTCCGCGACCGCGGCTGCTTCGAGTACTTCTCGCCACTGGTCGGGACCGGGTTCGGGGCCGAGGCGTTCTCCTGGACCGCGGCGCTGGTCCTGGACCTCCTCGACGGCGCGCCGGGCGACTGACACGCCCCGACGGCCGTCGCCGCGCTCAGCGAGCGCGGTGCGCGATGCCGACGTCGGGCGGGCGCAGCGCGGCCTCGATGACCGCCGCGACGTCGCGGCCGAGGAGCGCGGCGGCGTCGGTGCCGGTCTGGACGAGCGACATGAGCACCGAGAGCACGATCGCCACCAACCCGTTGGCCATGGTCTCGGGGTCGACGTCGGCGCGGACCTCGCCGGCGATCTGCTGGCGGCGGAGGCGCTCCCGGGTGGCCAGGCGGAGCTGCTCCAGCGCCGGGATGGTGAGCAGCCGGATGCTGAAGTCGGGCTCCCGGCCGGCGAGGATGCGCCGGGCCAGCGAATGGCGTTCGACCGCGGCCATGAGCGTGAAGATCAGCGTCTCGCGCCAGCGATCGACGTCGATGACATCGTCCTCGAGCGTCGCCAGGCCCTCCCGCAGGACGGCCGCCGCGTCCTCGTCGACGGCAGCGACGAACAGCGCCTCCTTGCTCGGGAAGTAGGCGTACGCGGCGGTGCCGCTGAGGCGGGCGTCGCGGGCGATCGCGGCCAGGGACGTCCCCCGGAAGCCGTCCCGCCCGAAGCGGTCGATCGCGGCGTCGAGGAGCACCTGCCGGGTCCGCTCCCCCTTCGCCGTCGTCGGTGCCGCGATCGCCACCACGGCAGCCTAGCCTACGGATTTGAGGGATTGCGTCAATCCATCAAATCCTCTAGGTTGGCGGGACCGCCCAGGCCAGCGAGCACGCCGGGAGGACCGCCATGACCGCAACCGGAACCGTGGCCGAGCACACCAACGCCGCCCGGGTGCGACGGCTCAACCGAGCCTCGGGCCGCCGGGTCATCGAGCCCGATCTCGAGGTGACCGGCTCCCTTCACCTGGCCCAGCCCGTCCCCGACGACCTGCTCTCGATCGCGGGGCTCGACCTGGAGCTGACCGCCGCCCAGCGGGCCACCCTGGCGCGCGAGGAGCTGGCCTCGGTGGTGCGGTTCGGTCTCCTCTTCGAGGCGGTGCTGATGTCCGGGTTCGGCTACCAGCTCGCGCTCAGCCGCGACGTCACCGACCCCCGGTTCACCTACGCCCTCCACGAGATCGGCGAGGAGACGCGCCACTCCCGGCTGTTCGTGCGGCTCGTCGACGAGCTGGCCCCGAGGCAGTGGAACCCGTTCGACACCCGCCTGGCGACCGCGATGCGGTCGCATGTGCTGCCCCTGCTGTTCCGGCGGCCCGCCACGCTTGACGCCTTCGTCCTGGTCGGCGAGGAGATCCCGGACCTCCTGCAGCGGCTGGCCGCTGAGCATCCCGACACCGACGACTACGTGCGCGCGATCAGCCAGTACCACCGGGTCGAGGAAGCCCGGCACCTGGCCTTCGCCCGGATGACGGTCGGCGAGCACTACGAGCGCGCGACCTGGACCGACCGGCTCGCGGTCCGCTGGATCGTGCCGCTCGGCATCGTGTTCATGTTCGACATGATCGTGCAGCCGTTCGTGTACCGCACCGTCGGGCTGCCCGCGCTTCGCACCTGGCGGCGGGTCCGGCGGCTGCCGGAGCGCGTCGCCTTGCGGCGCGAGGCGGCCCGGGCCGTGCTCAACGGCCTCCTGGGCGGGGGTGCCTTGCGCCCCGGCCGTATCCCGCTGCTGTGGCGAATGGTGGCGGGCGTCGCTCGAGACGGGTCCCCGCGCCCGGCTTGACGCGCGCACCGGTCCTCGCCGCCGGCGCCGCTGCGACGCGCTACGAGACCGGGCGACCCATGCCGTAGTGCGCCGATCGAACGCTCCGGCCGCCGGCTGACCACTGCACCGCGCTGATCTGCCCACCGGGGGTGGCCAGGATGCCGATCGTGCCCCGGCCGAGCCCGGAGGGCTTGCCGCCGGCGTCGGGCTGGTTGGCGGGGTTGGTGAGCCGGGTGTCGTTCGGTCCGTGCGGCGTCGCGGTGGAGTCGTAGACGAGCAATGAGTATGTGCCCGGACCGGTCTGACTGACCGGGCCGGCCACGACCACTGCGTGCCCCGACGCGCTGCCCGGCTTCGACGTCGCGTTGGCGTCGTAGTACCAGGCGATGACGTCGCCGGGCTGGAGACTGGTCACCGTCGGCACCGCGGCCCAGCCGGCGAGGCTCGCTCCGGCGTCGACCTTGTCGAAGAGCGCGACGTACCGGGCCGGCGACGGCACGTAGCCGGGTCGGAGCTTGACGAAGTCCCGGGTGCTGGCCCACGCGCTCGGTGCGGCCTGGGTCATCGCGTACGACACGAAGCCAACGCAGTCATAGAAGTAGGTGTGGCGGACCTCGCTCTCCTCGTTGTGGTGCTGGTAGCGAGTCGCGACCATCGTCGTGTACTCGCGCGCAGCCTCGGTCAGGAGCGGACCGGTCGACGACCCCGGCCGGGTCACGTCGGCGGGCGGGGTCGGAGCGGCCGAGACCGCCGCCGCCGTGGCAAGCCCGGCGGCGGCGGCTGGGATCACGGCGCTGATCGCGACGGCGGCGACGCCGAGGCGGGGGCGCCACGCAACGGAGCGTGGCTTCTGGATGCTGTTCACGTCCCGTCTCCCGCGTCCCCCTGGTCCCCGGCTTTCCGTCAAGACCATCGACACCCGAAAGACGCGCTTGAGCGCCGCCCTCGCGTGTCGCGCCGCCCGAGGCGGTGCCGCCACCCGACGCGGCTGTGGAGGTGGCGCGCGAGCGGCGTAGGGTCTCGCCGGGAGCGGTCCAGGACCGCGATCGGGGGAATCGATGGCACGCAGCGACATGGGGACGCGCGCCGAGTCGTCGGTTCGCGCCCACGCGGTCCAGATCCTGGCCGTGAGCTTCGCCGCGCTGCTGCTCGAGATCGCCTACACGCGGATCATCTCCTTCAAGCTCTTCTACTACTACACGTATCTCGTCATCGGCCTGGCGTTGCTCGGAATCGGGACCGGCGGCGTCATTGTCGCCGTCTCCCGCCGGATCCGAGAGACCGCGACGGACGCGATCCTGCAGTGGAGCTTCCTGGCCGGGGCGCTGAGCGTGGCGATCGGCTACGTGATCGTCGCCAGCGTCTCCACCGACACCCTCAACATCTGGGACTACGGCACGCGCGCGCAGGTGTCGGCCACGGCGCGACTGCTGCTGATCTGCCTGGCAATCTTCTGGTCGTTCCTCGCCGTCGGCGTCATCGTGGCCACGCTCTTCGCCCGCCGGCCCGAGCACATCGGGCGCCTCTACTTCGCGGACCTGATCGGCGCCGGCCTCGCCGCCGCGCTCGTCGTCGCCCTCATCTCCTGGATCGGCCCGCCGGCCACGATCATCCTGGCCGGGGTCGTCATGGCGGCGGTCGGTCTCGGCATCGCGCTCCGGAGCCGGACCCGGGAGGTCATCCTCGGCGCCGCCGCGCTCGTCGTCGTCCTGGCCGTCGGCGTCGCGCGCCCCTCGCTGTTGCCGGAGGTGAAGGACGACGCGACGAAGTCGCAGGTGACATCCTCGAACACGATCTACTCGGCGTGGAGCCCGATCTTCCGGGTCGACGTCGGCAACTACGCCAACGAGCACATCCTGTTCCACGACGGGCTGCAGGGCTCGGGGATCTTCCGGTACGACGGCAACCCCGCCACCCTGACCCGCTTCGAGACCGATCCCCGCAAGTTCCCGTTCGCGATCACCGGCCCCGGTGTGCCCCGCGTCCTCATCATCGGCGCCGCGGGCGGCAACGAGGTGCTGACGTCCCTCTACTACAGGTCGGGACACGTCGACGCCATCGAGCTGAACCCGGTCACCTGGGACCTCGTGACCCACAAGTACGCCAGCTACGACGGGCACCTGGCCCAGAACCCGAAGGTCAACTTCGTCAAGGGCGACGGCCGGTCGTACCTGGCGCGCAGCAACGACCGGTACCAGCTGGTCTGGTTCCCGGCCCCGGACAGCTACGCCGCCAACGCGGCCGCCGCGGGCGCCTACGTCCTCTCCGAGAGCTACCTCTACACGAGCAACGCCATCGTCGACAGCCTGCAGCACCTGAGCCGGCACGGGCTGCTCGCCGTGCAGTTCGGCGAGTTCGACAAGCTGAACCGGACGTTGCGCTACGTCGCCACCGCCCGGCACGCCCTCGGCGAGCTCGGGGTGCACGACCCCACCAACCACATCATGGTGGCCAGCTCACCGGACATCAACGGCTTCTCGCTGAGCACGATCCTGGTGCGGCGCGACGCCTTCAGCCCAGCCGACGTCGCCCGCCTCACCAGCGCGCTGCCGGCGGTGCGGGGCGCGACCCTGAAGTACGCCCCCGGTCGCCCGGCCGACGCGAACCCGGTCAGCCGGCTCGTCACCCGCCCCGCCGGCGCGCCGCTCGATGACTTCTACCGCTCGTACCCGTTCGACGTTCGCCCCATCAGCGACAACCGCCCGTTCTTCTGGCACTTCACGCCCTTCACCGACGTCATCCGCAACTTCACGAAGCCCATCGACAAGCGCGACTTCGAGCAGGCGGTCGGTGAGCGCGTCCTGCTCCTCCTGCTCGGAATCGCGATCGTCCTCGCCGCGGTCTTCCTGCTCCTGCCGTTCGTGCGGATCCGCCAGACCTGGTCGGAGCTGCCGCGCAAGCGGCAGTCGGCCGCCTACTTCGCGCTGCTCGGGTTCGGCTTCATCTTCTTCGAGGTGACGCTCATCCAGCGCCTCATCCTCTTCCTTGGCTACCCCACCTACTCCCTCACCGTCACCCTGATGTCGATCCTCGTGTTCACCGGGCTCGGCGCCTACCTCAGCGAGCGGGTCAAGGACCGGCCCCGGCGGGTGCTCCCGCGCCTGCTCGTCGCCATCACCGCCCTCACCCTCTTCTACCTGCTGGGGCTGACGCCGCTGACCGACGCCCTGCTCGGCTGGCCACTGGCGGCCCGGGTCCCGGTCGCCATCGCCGTCCTGGCGCCGCTCGGACTCTGCCTCGGCACGTTCATGCCGCTCGGCATCGGCGCCGTGGCCGGCATGACCGAGCACGCCCGCGAGTACGTCGCCTGGGGCTGGGCCGTGAACGGCTTCGCGTCGGTGATCGGCGCCGTGCTCTCCACGATCCTGGCC
>Ga0207416_1003443_pt1 | contig 15142 bp, 14 predicted proteins | sample PaiPotPPM11metaG_FD_184107 | JGI IMG/M metagenome (GOLD analysis project Ga0207416, IMG submission 184107) | Iron sulfur acid spring bacterial and archeal communities from Banff, Canada, to study Microbial Dark Matter (Phase II) - Paint Pots PPM... ...
CCTCCCTTTCTTCGAGGCATGGCGGCGGACATGCTCCGAAAAATCCGCCGACTCAGGCCCCTCGAATCCTAAAGTCAGCGCTTTTCACGCCGGATTCAGGTATCACGGCTCCGAGTGTATCTCAGAAGCGATTCCCGGCAAACCATAGCACGCGCTTGCCATGACTTATGCCGTAACTAGTGTATCTCAGAAGCGATTCCCGGCAAACCATAGCTCTGGTGCGCATCTAGTCTCTTTTGGCTCAAGTGTATCTCAGAAGCGATTCCCGGCAAACCATAGCATCCCGCGCTCAACGCGGTACCGCCTACGTAGTGTATCTCAGAAGCGATTCCCGGCAAACCATAGCCTACCCGCCATGAAGTAGCTCGAAAAAGTTAGTGTATCTCAGAAGCGATTCCCGGCAAACCATAGCCAACAACGCCATGCAGCAATACATGAACAACAGTGTATCTCAGAAGCGATTCCCGGCAAACCATAGCCCGCAAACCTAGAGGCTCAAGCTCAAGCCAAGTGTATCTCAGAAGCGATTCCCGGCAAACCATAGCGGGTACGCCATTCATTCAACCCACTGCCGCAGTGTATCTCAGAAGCGATTCCCGGCAAACCATAGCCTTACAGGCGCGAACTGTGTAGCCGGTTTCAGTGTATCTCAGAAGCGATTCCCGGCAAACCATAGCGATCAGTCGTGGGGTACGCCATTTACTCAAAGTGTATCTCAGAAGCGATTCCCGGCAAACCATAGCAATCCTACGGCTACGGACAGCGGGATGCCGAGTGTATCTCAGAAGCGATTCCCGGCAAACCATAGCGGCCAAAGGAAACGATGTCGCCCACATCAAAGTGTATCTCAGAAGCGATTCCCGGCAAACCATAGCGCCACAGGGACAACGGAACGATACGGCTTGAGTGTATCTCAGAAGCGATTCCCGGCAAACCATAGCCAAAGGTTGCTTCCAAGGCTCCAGTCCCGGAGTGTATCTCAGAAGCGATTCCCGGCAAACCATAGCGCAACGTCAGGTCAACCGAAACGCGGTCAAAGTGTATCTCAGAAGCGATTCCCGGCAAACCATAGCAACCGAATCCATCCGTCTCTTCCGGAGAGAAGTGTATCTCAGAAGCGATTCCCGGCAAACCATAGCCCGCAGGTCGTGCTCGCGGAACCTGATGCCAGTGTATCTCAGAAGCGATTCCCGGCAAACCATAGCTGCGGGGCGTCAACGAAACCTTCAGCGTGCAGTGTATCTCAGAAGCGATTCCCGGCAAACCATAGCCACAGCGGGCGGGGGCCTAAAGACACCGGGAGTGTATCTCAGAAGCGATTCCCGGCAAACCATAGCGCAGCGAGATGCCTGCTCTGCGAGGTTACGAGTGTATCTCAGAAGCGATTCCCGGCAAACCATAGCTGTCAAGGGGTTTTTTGGTTGCAGCCATGAAGTGTATCTCAGAAGCGATTCCCGGCAAACCATAGCTATCAGATGCCAAGAATACCGGCGAGCCGCAGTGTATCTCAGAAGCGATTCCCGGCAAACCATAGCGCATCTAAGAAATTAGGAACTTGCCTCGATGGGGAGCGCCAAATACCATTGAAAAATCACGTTCGGCGGTCACAGACCGCCGCTACAGCGAACTTGGCCGAACCGCCCTCTGTACAGGTCATCTTGGCACGAAGTAAAATCAAATGTCTCAGTACACGGGCTGTTGAAACCGTGCGGGCACAGAAGGGCCAACTCCGGGTCAGTGAATCCAGCCGTTCATCACGCAGTTCTGCAAAAGGTCTGGGAGTCCAGCGACCGGACAAGACATCTGGAGCTTAAGACTTCGAACGGCGCGGGATTTCATTTTGCGGCGGGCCAGTTCATCTCCATTCACATGGAGTGGAATGGGAATCGTTACGCCCGCGCCTATTCCATCGCTTCGGCCTTGCGGACGGACCGGCGATTTGAGCTTTGCATGAGAGAAGCGGCGGACGATCCCGCCACGGCGTGGTTGAGCGGGCTCAAAGAGGGTGACCGCATCGAATTCACGGGACCTTTCGGCTATTTCAAGCTGCGCCAACCGCCCGATCCGGTTTCGGCGTTCGTGGCCACCGGCACGGGCATTGCGCCGGTCCGCGCCATGATCCAGCAGCTCCACACGCGGCCGGATGGCGGCGAAGCGTGGCTGATTTTCGGCGTGCGCCATGAAGAGGATATTCTTTACCGGGATGAGTTTGAAGCTCTGGAACGAGAGAATCCAGACTTCCACTTCATTCCCACGTTAAGCCGGGCCGAGCCCGGATGGACGGGCCATCGCGGCCACGTCCAAGCCCACGTAGAAAAATATCTGGCGGACAAGCGCGGCCTTCACGTCTATGTGTGCGGCGCGCCGCAGATGGTACAGGAAGTCCGGCAACTGCTGGCCAGCATGGGCTATGCGGACGAAGCTGTGAGTTATGAGAAATATGAGTAGCGCTGCGCTGAATCCTGGGACATTCGGCCCAGCCGATTTGGGAAAAGTTGCGCCGCCTTCGAACCGTAGAACTGCTCGAATCACTTCGGTCCGGGTTGCGCTCGCTCTCGCCTTGCTCTCTTGGGTTGCCGGCGGCAGCAGGACACTCGCCTCTGTCGCAACCGCTCTCGCGCCAACCCGCGCCCAAGCCTCACCGCCCGCCCCATCCCAACTCAATGTCGTCATCATCACCGTGGACACGCTTCGCGCCGACCACCTGGCCTGCTATGGCGACAAGCAAATCCGCACTCCAAACATGGACCGCCTGGCCCAGTCCGGCGCTCGCTTTACGCAGGCATTTACGCCCGTGCCCATCACCCTGCCGGCGCACACGTGCCTGTTTACGGGTAGCTATCCCATCGCCACCGGAATGCACGACTTCAGCGGCAACCGGCTTTCGCCAAACGTTCCAACTCTGGCCACGGTTCTTCATGCGCGCGGTTATGTGACCGCAGCCTTCGTTTCCGCGGCGGTGCTGGATAGCCGCTTTGGGCTGAACCAGGGATTTGATACCTACTACGATCATTTCAATTACAACGCCCCGGACGCGGCAGACATGGATGAAGTGAGGCGGCGCGGTGACCAGGTGACGGACCTCGCGCTCAACTGGCTGCTCGACCGGGAAAAATCCTTGCCCCATCAACCCTTTCTGTTGTGGGTCCACCTTTACGATTGTCATGCCCCTTACCAGCCGCCCGAACCCTATGCCAGCCGCTACCTGGGGCGGCCTTATGACGGCGCCATCGCCTTCGATGATGCGCAGGTGGGCCGCCTTCTGGATGAACTTGAAAAAGCGGGATGGCTTTCGAACTCCATCGTCGTTCTGTGCGGCGATCATGGCGAGGGCCTCGGCGAGCACGGCGAAAAGACGCATGGGTTCTTCGTTTACAACTCCACCCTGCAGGTTCCTTTGCTCATCAAGATTCCCGGAACCAAGCCCGCCGTCATAAACTCCGGCGTCTCGCTAGTGGACGTGATGCCCACGCTTCTTCAGGCGCTGCGCATTCAAAGCCCACCTACGGTGCAGGGCCGCAGCCTGCTGAGCCTTGTGCTGGGACGTAGCGGCGGATCGCATTCCAATCTCTATGGGGAAAGTTATTTGCCGTTACTCCATTTCCATTGGAGCCAGTTGAGAAGCTTCGAGCTTCACGGCTTGCATTATATTGACGCGCCGCGCCCCGAACTCTACAACACTCGGACGGACCCGCCCGAGCTTCGCAATCTCTATACGGAGCGCCAGTCCACGGGGCGGGAATTGCACGACCGCCTTTTCGACTTCTTGCGCTTATACACGCCCACCGCCGGAAACGCCGCCGCGAAGAAAGACTTGACGGACCCCGCCCTGCTCGAACGCTTGCGGTCACTCGGCTACGTGGCCATTTCCGCGGGCACTTATTCGGATGCAAGCGGCAAGCAACTGCCGGATCCAAAAGACCGCATTGGAGTTTATGAGCTGTTCTCCGCCGCCATGTCCGACGGCCAGCATGGCCGCTTGCAACAGTCGCTTGAAAAGCTCGAACGCGCCGGGAAAGTGGAACCCCATTCCATTCCCATTACCTATATGGAAGGCCTTGATGAATACAAGCTCCGCAACTATTCGCTGGCGATGGAGAAATTCCGCGCTACTCTCAAGTTAGACGCCGGATTCAGCATGGGAGATTACTACCTGGGCCTTTGCCAAATCCAAACGGGCGACCTGGACGGAGCAGCCGCCAGCCTCGCTCAGACCTTGGAGTTGGATCCCCGGAATTTCGCTGCCGCTTACAATCTGGGCGCTATCGATGTCAAGCAACGCCGGATTGCGGACGCCCTGAGCATGTTCAAGCAAGCCGCCACCATCAATCCAAACTATGAACCGGCGCTCGAAGCTACCGGCCAATTGCTGCTGTATCAGAACCGTCCCCAGGATGCGATCCCTCTGCTTCAGCGCGCCGTGGACATTGCGCCTGCATCCGCCGCCGCGCACCAGCATCTGGCCCGCGCTTTCCAGGCCGCAGGCCGAGCCGAAGATGCCAGCCGCCAGTTCGACATTGCTTCCCAACTAGCTTCCCAGCACGCGGCCCATTAACGTTAGCTTTGGAGGGACTCCGTAAGATTTGCAGGAGGCTCCTGACCGGCGATCTGGAGCTGTTTTCGAACGGAGCCCGAGTGAACGGCTTTGGGACTGAAACCAAACTACACACAAGAAAGTAAGCCGACGGCGCTCCACAACTGTGGCGCCGGTCTGTGACCTGCGCATTTCGCCGCTCCCTGCCAAGGCAAGCTCCGAGCGGCGCTATAACGAATGACCGTCGAGGACCGGAAGGGCGCGGCGGCAGAGACCAGTTCGGCGCCGGTGCTCTTCACCCGCTTGCTGCCAAAGATTTCCCTTTGAATGGCTCGAAAATCAGGGTACGTGCTGGAAAGCCGGGGTTTCACACACATTTGGCGGAGAGGCAGGGATTCGAACCCTGGGTACAGCCATTCAGCCGTACAACGGTTTAGCAAACCGCCGCCTTAAGCCACTCGGCCACCTCTCCGCGACGGACGACCCCAATAGATTACCACAGAACAAGCGCGCAAAGGCTTGAGGAATTCGGCAGTGGCGCAATTTGCTGTAGCGGCGCTCTCTGAGCCCCGGAAACCGTTGAGGATCTAGGTCCGGCGCTCAGAGAGCGCCGCTACAGCAGGCAAACCGCGCCACCACCAGGAATTCCGGTAGGGGTAGATTTTTGCCGCCACAGCAAACTGACCCGCTACCGGAATTTCTGCCTGGGTCGAATATCAATAAAACAGATATTTCCGCCAGCGTTCGTCGGATTTACCCATCAATCGCATAAGCTGCCGGCTGGTATGAATGGTAAAGGGACGAGGAGGCCGCAGCAGCCGAAGCCCGGCTTCTTCAGGCAGGCGGTCGCCCTTCCGGTTGTTGCAAGGGTGGCAAGATGCCACCAAATTGTCCCAGTCGGTCCGTCCGCCGCGCGAGCGGGGGATAACGTGGTCTAAGGTCAATTCGCCAGCGGCCAGGACACGCCCACAAAACTGGCACGTGTAACGATCGCGCAACAGGATATTCTTGCGGGAGAGGGCGCGGGTCTGGTGAGGAATGCGGTGGAACTCGCGCAAGCGGATGACAGATGGAACCCGGACCTTGGTCCGGGCGGAGTGGATGAACGCGCCATTTTCTTCCTCTGTGGTGGCAACACCTTTGAAGACAAGCACCACCGCGCGGCGGGCCGGTGTGACGTTGATCGGTTCATAGGAAGCGTTCAACACCAGCACCGGTGTTTGCAAAACGCGTTGGTCGGGTCCCGGCATGGTCCGCTTATTTCCTGACAGAGGATCGAAGGCAGAAATGAAAGACAAGAGAGAGGAGACGGGGAAAACGAAACCCACCTTCCCATTCTTTTCTTTCGCCGCCCGTCACTTGTCTCTTGCCACCACTCTAAATTCCCATTATCTTCATCAAGCGCCTTCATCGTCAACTGCGGGCCGCGGCGCCTTTGGCATCTCAGTCATGCCGCGGGCGGCCCGCGCCACCGTCAGCACCATCACCTTCTGTGCTCCCGCTTTTTTCAACTCCCGCGCGCAGGCCGAAGCTGTGGCGCCGGTGGTCATCACGTCATCGATGAGCAGCACGATCCTGTTCCTGAAACGGTCCTTGCCATCGGCTTGAAAACTGTTGCGGACGTTCTCCTGCCGGGCTCGAAAGTCCAGACCGGTTTGCGGCGGGGTCGCTCTGATACGCCGCAGACCCCGCGCATTCAATTCGATTCGAACCGTAGGGTCCAATCGTCCGGCTTTTGAAGCGAACCTTCGAGCAATTTGCTCCGCTTGATTGAAACCCCGTTCTCTTTCGCGTGCCGGATGCAGCGGAACTGGAACCAGAAGAAGAGTCACTTGGCCGGCTTGATTCGGACCTGCGCCTGTCCCAGACTTGCGGGCGAATCCAATCAATTGGCGGAAAGGTCCATTCCCGGCGGGCGTAGCTAAGGCGCTGCCCAGCGCAAGGGCAAGCCGCTCCCGACGGCGAAACTTAAGTTGATGAATCAGGGTGCGCGCCGGCCCGGAATAAGCCGTGAGGCAGCGGGCGAAGTCAAAGGAATAGGCACCTTGCTGGCACAAGTCACACAAGCCGGAAGGTCTTTGAGTAAACAACGGAGTGGCAGGCAGACCGCAGCCGGAGCACGTCAAGCCCCGCCAGGGCTCAAGCTGGGCCCAGCATTCAGCACAAACCCCCGTCCAGGCGCTAAATTCCAATTCCCTTTTGCAGTGAAGACAAAAAGCAGGAAATAGGACGCTTAGAAAGCTTCCTGGAACCTTTGGAAGGAAGGGTAAGACGCGAAATGAGCCGCGCGAAGGGGTTGAGAAAGCCTGCCTCCACTTACCAGGGCTCTCCCGGCCTAAAGGAGCCCCTGATCCTGTTTAGCCTGGCACTCCAGGCAATGCCGGGCCCACGGAACAGCCTCTAGCCGCTTCGTTTGAACTTCCTGCTGGCACTCCACGCAGTAGCCGTAAGTGCCTACCTTGATGCGGCCGAGCGCTTCGATGACCATTGCCAGAGTCTGGCGATGATCGTTGCTCTGGTGGAAAAGAAATTCCTTGGTATAGGAGTTTGCAGCCTTGTCCGCGATGTCCTGGGTACCTTCCTCATCCGCCTGGCGGCCGTCAAGATCAGACTTGGAGACCAGACGCGCCAACTCTTCCTGCTTTTCCAATAACATTTTCCGGTAAAGCTCCGACTTTTTCTTTTCCATGTATAGGCTTATTTCCTCAAACATAACCTCGAAATCATCCAGTTTAGAAGCTTACGAGAAACCTGTCAAGGCAAGGCGAACCCAAAAGAGGAGAAAGGCAGGATTGTCTTCGGACATCAACAGCCGATCGAGAAGTCTGAATTGGGAAACGGTCTGCTTAACGCTGGTTTATTTGTGGTCTTGCCGTCAAGATCGTCCAAGCACGGTTTCAACCCGGCGGAAAGCAGGACCTCAAAACTTTCTATTGCTCCACGACCCAGTGGGCCTATCCCAACGAGGAACTTGGTCGTGAAGCAAAGGGAATGTCGCGGTTCGTTCGAGCGGCAGTGCTAAAACCGCGCTCCGACGGTCCTTGAAGCGAAGTTCGCAAATCATTCGGGTTACATCGATGACCGTTCGGCGCATTTCCTTTTCAGAGCCTGGTGGAGACGGTCACGGACATCCGCGGGCAGCGTGAAGAGCTTGCCATCGCAATAAAGGGCGATGGTCTTTTGCGTCGTGTCAAACACGATCTTGCAGTGAGGACACTTGCCGAGGTGAGTGTCGAGTATCTGCTTGAGTTCGGCCTTCAGGTCGCCATCCAGATACTTCGAGATTTCCTTAAAAGCTTCCCGGCAATTCACGTTTTACTCCTGCTTCAAAGCTTGGCTCAGTTCCTCACGCAGTTGCATCCGCGCGCGGAAGAGCCGCGCCTTCACGGCTCCCGTGGTGAGGCCCAAAAGGTTGGCCGTTTCTTCAGTGGAGAGTTCTTCCATGTCCCGCAACAAAAACACCGCGCGCAAGCTGGGTGGCAGAGCCTGCGCCGCCTTCAGCAGCAGATCTTCCATTTCCTTCTGTTGCATGGTCTCTTCGGGATTCGGCTTCCAGTCGCGAAACTCGCGCGGCGTGACTTGTCCGTCATCGGAAACCTTGTCCTCCAGAGGTTCAGACTTGTCGGAACGGAGCTTGCGCAAACGCATCAGGCCCTCGTTCACGGCAATGCGCACCAACCAAGTGTAAAACAGCGAATCCTGCCGGAAATCGGGCAAATGCTCGTAGGCCTTCAGGAAGGTTTCTTGCAGGACATCTTCCGCATCCTCATTGTTGCCGGTGAGGCGAAGGGCCAGGCGGTAAATCTTCTTTTCATACCGGCTCACCAACTCTTCAAAAGCCTCGTAATTCCCGCTCTTGGCCTCGGTGACGAGCAGCGACTCCGGCTTCTCTGATAACTTTTGGGGCGAAAGGGACATACGATTAGCCTGCAACAGTAGCGGCGCCGTCATTCCCAAGCCTACTTCCAGTGCAGGCATAAAAGTATACCCCATCGTCGATGAGCCCGCCACCGCACAGGGGGCTATTTCAGCGCGAAATGACTCATTCACTCATGAATCCTCCCTCTAGTTAGATGCTGCCGCTCCTGCGCGGGTTACGGCGCTCTGGGGTTTCCGTTTCCGGCGTTATGCCTTAACATAGGAAGTGGGACCCGCCACAGCATTCTGGCCAAACTGTGATTGCAGGCTACCAGCGGGCGATTGAAGTGCTGTGGTCCTCCCCGTGCCTTTCAAGCGCAGCGCTTCACTGTCCAGAAAGCCTGCGGATGATCCCGGAAGTCGCACCACCCAGGCCATCCAGAATTCGATAACAGAACTGAGAGGTTATGACCGAATCCATTCGCAACATCGCCATCATCGCGCACGTCGATCACGGCAAGACCACTCTGGTGGACGCCATGCTCTGGCAGAGCGGGACCTTCAAAGCCAACCAGGAAGTGGTGGACCGCGTGATGGACTCCAACGAACTGGAACGCGAACGCGGCATTACCATCCTTGCCAAAAACACCGCCATCTTTTACAAGAACGTGAAGATCAATATCGTTGACACGCCCGGCCACTCGGATTTCGGAGGCGAGGTGGAGCGCGCGCTGAAACTGGTGGATGGCGTGTTATTGCTGGTGGACGCCAGTGAGGGTCCGCTGCCTCAAACTCGTTACGTCCTGCGAAAGGCCCTGGAGGCAAAGCTGCCTCCTATCATCGTGGTCAACAAAATCGACCGCGCGGATGCCCGCCCGCAGGAAGTATTGAACGAAATCTATGATCTTTTTATCGAGCTGGACGCCACCGAGGAGCAGCTCGAATTTCCCATCATCTACTCCAATGCCAGGCGGGGCATTGCCAAAACCGGCCTTGAGGATCCCTCGGAAACACTCGAACCGCTTTTCGAAGCGATCGTGAAGCACATCCCCCTGCCCGCCGGTGACCCGGCGGACGTCTTACAGCTTCTGGTGGCCAACCTGGATTACAGCGACTATCACGGACGGCTCGCCATTGGACGCATCTTTTCCGGCACGCTTCATCGTGGTGATGAAGTGGCCATCGTCAAGCTCGGCGGCGCCACGCAAAAAACCCGTATTACCAAGCTTTACGGCTTTGAAGGATTGAACCGCGTCGATATTGAGCACGCCGGGGCAGGCGAAATTGTGGCCATTGCCGGGGTGGAAGGCATCACCATTGGCGAAACCGTGACCAGCGCGGAGACTCCGCGCGCGCTCGTGCATGTGCCGGTGGATGAGCCCACTCTCTCCATGGTCTTTACCGTGAACACTTCGCCATTTTCAGGACGCGAAGGCTCTTACGTCACCTCGCGCCATTTGCGCGAACGGCTGGAAAAGGAACTGCTCACCAACGTCGCATTGCAGGTTGAGGAGATGGACAGCACCGATTCGTTTAAGGTGCTCGGCCGTGGCGAGCTGCAGTTGGGCATCCTGATTGAAACCATGCGGCGCGAAGGCTATGAACTGGCGGTCGGCAAGCCGGAGATCGTCACCCATGAAGTCGATGGCAAGATTCAGGAACCGATGGAGCAGTTGATCATCGACTGCCCTGCTGAATTCGTGGGCGCCATCATGCAAAAGATGGGCACGCGCAAGGGCATTAATACAAAAATGGTAGGACAAGGTCGGCCGGGTGGGCGGGTGCGCCTGGAATTCTCCATTCCCTCGCGCGGGTTGATCGGCCTGCGCAGCGAAATCCTGAAGGATACCCGGGGCACAGCCGTGATGAACACGCTGTTTGACGGCTATGCGGACTGGCAAGGTGATATTCCTTCGCGGCTCACCGGCTCGCTGATCGCAGACCGCCCCGGCAAGACGACGGGCTACGCGCTTTACAACCTGCAGGAACGCGGAGAGCTGCTCGTCGGACCTGGAGTGGATGTATACGAAGGCATCGTGGTCGGCGAAAACTCGCGCTGGGACGATATGGACGTGAACGCCGTTAAAGAGAAGAAACAAACCAATATGCGAGCATCCGTAGCGGACGAGGCGATCCGGCTGATCCCCGTTCGACCCCTCAGCCTCGAACAGGCCATTGAATTCATCGCCGAGGATGAGTATGTGGAAGTCACGCCCAAATCAATCCGCGTGCGCAAGAAGATTCTGGACTACAACAAGCGGCCCCGCAAGCACCGCCTGGAGGCGTGACCTGTATCTTTAACGGGCAGCGAATAATTGGGCGGGATGCGGCTTTTTTCTTGACAAACCCCCGGCGGCGAAGTCATATGACACATGATGGTTGTTGGCTCGAAAGAGCCAATGGACGACGGATCATCAGGCTGGCACCTCGCTAGGCAAGGCTACCACTCGAATAAAGGCTTGACGTGGAGAGCCGGAGGCTTCATCTCGGGGGTTGGGAAGAACCGAGTAGCCCGGTGCAAGCGGCGGCTTGCGCTGGATTTGGAGCGCACTCGCGCGAAGCGGTCGTCTGAATTAACTATGAATGGACAATCCCAGGAAGCCGGATTAATACCCCGAGGCCGGCCGTTGGATGGCTGGGCTTCGGACGAGAGCCGTCCACCCTAAGAGGCATGTCTTCAGAGGCTCAACATGATCTACTTCACCGAACTTGAAAACCTTCCCGTCTATGACGTCCGCGGCGAATTCGTGGGCAAGCTGATTGACCTGGTCGTAGACCCAGCCCACAATGCCCTGCGCGTCGCTGCCTACCACGTCCGAACCCTGAAGAAAGAAAAGCTCTGCATCTCCTACGAGCAAATGCAGTCCCTATCCATCCGGGCGGCGCAAACCACTGTGCCAAGCGATGGCATTCGCTGTTACTCCCTTGACGAGTCGCTGATGTCTATTAAGAAAGACGTGCTGGACCAGCAAATCATCGACGTCAACCACCGCAAAGTGGTGCGGGTGAATGACGTAGATTTTGACATTCAGCCCACCAATGGCCACACCGAGCTGCGGGTGGTTGCGGCCAACGTGGGCTTGGCTGCTGCCCTGCGAAGGCTCTTGCAAGGCATGATGGCCAAACACCGGATTCGCGCCTTCACCAGCCTGTTTCCTTCAAAAACCATTCCCTGGCAATTCGTCAACCTGATTGAGCCGGACCCGGCCCGGCGCGTCAAACTGCGAATTTCTTTTGACCGGCTGGCGGAGCTTCACCCGGCCGACATCGCTGACATTTTGGAAGATCTGAGCCGAGATGAGCAGAAGGCAGTGATTGAATCTCTCGATGACGAAACCGCGGCCCAGGCCATTTCTGAGATTCCCACGCACATGCAGGCCGTGCTTCTGGAAAGCATTCCGGCCGAGAAGGCGGCCGATATCGTGGAGGAAATGGCCCCGGACGAAGCCGCGGACGTGCTTCAGGAAATGCCGCCGGAGACTTCGGCCGAAGTGCTGGCCGGAATGGAGAAGGACGAGGCCAAGGGAGTGCGCGAACTGCTGGGATTCGAAGAGAAAACGGCTGGCGCCCTGATGACTACGGAATTTGTACAGGTCCCTGAATCCGCGACGCTGGACCAGGCCATTCAAGCCCTGAAGGCTTTTGAGGGTCCGCCCGAAACGGTCCATGAGCTTTTTCTGGTGGAAGAGGACAGGACACTGGCCGGGGCGGTTCCTCTGGCTCGCATCCTGCTCGCCGACTCAACAACGCCGCTGAAAGAGTTAGTCCTTGAACCTCTGATTTCCGTGCAGTCCCACGCAGGCGACAAAGAAGTGATTGACTTGTTTCATAAATACAACCTGGTAGCCCTGCCGGTGGTGGATGAGGCCGGGCATCTATTAGGAGTCGTGACCGCCGACGACGTGCTGGAGCTGGTGGTAAAACGAAGGTAAACGGATCAGTCGGCTTCCGGTGAGAACCAACCCTTCAGCTCTCTGGCAATGGATAAGCGTCATAAGCGGTCCACCACGTTACTGCTCCGGATGCACGGACTTGTAACCCTGCCGTAACATGCCAGGTGGAAACTAACAACCTTAACCGTGCGGCGTACCCCCATGACTTTAGAATTTTCCCGGAGCGAAAGAGATTATCGTGCTCGACCGCAAGCGTCTTAAAAACCTGAAGTATCATCTGCTGATCTTTCTCGCCGTGGTTGGTCCCGGCATCATCACGGCTAATGTGGACAACGATGCCGGCGGCATCCTCACTTATTCGCAGGCCGGCGCCACCTACGGCTATTCCCTGCTCTGGACCCTGATCCCGATTACCGTTGCGCTCATCGTCGTTCAAGAAATGGTAGCCCGGATGGGAGTGGTCACCGGCAAGGGTCTGGCGGACCTTATCCGGGAGGAGTATGGATTCCGGACGACATTTATCCTGATGCTGTTTCTGCTGGCAGCGGACTTGGGTAACACTATTTCGGAATTTGCCGGTCTCGCGTCTGGCATGGGCGTGCTGGGCGTCACCCGCTACATCGCTGTGCCATTGGGAGCCGTCATCGTGTGGGCCCTGGTCGTGCGCGGCACCTACCGTCAGGTTGAAAAGATTTTTCTGATTGCCTGCCTCTTTTACGTCGCTTATCCCCTTTCCTGCTTTTTGGCTCATCCCAACTGGTCTCGGGCCGTTCAGCGGACTTTCGTCCCATCTTTCCATTTTAGCTCCGGCTATCTCTTCATGATTCTCGGTCTGGTGGGAACAACCATCGCGCCCTGGATGCAGTTCTATCTCCAGTCAGCGGTGGTGGAGAAAGGGATCAAAGCGCAGAATTACGTGCAGTCGCGGTGGGACGTCATTATCGGCTGCGTCATAACGGACGTTGTGGCCTTCTTCATTATCGTCGCTTGCGCCGCCACGATTTATGTCACCGGCCATCGCAATATTCAGGATGCGGGGGACGCGGCGATCGCGCTTCGGCCTCTGGCGGGGCGAGCAGCAAGCGCGCTGTTTGCCTTCGGATTGTGCAATGCCTCCCTCTTTTCCGCCAGCATTCTGCCGCTGGCTACCGCTTACTACGTCTGCGAGGGGCTGGGCCTGGAATCCGGCATCGGAAAGCGTGTGGGCGAAGCGCCGGCATTTTATTCGCTTTATGCAGGCCTGATTCTGTTCGGGGCGTTGGCCGTCATCGTGCTTAAGGCCTCGGCACAGGTCCCCATCATTCTAATTTCACAAGTTATCAATGGCATTCTGCTGCCGTTTGTGCTGATCTTCATGCTGAGGCTGGTGAATCGCGAAGACCTGATGGGTGACTACCGGAATACTCGCCTGTTCAACGCCATTGCATGGGCCACCTGTGTCGTCATGGTTGTCCTTACGCTGATTTGGATCGTCAGCACATTCTTCCCCAATGACCTCCAACTTTTGCACCTGTAAAGCCTCCATGTGGCGAACCCACGAGAGTCCTTGACTTCCCGTGATTCTTCCCCTATACATGTCGAGACTCAGTTTTGACCGATCCTTTGCCACCCCATGGAGGAAACATGAATTGCCGGAATTGCGGGCAATTACTTGCCCAGGATGCGCAATTTTGTACGTCGTGCGGAAATCCCACGGTTCCAGCCGGTCAATTTTGCCGGAACTGCGGCGCTGCCGTTACCCCAGGGGCTCAAGCTTGCTCACAATGCGGGGCCCAGCAGGGAGTGGCAACCGGCACAAAAGATCTCGGCGTGGCGGTTCTGTTCTCACTCTTTCTTGGCATTTTCGGCGTGGATCGCTTTTATCTTGGCTACGTTGGACTGGGTGTGGCCAAGCTCCTCACGCTGGGAGGACTGGGGATTTGGGCCATTGTAGATTTGATCCTGATTATCCTAGGTAAAGTGAATGACGCGCAGGGCCAGCCGCTGAGAAAAGCCCAGGTTTCACCAGTTGGCAATGTCGAGTGGTCCACCCTCATGCTGCTTTCGGTTTTTCTGGGATTTCTCGGGGTTGACCGGTTCTATTTAGGCCACACGGGCTTGGCTATTTTGAAGCTGGTCACTCTGGGGGGCTGCGGCATCTGGACTCTGGTGGATCACGTCCTGATCGCCTTCAACAAACTTCCAGACGCCCAGGGCAATTTTCCACGGCAGGTCTGATGGATGGAGCCGTTTGCGAAAGAAATTCCGCGCCTGGCCGTTCTCGCAATGGCGATTGCGTTCCTCTGCATCGTGCCTCCGGAAGCCTTGGCGCGCGGCCCGAACCTTTGCCTATGGAGCCACCTCTTCCACATTGCCCATTGTCCGGCCTGTGGCTCAACTCGCGCCCTTGCCGCATTTTTCCACGGCCAGATGGCTCAAGCCCTGGCTTACAACCGCAACGTGTTGGTCACGGGACCCCTGTTGCTGCTGCTTTTCATCTCGGACCTTTGGAAGTTGGGCCGCAAAATGGTGACTTCGGCGCCGGGAATTTCACTATAGGATGGCGCGAGAGCAACACCGGCCAGGAATGCCCCCGCCGGCGTTCCTCTGGAAGTTGACTCCGTGGTTATTCTTGCTCCCGGTCGGGCTCAGAATCGGATTCAAGATTGGCAGGTTGTGTGGAAAAGGTAGATTCCCTTTTCTTTTCAATCTGGCGTTGTTGCCTGCGCTCGCGTTTCTGTTGCGCTTTTTCGCGCAGTTTATTTTCTCTTTGACGCTTCTGGAAAGTCTGGCTGGGCTTTGCGATGATTGCACCTCAGATTTGATTTAGGATAGGATGCCCGGCTTGAGAGAAACAGGAAGGCTGTGAACTTGATCC
>Ga0207416_1003444_pt1 | contig 15139 bp, 14 predicted proteins | sample PaiPotPPM11metaG_FD_184107 | JGI IMG/M metagenome (GOLD analysis project Ga0207416, IMG submission 184107) | Iron sulfur acid spring bacterial and archeal communities from Banff, Canada, to study Microbial Dark Matter (Phase II) - Paint Pots PPM... ...
CGGCGGGCTCGGCCAGGTGATCGAGCTTGGCGGCTCAGGCGCAACGCCGGTGGCGCTGTTGTGCAATTTCGAGCGAGTGAAGAACCCGGCGCGCGGCCGCGATGGCGGCAAGAACGGCGCGGCGGGAACGGTGGCGCTGCGCTCGGGCCGGCCGATCCGGCCCAAGGGCCGGCAGACCGTGCCGCCGCGCGATGCCATCCAGTTGCAGCTTCCCGGCGGCGGCGGCTTCGGCGATCCGCGCACGCGCGATCCGCAAAGCGTGCGCGACGACGTGCTCGACGGCTTGATTACCGCGGCGGAAGCGCTGCGCGACTACGGCGTGGTCATCGATGCGAGGGGCGAAATCGATCGGGCTGAGACCGCGCGCATCCGGGCGCGATAGCCGTCACGCCGTCACGCCGACAAGGCGATCGGCGTTTGCGCGGCGGCGTCCTGCAACACCATGTCCGAGCCCTTTTCGCCGATCATGATCGCGGCGGCGTTGGTGTTGCCGGAGACAACGGTCGGCATGATCGAGGCGTCGATCACGCGCAGCCGCTCGAAACCGCGTACGCGCAGGCGCTCGTCGACCACCGCCGCCGCGTCGGGGCCCATGCGGCAGGTCGACGTCGGATGATAGACCGTGGTTCCGGTATTGCGCGCAAAGGCGAGCAGGTCGGCGTCGCTCACGACCTTTTCGCCAGGCGCGCGCTCCTCGGCGATAAGCCGGCGCATCACCGGCTGGTTCATCACCCGGCGCAGCTGCTTCAATCCGGCAACGACGGTGTCGCAGTCGCTGCGCGCCGTGAGATAGCGCGGCTGGATCGCCGGCGGCATGCTGGGATCGCTGGATTTGATGCGGACGAAGCCGCGGCTGTCCGGCCGCAATTGACAAACCGACGCCATGAAACCGGAGAACGGATGCACTGCGGCGCCCGCCGTCTCGGTCGAGAAGATGAGAAAGTGGATTTGCACGTCGGGCGTCGCCAGATCGGGCCGTGTCTTAAAAAACGCTCCGGCATAGCCGGCGCCGACGCTCAGCAGTCCCTTTCGCGTCAGAATGTAGCGGATGCCCGCGCCGTAGCGATGACGCCAATTGTTGATCACGTCGTTCGCCGTGATTGGCTCGGTGCAGCGGAACTGCATGCGGACCTGGAGGTGGTCCTGAAGGTCGGAGCCGACGCCCGGCATGTCGGCTATCACGTCGATGCCGTGGCTGCGCAGCAAATCCGCCGGTCCGACGCCGGACAGCTGCAGGAGTTGCGGGGAATTGAACGCGCCGCCGGCCAGAATGACCTCGCCGTCGGCGTAAGCGGTGCGCGTCGCCGCGCCCTGGCGGTATTCGATGCCGATGGCGCGGCGGCCCGAAAATAGAATTCGCGTCGCCAGCGCATTGAGTTCAACCTTCAGATTGTGCCGTTGGCGCGCCTGCTTCAGGTAGCCGACGGCGGTCGACCAGCGGCGGCCGTTCTTTGCCGTGAGCTGGAAATAGCCGGCGCCTTCCTGGGTCGGGCCGTTGAAATCGTCATTGCGCGGAATACCGGACTGTTGCGTCGCCTCAAGGAATGCTTCGCACAGCACATGCGGCTCGCATACATTGGAAACCGACAGCGGGCCGCCGGTGCCGTGCAGATCGTCGGCGCCGCGCTCCTGGTTCTCGGCGCGCCGGAAATACGGCAGCACGTCCTGGAACGCCCAGCCGGTGTTGCCGAGTTGCCGCCAGTGATCGTAATCCTCGTGCTGGCCGCGGATATAAAGCAGCCCGTTGATCGAGCTCGATCCGCCCAAGACTTTGCCGCGCGGCTGAATGATCTGACGGTTGTTGAGCTCGGGTTCCGGTTCCGACTTGTAGAGCCAGTTGACCTTGGCATTGTTGAACAGCTTGCCGAAGCCGAGCGGAACATGAATCCAAAAGTGGCGATCATGGCCGCCGGCCTCCAACAGCAGCACGCGGTGCCGGCCCGATGCGGTGAGCCGGTTGGCCAGAACGCAGCCGGCCGAGCCGGCGCCGACGACGATGTAGTCGAAGTGTTGTGAATTCTGGTCTGTTGCCATGGCGCGTTTTTCTCCCCGCAGCGAGGATAGCGCGAATGTCAGGTCCTGCCACCTTGCGAAAATTACGCGGCAAAACACGCTTGCCGGCCAAGGGCGATGGGGTAGAGTGACCGTAAGGCCGCCGCCTGACGGCGGCCGGCCGCACGAATTAAGGGAGGACTATCAATGACTAAGCTTGAGAGCCGCGCTGTGTTGTCGGCGTTCGGTGCAAGCGCCGCCGCCATCGCGCTGGCGCTGGCAACGCCCGCTTATGCGCAATCCAACAACACCATCAAGATCGGCGTCATCGCCGAGGCTCAGGCCGTAGCCGGCTCGTCGATTCCGCAGGCAGCCCAACTTGCCGCCGACGAAATCAACGCCGCAGGCGGCGTCAACGGCAAGAAGATCGAGATTGTGTCTTATGACAACCATTCCTCCGCGGCGGAATCGGTGCGCGCGTTCCAGCGCGCCGCCAACGAAGATCACGTCAACGCGGTGATCGCGAGCTATATCAGCGAGGTCGTGCTGGCGCTCGAGCCGTGGACCGGACGGCTGAAGACCGTGATGGTGACGCCGGGCGCCGCCTCCGACGTCATCACGCAGAACATCGCCAAGGATTACGACAATCTTAAATACACGTTCCACGGCTATCTGACATCGACCAGCATCGCGGACTCTGTCTGCGCTCCCGCGAAGGACCTTCTGGTTAAGGATCTCAAGATGAAGACCGCAGTCGTCATGAGCGAAGATGCCGCGTGGACGACGCCGCTTGATGCCGAATACCTGAATTGTCTGCCGCAGATCGGGCTTAAGGTGCTCGACCACATCCGCGTGTCGCCGGATACCACCGACTTCACACCGATCTTCAATAAGATCGAGGGCGAAAAGCCCGACGTGATAATCACCGGTATTTCGCATGTCGGCGTGCAGCCCACCGTGCAGTGGAAGCAGCAGGAAGTGCCGATTCCGATGTTCGGCATTTCGTCGCAAGCGACCAATTCGAGCTTCTGGAACGACACCAACGGCGCAGTCGAAGGCGTGCTGTATCAGGCCGTCTCCGGACCCGGTGTCGCGGTGACGCCGAAGACGCTGCCGTTCGTCAACGCGTTCAAGGCCAAGTACGGCAACTTCCCGTCCTATTGCGGCTACACCGCCTATGACGAGGTCTATTACCTTGCCGACGCGTTCAAGCGGGCCGGCTCGACCGATCCCGACAAGCTCGTCGACGCGCTGGAAAAGACCGACTATCTCGGCACCATCGGCCGCATCCAGTTCAAAGGCAAGGACTCGCCCAATCCGCACGCGCTCAAGGTCGGCCCCGAAACCATTACCGGCCTGATGCTGCAATGGCAGGACGGCAAGCAGGTCAACCTGTGGCCGGCCAACGTCGCGAGTGGCAAGCTGAAGTTCCCGAAATTCATCAAGGTCGGTTCGTCCAACTGACGAGGGAACGATGGGACGCACCTCCCCCTGTAGGGGGAGGTCGCCGCGCGAAGCGCGGCGGGTGGGGGCAGTGCGGCGGCTCAGTTGACTGTCCCATCCCGCCGCTTCGCGGCGACCCTCCCCCCTGCAGGGAGGTTTTTTGGGTCTGACCGATGCTGTTCTGGCAAATCCTGATCGACGGCTTCGCGATCAGTTCGCTATACGCGCTCGGCGCCACGGGCTTCGCGCTGATTTTCGGCGTTTCCGGCGTCCTCAACCTGTCCCACGGCGCGCTGATGGTGACGGCCGTCGTCGCCGCCTGGGCCGCCGGCAACGACCTGCATGCCGGGCCTTATGCCGGCGCGGCGCTCGGCGTCGCCGTCGGATTTGCCGCCACGCTCTTGACCTATTTTGTCATCGTCAGTCCGCTGCAACGCACGCGCAAAATCCGCGAGGAAGAGAAAGAAATCTTCATCCTCACCGCGACGCTGCTGTGGGGCATCATGATCCAGGAGCTGATCGCCTACCTGTACACCAACAATGCCAAGACCGTGGCGCCGATCGTGCAAGGCGTGGTGTCGATCGTGGGCGTGCGCACGCCGTCGAACGAAATTTTCACCGCGGTGGTGTGCTGGCTCGTCATCGGCCTGCTCTGGCTTCTGGTGAACCGCACCCGCGCCGGCAAAGCGGTGCTTGCCGCTTCGATGAATCCGCGCGGCGTGACGCTGCTCGGCATCGAGCTGTCGCAAATCTACATCGCCGTTTGGGCGATCTACGGCCTGCTGGTCGGCGTCGCCGGCGTGCTGCTCGGCATGTTCCTCGGCGTTTCGTCCTATAGCGTCGGGCCGCTGACGGCGAGCGCGTTCTCGATCGTGGTGCTGGGCGGTCTCGGCAGCGTCTCCGGCGCGCTGATTGCGGCCTACGTGGTGGGCTATCTCGAGACGCTGACGGCCTATCTGATCTCACCGGCCTATCGCACCATCCCGGCGCTGCTGCTTCTCGTCGCCGTGATGTATGTGCGCCCGCGCGGATTGCTGGGACGGCGCTAGATGGGTTCGCTCACCACCGCGCGCATTCTGATCATCGGCCTCGCCGTGGTCGCCGCCGCGTCGTTTTTGCCGCTCGGCGTGTCCGGCTACATCCTCGGGCTGCTCACCATCGCCTACTATTTCGGCGTGTTCGCAATGGCGTGGGACCTGCTGTTCGGCTTCGCCGGTGAGGTGAATTTCGGGCCGACCTTTCTGATCGGGACCGGCGCCTATACCGCGGGCATTCTCGATAACCTCTACCAGCCGCCGATCTGGCTGTGCATCGCCGCCGGCGCGCTTGCCGCCGTCGCCGGCGGCGTGGTGCTGGCGCTGCCGGCGCTGCGGGTGCGCGGGCCCTATTTCGGCCTCACCACGCTCGTCGCCGTGCTGATATTGCAGAGCTTCGTCGTGGTCGACGCCAGCCTGACCGGCGGTGAGATCGGGCTCACGGTGCCTGACGTCATCACCGTCAGCGATGCCAAGAACTATGAGATCGCGCTGTGGTTCATGGCGGTGAGCGGCGCCATCCTGTTCTCGCTGTCGCGCTCCCCGGTCGGCTTGATCCTGCAGGCGAGCGGACAGGACGCGGTGCAGGCCGGCGCGCTCGGCTTCAACGTCACCAAGCACAAGCTTGCCGCGTTTATCATCAGCGCCTTCTTCTCCGGCCTCGCCGGCGCGCTGCTGGTGTTTTATTTCGGCTCGGCTTCGGTCGGCACTTTCGTCGACATCACGGTCGGCGTCCAAATCATCATTGCCGTTGTGCTCGGTGGCCGCCGCACCATCCTCGGCGCCGTGCTCGGCTCGGTCTTCATTATCGCCATGAGCGAAGCGCTGCGGCCGATCGGCGATCTGGCGAACTTTGTCGTGTTCGCCATGGCGCTCGTCGTCGTTCTGCGGTTCCCGGGCGGCTTCTTCGGTCTGCTCACGCGCACCAAGGAAAACGGCTGAGCATGACGGAGAGGGCCCATCTCGAGGTCTCCGGCCTCACCAAGCGCTTCGGCGGGCTCGTCGCCGTCAAGGACATGTCGCTCGCCGTGCAGTCCGGCAAAATCCTCGGCCTGATCGGCCCGAATGGCTCGGGCAAATCGACGGTGATGAAGCTGATCATGGGGATCGAGCGCCCCGATGCCGGCTCGGTGCGCATCAACGGCACCGAAGTCGCCGGCTGGCCTTCGCACAAGATCGCGCGTATGGGCGCGGGCATCGTGTTCCAGCACTCGCGTCCGCTGCATCGCCAGACCGTGCTCGAAAACATCACGCTCGCGCTTCTGCCCGACAAGCTCACCCGGCTGCTTGCCGATCCGGCCATCGACGAGCGCGCCCGCGCCATCGCCGCGCGAGTGGGTTTAAGCGGCGTGCTCGACCGCCGCCCGGGCACGCTGCCGTTCGCCGATTTGCGCAAAATCGAGATCGCCAAAGCGATCGCGCGCGATCCGCAGGTGCTGCTCATCGACGAACCGTTCGCCGGGCTGACGACAAGGGAGACGGCGGCGTTTTCCGATCTGATCTGCGAGTTGCGCGATGATGGCCGCGCCGTGCTGCTGGTCGATCACAATGTCAAAAGCGTCGCGCGGCTGGTCGACCGCGTGCTCGCCATGTATGTCGGCGAGCGCATCGCAGAAGGCACCGCCGACGAAGTGATGCACAACGAGACCGTGCGGCGCGTCTATCTCGGCGGCAGCATCGAAACCGCGGCGCGTCCGGAATCCTCATTCCGCGATGCCGCCACCCCGTTCCTCGAGGTCAAGGATGTCAGCGTTCATTACGGCAAGGCCCAGGCGCTGGAGAACGTTTCAATCCACGTCCATGCCGGCGAATTCGTCGCGGTCGTAGGCCTCAATGGCGCGGGCAAAACTACGCTGTTCAACACCGTTTCTGGCCTGCTGCCCTATGCCGGCGAAGTCCGCCGCGAAGGCGCCACGCTGCGCGGGCAGACCGCGGCGACCATCGCCCGCAACGGCATCGTGCAATGCCCCGAGGGCCGCGAGCTTTTTGTCGATATGACGGTGCGCGAGAATCTCGATCTCGGCGGCCAGCATCTGCCGCCCGCCGCGGGCGCCGAGCAGATCGCCTGGCTGTTCGATCTGTTTCCGATCCTGCGCGACCGCCAGAGCCAGGCGGCGGGCACGCTGTCGGGCGGCGAGCAGCAGATGCTGACGATTGCGCGGGCGCTGATGATGAAGCCGAAGCTTCTGATCCTGGATGAGCCGACGCTGGGCCTGGCGCCCGTCATCCTCGAACAGCTTTCCAAGGCCCTGGAACGCTTGCGGCAGACCACCGCGATCACAGTGCTGCTCGGCGAACAGAATGTCACATTCGCGCTGCCGCACGCCGACCGGGTCTATGTGCTCGAGCATGCACGCATCGTCTGGGAAGGCGAGCCGGCGCGCTTCGCGGCCGATATGGGCACGGGCTATTTGTAGAACTGTGCGGCTATCGCGCCAGCCATTGCGGGACGCGCTTGAGCGCGTCGTTGCGCGCGGCGGGGTTAGTGCCGCCGTGCGCCTTGCCGGAAGGGTCGGCGGTGTTGACCAGCCCGGTGCGCACGCGGATCGGCGAATTGGTCCGGTCGAATTCGTGGTAGGCGCCGGGATAGACAACGATTTTGGCGCGGGCGCTGCGATCATGCGCGCCCGCGACCATCTGCTGGCAGACCGAGGCCGGCGTCCAGTCGTCGGCGCTGCCGATCAAGATGAGGGTCGGCACGCGCGCGCTCCATGCGGTCTCGCGCAGGCGGCGGCAGCTTGGATAGAACGCGACGGCAGAGCGGAAATCCGCACTGCCGTCATGTGCCCGAGTGGTCGGCCGGATCGTCCACAACGCGGCGGCGCCGCCGTTCGACCAGCCGAGCAACGAAATGTGATCGGCCTTGACGTAGCCTTGGCTTTGCAGCCAGCGGCGCGCCGCATTGGCGTCGGCAACCCGCTCGCGCCGGGCGCGCACCTTGCGTTCGCGCTCGCGGCATTGCGAGCCTAGGCCGCGCGAGCCGAAAGAATCCGGAAACAACACGACAAAGCCGTGCGCGACGAGGACATTGGCCCATTCGCTGTAAAGCTGCGATTGGGTGGCGGGGCGAGGCGTCAGCCCGCCGCAATCATGCAGCGCTACCACCGCCGGGAAAGGACCGTCGCCGTCCGGCCGGTACAGCGTTGCGTGCAGCGTCATCTTGTCGGCGGGGATATCCACCTTTTCCGACGCGGCGAGTGCTGTCGCACAAAAGGCTATCCCGGCGAGCGCAACGAGAAATCTGCAAAAGCCCATATTTGCCAAGGTGAAATTGCCATTGCGACCGCCGCCCCGGAACGCCAGCGTATCATGAAATGCAGCGCCGGAGCAGCGGTCCGTCGATCAAAAGCGGGAGGGTTTCGTCTTGGCGGTGGAATGATTATGTTGCCCAAGCTGCGGGCGGTCCGGCTATTTGGACACGCCCCGCCAGGAGGCATTGCTTGCTCAAGCGCACCGATCGTCCAGCCCCCATGGCCGGGGAGGCCGACGTCAAATATCTCGACGGCGACTTCCGCGTCGTGCGGCCCGGCGGGTTCGTGCGCTGCGCGGTGACCGGCGTGCAAATTCCGCTGGAAGAGCTGCGCTATTGGAGCGTCGATTTGCAGGAAGCCTATGCTACCCCCGAGGCGGTCATGCAGCGCCGGGCTTCAGGCTACGCGCGGATATCGTAGTGCGGCTACCGCCGTTTGACGGCATCCAGCACCATCTGGCGAAATTGATCGTGCTCGGCGATGACAAGCCGCACCGGTAGTGCGACGGCGCGTGCGGCGAGCTTGGCAACGCCCGCATCGCCGGCAAGGCGCACGTGATCTTTCTCCGTCGTCATCAGCACGAGACTTGCGGCGTCGGCGCGCGCGGTCAGGGCATCGGCTTCCGCCGCCGTATAGCGATGATGGTCGGGAAAGCTTGTCCGCTCGGCAATCGCGACGCCGGCCTCGGCGAGCGTTGCGTAGAACTTGTCCGGATTGCCGATGCCGGCGAAGGCAAGGACTTGCCGCCCGCCGAGCGCCGCAAGGCTGTTGCGATCGGGTTCGAGCCGGGCGTGGAAGATGGCGATGCCGTAGCGGCGCGCAGCGTCGATGACCGTTGTAGCGCCAGCCGGCGGCCCGACGACGACGATCGCCCGCGCATGCGCCATCTGGATTTCGAGCGGCGCCCGCATCGGGCCGGCGGGAATGACCCGGCCGTTGCCGATGCCGCGCGCAGCATCGACCAGAACGATTGAAATGGTTTTGGCGAGCGAGGGATTTTGAAAGCCATCGTCCATGACGATGACGCTGGCGCCGCCCAATCGCGCGGCTTTGGCGCCGGCGACGCGGTCGCGCGCGACGATGGTCGGCGCCAGGCGCGCCAGCATCAGCGGCTCGTCGCCGGTATCGGCGGCATGATGAAACGACGTATCGACGCGTACCGGACCGGCGAGCCGCCCGCCATAGCCGCGGCTCAAGAAGAACGGCCGCTCGCGCCCGGCTAGAAGCAGGTGCGCGACGGCGAGTGCCGCCGGCGTCTTGCCGGCGCCGCCGACCGTGAGATTGCCCAGACAGATCACCGGCACGCCGGCGCTTGCGCCCGGGGCTGCCATGCGCCGCCATGCCACCGCGCCATAAAGCGCGCCAAGCGGCGCCAGCAGGCCTCCGCCGCCCGGCCGCCACCAGAAGGCGGGCTCGCGCATCTCAAATCGCTCGTTGCGCCAAGCGAAGTTGCATGAGGTAGGGATCGAGCGCGGCAAGCGTCCGCTCAAGCGCGCCGCCGAGCTGCCGCACCGTCTTGCCTGCCGCGTCGGCCGCCGCCGTCCGCGCCGTCGGATTGCCGAGCCACTCGTTCAGCCCCGCCATCAACGCCTCCTCGTCGGCCACCAGCTTGGCGCCCTGCGCGTTGTCGAGCGTGGTGTAGATCTCGGCGAAATTCCAGACGTGCGGACCGTGCACCACCGCCGCATCCAGCATGATCGCCTCGATCGGATTCTGACCGCCATGGCTGGCGAGCGAGCCGCCCATGAAGACGATTGGCGCAAGCCGGTAGATCAGGCCGAGCTCGCCGAGCGTATCGGCGATATAAACGTCGATGTCCTTATTGGGCAATTCGCCGCGCGAGCGCAGGCCGACCGACAGGCCGGCCACTTTTGCAATCTCCGCAATGCTTTCGCCGCGCGCCGGATGCCGCGGCGCAATCACTGTCAGCAGCGCGGGATTTTTTGCCCGCAGCCGCCGGTGGGCGGCGATGATGGCGGTTTCCTCGCCGGGATGGGTCGATGCCGCGGCGATGACCGGGCGCGCGCCGATGACCGACTTCAGCCGACCGAGGGTGGGTTCATCGACGGGCGGAGCGGGCACGTCGAGCTTCAAATTTCCGGTTGAGCTGACCCGCGGTGCGCCGAGTTGCCCGTAGCGTTTCGCGTCTGCGGCCGACTGGGTGAGACAAAGATCGAAGCGCGACAGTAGCGCCGCGATCACTCCCGGCACCAGCCGCCAGCGGCGGAACGACCGTTCCGACAGCCGGCCGTTGACCATGACCATCGGGATTGCGCGGCGCGCCGACGCCAGGATCAGATTCGGCCACAGATCGGATTCCACGAACAACGCCAGATCAGGCCGCCAGTGATCGAGAAAGCGCCCGACATAGCGCGGCGCATCGAGCGGGATGAACTGGTGCAGCGTGCCGGAAGGCAGACGGTGTTCCGCGAGCGCCGCCGAGGTGACCGTGCCCGAGGTGACGAGGACGGCAAAATCTTGCGCGCGGAGACGTCCGATCAGCGGAATGACGGCAAGCATCTCGCCGACGCTCGCGCCATGCAGCCAGATCAACGGGCCGCTCGGGCGCGATTGCGTCGCCTCGCCTCGCCGCTCGGCAAGCCGCGTCGGATGTTCCTTGCCGAGCTGAAGCCGCCTCGCCAAGAGCCGTGGCGCCGCCACCGGCGCCGCGGCGTGTGAGGCGAGCTGATAAATCCGCAACGCGAGCGGCAGGCGATCCGGCACGCTACTCTCCCAGATCCGGTTTAGTCCGCGGCTGATCGACAAGCTCATAGGCGCGGCGTGTCGCGGTGTTGAGCCGCTCTTCGAGCAACCGGCGCGCACCTTCAAGGCCCGCCTCGTCGGCATCTGGCGCGACGCTCATCGGCTCGGCGACGATGCCGGCGCCGCGGCTGAACGGCAGGTTGATCGTGGTGCGGTCCCAGTTATTAAGCACGACACGGCGGCTCGTGGCGATGGCGCTAGGATAGATCGGGCGGCCCGAGGCTTGGGCAAGCTTGATGATGCCGAGGCCGGCGACGCGCGCCACCTTGGGCACGTCGGCCGAGAGCGCGATGTTGTAGCCATCGGTGAGGGCATCGAGCATGGCCTGAAACGCGGCGACGCCGGCCTTGTGCACGAAGCCGCTGCCGTGATTGCCGGAGCCGCGGATCGCGCCGACGCCGAGACGTTCGGCGGCGATCGCATTGACCTCGCCGTCGTGATGCCGCGACACCAGCATTTTCACTTTATGCTCGACCTTGCGCGCCAGCGGCGCCAGGAAATGCTGGCCGTGCCAGAACGCGAGAATGATCGGCATATCGGCTTCGCCGCGCTGATAAATGTCGTCCGGTTCGAGCGTGTATCGGGTCGTCATGTCGACGAACCGCAGATACTCGGCGGCGGTGACGCCAATCGTCACCTTTGCCCATCGCTGCCGCCCGATGCGCCTGAGAAGCTCCATGCGTTGTCTCAGCGCTGCGTGGCGGGGCTTTCGGGATCGAGCAGGCGATGCAAGTGAACGATGAAATAGCGCAGCTCGGCGTTGTCGACGGTGCGTTGCGCCTTTCCCTTCCAGGCCGCATAGGCGCTGGCATAGTTCGGATAGACACCGACGATGTCGAGCTTGTCGAGGTTTTTGAATTCGGTGTTCGCCACGTTCGAAAGCTCGCCGCCGAACACCAGATGAAGCAGTTGCTTTGGTTGTTGATGGATGTCCGCCATGACACTTAAATCCGCGCGCTCGGTCCGCGATTTATGTTGATGCGAGGCGTTCATCCCTGATGAGTTCGAGGAGCGCCGCGTGGCGGTCCCGGCCGGCCGCGACGAGCATCCCGTGCCGCGGCACGGGACAATTATAGGTCACAGTGCCGCCCCCGAAAGGCGTCAATGCGCCGCCCGCTTCGTGCACCAAAAGATCAGCCGCCGCAAGGTCCCAATCATGGCTGTTGCCGCCGGCTATTGCGGCGTCGAAGGTTCCCTCCGCAACGCGGGCGAGCCGCAGCGCCAGCGAGCGGGTGCGCGGCATGACCGAAAACGGCGGCGCGATGGGTTGCAGCTTTTCCAGAAAGCTTTTCGGGCCGGCGATGCGCGTTTGCGCAAGGTCCGTTCCCGTCGTGGCCGCGATCGCGACGCCGTTGCGGGTTGCGCCGGACCCTGCGACCGCCAGGTAGAATTCCGCCGTGACCGGAGCAAACAGGCAAGCGGCGACCGGCCGGCCATTCTCGACCAGCGCCGCCGACACCGCCCAGTCGGGCAGGCCGGCGATATAGGCGCGCGTGCCGTCGATCGGATCGACGATCCAGACGTAACGCGCTTGCAGCCGCACCGGATCGTCGATGCTTTCCTCCGACAACCAGGCGATGCCGTCGCCGGCGAGCCGCTCGCGCAGCAAGACATCGACCGCGATGTCGGCGTCGGAGACCGGCGACGAAGCGCCCTTCGTCCAATTCTTCATCGGCGTCTGAAACATCGACAGTGCCAGCGCGCCGGCTTCGCGCACGCATGCGTCGAGGCGCGCGGCTTGCCGTTGCAGATCGACGACCTCAGTGGCCGGCAACAGTCAGACCCTCCACGCGCACGGTGGGTGCATTGGTGCCGTAGCGGAACTTAAGGTCGTTCCCCGGCACCAGGCCTTTGAAGATTTCGGACAGGTGTCCGGCGATCGTGACTTCGCTCACCGCAAAGGTCGGCTTGCCGTGCTCGATCCAGAAGCCCGCCGCGCCGCGGCTGTAATCTCCCGTCACCAGGTTGACGCCCATGCCGATCAGGCCGGTGACAAAGAAGCCATCCTCGATTTCGGCGATCAGCTGTTCCGGAGTTTTTGCTCCGGCGGCAAGATGCAGATTGCTCGGGCCGGGCGACGGCGTCGACGACACGCCGCGCTGCGCGTGGCCGGTGGTTTGCAGATTAAGCTCGCGCGCGGTCGCGGTGTCGAGCAGCCAGGTCTTGAGCACGCCGCCCTCGACCAGCTTAAGAGCGCTGGTCGCGACGCCTTCGGCATCGAACGGCCGCGAACGCTGGCCGCGCGGGCGCAACGGATCGTCGACAATATCGATGTTTCCGGAAAAGATTTTTTCGCCAAGCTTGTCGCGCAGGAAGCTCGTCTTGCGCGCGATGGCCGCGCCGTTGGCCGCGCTGGCAAGGTGCCCGACCAGCGAGCCCGCGATCCGCGCGTCGAACACCACCGGCACGCGCCGCGTCGCCACCTTGCGCGGGTTGAGACGCTTGACCGCGCGTTCGCCGGCGCTGCGCCCGATGTGCTCGGCGCTGTCGAGGTCCGCGGCGTGCAGCGTCGAGGTGAAATCGTAATCGGTTTCCATGCCGGTGCCTTCGCCGGCGATGGCCGACATCGAGATCGAATGGCGCGAGCCGATGGTTGAGCCATGAAAGCCGTGGCTGGTCACCAGCACCATGCCGCCGATGCCGGCCGAGGCCGAGGCGCCGCCCGATTTGGTCACGCCGGCGACCGCTAGCCCAGCGGCCTCGGCTTCCTTCGCGCGCGCTTCGAGCACGCCGACCGACGGCATGTCGGGATCGAGCAGATCAAGCGCGGGGAACTTATGCGCGAGCAGGTTGCGGTCGGCGAGCCCGGCGAAGCGATCATCCGGCGCCACGCGCGCCATGGCGACCGCGCGCTCGGCGAGCGCATCGAAGCCGCCGCTGTCGGGGTCGTTGGTCGAAACCACGGCCTGCTTGTTGCCGACGAGGACGCGCAGGCCGAGATCGTCGCCTTCGGAGCGCTGCGATTCCTCGACGCCGCCGTCGCGGACTTCGACCGAGAGCGATACCGCGCGCACGGCGAGAGCATCGGCCTGATCGGCGCCGGCGCGGCGCGCGGCGCCGACGAGGCGTTCGGCGAGATCGGAAAGCGCGGTTTGGTCCAGGAGCGATGTCATTGCTGAATTGGTGAACGGTTTATGCGTGAGAGGAACTGAAGACAAGACGAATACTTCTTCCCCCTCTTCCCAGCGGGGAGAGGGGGGGTGAGGGGGCTCTGACCTCTCGGCCGAACCCCCTCACCCCAACCCTCTCCCCAGCCGAAGTCGGATATTTCCGACTTCGGCCACTGTTAAATGGCCGAACTCGGGAACACCCGAGTTCGGCGGGAGAGGGAGTTCGCGTGTGCAAGTCCGAGATTCACGCTGGCGACGAATCAAATTTGCTCCGCCGCGGCAACGTCTCGTCAATCATGCACCGCGTTCACGCCCGCAACACGAGCCTTTAACCAGTCTCTTTAAGCCGATCACGACGGCGCTGTGGCAATGTCACGGCAACCGGGCGGCAACAGCCCGGGGGGAGCTCGTTTTCGAGGCGTCAAATGGAAGCCGGCAGGTTTGCTGCCGGGTCGAGCCGCGCAGGGGTTCCCCATCGCGCAAGCGCGATGGGGGCCCCGTTGCGGCTCGACCCCTTTTCCTTGCCCGTGCGTTTCGAAGCCGCCGACGAAGCGGCCGACCAGCGCACGCGTATCGTCGATCTGCACCGCGAGCGCGTGGTGCTGCGCCGCTCGGTGCGCGGCATCCGCATGGCGTTGAACATGCCGGTCGCGTCCTATCGCGGCGTGGCGATCCGCCTGACCGGCGAATCCGGAAACTTACCAACGTCGATCGCCGTCGTGCTCGAGCACCGCGATCCGGCGTTGTCGCTGCTGCTGTTCGCATCGAGCGAGCGCGACGACATCGTGGCGGAATGGCAGTCATGGGGCCGCGTGCTCGGATTGCCGCTCCTGGTTGCCGAGGGTGACGGTAGCTTGCGCGAGCCGTTCGCGCGGCTCGGGAGCTTGCGCATCGAAGCGCCAACCTGGCGCCGCCGCCGCCGCACCGCCATCGCGCGCCGCCGGCCGTCGCGGCTGTTGCGCCGCCGCCCGGGAAAGCTCCCGGCCGTGCCGCTCGTGCATCGCGATGAGCGCGAAATCATTGCACGGAATTAAATCTTTCATCCGCGGCGCTCATTTCTTCTCCTCCCCCGCTTGCGGGGGAGGGTAGGGAGGGGGGCCTGCGGCCGCAACGCTTGCGTAAGCGCTGACGACTTACCCCCTCTGCCATCGCTACGCTCGGCTCCTCCCCCGCAAGCGGGGGAGGATAAGCACTCTCGTTCTCGCGGCGCGTTTCGCACCCGAGCTTTGTTTGTTTGCTCCCTCAAACGAAGGGAGGCGGAGCGCCGATAGGCGCACCATCCATTGGCCGCATCAGCGGATGCGGCAGCGGCCTCATCGGAGACCGCTCGCCTCTCGGCGCTCCACCGCGGCGCTTGCCACGCAAATCAATGCCATGGCTCAGCCCAGGCCGTGTTTCCTGGGACGTGCGCGCGGCGGGCGTTACCCGCCGTCCGCTGTCCCAGTCCAGCGAAGCACCTCGCAGACCGGTCATAATGCCGGCCGATCCGATGCCCGAGCCGCCCGGGAGCGGGGTTACAAGCCCCGCCCGCAGGAACCGCACTCGC
>Ga0207416_1003446_pt1 | contig 15133 bp, 16 predicted proteins | sample PaiPotPPM11metaG_FD_184107 | JGI IMG/M metagenome (GOLD analysis project Ga0207416, IMG submission 184107) | Iron sulfur acid spring bacterial and archeal communities from Banff, Canada, to study Microbial Dark Matter (Phase II) - Paint Pots PPM... ...
CCCCCAGCCCCCAACCCCCTCGTGAGCCAGCTCATGCCCTCGCCGCGGACGAGGAAGGAGCGGATGTCGTAGGCGCCGGGGTGTTCAACCGGCAGTTGGCCGCTCTCGACCATCATGTCTAGGGGGGCAAGGCGGGTCTGCAGTGGCATCGGGATCACGCGATGCGTGCGGACGGACTCGTACACGGCCATTAGGATCTCCAGAGTTGCGCGTGCCTGCGTCGCCTCACCGCGGTACTGCTCCACCTTGCCGTCCAGCCAGTCGAGCAACCCCTGGGCCTGGCCGGCGAACGGGTCGTTCTGCTGATTGTCCTCCTGGCGCCAACCCTTGGCGGCGGTGATCATGTGAGCGCGGCGGAACAGTCGTGACCAGGTTCGGGTATCATGACGTCGACGCTGTCGCGTCACTATATGCCGGATGTGAGGCTGTCTATGTTCGTTGGGCGCATACCTGAGTTGCTCATTGGGCTAGTCATCGTGTTGCTGATCTTCGGTCCGGGCAAGCTGCCCGGGTTGGGGCGAGGCCTGGGTGAAATGATCAAGGGTTTCCGGCACGAGGCTGCCACGACTAAGGCGGAGGAAGAGGCGGCCGCGCAGGAGGCTGCGCACAAGGCTTAGCGCCTGTCGGTCGTCGAGCTCGGCCCAGTTGATGTCGCCTGGTATACTATTGTGTGCCCGAAAAGGGCGACTGTCCACGAAAGGTCCACGTTGAAGCCCAAGATTCATCCCAACTACGGTGAGGCGACCGTTACCTGCGCCTGCGGGAATAGCTGGAAGACCAGCTCGACGCGCAAAGATATCCGCGTCGAAGTCTGTTCCGCCTGCCACCCGTTCTACACAGGTACCCAGCGGATCGTCGACACCGCCGGCCAGGTGGAGCGCTTCCGCCGCCGCTATGGTATCGCTCAGGAAGCCAACGCCTCCTAGTTCTATCGGCGCACGCTGGTGCGCTGCCGAGAGGAGCCGGACACCACGGGCGTGTTCGGCTCCTCTCCGTCATCTCTCGCATCGCTGGGTCGGCCTGCGCCAATGCCCAGCGTCGTTCAGCCGTACGCTAGTATAGTGGCTGGCGGCGCAGCCGATCATGACCTTGCTGGCGCCAGGCAGCCCGTGAAAGACGACGGGTTGCGTGTCCGGCTTACCTCGCTGGGAGGATTAATGGCGCGGTTCTACTACGGCGGTCAGGCGGTGATCGAGGGCGTCATGATGCGTGGTCGCCGTATGGTCGCGGTGGCCGTGCGCGCGCCTTCTGGGCAGGTCGTGGTGTACCAGGAATCCCTACCACGCCACGTCGGCGCTCGACTCCTGGCCTGGCCGTTCGTCCGTGGTCTGGTGGCCCTCTACGACATGCTGTTTCTGGGCACGCGGATGCTGGTGTTCTCCGCGGAGATAGCTGCCGCCGATCCCAGCACAGATTTCAGCGATGGGGCGCCGCCGCCATCGGGCGGCATGGGCATCGGCACGGTCTTCGGCATGGTGGTAGCGGTCTCGATCTTTCTGATGGCCCCGGTCCTGCTTACCCGCCCGGTCGACCGGCTCGGCGTCAACGCGTTGACCAGCAACGTGGTCGAGGGAGTCATCCGGCTGGTCATGTTCCTGGCCTATTTGTTGCTGATCAGCCGGCTGCCCGAGATTCAGCGAGTCTTTGCCTATCATGGCGCGGAGCACAAGACCATTAACGCCTTCGAGTCGGGGGCGACGATGACCGTCGAGGGGGTGCGCCCGTGCTCGGTCCAGCATCCGCGTTGCGGCACCGGCTTTCTCCTGGTGGTCGCGGTGTTGTGCATCGTCGTGTTCGCGTTTCTAGGACGCCCGCCCTTGCCGATCCGTCTTGCCACGCGGCTCCTGCTGATCCCGGTGGTGACGGCCATCGCCTATGAGCTGCTGCGACTCGGAGCCAACAATTATCACCGCGCCTGGGTTCGAGTCCTGCTGCGACCAAGCCTGGCCCTCCAGCGTCTCACGACGCGGGAGCCTGACGACAGCCAGATCGAGGTTGCTGTCCGCGCCTTCACGGTGGTTCGCACTGCCGATCTGGACGCTGTTGCCGTGCCTGCCGCCAACCTTTTGGCAGCGGAACCTCTCCCCACCCTCCCCAGTCCCCACCGATAAGGGAGGAAGGGAGGGGAGATCAGGTGGCGAGATTGGTCAGACATCCGTGACGCACCAGTCTTGGTTGCAGTACTGATCGCGAGTTTCCCCGGTCAAGCTCCCCTCCCTTCCTCCCTTATCGGTGGGGACTGGGGAGGGTGGGGAGAGGTTCAGAAGACAGGAGTAATGGCAGGATGTTTGACAAGCTTGAGGCCGTGGACGAACGATTTCAGACGCTGGAGCAACTGCTGTCGCAGCCCGAAGTAGTGAGCAATCCGGCGCTGCTCCAACGCTACGGCCAGGAACGCTCCGATCTGGAGGAGCTCGTTGGGACGTATCGCGCCTACCGCGACGCGGAGACGTCCACCCAGACCTACGAGGCAGTGCTCGATGAGGGCAAACTCGAGCCCGAGTATCTGGAGCTCGCGAAGGAAGAGCTACTGACGAGTAGGGCACGAGCCGATGAGCTTGCCCAGGAGCTGAAGCTGCTCCTGATTCCCCGCGACCCCAATGACGAGAAGAATGTCATCGTGGAGATTCGGGCAGGCGCCGGCGGCGACGAAGCCGGCCTCTTTGCCGCCGATCTCTTTCGCATGTATGGCCGCTACGCCGAGCGACACCGCTGGTCCGTCGAGTTGATGAGCGCGAATGAGTCCGGCATCGGCTCGTTCCGCGAAGTCATCTTTCGTGTTAACGGGCGTAACGCCTTCAGCCGGATGAAGTACGAGAGTGGCGTCCATCGCGTTCAGCGCATCCCCGTCACGGAGGCCTCTGGCCGCATCCACACCTCCACCGCTACCGTGGCGGTGCTGCCCGAGGCGGAGGAATTCGACGTACAGATTGCCCCGGAGGATCTGCGCATCGATGTCTACCGCTCCACCGGTCACGGCGGCCAGAGCGTCAACACGACGGACTCGGCCGTGCGCATCACGCACCTGCCCAGCGGCCTCGTCGTCACCTGTCAGGACGAGAAGTCGCAGCTCAAAAACAAGAACAAGGCCCTCACCGTGCTGCGCTCTCGCCTGCTCGACCTCGAGACGCACCGGCGCCAGAGCGCGGAGGACGCCGCGCGCCGTTCTCAGGTGGGCAGCGGCGACCGTAGTGAGAAGATCCGCACGTATAACTTTCCTCAGGACCGCGTGACCGACCACCGGATCAACATGACCATCCATCGCCTCCCCGACGTGTTGGACGGCAATCTGGACGTGTTGATCGACGCCCTCATCGCCTCGGATCAAGCCGAGCGTCTGCAGACGGAGGGACTGCCGACCGAGCGACTGGAGCCGGCGCCGCGGTGAAAGCAGGAAATAACCAAGGTGGCGGGGATACCGGAGCCGCGACTGCCCATCCACAAGTGGGTACCCGGGGCCAACCAACTTGGGCGATCCCTGTGAAAGTAGGAAATAACCGCGGGGCTGGGGTGCCGGGGCCGCGATTGCGATCGGCGGCCAAGCGACCGGGGCGACTGAGGTCGCTTTCATATTGCGAGGCTCGTCTGAAGGACGGGGATAACGCGGTGAGGGAAACCTCACCATCGGTGCAACATGTCGTCTCCATTCGGCAGGGCGTCGCGCGACGCAAACTGCCCACCAGGCGATCTGCGCTGTCCATTGCGCAACGGGATCTGTCCGGGGCTGGCATTGAAACGGCGGCCCTCGATGGGCGTGTCCTCCTCAGTCATGTGCTCGGCGTTTCCGCTGCCGAGCTCTACAGCTCCCTGTACGACGCGTTGAACGACAGCGCCTACCTGGTCTTCCGCCAGCTCGTCGAGCGTCGGATGGCCGGTGAGCCGGTTGCCTACCTGACAGGGCGCCGCGAGTTCTACGGCATCGACCTAGAGGTCTGCAAGGATGTGCTCGTCCCCCGTCCGGAGACGGAGCTGCTGGTGGAACGGGCGCTGGCGCTGCTGCCCCCACGAGCGCTCGTCGCCGACGTCGGTTGTGGCTCCGGCGCCATCGGCGTTGCCGTGGCCTGGCACCGTCCCGACGTTCGGGTACTAGCCATAGATACGTCGCCCGCCGCTTGTCGCGCTGCCGCCGGCAACGTCGAACGTCTCGGCCTGACATCGAGGGTGGGCGTAATCTGTGGAGACCTCCTCGCTCCGGCGCGCTCGCCATTGGATGCCGTGCTCGCCAATCTGCCCTATCTCAGCGAAGCGGATTTGGCAGCGCTGTCGCGCGACGTTCGCCACGAGCCACGAAGCGCGCTCGATGGCGGCACGGACGGCCTTGATCTGTATCGCAGACTCTTTGAAGATCTCGCTGGCCGCCGTCCACAACCGGCTGTCGTCCTGTGTGAGATTGGGCCGCTGCAGGCCGAGGCGATGTCTGGTATGGCAAGTGCGGCGCTCCCGGAGCATCGCGTGCGGGTGCTTGACGACCTAGCCGGTCACCCGCGGCTGGTGGAGACGGTCAGTTCGACGCGCGCCTAAGACATGTGTCAGTTCCGGTGGGCTCACCTGTGGCCGTTTTCCCGTCGCTACCAGAGGCGACGCGGTCCAAACTGTCATGTCGCGTTGAACTATGTCTGACCAGTAAATGCGGCACAGCAGAGGCCGTGCTCGTCCTAACCAGTGGATTGTCGCGGTGCGGAGACGCCAATCTCAAGCGGTGATGCCGGGGGTCCTTCGCTGCGCTCAGGATGACAAATGATGTGCGCGCTTCTGCACTGTCATCCTGAGCGCAGCGAAGGACCCCCGGCATCACCGTTGGAAGCTTGCAGAACATTTGCCTGCGTCCGCTATAGGGATCGGACCTGCCGGTTTACGTTTACCGTCGATGCTCCAGTGCATCGTCCCTGTACCAGCCGGCGCTCAAGTCCTGCCAGTCCGGGTTGTCCGATTCGATGAGCATTACCTTCTTACGTCTCACCCAACCCTTGATCTGTTTCTCTCTGCCGATTGCCGTCATAACGTCGGAAGTAAGCTCGTAATACACGAGTCGGTTAACGTTGTACTTGTCGGTAAACCCCGGGATCACATGCCGCTTGTGCTCGGAGATGCGTCGTTCCAGGTCGTTCGTGATACCCGTGTACAGTGTACGGGTGTCACTGGCCAGCATGTAGACGTAGTATTGCATCATAAGGCCATATTGTGTCGCTACTGCCCGTCCCGAGCCGGTCCCGTCCTAGGCACATTCCTGAGGTCAGCCAGCGTGCGGCTACCCGTGGCAAACATTGCTAACCGTAGCTCGAAGACGAGCTGTTCGATACGGTCAACGACTGCCTCGGCCGATCGAGTGGCCGGCTCCAAAAAGGGATGGGCGGCGCTGGCCAGATCCGCGCCGAGGGCGATGGCTTTGGCAACGTCCACTCCGGTGCGAATGCCGCCGCCGGCTACCAAGGGCAGGTTGGGGCAGGTCTGGCGGACCTGCCGGATGCAGACGGGGGTTGGGATCCCCCAATGGGCGAAGGCGTCTGCCGCGGCGCGGAGTCGATCAGACGGCGCGCGCAGTCCCTCTACCTTGGCCCAGGAAGTGCCGCCGGCGCCTTGTACATCGATCGCGGCCACGCCGGCAGCGGCGAGGCGCTGGGCAACCGCACCGGAGATGCCCCAGCCGACCTCCTTTACCAGCACCGGGTGACCAAGTTGCGCGCAGACCTCGGCGATGCGTCCGGTCAATTGGGCAAAGGTCGTATCGCCGTCTGCTTGGAGGCCTTCCTGCAACGCGTTCAGGTGCAGGGCCAGGCCGTCGGCACCGATCATCTCCACGGCAGCGCGACATTCGGCCAACCCGTAGCCGCGCCGGAGCTGGACGGCGCCAAGATTTCCGAAGAGCAGCACGTCCGGCGCGACATCTCGCACCCAATAGGTATCACAAAGGTCGGGACGCTCAATGGCGGCGCGCTGGCTGCCGACCGTGAAGGCAATGCCGGTCTGCTGCGCCGCGGCCGCCAGGTTGCGGTTTACTTCGCGAGCGCGTTGGGTGCCGCCGGTCATACCGCTGATCAGCAGCGGCGCCCGCAGCGGCCGGCCCAGAAAGGTCATGGAGCAATCTACCTCTGCTAAATCGAGCTCAGGCAGGGCGTTATGCTCGAGGCGATAGGCGGAGAAGCCGTCGGCGACTATTTCCTGGACCGGCTGCTCAAGCGTCAGCCGGAGGTGGGCCTCCTTGCGCGCTTCGGTTGAGGGGGCGGGGTCGGGCATCAACGGTCAGTTTAAATGGTGAGCGGCCGGCGCGCCGGCCGTGAGTCAACCTCACCCCCGGCCCCTCCCCTACGAAGGGAGGGGAGCCTCACCGGCGAAGGCAGCGGCCTGCCGTGGCAATCATCGCCGGCGCTGCCGCCATAGGCAACGATCGTCTCCTGGCAAGCTCCCCTCCCTTCGTAGGGGAGGGGCCGGGGGTGAGGTTGACTCACGGCCTCACCGCCGACTTTCGCACCGCGGCCACTGTCGTCCGCCGCCGTCCGGCAACGCGGTTCGCTAAGAGAAACCCGATAAACATCACGATCCAGCCCGTCAGCATGGTCAGCCAGAAGCCGCCGGCGCCGCTGAATCTTGCCAGGGAGCCGGCTGCCGCGATGGTCAGCGCGCCGAGCGCGATGACGACGTTGGGCAGCGCGCGTTCCAGGCCTCCGGTGCGTCGCCAGCTCGCCCAGGCCGACTGCAGCGCGACGCCAACCAGACAGACGGTACCGAAGGTGTTGAGCAGGATGAGCATGACCAGCCACGGGCCATTAGGGAACACGTTGGCGCCGGCGCCGCTCGTGGCAGCGAGGGCGATCGGGTCGACGGGCGTGGTGAGGACGAGCGCCGCGGTGAGAACGCTGGCGGCGACGAGGAGCACCACCAAGGGGCGCAGGCTACGGCGGGTGGCCAGAAACAAGCTGCCGAGCCCGAGGAAGGCGACGTTGAGCGCGGCTCCGAACAGATAGTAGAGACGAAAGAAGATCTCCGCACGACCAAGCAACAGGAAGAGCACATACGAGCCGGCGGCAATCGCCGCCATGATCAAGGCCGCCAGCCATGCCCCCTGGTAGGTCCGTCGGCGAGCCAGCCACTGATTGCCAACGACGATCGCAAAGGCGGCGTCGACCAGCGCGACGGCACTGGCAGCGATAACCTCGCCTGGCATATGGCGACTCCAAGGCACGCCTTCGGTCGAACTCCCCGAGCCAATTGTACCCATCACAATCAATTTTCCGTCCCGAATAGAGGCCCCCTGCACCGTACTCGACGCTTCTGGACACGACATAATTCATGAGGGACTCTAGATGGAACGGTCCGGCGCGCCGTCGCGCCGGCTGCTGGTTTGGTGGGAAGAATGGCGCGAAAAGCCGGGAGCGGTGCTATCCTAAGGGAAAGAGCAACGCCGGCTCTCGTAGACGGAGATTTAGGGGCAATGGCACAGCAGACGGAGGAGCGCACCGATCAGCCGCTCCCATATCCCCATTCGCAGCTCCTCACCTTTCTTGAGCGCATGTTGCTCGTCCGGCGCTTTGAAGAAAAAACGCTCGAGATGACCTATCTCGACAAGGTCCGTGGCTACTGTCACCTGAACATCGGCGAAGAGGCGACCGTCGTTGGATCGGTGGCGGCGTTGCGCGACCAGGACGAGTTGATCACCTCCTACCGCGATCACGGCTATGCCATTGCCAGGAACACCGATCCCCGGAATGTGATGGCTGAGCTCTTCGGCAAGGAGAGCGGCTGCGCCGGAGGGCGCGGCGGCTCGATGCATATGGTCAACGTGGATCGCGGCTATTTTGGCGGCTACGGTATTGTTGGCGGCCATCTGCCGCTGGCCGCGGGACTGGCGCTGGCGATCGACTATCAAGGCCAAGATCGCGCGGTGCTCTGCTCGCTCGGCGATGGCGCCACGAACATCGGGGCGTTTCACGAGTCGCTCAACCTCGCCCGGATCTGGAACCTACCAGTGGTCTGGATGATCGTGAACAACCAGTACGCCATGGGCACGCCGGTGGCGGAGGCCTCGGCCGAGCCTGAGCTGTACCGCCGCGCCTGCGCCTACCGCATGCACGGCGAGCAGGTGGACGGGATGGATGTCCTGGCGGTGTACGAAGCGGCGGAGCGCCTGCTGCGCATGGCCCGAGAGCAGCGCGAGCCGAGCGTGCTGGAGGCCGTTTGTTATCGCTATGAAGGGCATTCCTACGCCGACGCCGGCAAGTCTTACCGTACTCAGGAAGAGATCGACCGCTGGCGGCTGAAGGATCCGATCCGCACATTCCAGCGCTACCTGGAAGAGCACGGGCTCATCGACCAGGCCGGCTTTGAGTCGCTGGATCGCAAGCTAGAGCGGCAGGTTGACGAGGCGGTCAGCTTTGCCGACGCCAGCCCGTTCCCGTCGCCTGAGTCGTTGTTCGACTATGTGTACGCCAATGAGGAGCCGCACTAGGCATGGCTGAAATTCGCTATCGGCAGGCGCTCCAGCAGGCGCTCCGCGAAGAGATGATCCGCGACGACAAGGTCGTCATACTCGGTGAAGAGGTTGGCGTCTTTGGCGGTTCCTACAAGGTCACGGAGGGGCTGTACGAGGAGTTTGGTCCCAAACGTGTGCGCGCCACCCCTATCGCCGAGGAGGGTTTTGTCGGGGCCGGCATCGGGGCGGCGATGGGTGGACTGCGACCGGTCGTCGAGGTCATGACGATCAACTTCATTCTGGTCGCCATGGACCAGATCATCAACAACGCCGCCAAGATTCGCTACATGTTCGGCGGCGCCATGGGCGTGCCGATGGTTATCAGGACACCCAGCGGTGGCGGTGGCGGCCTAACGGCGCAACACTCGCAGAGTCTGGAAGTCTGGTTTGCGCACATGCCGGGCCTGAAAGTGGTCGCGCCCGCCACCCCCCACGACGCCAAAGGCCTGCTGAAGGCCAGCATTCGCGACGACGATCCGGTGATCTTCATCGAATCGCTCAACGGGTACAACACTCGCGGAGAGGTGCCGGCTGACGATTACACGGTGCCGATCGGCAAAGCCGACGTCAAGCGCCAGGGTACCGACCTAACGATCATCACGCATTCGATGATGACGCTGCGCTGTCTGGAAGTGGCCGATCGTCTGGAAAAGCAAGCCGGAATTCACGCCGAGGTGATCGACCTCCGAACCCTGCGTCCGCTGGACTTCGCCACTGTCGCCGAGTCGGTCAAGAAAACCAATCACGCCCTCTGCGTCGAGGAAGGCTGGCCGAGCTACGGCATTACCGCGGAGCTGGCGGCCCGCATTAGCGACGAGTGCTTCGACTGGCTGGACGCGCCGGTGAAGCGCCTCGGCGGTGTCGAGGTCCCCCTCCCCTATTCCAAGCCGTTGGAAACCGCGGCACTACCGGGCATCGATCGTATCTACCAGGCCGCGATCACCGCGCGGCGCGGGGGGTTAAGAGTTGAGGTGCGATGATACTACCCCCGCACCCACATTTGCAGATCCTGTCGTTGCCCCTCCCGCACCAACCAGCGGGGCAACGTGCTCAGATGCCGGAAGCCCAGCCCTTGCAACCACTCGGCCCTCGATCCATTGGCAGTAGTGAGGGAGTAGACCGGCGCGTCCGGCCACGGGAGGTCCGCGGTCAGGGCGTTTCGATAGGGCGCAAACGCCGGTAGCAGGCCAACATCCAGCAACCAGGCGTCGCCGAACCAACGCGCGTCGGGCAACAGCAAGGCCCAGCCGGCCACTGCTCCCGACGCGCTTTGCAGCACGCGGCCCTGCGCGTTGGACATGCGGCGAAATCGCCGCATGAAGGCCAGAAAGGGCCCCTCGGCGCTCTGCTGGCCTTTCAGCCCGAGCGCCGGCAGCCTGGGCAGGGCGTCGTCCGCCGCTACAGGGCGGAGTGACAGCAGGTTCAGCGCCGCCCAATCGTCCCAGCGGAGCGCGCGTACGTCAGCCTCGGATGGAGCGAGATAGCGCTCCTCCGCGTCGGGCATCGCGAGCCATTTCATGAGGCCCGAGTTCGACGCGACGGGGCGGAAGCCGAATGATTGGTAAATCCAATATGGGTGTGAGTCGTAGCCCGTGCCCAGGGTGAGTATCTGGAGACCGAGCCGGCCGAGATCGGCCATCTGCGCCGCCATGAGCTGACGATAGGCGCCACGCTGTCGCCAGGCCGGCGCGGTGAACACGTGGCCGAGGATAGCGGTTCCGCGGGCGCCGGAGATCATGACGTGGCTCACCACCTGCTCTTCTACCGTGGCCACATAGAAGTGCGTCACCAGCTCGTCCAGCGGTCCGACCAGGGCCTGCCTGATGTGGTAGTTCCAGTCGCCGCCCTTGTGAACCAGGAACTGGCAGACGCGATCAACCCAGTCCTCGTCGGGCGCTTCCACGACGCCGAGTTGTACGGGCTCTCCGGTTGCGAGCCGTCCCTCGCCAAGCTTGCGGTACATGCGTCCCCTCACCCAACCACTTCCAGATGGAGAGGGCCATGCTACCCTATTCACGTCAACGTCAACGTAACGGAAGGAAACCATCCGGATGGCAGTCACACGCGAGCGGCTTTCCCAGGGCATGACGTATGAGGCATATGTGGCCAGCATGACCCGCAATAGGGAGCGCCTGGAGCAAAACGAAGCCAAGGCCACGTTCACTGCCGACGACCTTGCCTTCTTTCGGAGCTTTCCGGCGCCGGTAGATGTGCTCGTGCTAGGGGAGGACTGGTGTGGCGATGTCATAGCCGATCTTCCGATCCTGGCGAAGCTCGCCAAGGAGTCGGAGAAGTTGCGACTCCACATCTTTCCGCGCGACCAGAACGACGACCTGATGAGTCAATATCTGAACCAAGGTCAATTCAAGTCCATTCCCGTATTCGTGTTTTTCGATCAGAACATGCGAGAGTTGGGCCGCTACATCGAGCGTCCCCCGGCCTTTACGACTTTGCGGCAGCAACGACGGCAGCAGTTGTTCGCGCAGCATCCGGAGGCGGGAGAGGCGAGCGCGGCCGTCGATACGCTCTCGGAAGAGCAGCGACTGGCGCGTCAGGCGCTAACGAGCCAAATGGAAGCGGAGTTAGGACCCGAGCGTATCCGCATGACGGTACACGACATTCGCCAGGAGCTCTCGGCGGTCGGCAGCGCGAGGTAGAGGTTAGCTCGGCGCCTCGCCAAACAGCTCCGCACGCATGCGTTGCAGCGCGGGGCTGAAGCGAACCGGATAGGGTTGATCACAGTGTAAGGCGCGATAGCGCTCCGGCAGCCGTCGCAGGTTCTGTTGGGCGAGCTCCCAGATTTCCGACAGGGGCGGCAGGCTCCCCGGAAGCACGTTGCCTTGTTGAACCACCGGCTTCAGGAGGCGGGTGGCGCGCTCCGGCTCCGGCTCCCCGACGACGTCAATGATGTCCTGCTCGAAGTCGCCGACGCGGAATACCTCCTTCTTGCCCGGCCAGGTGCTCTTGACGCCCGCCCGTTTGGCTCGCTGATGGACCGCGCCGCCTTCGTCGACGTACTGGACCAGCTTGTAGATGCCGCCGAGGGAGCCGCCAGCAACATCGTGCTCCAGTGAGCCGGCGCCCACGCCGAGGCTCGTCCCCACGCCGAAGGAGTCGATGGGAGCGCCGGACTCAACCAGCGCCGCGATAGAAAACTCGTCCAGGTCACCGCTGGCGAGGATCTTCACCTCCGGTAAGTTGGCGCCATCAAGCACTTCGCGCACGTAGCGGCTGTCGGCAATCAGGTCGCCGCCATCGAGACGGACCGCTGCCAGGGTATGCCCCAGCAGGTGCTGGGATTGGCGCGCGATCTCCACCGCTGTGCGGATGGCTTGCCGCACGTCGTAGGTATCAAGCAGCAGGGTGTAGCGGTTGAAGGTCCTGGCCACGGCCTCAAAGGCGCTCCGCTCGTCGTCGAAGAGCTGCACGAGCGCGTGGGGGATCGTGCCGGTAGCCAGCAGACGGTACTGATAGGCGGCCGCGACGAAGGAGGTGCTGGCACAGCCCCCGATAAACGACGAGCGTGCGACCACGAATGGCTCCTGGGCGCGGCGGAAGGAGAACTCAGCAACGCGACGGCCCTGGGCGGCATAGACCACACGAGAAGCCTTGGTGGCGATCAGCGTGGCCAGATTTATGGCGTTGAGCAGGCCGGACTCGAGCAACAGCGCCTCACGGTAGGGCGCCGTGACGCGCAGCAGCGGCTCATTGGGGAAGGCGATCGACCCCTCCGGCATTGCCAGGATCTCGCCGGTGAAGCGCAGCAACCCCAGCTCGTCCAGGAAGCCGGGATCGTAGTCGCGCACCTGGGCCAGATAGCGCAAGTCTTCACGGGTGTAATGGAAGTCGCGCACGAATTCGAGCGCTTGCTCCAGTCCAGCGACGAGCAGGTAGGCCCCGCCGAAAGGGGCGATCCTGGCGTAGAGGTCGAACGTGGTCAATCCATTCCGACCGACGACCCAACTGATGTAGGCGGAGTCGGGATGGTACATGTCCGTCAATAGGCCGGGGGTAATGCCTTCTCGCCAGGCCGTCCGACCATAGCTTGAGCGGTACGCCGGCTCCATTCGCACGCTACTGGGCGACGGGGGCCCCGACCGACTCCGCCAACCATTCTAGAGTAACCACGGCGGCTCCGGCCCGGATCATCGCTGCGATCGCCGCTTCCGCGTCACCCGGCTGCAGATTGACGCCGCGACTGGCATCCACCAGAAATGTCGTGGCGAAGCCGGAGGCCAGTGCATCGAGCACGGTCGCCTTGACGCAGTAGTCGGTGGCGAGGCCGCCGACATACACGCGCTCAACTCGCCGCTCCCGCAGCAGATCGGCCAACCTCCGGCCCAACTCGTCCTTGGCCTGGAATGCCGAATAGGCGTCCTCCTCAGCACCCATCCCCTTGGATACGACAGTCGTCTGCGCCGGCAACCGAAGGGCTGGAGCAAAGGCGGCGCCGAAGCTGCCCTGGACGCAATGCACCGGCCAGGGGCCGCCGCTCGTTGCGAAGTGCGTCGTCTCGGCGGGATGCCAGTCACGTGAGGCCAGGATAGGCAGTCCCGCTTGCGCGAAGTATGCTGCATACTGGTTCAACACCGCTACCACCACGTTCCCTGCCGGAACAGCGAGCGAACCACCCGGGCAGAAGTCGTTCTGGACGTCGACGATGAGCAGCGCCGCGCTCATCGGATGCGGCCAGAGAGCTGAGGAGATAACAAGGTCGTCGGGTTCATACCGGTGAATCGATACAGCCGAGGCGGGCGGTGACGATTGCCGCTGAGCACCTGATTCGTCGGCTCGACGACCGCTGAGGCGAGGGCTTTGTGGATGAAATTGCCCGGATCGAGCTTCCGCTCCAGGATGACCTCGTAGACGTGACGAAGCTGCGCCATGGTGAACATCGGTGGCAGGAATTGGAAAGCCATCGGCGTGTACTCTACCTTGCTGCGCAGGCGACAGACCGCCTGGTGTAAGATGTCCCGATGATCGAAGCCGATGTACTCCGGCAAATGTGCCACCGGGTACCAGCACACCTCGGACGTTCCGCTACCGGCAGCAAGAGTAAGGTCCGTGCTCCGAACCAACGCGTAATAAGCAATGGTGAAGACGCGAGCACGAGGGTCGCGGTCTGGTTGACCGAAGGTATACAGTTGCTCCAGGTACACGTCGTGTACGCCCGTTTCCTCGTGCAGCTCCCGAGCCGCCGCATGATCCAGCGTTTCATTGTGGCGCACGAATCCGCCAGGGATGGCCCAGTGGTCGGCATAAGGCCAGGTCTGGCGTTTCACCAGCAGCACCTGGAGCCGAGGTACGCCCTGGGGATCTCCTCGGATCGTGAAGATCACGACGTCGACCGTGACCCACGGCTCCTCACGGGCCGCGGTCACATCTTCTTGTAGCATCGACAAGATTGTAGCACCGCGCGTTTTCTGGCGGTACAGTGGTCCCCTTGGATACTGGACAAGACCTTAAATACAGGAAGGAAGCCGTCGTCGATGGCAGAGCGTCTTCGGTGGGGCATCTTGAGCACGGCGCAGATCGGGCTAAACCAATTCATTCCGGCGGTGAAAGTGAGCGAGCTCGGTCAAGTCGCAGCCATCGCTAGTCGTGACGCGACGCGCGCCGGCGCCGCGGCGCGGCGACTGGATATTCCGCGTTCCTACGGCAGCTACGAGGAGCTGCTTCAGGACGACCAGGTCGATGCCGTGTACATCGGGTTGCCGAACTCGATGCACCGTGACTGGACCGTCCGCTGCGCCCAGGCGGGGAAACACGTCCTGTGCGAGAAGCCGGTGGCCCGCGAGGCGGCAGTCGCCCAGGAGATGGTCGGCGCATGCAAGTCAGCCGGCGTCATCGCCATGGAGGCTTTCATGTACCGGCACCATCCCCAGCAGGAACAGGCACGAGCGCTCGTGGTGGATGGCGTAATTGGCGAGCCACGTGTCGTGCGTGCCTCCTTCTGCTTCCACCTGGGGCGTCCGGAGGGGAACATCCGCGTCAGCAAGGACCTGGAGGGCGGCGCGCTGATGGATGTCGGCTGCTACACCGTCAATGTGGCGCGCTATGTGTTCGACGCTGAGCCTGAGGAGGTCACGGCGTTCCAGCGTACGGCGCCGCAGTATGGCGTAGACATGACCTTCGCCGCGTTGCTACGCTTCCCCGGTGACCGCATCGCCTGCATCGACAGCAGCTTCGACGTGGGCAGTGGCGGACGCTACGAGGTATCGGGGCCGCAAGGGTCAATCACCGTGGAACGCGCCTTTACCCCCGGCGACGGCATGACGACGATCCGTGTTGCTGCCGGGCGTAACCACCGCGTCATCGAGATCCCGGGCGTCAACCAGTACGCCCGCGAAGTCGATCACTTCGCCCGATCCGTTGCCGCCGGCACGCTCCTGCCCCCTGCTGAAGACGGGATTGCCAACACCCGTGTCATCGAGGCACTGTACCGGTCGGTGGAGGAGGGACGCGCCGTGCATTTATGACGTTGGGGGCCGGGATCTCGCCGCTAGCGCGGCAAACCTCTCCCCCGGCCCCTCCCCTACGAAGGGAGGGGAGCCTCCACGGTACGCATGGTCGCCCTTCCTGGCAACACCAGCCGGAGATGCGATGAGGCGCAACGATCGTCCCCGTGAAGCTCCCCTCCCTTCGTAGGCATAAGGGGGGACGAAA
>Ga0207416_1003447_pt1 | contig 15119 bp, 12 predicted proteins | sample PaiPotPPM11metaG_FD_184107 | JGI IMG/M metagenome (GOLD analysis project Ga0207416, IMG submission 184107) | Iron sulfur acid spring bacterial and archeal communities from Banff, Canada, to study Microbial Dark Matter (Phase II) - Paint Pots PPM... ...
CGCCCGCCGCAGCCGCAGCCGCAGCCGCAGCCGCAGCCGCAGCAAAGATCTTGGAGACTTTTCAGCGCTATGTGCGGAAAAGTCTCCAAGATCATGGCCTTGGGGTGCACGGGGTGGCGGGGCCGCGTCAGGCGCTTGGCTGGAGCCGCGATTGCGCCTCGCGGACGGCGCTTGGGCACGCCGCGCTTACGCCGCGGCTTTGTCGGGAGGGGGCGCGATCAGGCGGCGGTCAGGAGAAGCCTTGCTGCTTGTCGTCGGGGTCGGGGAGCTGGAGGTCGCTCTTGGCGAGTTCCTCGATATTGACGTCCTTGAACGTGACAACCCGGACGTTCTTCACAAAACGTGCTGGCCGGTACATGTCCCAGACCCAGGCGTCCTGCATGGTGACCTCGAAGAACACCTCGCCGTTATCCGAGGTGTGCACGTTGAGCTCGACCTGGTTGGTGAGGTAGAACCGGCGCTCGGTCTCGACCACGTGGCTGAAGAGCCCGACCACGTCACGATACTCGCGGTAGAGCTGAAGCTCCATCTCCGTCTCGTACTTCTCGAGATCCTCCGCGCTCATGTCTTTCCTCCGTTCTGACCGCACGCGTTCCCCCGGCAGGCAGGCCGCAACCTGCGGTCCCCCGGCACTGCGGTTGCCGGCGCCCGAGGGGCGACGGCGCACCCCGGCCCGCGCCGAGGAGACGCGGTCCGGATGAGGTCAACCATAGGACAATTCTGCCTCGGTCCCGGCCTGCTCGTCGGCCTCGCCGCAGGCCAACTCCTCCGCATCGGCGCTGGCCGCCTCCTCGGCCTCGGCGCTGGCCGCCTCCTCGGCCTCGGCGCTGGCCGCCTCCTCGGCCTCGGCGCTGGCCAGATGCTCCGCCTCGGCCCGGGGCAGCCGCTCGGCCTCGGCTTCGGCCGCCTGCTCGCCCTCGGACCCGGCTAGCTCGTCCGTCACGGCGCTGGCCAGCGCCTCGGCCTGAGCCTCGGAGAGTTCCTCCGCTCCGGACGCGTTCAGGCCCGCCCGCGCCCGCACGATCCCGATCACGTTCGCGAACGACATCCGGTGCTGCGGGCACGGGCCGTGCTCGGCGAGGGCCTTCATGTGACTCCGCGTCGAATACCCCTTATGCCGGGAAAAGTTATACTCGGGGTATTCCTTGTGCAGGCCTCGCATGATCTGGTCCCGGGTCACCTTGGCCACGATCGACGCGGCTGCCACGCACGCCGCGACCTCGTCCCCCTTCCACATGGCCAGCGCGGGGACGGCCAGGCCCCGGACCGGGAACCCGTCGGTCAGCACGTAGCCCGGCCGGTTGTCCAGCCCGGCCAGCGCGCGCCGCATGCCGGTGACGTTGCACACGTGCAGGCCCAGCGCGTCGATGTCGCCGGGCGGGATCACTACCACGTGCCAGGACAGCGCGGACGATATGACCTGCTCGTACGCGGCCTCGCGGGCGCTCACGGTCAGCGCCTTCGAGTCGGCCAGCCCGGCGAGGAGGGACTTGCGCCGCGGGTTGAGCGTGACCGCGGCCACCACGAGCGGGCCGGCGCAGGCGCCGCGGCCCGCCTCGTCGATCCCCGCCACCGGCTCCAGCCCGGCCCGGGCCAGGACGCGCTCGTACCCGATCAGCCCGACGTCACGCCGGGGCGTGTAGCCCGGAAGGCGCTGCACCGGCCCGGGCATGGCCGTCACCGACCCCCCGAACCGCGCCCGCGCCGAAGCCGGCGCGGGAACCGGAGCCGGAAGCGGCGGGCCAGCCAGAAGCGGCGGGCCAGCCGGACGCGGCTCAGCCGGACGCGGCGGCTCAGCCGCATCCGGCGCTGCAGCCAGGTCAGCGGGACCGCGATCACGAAGCCGGCCTCCAGCGGCAGGTAAGGCGCGGCCGGGGCGAGCGCCGTGCCGAGCGCGGACGCCTTAGCCTGGTCGATCCCGGGCCGGTCGAACGTGCCCGGAATCGGGAGGATCCGCCACCGGCTAGCCGGCCAGATAATCATGAACGCCCGGCCGACGACCATGTTCTCCGGGATCGTCCCGCCACCGGGATCGAGCATATGCCCGCGCGAGTCGTAGGAGACGGCGCGGTGGTCGCCCATGACCCACAGCCGCCCGGGCGGCACCGTGATGCTGAACCGCTGCGCGGACGGGGCGTTGTCGGGATAGAGGTAGGACCGTTCGTGCAGCGCCACCCCGTTGACGGTCACGTCGCCGCTGGCGGTGCAGCAGGCCACGTGGTCGCCCGGGACGCCGATGACCCGCTTGATGTAGTCGGTCCCGGACGCGGATCCGAACAGGCCGAGGACCGAGTGGTAGAACCGGACCACGGTCGCGTCCCACAGCCGGGCCAGCGGGTCGGAGCTGCCCGGGCCGGGGGTCGGCGCCGCGTCCCAGGAGCCGACGCCGTTGAACACCACGACGTCGCCCGGCTCGATCGAGCGGAAGTGGTACACGAGCTTGTTGACCAGCACCTTGTCGCCGATGTCGAGCGTGTTCTCCATCGAGGACGACGGGATGAAGAAGGGCTGGACCACGAACGTCTTGATCAGCAGCGCGATGGCCAGGGCGATCACGAACAGCACGGGCAGCTCGCGCCAGAACGAGCGGGCCCGCCGCCGCTTCTTCTTCGCGGGCGCGTCCAAGGTCGCGAGCGAGCCGGCGGCCTCGTCCCGGGCGGCGGTACCGGCCATGGGCGAGCCTCTCAGCTCGGTGTCTCGCGCCCCGTGGTCAGACGTACCGTGATCGACGCCCGGTCCGGTGGTCCCGTCTAGATCGGTCACGACATGACGATGGTCAGCCCGCGGCGCCCGCGGGTCCCGGGCCGGGTCGTCTTCTGCGGCCGCAGCGATCGGCTCGCCTAACGCGTGGCCGGCTCGCGGCGTTCCTTGATCCGGGCCGCCTTGCCGCGCAGCGAGCGCAGGTAGTAGAGCTTGGCCCGGCGCACCCGGCCCCGGGTCACGACCTCGATCTTGTCGATCGACGGGCTGTGCACCGGGAACGTCCGCTCCACGCCCACGCCGTAACTGATCTTCCGGACTGTGAACGTCTCGCGGGCACTGCCGCCCTGACGGCGCAGGACCACGCCCTGGAAGACCTGGATCCGGGACCGGCTGCCCTCCTTGACCCGCACGTGCACCTTCAGGGTGTCCCCCGGCCTGAATCCGGGGATGTCGGATCGGATCTGTGCCTGCTCCAGCTCGGCAATCGCGGTGTGCATCGCTGCGGTTTCCTTGGTCGTCATCACGCGCACGCCTACGAACGCGCTGCTTCGGTCTCTGGGGGCCATGGCGCGGGGTGCCAGGGCGCAGCCCCGCTAAACCACATGGCGGGGCGGTGGCTTTCAGTGTGCCATACCTTGGCCACTGAATGGAGAGCCGGCGTCGGAGAGCACCTGCCGATCATGCGCATCGAGCTCGTCACCAGCCGGTTCCGCGGTCCCGGCCGGGCCCGCCGACGGCCCGCCCGCCAGCCGGGCGGCTAGGTCGGGGCGGTTCGCCGCGGTCTTGCGCAGCGCGGCGTCGCGGCGCCACCGGGCGATCGCCGCGTGGTCGCCGGACAGCAGCACCGGCGGGACCTCGCGGTCCCGCCAGACCCGCGGCCGGGTGTAAGCGGGACCCTCCACGAGCCCGGCCATGGGCCCCGAGCCGCCACCGAACGAGTCGTCCGGCGCGGAGTCGGCGTTGCCGAGCACGCCCGGCAGCAGCCGGCAGATCGCCTCGATCATCACCAGCACGGCCGGCTCGCCCCCGGCCAGCACGTAGTCCCCGATCGTCACCTCGTCGACCGGCATCCGGCCGCGCGCCTCCTCGGCCACGCGCGCGTCGATCCCCTCGTAGCGGCCGCATCCGAAGATCAGATGACTCTCCCGTGCGTATCGAGCCGCTGTTTCCTGTTGGAACGGAACTCCGCTCGGACTGGGTAGCACCAGCCGGACGGGTTCGCCCGGCGCCACCAGGGCGTCCAGCGCCTCGCCCCAGGGCTCGGGTCGCATGACCATGCCCGGCCCGCCGCCGAACGGGGCATCGTCCACGGAATGGTGCACGTCATGCGTCCACGTCCGCAGGTCGTGCACGCCGAACTCGATATCACCCCGCTCCGCGGCCTTGCCGATCAGCGAGACCCCCAGCGGGGCGAAATACTCAGGAAAGATGGTAATAATGTCGATCCGCACCGTACCTCCTCGGGGACGACCCCCCAGACCCCCTCGTCCCAGCCGCTCGGGCTAGCCTCCCCGGGGTCCCCCTCTTCGCGCGCTAGAACCGGAGGACGGCTCGTCCGGCGCCGGCCCGGCGCCGAGGTCGAGGAGGCCCGGGGGCGGGTCGATGACCAGGCGGCCGGCGGCGACGTCGACCTCCGGGACGATGGCCGCCACGAACGGGACCAGTATCTCGTCCCGGTCCCCGGCGGGCGGCGCGGCCGCGCCGCGGCCTTCAGGCCGGACGACCAGCAGGTCCTGGCCCTGGTGCAGCACATCCGTCACGACACCGACCGGTTCCCCGCCGACCGTCGCGACCGCGAGCCCGACCAGTTCGTGATCGTAGAACTCGTCCGGATCCGCCACCGGGCCCGTCTCGGCCGAGTCGATGACCAGCAGCGTCCCGCGCAGTTCGTCCGCCTGGCTGCGATCGGCGTACCCGGCGAACCGGACCAGCAGGCGGCCGGAATGCCAGCGCGACGCCGAGACGGTCAGCGGCCCCCGCGCGGCGGGCTCCGTAGCCAGGACGGAGCCTGCCGCGAACCTGAGGTCCGGGTCGTCGGTATGCACCTGCACGGTCAGCTCACCGCGGATCCCGTGCGGCCGCCCGACGCGCCCGACGACCAACTGCATGGTGGCTAGCGGATCTCGTCGGTGTCCAAGAGGTCGACCCGGACGTACGAGTTGCCGGCCAGCGAACTGATCACGGTCCGCAACGCCCGGGCGGTCCGCCCGCCGCGGCCGATGACCTTGCCCAGGTCCTCGGGGTGCACGCGCACCTCCAGCACCCGGCCCCGCCGCAGCCCGCGGCTGTCCACGCTGACATCGTCCGGGAACTCCACGATGCCCCGGACCAGGTGTTCAAGGGCCTCTTCGAGCACGTCAGTCTCCGCTCGCCGACTCCGAGTCGGCGCCGGAGGCGGCCGCCCCCGTGGTTGCTGACTCCGTGGTTGCCGGTTCTGCCGACTCCGCCGTCGCCGGTTCGGCGGTCGCCTCGGCCTTGGCGTCCGCGGCGTCGCCGGACTTGCCCTTCGCGTCCTTCGCGCCGCCCTTGCCGCCACCGCTCTTAGCATCAGCGGCCTTGGCCTCGCTGCCCTTGGCCTCGCTGCCCTTGGCCTCGCTGCCCTTGGCCTCGCCGCCCTTGGCCTCGCCGCCCTTGGCCTCGCCGCCCTTGGCCTCGCCGCCCTTGGCCTCGCTGGCCTTCGCGTCGCCGGTCTTGGCGTCACCGCCCCGGGACCGGGCCGGCCTGTCGGCCTTGCCGGACGCCGAGTCCTTCGGCGCCGTCCTGCCGCCCCTGCTCGTGGAGTCGGCGTCCTTGGCCGCGCCGGACCTGGACTTGCTCTTCGGCGCGCCGCCCCCGTCCTCCAGGGTCTCCTTGACCGCGGCCGCGAAGATGTCCTTCCTGCTCTCCTTGGGGGCCGCCGTCCTCAGCGTCCCCTCGGTGCCGGGCAGGCCCTTGAACTTCTGCCAGTCGCCGGTGATCTCGAGCAGCTTCCTGACCGGGTCGGTCGGCTGTGCGCCCACGGACAGCCAGTGCTGAGCCCGCTCCGAGTCGACCTCGATGAACGAGGGCTCGGCCTTGGGGTGGTACTTGCCGATCTCCTCGATCGCGCGCCCGTCCCGCTTGGTGCGGGAGTCGGCGACGACGATCCTGTAGTACGGCGCCCGGATCTTGCCCAGGCGCTTCAGCTTGATCTTTACGGCCACGGTTGTGGTCTTCTCCCAGCAGATTCGTTGGCGGGCGGCGGACACACCGGGTGGGGACCGGCGGCGTGGCCCATGGTGCAGCCGAGCGGGAGAGAGGGCCCCGCGAAGCTACGGTAGCGGTCACATTCTGCCAGATGGCGCAAGCGCAAATGACAGCCTGCGGGTAGCAGCCGCCGACGCGGCTACCGTCCCTTCTTGCCCGGGCGCCCGCGGCGGCCCGGCACCGGGCCGCGCAGCCCGGGGGGCAGGTTCGGCTGCGGGGTGCCGAAGCCCGGCGGCATCTTGAACGCCCCGTCGCCCCCGCCGAGCCCGTCCGTCAGGCCGGGAAGCCCGGCCAGGCCGCCTAGTCCCTGGCCCGCGTCGGCCGGCAGGCCCGGCTGCGCGCCGGAACGATCCCCGGCACCGTTGCCCGGCGCGGCGGCCCGGTTCGCGGGGTTGCCGCCCGGGCGGCCCCCCTTGGCCCTGGCCTTCCCCTTGCTCTTCGACTTGCCGCGAGCCGACTTCTGCGCCCGCCGCATGCCTGGCATGCCCGGCATGCTCCCCATCATCTGGCGCATCATCTTCTGGCCCTCGAGGAACCGGACGATGAGCGAGCTGACTTCACCTACCGTGACCCCTGAGCCGGCCGCGATCCGCGCCCGCCGCGATCCGTTCAAAATCTTCGGATTACGCCGTTCCTCGCGGGTCATGGAGTTCACGATGGCCGCGGCGCGGTCCAGGTCCTTGTCGCTGACCTGGCTGAGCATCTCGCGGTTCTGCGCCGCGCCGGGCAGCATGCCCAGCAGGTTCCCGATCGGCCCGAGCTTGCGCACCATGGCCAGCTGCTCGACGAAGTCCTCGAGCGTGAACCCCTCGCCCGAGGCCAGCTTCCCGGCCATCGAGGCGGCCTGGTCCTGGTCGAACGTGCGCTCGGCCTGCTCGATCAGGGTCAGGATGTCCCCGAGGTCCAGGATGCGCGAGGCCATCCGGTCGGGGTGGAAGAGGTCGAAGTCCTCGAGTTTCTCGCCCGACGAGGCGAACATCACCGGCCGCCCGGTGAGCTGGGCGATCGAGAGTGCCGCGCCGCCCCGGGCGTCGCCGTCGAGCTTGGTCAAGACCACGCCGTCGTAGCCGACGCCGTCGAGGAAGGCCTGCGCGGTCGTGACCGCGTCCTGGCCGATCATGGCGTCGACCACGAACAGAATCTCGTCCGGGTCGACGGCGTCCCTGATCGAGGCGGCCTGCTGCATCATCTCGGCGTCGATACCCAGACGGCCCGCGGTGTCGATGATCACGATGTTGTGCATCCGGCGGCGCGCCTCGTCGATCGAGGAGCGGGCTACCTCGATCGGATCGCCGACGCCGTTGCCCGGCAACGGCGCGAAGACCGGCACGCCGGCCTGCTCACCGACCACCTGAAGCTGCTGGACCGCGTTGGGCCGCTGCAGGTCGGCGGCCACCAGCATCGGCGTGTTGCCCTGCTTGCGCAGCCACAGGGCGAGCTTGGCCGCGAGCGTGGTCTTACCGGCCCCCTGGAGCCCGGCCAGCAAGATCACGGTGGGCGGCACCTTGGCGAAGCGCAGCCGGCGGGCCTCACCGCCCAGGATCTCGACGAGCTCCTCGTTGACGATCTTGATGATCTGCTGCGCCGGGTTCAGCGCCTCCGAGACCTCGGCGCCGGACGCCCGTTCCCTGACCCGCGCGATGAACTGCCGGACCACCGGCAGCGCGACGTCGGCCTCCAGCAGCGCGATCCTGATCTCGCGGGTGGTGGCGTCGATGTCCGCCGCGGACAGCCGCCCCTGCCCGCGCAGCGAGGAGAAGACCTGGGTCAGTCGATCGGAAAGTGTCTCGAACACGTCTGGCTGCCGTCCTCGCGCGTGGCCTATCGCCAATCTGGTGCGCGCCGGATGCGCGCACTCCACCGAGGGCCAGGCACCGCAGGCCGGGCTCGCAGGTCCGGCCCGGCCTGCCGCGGGCCCGGCTTCCAGGCTATCCGGTCGGCGCGGGCGGCTGTGGATAGTGCGGCAGGCGGGGCAGGTCGGCGCGCACGGCGGCGAGGGAGGACTTCTCCGTGCGCTCCCACTCCTCGACGTTGCGGACCAGCGCGTCCAAGTACGCGTGCAGGTGCGCGCGGTAGACGTCACTGAACGTACGCAGGTAGGCCACCTCGGCTTCGAGCTCGCGCCGCTCGGCGCTCGCCTGGGCCGGCGTGGCCGCGGGCACCGGGGCGGCCAGCGCCGCCTCGGCCGCCCGGCTGGCCTCGCCGTGCGCCTCCTCGAGCATCACCGCGGCGTGCGACTTGGCCTCGGTCAGGATCTCGTCCCGGCGGCGCCGGGCGTCCTGGGCGAGCTGCCTGCTGTACTCCTGGGCGTCGGCCACGTAGCGGTCGGCGGTCTGCTGGGCCTTGGACAGGATGCGCACCGCCTGGACGTGCGCGTCGTCCTGCCGGTACCCGGAGCCGGACTCGTTGCCGGCCTGGCCGAGCACCCGGCGCCGGAGCCGCTGTACCTCGTCGGTGAGCGCCGTCCGCTCGTTGAGCAGCCGGACGAGCTCCCGCTCGACCTGGCCGCAGAACGCCCGCACGTGCTCCTCGTCGAGGCCTCGCCGGCCGAGGCGCGCCGACGGGAAGCTGACCGCCTGGACCGCGTCCGGGGTCAGCCGGTTGTCGTTTCCTGTGATCACGGTCATGAAGGCTCACTCCACCCGAAGTCTTCGACGTGAATCTGTTCCTGAGGCGTGCCCACCGAGGCCAGCCTGGCGGCCATGGCCTCGACCATGGGCGTGGGTCCGGCGATGTAGGCGTCGTGGCCGGCCCAGGAGCCGGACCGCGCCACGACATCGGGCAGGACCCCGCGCTCGCCGGAGTAGGCGGGGTCGTCGGACACGCAGGGCGTGATGGTCAGCCAGTGCGCCGAGGCGCCGAGCTTCTCCAGGTCCGGCAGGTCGTAAAGATCCTCGGGCCGGCGCGCGCCGACGAACAGGTGGACCCTGGGCGGGTGGGGCAGGTCCGCGATCTGCATCGCGATCGCCTTCACCGGGGCCAGGCCCGTGCTCCCGGCCACGAGCAGCACGTCTCGGCCGCTGCTGAGGTCAAGCGTGAGCGTGCCGACGGGCGGGCCCAGGCGCAGCCGGGAGCCCGGGCGCAGCCCGCGGCCCAGCGCCATGCTGAGCGCGCCGCCGTCGATCACGCGGATGTGGAAGTCCATGGTGGCGTCGTCGCGCGGGGCGTTCGCGATCGAGTAGAAGCGCCAGATCCGCGGGCGCAGCTCGCACTCGATCGCCACCGACTGGCCGGGCAGGTAGGTGAGCCGGTCCAGCGCGGCGACGCGAAAGACCGCGGTATCGAACGTCCGCAGCTCATGCGACAGGACGGTCGCGTCCCAGAACGGCGGGTTGACCCTCTCGTCGGCCGCGGCCGCCTCGGTCATGATCTGCGCGATGAGGCCGTAGGCGGCCTGCCATTCCGCGGCCAGCTCGGGCGTCCAGTGTTCCCCGCTGAAGTGGGCCAAGGTGGCCAGCAGGCTGGTGCCGACCGGCTCGTAGTGGTGCGTGAGCGTCCCGAATTTCCGGTGGTCGCGGCCTAAGCCCTGGAGGAACGCTTTGAGCTGAGCCACGTTCTCGACGTCGGAGACGATCCGGGCCAGGGCCTGCAGCAAGTGGTCACGCTGGGCCGCCATCGAGATCGGGAACATCTCCCGGGTCTCGGGGTGCCTGAGGAAGAGGTCCGAGTAGAAGAACAGGGCCACCTCGTCGCCGTGCATGGCGACCCGCGCGAAGCTCTCCTTGAGGCGTGCAGTGTCCACGGGTCCTCCCGCCCGGAGGGTTCAGCCAATGGCAAATTGCATCCAGCTACTTGCATGATATATCGGAAGACGGCCCGACTGCTGCCGGTAATCCCAACGTGACCATCCGATGGCCGCATTTTTCGGACCGCTTGACCTGCCGTTACCGGACAGCCAAAACGCGCGCCCCGGCCCGCGGGACGCGGACCGGGGCAGCCCGGGGAGCCGGAGAGGGGCCGCGAGGGTCAGCCGCCGATGATGGCGTCGACGAACGCCTCGGGCTCGAACGGGGCCAGGTCGTCGGGGCCCTCGCCCAGGCCGACAAGCTTCACCGGGACGCCCAGCTCGCGCTGGACCGCGATGACGATCCCGCCCTTGGCCGTCCCGTCGAGCTTGGTGAGCACGATCCCGGTTACGTCGACGACCTCGGCGAACACCCGGGCCTGGCGCAGGCCGTTCTGCCCGGTCGTGGCGTCCAGCACGAGCAGGACCTCGTCCACCGTGGCGTGCCGTGAGATCACCCGCTTGATCTTGCCCAGCTCGTCCATCAGGCCGGCCTTGGTGTGCAGCCGTCCCGCGGTGTCGACGATGACCACGTCGACGCTGCGCTCGATGCCCTGGTTGACCGCGTCGAACGCCACGCTCGCGGGGTCGGCGCCCTCCCGGTCGGACCGGACCACCTGGGCGCCCACCCGTTCGGCCCAGGTCTGCAGCTGGTCGGCGGCGGCCGCGCGGAACGTGTCCGCCGCGCCCAGCAGCACGCTCTCGCCGTCGCCGACGAGCGACCGGGCGAGCTTGCCGCACACCGACGTCTTCCCGGTCCCGTTGACGCCCACCACGAGCATGACCGCGGGGCGGTCGCCGTGCCGGGTGGTGTGCAGCGACCGGTCCATGTCCACGCCGACCTGAGCCAGGAGCTGTCCGCGCAGCAGCGACCTGACTTCCTCGGTGTCCCGCGTTCCCGCCACCTTGACCTCGGTGCGCAGTTCCTCGACGAGCTGGCGGGCCGGGGTGACGCCCATGTCCGCGGTGATCAGCGTCTCCTCGATCTCCTCCCACGTCTCGTCGTCCAGGCGGTCGCGGGACAGGAGGGTGAGCAGGGCCCCGCCCAGCGCGGACTGGGAGCGCGCGAGCCGGCCGCGCAGCCGGACGAGCCGCCCGGCCGACGGCGGCGGCTTCTCGACCTGGGGCGCGGGCGGGGCGCTGGGCGCGGCGGTCACGTCGGGCGCCTCGGTCAGGCCGGGCGCCTCGGCGGTCGGCGCGGCCCCGGGCCGCGTGGTGCCGCCCGGGGCGGCCGCGGCGTCCGGTGCGGGCGGCACCCGGCGGCGCGTGCGCACCAGCAGCGTCGTGCCGCCGCCCCCCACGACCACGACGACAACGACGAGAATGATTATCAGCTGTTCCATAACCGCCCCAGTCTCGCAGAAACCGGCCACCCACCTGCCATCCCCCTGCGCCGCGCCGGGGCGCCCGCGTCAGGGGGCTGATCTCGCCCGCTCAGCGTGTGTTCCCCGCTCGCCTCCGGGGCATCCCTCCGGCTCGCTCACGCACTCTCGGGCTCCCGCAGCCGCTGGCTGACCACCTGAGACACGCCGTCGCCTCGCATGCTGATCCCGTACAGGGTGTCGGCGACCTCCATGGTCCGCTGCTGGTGTGTCACGATGATCAGCTGCGAATTGTCCCTGAGCTCGGTGAAGATCTGCAGCAGCCGCTGCAGGTTGGCGTCGTCGAGCGCGGCCTCGACCTCGTCCAGGACGTAGAACGGGGACGGGCGGGCCTTGAAGATCGCCACCACGAAGGCGATCGCCGTCAGCGCGCGCTCGCCGCCGGACAGCAGCGACAGGCGCTTGACCTTTTTCCCGGGCGGCCGGGCCTCAATCTCGATTCCGGTGACGAGCAGGTCGTCAGGCTCGGTCAGGAACAGCCGGCCCTCGCCGCCCGGGAACAGGCGGCCGATGATGTCCTCGAACTCCCGGGCGGTGTCCTCGTAGGCCGAGGCGAACACCTGCTGGACCCGGTCGTCCACTTCCTTGATCACGAGGAGCAGGTCGCGCCGGGTCTTCTTCAGGTCCTCCAGCTGCGTCGACAAGAACGCGTGCCGCTCCTCCAGCGCCGAGAACTCCTCCAGGGCCAGCGGGTTGACCTTGCCCAGCTGGTCCAGCAGGCGCTGCGAGACCTGGGCCCGGCGCTCCTGCACGGCCCGGTCGTAGGGGGCGGGCATCTGGCCTTCCTCGGCCGCCGGGATCTCGACGTCCGGCCCGTACTCGGCGACCAGCGTGTCGGCGTCGATGCCGAACTCCTCGGCCGCCCGGGCCCCGATCTGCTCGAGCTTCATGCGGCGGCCTGCTCGCTCCATCTCGGCGCCGTGCGCGCTGCTCACGGCCGCGTCGAGCTCGGCGGCCAGCTCCCGGATCCTGGCCCGGACCTCCTTCAGCTCGGCGTCGCGGGTCTGGCTGGCCTGCTCGGCCGCCTGCCGGTCAGAGTCGGCCACGGCCCGGGACCGCTCGATCGCGGCCAGCGCGATCGTGGCCCCCGAGGCCACCGCGTCGGCGACCGCCGCCTCCTGCGCCCGGCGCACGGCCCGGGCCCTGGCCCGCTGGATGGCCTGCCGCTCGGCCGCGGCGGCCGACGCCAGCGCGTCGCCCCGCCCGGCCACGGCGCGCAGCCGCTCCTCGACGGTCCTGACCTCGAGCCTGGCCTCCATCTCGGCGTTCCTCGCGGCCATGGCCTCGGCCGCCCGGGCGTTCTTGTCGCCCGCTTCCGCCTCGGCCGGCTCGCCCTCTCGGTCCTCCGCGCGGGCCGGGACCGATGCGCCCTCCGCCTCCTGGACCGCCAGCTTGCCCTGCAGGTCCGCGAGCTGGGCCAGGTCCTTCTCCCGGGCGCGCTCGGCCGCCGCGATCGCCGCGGCCAGCCGCCCGGCCTCGTCCTGGGCCGCCCGCGCGGCGCCGGCCAGCGCGCCCAGCCGCCCCGAGGTCTCGGCCGCCGCGGCGTCGGCCTCTTGCAGCCCGGCGAGCGCCTCGGCCAGCGTCTGCCGGGCCGCGTCCTCGTCCTCGGCCGCGTCGGCTAGGTCCCGTTCGGCCCGCTGGCAGCGGTGCTCGGCCTCGGCAAGCTGGCTCGCCGCCTCCTGGCCCGCGGCGCGCAGCCCGAGCAGGCTCGGCGCCCCGGCCGACCCGCCGCGCGCCCAGTGCGCGCCGATCAGGTCGCCGTCCCTGGTCACCACCCGGCGCTGCGGGTCGGCCCGGACCAGCTCCAGCCCCTGCCGCAGGTCCTCGGCCACCAGCACCCCGTCCAGCAGCTGCTCGACGGCGGCCGACAGCTCGTCCGGTGCCTTAACCAGATCAAGAGCCCATGGAACGGATTCTGGGGCCAGTGGCCCGTCGGCTCGGCTGGCCCGGTCGCGGGCAGCCGCCGGCCGGCCATTCGCGATCATCAGGCCGGCTTGCCCGGCGTCCCCGCTCTTCAGCGTCTCCAGGATGCTCACGGCCGCGTCGAGGCCGGTCACGGCGACCGCACCGGCCGCCGCCCCCAGCGCCGCGGTGATCGCGTCGCCCGCCCCGTCCTGGACGGTCAGCAGCTCGGCCACGGAGCCGAGGACCCCGGCGAACCGGCCGGGCTCGGCCAGCAGCGCACTGGAAGCGTCGGCGCCGCGGGACACGGCCTCGCGCAGCGCCTCGGTGCGGGCGCGCAGCGCGGCCCGGGCGTCGCTGGCCTCGTGCTCGGCGGCGCGCAGCCGGGTCACCCGATCACTGGCGCGCGCCAGCGCGGCGGCCGCGTGCTCGTGCCGGCCGGCCAGATCGGCCCGGCCCTGCTCTCGGTCGCCCACCACGTCCTGGAGCTGGCCGTACTCGTGCTGCGCGTGCTCGGCTCGCGCTCGCGCCTGCTCGTGGGCGGTGGTCAGGCGGCCCGCCTCCTCCTGGGCCGCGGCCAGCCGGCTGCGGGCGGAGCCGACCTGGCTGCGCAGCCGGGCCAGCCGCTCGGCGCGCGCCGCCGCGGCCCGGGCGTCGGCGGCGAGCCGCCGCTCGGTCTCGGCCACCGCGGCCTCGGCGGCGGTCCGCTCGGCCACCGTGACGCCAAGCTGATCGCGCGCCGCGTCCAGGCGCTCTCGCAGCGCCGCCTCCTGCTCGCGTAGCTGGGCCGCCTCGGCGTCGAGCTCGTCGGGGTCCCGGCCGGGCCGCGGCGGCTCCGGGGGCGCGGAAAGGTGCCGGTGCCGCTCGGTGGCCAGGTTCAGCACCCCGCGCAGGCGCTCGGACAGGCTGGACAGGCCGAAGAACGCCTCCTGCGCCGCCGCCAGCCGCGGAGCGTGCTGCTGCTCGGCGGTCTCCAGCTCGGCCTCGGCCGCCCGCGCCTGGGCCAGCCCGGCCTCCAGCGCGGCCCGCCGGGCCGTCTTGGCCGCCTCGTCGTTCTCGTCGCGCTCGAGTTCCGCGGCCAGCGAGGCGTAGTCGTCGGCGAGCAGCCGCAGCCGCGCGTCGCGCAGGTCGGCCTGGATCACCGCCGCCTTACGGGCAATCTCCGCCTGCCGGCCGAGCGGTTTCAGGCGGCGGCCGATCTCCCCGGTGAGGTCGACCAGCCGGGTGAGGTTGGCCTGCATCGCCTCCAGCTTGCGCAGCGCCTTTTCCTTGCGCCTGCGGTGCTTGAGGACCCCGGCGGCCTCCTCGATCAGCGCCCGCCGCGCGTCGGGCCCGGCGTTCAGCACCTCGTCGAGCTGGCCCTGCCCCACGATCACGTGCATCTCCCGGCCCAGGCCGGTGTCGGAGAGCAGTTCCTGGACGTCGAGCAGGCGGCAGTGGTCGCCGTTAATCGCGTACTCGCTCTGGCCAGACCGGAACAGCAGCCGGCTGATCGTGACCTCGGCGTACTCGATGGGGAGCGCGCCGTCGCTGTTGTCGATGGTGAGCGTGACCTCGGCCCGGCCGAGCGGCGGGCGTCCCGCGGTGCCGGCGAAGACGACGTCCTCCATCTTGCCGCCGCGCAGCGGCTTGACGCCCTGCTCGCCCATGACCCAGGAGAACGCGTCGACCACGTTCGACTTGCCCGACCCGTTCGGGCCGACCACGCAGGTGATCCCCCGCTCGAAGCGCAGCGAGGTAGCGGAGGCGAACGACTTGAACCCACGCAGGGTGAGCGCTTTCAGGTACACCCGCAGGCTCTCCTTTTCTGGGAACCACGCCGCCCCGGCGGCCGCGGCCCCCTCTAGCCGCGCTTCCCCGCTAGCGTCACGCCGCCAGCCACCGCTGGCCGCGCCGCCGTCCAACACCAACCACCAGCCACCGCCAGGTTGCGGCTGGGCGGCGCCCACCAGCCACTGCCAGCCACCGTCAGGCCGCGCCGCCCGGCGGCCGCCATCCTCTCGCTCTCCCGGCGTTTCCGCCGTCCCGGGCGCTCCGGTCGTCCGCACCTTACCGCGCGCCAGTGTCAGTCCTGTGGATTCGACCGGCAGGCCGCCGGAAGATACCTCAGCTATGTCCAAGTC
>Ga0207416_1003448_pt1 | contig 15113 bp, 15 predicted proteins | sample PaiPotPPM11metaG_FD_184107 | JGI IMG/M metagenome (GOLD analysis project Ga0207416, IMG submission 184107) | Iron sulfur acid spring bacterial and archeal communities from Banff, Canada, to study Microbial Dark Matter (Phase II) - Paint Pots PPM... ...
AAGAAGGAATCCTTAAAAGCATACATGTCTGGTATTGGCTCAAGATAGTTTACATGCTGACAATCGTATAATCTAATAATGATTATAACAATGACAAATTAATGAGAAATTACCAAAAATAAGATCTAAAATAGATCGCAAAGGTGTTGCTTATCTAGAATGCAATTCAATATTCTAGAAGGGCATCCCACAAATTGTATTAATGGATGCTACAAATTGCTCCTAAGTATGATCTTACGGTTTACTATGTTTAGTTCCACGAGGATTGGTATACGATGGATATAGGGGAAGTTTATATCGTGAGCAGATATTGCTCGCTCGTATTTACGCTTCCTCCTACCCAGACTTCTAAGTAAGACCTAAGAACACTTAAGTAGAATAACATCCGGGCTGTAATAAATGTCATATATTCCTCATGAATATTGGTTTAATCATGGAAAGACATACAAAAAAGATTTTCGATATAACAAAAACTTTGAACTCCAGGAGAAAATACTGATTGATTATCTGAAAAATAATGTTTCTTCCTCTTCTTTTTCGAGTGTGCTCGAAGTAGGGTGTGGATTCGGACGGATCACGAAGTTATTGCTATCAAATTTTCCACATATTAGGGAATACCTTGCCATAGACCTTTCGCCAGATCAAATCGAAAATGCTAAAGAATTGATTAAACCAGCAATAGAAACGAAAGAGCAAGTTCCAAACCTCACTTTTTTGGTTTCTGATATACAGTCTTTACAAATTCAAAAGGAATATGATTTGGTAATAGCGTCTGAAGTTCTTATGCACATACTGCCATCCGAAATTGCAGAGGTTATGAGAAAACTGATTAGCATGTCAAGCGAACACGTGGTTAGCGTTGATTGGTACGAACAACAACCACCGAGTAAGGCAGCATCACATAATTTCATTCACCAATATGAGAAATTATATAGAAATATGCCAGAAGTGTTGAATGTTTATCGAATTCCTATAATGAAGAAGGGATCTTGGCTCAAGTCGGTAGATACCAAACAATGTTTATTCCACGCGACAAAAAAAATTAATTAAATAAAAGTAGAGATTTCTTTATCGAGTTTGAGCGATGTACTGAAGATAAATGGTTTGCTGATTTTTGCCATAACTAGGCTTCGATGTCGAACTGCTCGTGAACATGTCAGAGAAGTATAGGGTAAGATTGGCAATATAATTAACCATTCTCAATAGTCTCCCATCTGTTACAAACCGATTTCCTACTATTTCCTACTACTTGCAGTATGTACTATGCAGTATATAGTATGCAGAAGTACATGCTACTTCGTCTTTATCTCGTCATTTATCTATTTGCTGAACTGCCTTGCCATTAGTAAGTGATCTAAGAACACGAGGAAGTTACGGTGGTCTATAATAACATCAGAGTACATTCCCAATCCTATCACCCTACCTTTCTTATAACTCAGTTCGTATGTGGCGATCATATCCGCGTGTGTAGAGGTAGCATTTCTAGATATCTTCGGATTGAGACTCGAGTGAGACGCATTATAATTTAACAATATAGTATCATTTGCATTAGTAATATACTGCTCCTCACGATGACTGTAACCAAAAGGGTTACTCGCGAATGTTATTTTGCACGCGGAACAAAGGTAATTACTACCTATCCATTGCGAAGTTTCGTTTCCCCATCTCTCGCCAGCACTTTTCCACGCTGATTTACCATTGAAAGCCCATCCGTGACCCTTAAGGAGTGTTATCGTTTGGGTGTTTCTATCGTAACCTACCTGAGCGTAAAATACGTTGCCGTCAAGAAGAACCATTGTACCTCCATTTGCTACAAATGCTTTCAGGTTAGTGTATTCTTGCTGTGTTACGTACTCTTGATGACCAAGGATGAGAATATCATACCTGTTAGTTGTATTTTTATTGTCCATAAAAATGGCTCCTCCATCCACATTGATATCTGTCAGGACGCTGATATTATTTTTGGGCGTCAGCAATGCCAGATGTTTGGCCAAATAACGCATTGAGTATGCAGAAGCTTCAAAGGCTACTGAGCGTGGTGATTTAGGATTGGTAACCGAACTTGATAAAAGAAAGACATGATCAGTTACGTTTTCCCCAGCTCGCACACCCGCATAATGTTGGTAGAAGATGTAAAACGCGTCATTATATGCGGCGCTTGTAAATACTGGTACTACTAGTGCAATCCTCGACCCTACCATGTAGGCGTGAGAATGTAAAGCTAGGAATAGTAGTGGTACTGGCTTCTTGTGTTTTTCCATATTTGCCAATTGAAATTGTTGCGGTTTCGGCAATGACGCAGGAACACTCATAACATTTGGTAGATCACTCTCTGTTGTGATATTTGTGGTGCCAGTGCTGACGCCTGTCCCCGTATTCGTGCTGTCCTGATCCGCCGTACTGTTCTGAGCATAGGCTAAATGATGTAATGGGACCGAGTTGAGGATAAGACTAAGATGAAGAACGGTGTTTATGCTGACAGATAGAAACGAGTCTAAAATAACAGGTAGCAATATTATACTCATTGAGAGGAAACCAATAATGACCATTTTCATGTGGATTTATGAACTACATTGTGGATAAGAGTGTTCTATATCTAAAATTTTGCTACAATTCATTCTATCAATTTCTATGGATCCAAAGAAGAATAAGCGTTATAATGATCATACCCGTCGCGATTGCAACTACTTTAGGTCTATTTGTTAATCGATACTAAAGATGGAAAATAGAACAGGAAATTGCGAAAATGTGCTCAAGACTGACTGCGATTTTATTCTCATATTTAGCTATCGAGTGGTCGCAAAGCAATATTTTCAATTCAAAACGGGTTTGACAAGAATTGCAAGATTGTCATTTCTATAAACAAAAATCATCAAAATTCTATTAATGTCTATACATTCCGAACAATATTACAAGTAGTATAAGTCGTACATTATAAGACCTACAAAGATATTTAGAGTTGTATTTTGCATGTTGCTTGGTTGTAATTTTCATTTCAAGATTTCAAAGGAATCAATCATTTTTTGTACGGTTGGTAGGTAATATGAGTATTTTTCTGGTTCTGCAGTGTAGCTAATAATATAGGCTCTATCCCCTCTTAACGCCATGACCATCATCGCCTTAAGATCAACGTTTGCTTCTAGTCCAGTATATTCGACTTTGTATGCAGGACTGCCTGCAAGGGTTGCATTTGACTCGCTAACCTTAAAGTCTTGTCTTAGATCACCAACGGTGTCATTAGCATACCTCTCTAGCGTTATGGGTTTAATATCTGATATATTGTCAACCTGTACGATTAATTTGCCCACGATATCTGAGTTGTTTTTAAACGGAGGGCTGAATGCAACAAGGTCAATAAGTGTGCTATTGTCATTAGAGCTGCTAGTATTCTCTTGTTTATCCCAATTAGCTGGATACAAAATTTTTATTCCAAAGATAGGATTTTCATACGTCAAGAAAGTATTGGAATTGCTGCTGTTTTTGCTCTGTTCGGGATTTTGCGCCATTACTTCTCTTGACGGAATGTGGAATGACATATTGAAAGCAGCAGCTAAAGATAAGGTGCCTATCGTGATTAGTACTGCAGGGGAAAAAATTTTCTTGTACATCCTATTGTACTGTTCTTAATAGCTTGATGCTATTTGGGTTTTTAGCCGAAACGAAGGGGTGCTTATCCATATTTTCAGACATTTTCAGTCCAGAAACAGAAAGGTAGGCATTTTTATATATATTATAAATTATCGTTAAGGCAACAGCAAGATGTTTAAAAATTTATTAAACTTATTGTTAGCTATTATATCGTCTGAGTAAATGCTTAGCGATATTACTTTTCCCTTTTGATAATTCAGTTCGTACGTTGCAATCAGAGGGTCTACGGCTATACGTTGTTTTTTTGATACTGATGCGTTATAATTCAACAGAATTAGGTCGTTAGGATTTGTCACGTACTGCTCCTCGTGATGTCTGTATTGGAACGGATTATTGGCAAATGTGACATTGCATGAAAAACAATAGTAGTTGCTACCTACCCATTGTGAAGTCTCATTCGCCCATCTTTCCCTTACACTCTTCCATGCCGATTTACCATTATAAGCCCAACCGTGCCCTTTCACTAATGTTATAGTATGAGTGTTCCTGTCGTATTTCACCTCAGCAGCGAATACGTTTCCATCCATGAGAATCATAGTACCCCCATTTGCGACAAACCGTTTTAGATTATCATATTCTTGTTGTGTGACATATTCTTGATGTCCAAGTATCAGAATGTCATACTTGTTACTTCCATTTGCCAAAAAAATATCACCATTGTCTACATCTTCGTCATTCAACACATGGGTGATGGAGTTAGGAAGAGCTGTCCTCATATGGTTCGTTAAGTATACGATCATGGATGCCGACGATGATCTCGTCAATAGATTGTATACTGGGCTTGAGAGCAGATTTAGGTCTGATGTAATATTCTTTCGTGCGTGCAGGGGTATAGTTGCATGGACGAAGTAGAACTTGTAAAATGACGCATGGTAGGCCGCGGCTGTAAACGTAGGCTTGATGAGTGCTACACTTAATCCATTAGGTTCAGCATTGAACCTCGGTGCGTTATTGTTATTTAATAGAAGCCATGGTCTAGCTGACATCACTGCTACTATCGCAATCGTGATGATGGATACTATGATGACAGTGCTGATTACAGATTTTCTCATACGTAGGATTAACTCGATCCAGTTTGATTACATTGTAGATATTATATACCATGTTCTTCCATGGTTGTATCAAATTTGGTCACTAACTGACTTGTGGAAGCTGTTATCGTAGGCGTCTCGAGCTTATTATGAAAAGGAACTCCAATACACCAGCATATATCATAGTCCCTTCAATACCTGCATTTCATATTACAGGGGCCATGATTGCATAAACAATAAATTCACTATGGGTTTTATGAAAGTTGCAGAGAATCAGAGACAGGCTAGTCCAAACATTAAATGCCTTAGAATCAGTTTGATTCACCTATTTACGAAGCAAAAAAATTTGACTTTCTCTTTAGTTAATTAATAGGATTAGGGTTATTGCTAAGACCAAATACTTGAACATTATTTTTGCCATAATCCGAAACATACACGTAACCAGCTGAATCCACGGTAACATCTGTAACTTCATTAAATTGGCCGTTACTGGTGCCAAGAGAGCCCCATGTTGTAATGAACGTACCATTACTATCAAACTTTTCTATACGGTCATTGCCATGGTCTACTACGTATACATTACCTGAAGAATCTACGGTAATGCCCTCTGGATTGCTAAATTGACCATTAGCGGTACCAAGAGAACCCCACGCTGTAATGAACGTACCATTACTATCAAACTTTTCTATACGATCATTGCCAAGATCCACTACGTAGACGTGCCCTAATTTGTCAACGGTAATACCTTCTGGATGACTAAATTGACCATTAGCGGTACCAATAGAACCCCACGCTGTAATGAACTTACCATAGTCATCAAACATTTGGATTCGATTGTTATAAGTATCAGCTACGTATACGTTGCCTTGCCTAGAATCCACGCCAATGCCTTCAGGATAGCGAAACTGACCGGTAGCAGTACCATTAGAACCCCACTTTCTCAAAAACTTACCATGGCTATCAAACATTTGGACTCGATTGTTATCTCTGTCTGCTATATACAGATTATTACCACAAGGGTAAACTGCAAGATCATGTGCGTGGTTTAGCTGACCATTGCCTGTGCCAGGCGAACCCCATGCTGTAATGAACGTACCATTACTATCAAACTTTTCTATTCGGTCATTGCTACGATCGACTACATAGATATGCCCTAAAGCGTCCACACCAATCCCTCCTGCATCCTTAAATTGACCACTAGCGGTACCAAGAGCACCCCACTTTGTCTTGAATACATACTGTTCTCCTCCCCCTCCTCCATATACAGCAAAGCCACTATTGCTTATTGATCCAATCAAAATAATAAAAACTAAACCAAGAAATATGCCCACTTTTTCAACGAACCCTAAATCCATAGTTTCAACTTAGGCTTTGATATATAAAAAGTCCATCAAGCATGATATATATTCTTTGGTTGTTTTGAAGAATTATTTCTTAGCTGAGAAAGACCTACAAACAAAGATCAGCTAATGAGCTAGCGTAAATCTGCTCCAATAATCTGCAATCCAGATTTATTATGTTTGAATCAAGCCTAGATAAACGCCACGAATCACCATTTCACTTAAGATGCAGGACTTCCAGGACGCCCACTCACGCTCAACTGAGAGATAAATTTTTGCACCACTCCCTTAGTTGCCAATTTCAGGTTCACATTACTTGAAGAATTTGGTATTTTAGACAGTTGCTTGATTATTTTTACAGTACAACATTATCGGTCGGAGTGTCGTCAGCTTTGTGATTATCACGTTCACCGTCTACGGTTACAATAAAAAAAGATGTCAGCACATCTGGTACGCTCTAATAATGTCTTGCTCATTTTTTTCCCATATCAGATTGGCTTGAGCAAATTCAAATATCTTGACTCGTTTGTTATACAGAATATCTGGATTGCTTTTGAAATATTCTAGCTGCGGTATTAGTGTTTCGTAATCCTCGAATGTCGAGCAATTGTCTTTCAGGGTTTCCCGTATCGTCGTCAGAGAGCTGGTACACATAACGTACAGTCCAGCGTGCGCATATTCATAGGCCTTGTTAGGACTAAGGTACGAATGCGACCAATGCTTTTTGAATGGAATCAAACCGATGGAATGTTTGGACATTTCCCCGTACATAGATTCTCTCTTGAGATACCCGGTGTAACTAACATTTTTTGAAGAGGGGCCCTCCGATCCGATGATAGAGAGGTCTCCAACAGCATGGTTGCTAAATAGTTCAGGAAGTCCTTCTCTGTTGAGGTGAGGATATTTTTCTTTATTGTGTGCATCTCCCCCAGCATAGGTACAAGACAATCTCGCATGAGGGAGTGGTGTTCTAATGCTGCTCACTTCGGCCCGTAGTGGGTAATTTGGAACAACAAAGATTTTCTCAGTGTTACCAACTGTCGTCTTCATCTCCTCTGCAATATTAGAAGACACAGTTATTGTTGGGTGTGAGGAAACGACTTCACCTTCCCATTTTGTCCACAATTTTATAGCGTGATTATTAATAAAATTACGTCTAATTCTTTTCGGTAAATCAAAGGCGGATTGAATGGCTTCTGTCTTTTCTAAAGTAGGTAGGTTTCCTATCTCCTTTAATAACCTTGCCTGAATGGGCCAGTATTCATGATCATCATATACAAAAGGGATATCGAATTCCGAGATCATTTTAGCTGAGAAAAGATTATGTGCATGGACAATATCTGGCCTTGCTTCCCGGATTATTTTTTCAAGCTGCTTTTTCACAGAACGCCAATAGAAAGGAATGCCGAACCTGGCTTTAGCGGTCCAAACCAGGCTATATATTTTAGAAAAGGTTTCGTTATTGTAATTTGTCGGGTATTTGCCTGCAAAGGCTACCTCATGGTTATGGTTCAAAGCGGATATTGCAGCCTTTTCGATCCTCCAGTCAGGCAGGGATTCATGTGAAAGATGCAGAATTCTCAAGCGTGTGAAAATATCCTTCTTTGGTAATTATAATTATCCGATAGTATTGACATAATTATTAGTCCTAATTGGACTACGATCTTATTACTCATCCGTAATGATAGCACGTCATTACTGTTTTTGCAGCAGATTCCAAAGAGTGATTAGTTCGTACGTATTTCGGACCTTCGTGAGATAATCGTTCCCTTTCAAAACAATCCTCAACGAATGTCTGCAAGTCTTTTTTGAATGTATCTTTTGTGGTTCTGTAAATCGGAGGCTTGTATTTTTCATACAACTCCTCTGAAACATATGCGATGACAGGTTTACCAAGAGCCATTCCTTCAAGTTCAAATTTTCCAAACCATCCAACGTCCGGCAATATTTTACCAATTACTATATCCGAGCCAGCCATAATCCTTAGAGCCTGTAAATGTGGTTGATGCAAAATACTGGTCACCTCACATTTCTTCTCCTTTTGTAGTCTAAAAAGTACGTCGCTGTAGTAATCTAATGATGGATAATTTTTGTAGTGAGGATAATGAGCAACTTTAATAATTTTGTTTTCTTCCTTTTCTTTACTGTTGGACGAAAGTAATTCTTCGCTCGTCGACCCAATTTCCTTTAGATCTATTGGACTAGGAAGCCATCTGCCATTTGGGGCATATTTCAAAAGATCTGGCGTAGAGACTAGACAAAAATCACCCTCATGTCGATCCCTTAGATCGTTGCCGTGATAATGTTTTAGATATATTTTATCACTCTTTCGCTTTTCCAGACTTCTCTTAAGTGAGCCATACGGATAGTGATAGTGCCATACATCATAGCCTCTTATTTTTCTAAAGAATTTCCATCTGTCCAGAGGTGACCAATAGTTGAGTTTACTCCCTCCGAATTGTTTGAATATTGTGTCATTAAATACGAAGACATCTACCTCGTGTCCTTCTATTCGTTGCTGCTCTGCGATAATTGAAGCAATGCCAGAGGTATTGTTTATGTGTGCTATTTTCATCGTTGAAGCTTTATGATTATTATAATAGGAGGAAGTATACTCTTCTAATTTAAACATTCGATTTTATAGGCCTCTTGGCAATTCAATTCATTCATTCATTCATTTGGAAATAAGAGAAAGACGTTCATAGCTATCGAAACATTTATCAACATGGCTGAGGGGAGCTTCTCAAAATTTGAGACTTTTGTTTCTGGGACCGGATGATTATCTGCCCTCACATATCTTCAAATTTTCACATATGATGCAATTTCATGTGTCAAAATATGTAGCTCTATCTGCATGAAAGTCATGTGTAATGAATAACCATATTCCAAGTAAGTTAGACTGCAAAAAATTTAATAAATAAACTTTGTTGCTGCTCTGCAATATTGGGAGGCAATGCCTGAGAAATAGTGAAGATTTATAATTATTATAATGTGAAGAGGTATACTCTTCTAATTTGCGACTTTGGTTTGGAATATTTAGCCCTGGACCACGAGTAGTACTATGTTATCCTTGATTTCTCTATTCACCAATCAGAACAATTAATAACTTTGATCTGTTTTAAAGTTCAACTAAGTGGAGACCTATTTTGCTGTAGTAACATGTCGAAATTCTCAAGAAACTATTAGGAGGGCCCTATTTTCGATCAAGGAGCAGACAATAAATCCTGAACAGGTTATAGTCATAAACGATGGATCTACAGACAAAACAAAAGATATACTAGACGATATGCAGAAAGATTGGCCTTCTCTCCAGGTGATCTCTAACCCTGATTTAGGATATGATATTAGTAGGGTTGTCAAGAACTGGAATGCTGCTATTAAGCTGAATAGAAACAGCGGTTTGCAAAAAACTGATTACCATATGATAGCCACCGACGATACTATTTATCCGCCCGATTATGCGAAAAAAATAATTTCATATATGAATTCAAATCCATCAGTCGCCATCGCTTCAGGGAACTATTCTAAATATAGATCCGTTATGCCACACGGAGCAGGAAGATTTATCAGAAATTCGTTTTTTGAAAAGACCATCTGGCATGGTTATTATCCAGAGCAAATGGGCTACGAGTCGGCCATCCTGTACGAAGCCAGCCATCGTGGTTTTACTTATATTGTGATAGGCGATGCCATATTTGAGCATATAAGACCTCTTGGGGAAACACACAAGTTTTACGAATTTGGTGCAAGTATGCGCACATTGGGGTACCTTCCTCTATTTGCTGCGGCCAGATTTTTGAAATACTTTGTAACTGGAGAAGTGACAGGTAGATTGGGGGCAATTTATATGCTTTATTATTACCTAACTTATACTCCTAAATCAGTTGGCTATGACAGGATGTATGATAAGAATATTCGACAGTACATCAGAGAGAACCAAGTTCAGAGGTTAAAAAATATAATTTTGAGATTTAACAAGAAAACCTACAAGGCACAGTAAAAAAACTTATAGCCATTGCGTCAGCAAGATAAGTCAGGCGGATTATACGAGTTTGCTTTGCCTTGTGACTGCGTGCGCATTCTGACAAATAGCAACCAAAAATCGGAAAAAGTATCTCTTATTGCCGGGTCGCAGAATATACATAGATTCAAATGGCATAAAAATCTATGTATTGTACGCTGCGCTTCACTTTTTTTGATGTACACCAAGATAGGTATTATCTTGGGTTTCTGATGGCTGACGAATATTTATTTTGGCAAGTTCGGAAATCCTCGGATCTCAGTTAAGTTAGCGCAAAAAGACTTCAACCATCTCAGTGCCATCTTAGTGCCATTCATTGTTATTAAGGCCAATCGTTCTCTGTAAATCCTTGAAGAATATTCGTCTCTTGAGAACGGTTTCTAGTACCGTAGGGAGCGGGCCCTGTTTGCCGTGTCGGATAATTCTTCCGCCGTGTGTCGAAGCAATTATCTCATAGCTTAGATTATTTTTGAGAATTAAATTAGCATACTCATTTTTATAGTCTAAAACTACGACGTTTTCATGTAATCCGACGCGAGGAGAGAATATCATACATTACTTTTCTTAAGTAGTCGTCTTCTGTATGTTCCATCTTCTATTCAGAAGATCCAGGTTCCATCTGTTCCACGTTCAGCACAATTGATAGGCTCGAAATATGTTATTTTCATACCTTTCCCAAGTTAGGTTATTTCTAGCAAATTCAAATGTCTTTAATTTCTTCTTGTAAAGTTCATGTAGATTGTCTCTAAAATACTCTAATTGTGAGACTAGATCGTTATAATCCTCAAACATCATACAATTATTTTTCAAGGTTTGTTGTATCGGTTTCAAAGAAGTCGTACACATAACAAGAAGACCAGCGTGTGCATATTCATAAGCCTTGTTTGGGCTCACAAACACATGTGACCAGTGTTTTTTGAATGGTATTAATCCAATAGAATGTTTCAGCATTTCGCGAAACATAGATTGTCTAGAGAGAAGACCAGAATACATGATCTTGTCAGATGAACTTTTTCCTTCTCATCCAATAATTGTAAGTCCGCCTATATTTTTATTGGCAAATATTTCTGTAATGCCGTCTATATTTCGATTTGGTATTTTTTGTTTGTTGAGGCCATCAGACCCTGCATAAATAGATGATAGCCTTGGATGTATTTTTGGTTTTTCGAACTTTTCCGTCTCAAATTTCGTCGGAAAATTTGGTACTATGAAGACTTTATCGCTATTGCCTATTGCTCTTAGGTCTTCGGCAATCTTATCAGATACTGTAATCGTGGGAGCAGATGAGACCACTTCCTTTTCCCATTTCGTCCATAAACGCATAGCCCTACGGTTTAAAAGATTTTTCGCAACTTTTCTAAGCGCCTTTCTTGGTAACCCGCTAGTATGATTTCTTGACATCTTCGCATCTGCGTGGATCAAGATTTTTGAGAATTCTGACCAATGCTCATGATCATCATATATGAATGGCAAACGAAATTCTGAAATCATTTTAGCTGAAAAGATATTATGTGCGTGAACTATATCGGGCTTCGATTCCCTGATCGTTCTTTCAACTTGTTTTTTAACAGAATGCCAATAAAAAGGAATTCCGCGTCTCGATCTTTCTGTCCAATTGATCTCGTATTTTCTAGAGAAGGTATTGGTACGATAAGTTTCTGAATTTCTTCCTGCAAATATAACCTCGTAACCGAGATTTGACGCGCTAATTGCGGATTTTTCAATTCTCCAATCTGGCAAACGATCATCTGATAAATGCAAAATTCTCAATTCTATCGTGTAGATCATAAAACATCTCATTTTTAATAAATACCTATATCATTGTAAATTTCGTATCATCGGCGGAATAGAGGAGAACAACTTAAATTAAATATCTGTTCAAATGTTTGATTTTGCATCGAATTATCTCAATATTCGTCATCTTATAGTTACACTACTTATGAAATCTCAATTGTGTCGTTTGCATATCATCATTTCGGTAGTGGGGCTTTCTTTCATTAGTCTCACCAACATGGATTCGAAAGGGTATATGATTCCACCAAGCACTAACCCAGCAGTCTCGCCATAATGTAGTGATGATCTAATGAATCTCCACGTCATCTTGACAATCGAGGATGTTGTATCAATTGGTGTGCTCATTAAAAAAAACATCGGGCAACGTTCAATTATTTCAAATCCGTTTCTGGTTAATACATTTTCGATGGTACTAAGTGGTCTGCTCACCTGATACCTAGATCTTACAACGTCCCCATGAATGAAATTGTCAGAAAAAATAAAGAAACCGTTGGGTTTTAATACTGAATGAATATTTTGAATAGCTTGATTATGACGGTTATCATCAACAATATGAAACAATACATCGAATGCTGAAACAATGTCAAATTTTTGATTATCAAAACTTATAACCCGATCGTCTCCTATATCCGCAGCATAGAACTCTTCCGTAGGATACTTTCTTTTCAGATTGTTAACGGCTACATTGGTGATATCGATACCTATGACTTTCCTTGCACCAAGTTCTTTCCAGATATCGATGTAAAAGCCGACTCCGGAACCGACATCGAGTACATTCATCTTAGTAAAATCAATGTGTAACGACTTCATTTTACGGAGAACCACGTGCCTCCTTATTTTATACATCCAATTATTGTAATGTCTCCCAAGACCTATGAATCCAGTTCCATGAAGAGCAAAATTCTCTTTTAATCTGCTCTCCCAATAATCTTTGGGATCCGAGCTATTCATCTGTTCAAATTTATAGTCATCGGTATATAAAACGAATTAGGAGGATTGGTGATTATTAATCAGTATCACTTCTGTAAAAGCAATAATCGTTTCAGTTAGCCTGTTGCACCAGTTTCTTTTATCTAGATGTTGTTGACAGCTCTTTCATCAATGAATATTTAATCTTCTCTGAGGTCTTACCATCACCGAAAATTGGCCTCTTATTATAAAACGGTGACGCAGGCATCCACGCATTAACCGCTTCAATAATCTTAACAGTATTAGTATCGGTAAGGATATTCGCACCTGCTTTCACAGTTTCAATCCACTCGGTATTTTTCCTTAAAGTTATACATGGTACGCCTAGTTAATAAGACTCCTTTTGTACGCCTCCTGAATCAGTTACTATCTTTTTGGCGTTTTGCATCAATGCAATGAAGTCAACGTATCCCACCGGTTTTATTATCCGTACATCTTTGCACTTTTTGAGTCTAGAGTACATCTTGACATGCTTGAGAAAACTAGCTGTTCTTGGATGAATTGGGAATATTATTTCAACGTCTTTTCCCTGCGTCGATAGAATTTCACAAGCTCGTACCAGCGAAACCAAATTCTCTTCCGAGCTCGTATTTTCGGCTCTGTGTACAGTCATAAGAATATACGAAGCGTTATTTTTGTTAAGATGCAGTCGCTTAAGGATCTGAGACCTGGATATGAGTTTCTTGACCACATGTCTAACTATCTCAACAGATACATCCCCACTATGAACTACTTTGCCAATCACGTGCTCTCTTTTTAAATTCTTTAGCGCTGTCCTCGTCGGAGCAAACAAGTAGTCACTTAAATGATCAGTCAATATCCTGTTTGTCTCTTCGGGCATCCGTCTATCAAAGCTTCGCAGTCCAGCTTCTACATGAGCAACTTTTATTCCTGACCTAGCAGCACAAAGAGCACCTGCAAAAGTTGAATTTGTATCCCCATAAACTAATACTACATCAAATTTATTTTCCTTATTGAATATTCTTTGAAGTCTTTTTAGCATCTCGCCGATTTGAATACCGGGTGCACCGGAACCTACTCCTAATTCGAAATTAGGTTTAGGTAAATCAAATTCTTTAAAAAATATTTCAGATAATCTATAATCATAGTGTTGACCAGTGTGAATTATGGTATGTTCTGAAAAGGTGCTAATTGCACCATGAACAGCCCCTAATTTGATAAAATTTGGCCTGGCCCCTACCACCGATGCAATTTTCATGGCTATAAGTTTGATTAAGAATTGTGTTTGTATAAATAGTTGTAAGTCGATTGATGGCTTATTTGTATATGACCCACTTCAACGTCTTGAACTTGGCGTTTGTAATGTTAATCTCAGTCTCCACATGATCTCACATTTTACTACCAAGATTAAGATTAGACTCTTGCTCAATAATTGGTACTCCATAATGGAAAACTTTAGAACGATCTCATACATATATATTATCATCACTAATGTTGGTCAAAGTCAATAGTATCGATTCTATCAAAAACAAGGTTAAAGTTACTCAACTTGATATTGATGACTATGGTTCTGTAATTCCATTAAAGGAACTAGAACTTAACGTAACAGCAGACGATGACTCAATTATTCAGACATTAAAAAATTCTTCCTATGCTGCCATTTTTACTGAGGAAAGTATTGAAGAGAACACCAGTGTTATCATTTTGGCTAATGGGATGACAATTGATGATTTAAATAAAGAGAAAAGCAAGACCATCGATAAAGCAGCGGGTGCAAAGCAAATTTGACTCGAAGGTAGCGTCCTGAATCATTACCTAAATGTAACAATGATCAACATCAGGATCTGCTATAATTGAAGAATTTTCCCTCTTCAAAAATAATGCTATACTACAAACTATCTGCACTCAACTAAATCGATAGAAGAAGATATATTTTGTCTATTTATTTTTCTTGCGAATAGTGAATTACGTCTTCCTCCACTGACACTAACAATTGTTTGATCGCTTCTTCCAATGATCTTTGCATGCCTTTAATATCCATCGTACCCGCCAAAATTTCGGCAAAAAAGAAATCACTCAACAGATATATCATAGCATTGAATTTAACAAAGCTATCTTCTTCTTTCCGTATAACTGACAAGAGTCTCTCAGCTAATCCATCGGCTTTCTGAATTATTTTTTCTTCTGCCGGGCATGTCCTTCAGATTTGTGCAGGCATATTGTCATAGAAGGATATTCAGTGTGATCATTGTGTGTTTCAAATAGTCACAGATATTCACTTCACTAGAATTGCTAGAAAAGTAAGAGAAGTGGTCAGTCGAAAAAAGCCCACTAATCAAGTAGTATAGG
>Ga0207416_1003450_pt1 | contig 15105 bp, 15 predicted proteins | sample PaiPotPPM11metaG_FD_184107 | JGI IMG/M metagenome (GOLD analysis project Ga0207416, IMG submission 184107) | Iron sulfur acid spring bacterial and archeal communities from Banff, Canada, to study Microbial Dark Matter (Phase II) - Paint Pots PPM... ...
GGCCAGGCCCGCCTCAAGCGCATCGGCGAGTTGAGACAGCACTGCGGGCCACGAGCGCTCACGCTCGCGCGCTCTGCGCTCGCGGCGCGAGCGCGCCCAGGCGATCGGAGCAGACCCGCCACCGATCACTCCTGCAACCGCCACGGCCGGGACGCCGACGATCAACCACGCAACGAAGCCGAGCGCCGTTGCGCAGCCCGCCACCACTGCCAGGAACGCATACGAAGCAAGCTCAAGCCCTGCGCCGTCGAGTAGTGAGCCCACACGGGCAGGATCGGCGGGCGCCAACGGCTTCACGTCGGCGACAGCACCGAACCACACCAGGCCGACGCCAGCAGCGAACAGGACTGAGAACAGAAACCCCATCACGTCCCGCCTTCGGCCGATGTGAGGAACGCACGGGCCTCACCCACCGGGTACGTGATCGACGCGCTGGTCGCGCGGGCCGGAAGTGCCCCGCCCCCTATCACGGGACCGCTCGCCGTGTAGCTGATCGTCCACTGCACGAGCGCTTCGACCGTGTACCCGTTGGAACCGCAGCTTGGCAGCACCGACGGGTCGTGGCCGCGGTCACCCGGCAGGCAACGTGCCTGATAGACGTGGCGAACCGCGCCGGCCGGCGCCGCACCCTGTCGGTAGGGAACCCCCGGCCCGCCGGTCAAGGACGCGCCATCACCAAAGCTCCACCGAATCGCGCTCGCCGCTGCGTTTACGGTGACATGCTCACCTCGGAGCGAGAGCGATAGCGACGGGCTTGCCGGCGTCGGTTCGAGCCAGAACCACGACGCGGCGCCCGTGAGGCCATCGGCGTGAGCCGATGGACTGACGGCGATATTGCCCGCCTGTAGGCTCATCCGGCTCGCCAATCCCGCAGCGATGGCCGCAGGATTTATCAGCGGCTGGGGCGGCTGGCCGGCTTCGGGCTGGACGACGGTGAAGCAAGCTCCGTTGCTCGCTGGAACGTAGGCGCATTGGTGGCCGCCTTCGGCTTCATACCAAAAGGAGCCCGGCCCATACGGATGCGGATTGCGATAGCGCGGAGAATTACTCGAAATCGTGGGAAAGGCTGGTTCTCCTGAGCTGCCCCGCCCTGCTGGGGAGCCGCTGCTTTCGTTCGCGCCTTCGTAATCGCCTGGGGTGCGACTGCGAGCGGGAGTGTGACTGCTGACGTTAATTGACCCGCCCGCCGACGCTTCGCTTGGGGACTTTTGGTTAGAGATAGCCCCGACGCGAATGGAATCTGCGCACGCTGTAGCCGTCGGGATCATTGAGGCGGCCAGTAGACCGATGACAGTACGGCGAGCCATCATCGTCCTGTGACCTTCCAGACAACAAACCTCGCGGCCTGGCCTTGGCGTCGCAGAAGGAGGTGGGCTCGTTCATCAAGATTGATCGCGTGCCCGAGTCGCTTGCCATTTTTGTAAGGCGCGACGCGCTGAACATCGCGGATCACGACCGTTGCGGAGGAGTAAGAAGGGTCGAGGGCTACTCCGAGGACCGTGAAGCGTTCGGAGAGCGTTCGCACCCGGATACCCTGTTTTCGCCGCTGGGCGCCCGATTCGCGCATGACCGCGAGTGCTGGACCGGCTGTGGCGGGCGGATGCGCGGGAACTTGGTTTGTCCAGAGCGTTTCTACTGAGAGGGCGTGGTCTTGGGTGACGGCTTCGCGTACAGCTTGTTCGAGTGCGGCCTGGGTCGTCTGCTGGCCGGGTGTCGTTGAGGGGTGTTGAGCCGGTTGTGTCTGGGTGGCGGTTGTATGGGTGCTCGTGCCGCATCCGGCTATAGCGAGCGTCGCCACGATTGCTGCGGTTGTGAGGGGAGCGCGTCTCATTGCGGTGGGGTGAAGCCGGCGGTTTCGAGGTCGGGGAGGAACGCGGGATTGGCGCTGGCCCATTCAAGGTCGGCGCCGGTCCCGGTGAATAGTGGGTTGAGCGTGATGCGATGGCCCTCGATGCCGGCGACCTCGACTATTTGGTCTATGCGGCGAGCGAGGAATTGCCGTTCGCCGGACTCGTAGCTGCGTGGGCGGTCGCAGTGGATCACGATGTCGATGTCGCGCAGCCATTCGAGTGCTTGGCTTGACTCGATGTTTGCGCTGGAGGTGAGCGCGAAGCGCGCGAGGTTGGTTAGGGGCCGTCGATAATTAAGTTAGTGGTTTGATTCTGTAATTCCACTCCGGATGGAACTCGTGGCCGTGGAGGTTGACGGCCTTGAGCTCGGCGTCTGAGACTTTGACTTTGTCAGGATATGTGCCCTCATCGAGTTGGGCATAGACCTCCAGCCCGGTGCGGGTGGTGGTACCAGCGATGAGGTTGACGACCGTCTCCAGTGAGACCAGCGGCTTGCCGCGCCAGTTCATGGTGATGAAGCTGAAGAGACGGTGCTCGATCTTGTTCCACTTGCTCGTGCCCGGCGGGAAATGACAGACCTCGATATCGAGGCCCGTATCGTCGGCAAGCTTCTGCAGTTCCACCTTCCACAAACGCACGCGGGGGTTGTTGGAGCCGCCACAGTCGGCGGTGATCGTCAATGTGCTGGCATCCGGGTAGCGCTCTGAGCCGAGATGCGTCCACCAGCTGCGGATCGAGGCGACCGCGAACTGCGCGGTGTCATGGTCGATGCCGACGTTGACCCACCCCTGATCTGAGGCGAGATCGTAGACGCCGTAGGGGATCGCCTTGCCAAGCTGCTCGTCGGGGAAGTCGTGAGTGCGCACCAGCTCCGGTTTGCCCTTGGGCCGCCACTCCGAGCCCACGGCCTTGAAATCCCCGACGTTCTCCTTCTTCTTGGTATCCACGCTAATCACTGGCTGCCCCGAGTTGACCGCCGCTTTCGCCGTGGCGTTGATATGGCGAAACTGCGCATCGCGGTCGGGGTGCTGCGCGCCCTCCTTGGCCTTTGCGTTTGCCTGCAGGCTGTAGCCCAACACCCGGAGCAGCTTCGCCACCGAGGCGAAGTGAACCTCGTGGCCCATCTCTCCCAATGCCTCGGCGAGATTGCGAACGCTCCTGGAGGTCCAGCGCAGCAACGACTCGGGATCACCACGCGAGGTCTCATCGACCAGTCTCTCGATATCCACCAAAAGCGTCGGATCGAGCTGCACAAGCGGCTTGCGCCCAGCGCCCGGCCGACGCACCCGCCCCGGATCGAGCCTCTGCCCCGACTCAAGCTCTGAAATCCCACTACGGATCGTATCCGCCGCCATCCCCGTCGCTCGCGCAACAGCCGCGACCCCACCCCGTCCCGCCGAACGCGCCTCCGCCGCCGCATACAACCGACGCTGACGCTCATTCAGCTCACCCGCCATCGCCCTGAACCGCTCACCGATCGCAAACTCATCAATCACGCTCCAACAGTTCTACACAGGTGACACGATTCCCCCTAAGTTATTTATCGACGGCCCCTTAGGGGCGTCGGATGACCTTTCTGTGTTGCCCAGGTTGCCCGCCGGCTCCGTGAGCACTGACCGACAAATCCGCACATACCGCAAGCAAGGGACGGGCGAGCAGTGTCCGCCTGTCACTCGTTCCCACGACTCTCAAGGTCGCTAACGCTTTCATCGCGCAGTACCATCGTCACAACCGCCCCGTACCGGGCTGCATAAGTGTCGTCGGGGTCACGGACGGCAAGGAGCTTCGCGGCGTCGCCGTCATCGGACGGCCGATCGCCAGGGCGCTCGATGACGGCTGGACCGCAGAAGTGCGCCGCTGCTGCACGGACGGCGCCCCCAACGCCTGCTCCATGCTCTACCGGGCCGCATGGCGCGCAGTGAAGGCGCTCGGGTATCGCAAGCTCATCACCTACACGCTGCCCGAGGAGGGCGGCGCATCGCTGCGCGCGAGCGGCTTCACGCTCGTCGGCGAGGCAGGCGGCGGAACGTGGAACCGGCCCGGACGCCCGGCATCTGACACGCACCCGCTCGGCAAGAAGCTCCGTTGGGAGATGCCGATATGAGCCGGACTCCGTGTCCCGTTCAGGCGTCGATGACGACCTTTCTGTAATGCCAGGGTCGCCCGCCGGCACCGTGCGCGCTGACAAACCAACACACACACCAATCAGTCGAGCGCGAGCCGGACGAGCTGATCGCTCGCGCCCGCGACGAACACAAGCCCGTCGCCGTATGGTGTCTGTTCAGCGGCGGAAACGACTCGACCGTGCTCGCGCACCGCTGCCGCGATCACTACGACGCCCTCGCCTTCATCGACACCGGCACGGCCGTTCCCGGCGTCGCCGAGTTCGTCCAAGACTTCGCCCGCTGGCTGGACAAGCCGCTGCGCGTCCTGCGCGCTGGCGACGCTTACCGTCGAATGGTTCTCGGAGGCGACGTGCTCCGTGACGGCAGAGTGAAACCCGGCCTTGGCTTTCCCGGCCCCGCAATGCACGGGCGAGCATATGTAGTGCTCAAGGAACGCCAGATACAAACACTTTTGCGCGAAAGCAAGGCCGGACATTCACGCCGCGCCCGCGTACTGTTCCTTTCAGGTGTTCGGCGCGCGGAGAGTCAACGCCGCGCCAAATCCGAGCCGATAAAGCGCGTCAAGCGCTCGTCAGTGGTCTTCGTCAGCCCGCTTATTAACTGGACGGCCCCCCACATGGCGCGTTACCGGCAGACTCATCGGCTGCCCGAATCCGATGCCGCCGCCCTGCTGCACAGAAGCAGCGAGTGCAACTGCGGCGCGCTCGCGTCAGCCAAGCAAGAGCGCGCGATGCTCAAGACGCTCTATCCCGAGTTCTTCGCCTCGATCGAAGCACTAGAGGCAGAAGCCGAGGCAGCAGGGCTGCGCTGGTGCCGGTGGGGCGGCTATGACCGCACCGGAAACCGCGCTACGGAAACGGCGAAACAGGCGCCCGGCCTGCTCTGCGAAGCCTGCGACGCTCGCCAGTCGGGAGCCTGCGCATCGGAGTTGAAAAGCGGGGCAGGATGTGATCTAGATGGATCGACTCCGAAACGCCTGAGACACGCATGATTTGCCGCCAAGTCCACTTCCTCGCCCCGGACGTTCATCGATGCCAAGCGAACGGCTCGTGTCCCGTTCGAGGCCGTTTCGTGACCTTTCTGTTGTGCCAAGAGTCGCCCGCCGGCACCATGACACTTGCTAGAGACAAGCACGAGCGCAGAGTCCCCGCCTGCCGACACGAACGAGCGTTGGGTCACAAAGCAACAGCTCGCCGATCATTTGCTCGTCACGCCACGCTGGATCGAGCTTCAACAGCACGTCGGACTCCCCTGTCTGCGCATGGGCGGCCTCGTCCGCTATCGCATATCAGAGGTGGAGGCGTGGTTTCGTCAACGTGCATAAGCGAAAAGGCAGCTAATGCCACATAACCGCGGCACGCGACACAATCCAAAATGGGTCGGCTTCGCTGACTACAAGGGACGTAGGAAGTGGGTTGGCACGCACGACAACATGGACGACTACCGCGAGGCAGAGCGTCGGTGCATCGCGGAACTACGCGAGGAAGTCGATAACCCGTCCGGTCGGTGCCGCGCCACGCCGACCGTCCTTGAGTTCGCGGGCGCCACGATCCACGAGAACGGCCGAATCACGATGACGTGGCCGGATGGCGAGTCGTGCCAGAAGGCAACGGGGCGCCGCGATTCGTCCGTGCGACGGTTGCGCGATGGACTGCGACCGTTCATCCGCGAGTTTCACGACCGCCCGATCGACAGCTTCACTCGTGACGAGGCGGTGACGTGGACGCGGCCGAAGGGCGCCAACATTCAGCAGGCAGTCCGGCAGTTCTTCAATCACGCGCTCGACCGCGACCTGATCGAGCGCAACCAGTTCACCCGCCTTGGCGCGAGCAAGCGAAAGCGCCGAGTAGACCGACCCGACTTCGAGATCATCACCGACGAGCAGTACGAGCGCCTCCAACGCGCCGCCCGCGAAAGCCGGGCCGACGACTACGGGCTCATCCTTGAGGGCGCGACCCTCGGCGTGGGCGACGCAGCGATGCGTCCAGGCGAGGTATTCGCGTTGCATCGCCCCGATATTCACTTCTCGGAGAACCTGATCCATGTGCGCTGGCAACTTGACCTCGACACCGGCAAGCTCACATGGCCCAAGGACGATGACGGCCGATGGGTCGCAATGAGCCCCCGCTTTCGTGCACACCTAGAAGCGATGCCGCGTCGAGGAAAGACGATCGACCGTACCAAGGGCGAGATAGTATTCCCGGCAACGCGCGGCGGCTACATGCTACGCAGCACTTGGTCAAACCTTTGGCACTCGGTACGCGCATCGGCAGGGATGCCAGGCCAGGAGTTCTACGAGTTGAAGCACCGCGCGATCCAATGGATGGTCGATCCCGTCGAGGACGGCGGCCTCGGCCTCGACCCCGCGACGGTCGCAGAAATGGTCGGCCACGACGACGGCGGCTACCTGATCGCCACCGTCTACACCAAGCTCGGCCGACGCCGCGCGCTCGCGCGTGCGCAGCGCGCGATGGACGACTACGCGCAGCGCCACGCGGCGCCCGCAACGCCTCGCCGCCTACACGTCGTTAAGTCGGCTTAGGCAAGGGGGCGCTTCGCATTGGTACGCTCCGCGTCCTCGATGACGCTGGGCAATTTGTTGCGGTTGTGGCGGGCGCGGCTGAGTTCGCGTGCGATGCTTGTGCAGGAAGTTCTTGCTGTTGTGGGGATTGCGGTTGGTGTGGCGCTGTTGTTCGCGTCGCAGGTTGCGTCTACGAGTCTTAGCGGCTCGGTGGCGCAGCTTACGAATGAGATTGTCGGGCGTAATCAACAGCTACAGGTCGATGCCCGTGGGCCTGGCGGTGTCGATGAACAACTCCTTGGGCGAGTCTCGCGGCTACCAGGCGTTCAGGGTGCCGCTCCGGTGCTCGAACAGTCCGCCACGGTGATCGGCCCGAAGGGATCGCGGGCCGTCGTTCTGCTCGGCACGACTCCGCAGTTCGCCACGGCGGGAGGCCCGATCGTCCGACACTTGAGCACAAGGCAGCTCGCTCATATCCATGCAATCGCGCTGCCGCAGCCCATCGGCGAGAACATCGGCGCTAGTTCGCTGGAATCAATCAAAATCCAAGTCGGGGCGAGAGTGGTACATACCCTGCTGGCCGCGACTCTCAGTGAACGGCAGATTGGGGCGCTCGTTGACAGTCCGGTCGCGGTGGCACCGATCGCTTACGCGCAAAAAGTCGCAGGGCTGTCCGGCAGGATTTCGCGGATATTCGTGCGCGCAGCCACCGGGCGAGAGGCGTTGGTCAACCACGAGCTTAAAGGTCTTGCACGCCAGGAAAACGTCAACGTCGAGCCCTCTAATTTCGACTCGAAGCTCTTTGCAGTGGCCTCCAACCCGGAGACTCAAAGCGAGACGCTGTTCTCCGTCATCAGCGCGCTAGTGGGGTTCTTGTTTGCATTTACCGCGATCCTTTTGACCGTACCGAGGCGCCGCAAACACATTGAAGAACTCTGGCCGCATGGGGCGAGCTATGGCATCACTTTCGAGATTCTGCTGTTCGACGCCGCTGTGCTAGCCGTCCTCGGGTGCGTGCTGGGCCTCGCACTCGGCGATGCGCTCTCTATCGCGGCGTTCGATCGCGCACCCGGCTATCTCGCCTCCGCGTTTCCAGTCGGCAACAGTCGCATCATCACGGCCCGGAGTGTCGTTCTCGCGGTGCTCGCCGGAAGCGCGTCAGCAGCAGGAGGCGTCCTATGGCCCATGCGCGAGCTACTACTTCGGACATCGACCCCGGCAAGCCCACGCTGGGCGAGCGTTACCCGACTGCTCGTTGCTGTGACCTGCGCCACAGTCACCGCGATCGTTCTCATTGCGCGCCCACAAGATGCCTTTCTCGGGAGCGCCACACTCATCATCGCGCTTCTCGCCCTGATGCCGACAGCGTTTCATGCAGTCCTTTTCGCGTTCGAGCGCGTTCAGCGTCTCGCTATCGGCGGCGCCGCCACCGAGCTTGCCGTTGACTCGCTACGCGCCCCACGAGTCCGGGTGCGCGCCCTAGCAATCGCAGTGCTCAGCGGCGTCGCGGTTTTCGGCACGATATCCATAGGAGGCGCAGAGGTGAGCCTCCGACGCGGCCTTGACTCATCAGCAAACGCCGTCTCATTCAGCGCGAACATATGGGTCAGTCCCAGCGGCCAAGCCAGCCCGCTATCAACCACCCCGTTCACCCAAACCTCGCCCCCACCATTCGCGCGTCTACCCGGTGTCGCCAGCGTCGGCGTCTACAGAGGCAGCTTCTTCGATTGGGGCAACCGACGAGTCTGGGTGCTCGCTCCACCCTCAAACAGCCGCGCCCCAATCCCAGCCGGACAACTGATATCCGGCCGCCTCGACGTTGCCACCGCCCGGATACGCGAAGGTGGCTGGGCAGTCCTATCCCAAGCACTCGCCCACGAAAACCACCTCAACATCGGCGACAGCTTCACACTTCCTTCCCCGATCCCGACGACACTCCGCGTCGCTGCACTGACCACAAACCTCGGATGGCCGCCCGGCGCCGTGATCCTCAACACCACGCAATACGCCCACGCCTGGGCAAGCAACGCCCCCAGCGCCTACGAGATACAGACACACGCCGGGGTTTCTCTGCCCGCCACACGCAACGAAGTTCAGCGAGCACTCAGCCCAAGCGACGGGCTCGCAGCAGAAACCTCCTCAGAACGACGCGCCCGCGACTACGCCGTCATCAACCAAGGCTTGTCCCGCCTAACCCAAATCAAGCTGCTCGTCCTGCTCGCCAGCGGACTCGCGCTAGCAGGCGCAATGACCTCCCTAATCTGGCAGCGCCGCGAACGAATCGCCGCGATCAGAGTCCAAGGCTACTCCCCCCTCGTGCTCTGGCAATGGCTGTGCATCGAGAGCATCCTCATGCTCGCCACCGGATGCTGCATGGGCGCAATCTTCGGAATAGCCGGACAACTCCTACTCAGCCACGCCCTCGCCGCCGTCACCGGCTTTCCAATCAGCCTCACCATCGAAACCACAACCATCATCATCAGCTTCGCATGGGCAGCAGCCCTCGCCCTTACAATCATCACTGTGCCCGGCTCCCTCGCGGTCCAAGCAACCCCGCGAGCCACCAGCGCCACCACATAGGACGATTGTCAGCGGTGCCGGCGGCGACCCAGCCCCACTAACACGCCGCCAATTTCGCGCGCTCCGTGGGGCCGTCGCGCGCGAGCTTGGCTGGGGCCTCCCACTCGGCATCCTTGAGCTGCGTCGCTGGCGCACACGAGCGCTCCGTATTCCCGCCAGCCAAGTTCGACAAATTGCGCTACTTGCTCTCGATTACAAGCGAGGGAATACTCACGGTGCTGCGCTGTTCTCCGTACTCCCACGAGAGCGCAGTCGCCCGCTTCTACGACTACTAACAACCTACCAAGTCCTTTGGGATTTCCTCGACAGTCTCAGCGAGACCTGGCGAGGGCTCGCGCCTGACGACACACTACACCTGCACTTTGCGCTCGTAGACGCGGTTGCTCCCGACACCCCGATTCGTGACTATTACGCGCGATTCACTTTCCCTGACGATGGTGGATACTTGCGGTCGCTGGTCGAAACATGCCGCGACTGCTGCCGCGCGTTGCCGTCGTTTCACAAGGTCGCCCCACTTCTGCACAAGGAGGCGACGCGAATCGGTGTGCAAGCGATTAACCATGCGGTCGAGCCGGCACAGGTGCCGCTCGCACTACGCGATTGGGTCGCTCGTGAATACCCCGGCACGCACGAGGTCGCTTGGTTCGAGGTTGCCGCCGCCGCGGGCGCCAACCTCGCAATTTATGCACTTCTTGCTCTCGCCGCCGAGTCACATTGCTCTACGAATCGTATCGAGGATACCTACCGCGCATACTTTCCGTGGACAGGCGCACTTGCGACCATGCTCGACGGATTTGTCGATCAGTTTGATGACGCACAACAGGGCGAGCACTGCTATATCGCCTACTACCAGTCATCAGACGACGCCACAAAGCAGATCAGTCGCCTCGTGCGGCGCTGTCTTTCAGAGACTCACTCACTAAAGAACGGTGAGCGTCACACTCTCGTCGCTGCTTCGATGGTGGCGATGTACCTCTCGCGCGACAGCGCGCGTGCATCATCGCTGAACGCGGCATCTCGGGCAATAGCGCAGGCAGGGGGCTCCCTCACGCGCGCATTGCTGCCCCTCCTGCGTCTATGGCGGGTCGCCAACAAGGCCCGCGCATCTTGATCTAACAAGGCAGAGACAAGAAAGGTAAGAATGAAAACCGCACAGTCAGTCCTAACCCGCGTCAAAGGCGACTTGCCGCCGACCCCTCCGCTACCCGGCTCGATGCAGACGCTTGCGTGTCGCTGGATGCCGCTCGGCCTCTTTGAGTGGTGCCGTCACCACCTCGGCGACCACTTCACGCTTTATCCAGTTGATCTACCGCCAGTAGTATTCCTCTCAAACCCAGCCGACATACGCGCCGTGCTCAGTGCTCCGACTTCTGTACTTCAACCAGGCGCAGGGGGCAACGCGATAGCTCCTATCGTTGGCCCACGCTCGTTCATGCTTCACGATGCCGACGAGCACATGCGCGGTCGGCGCACTATTCTCCCGTCCTTCGGCGCATCCGCCCTTGAGGAACACACACGTCGTCTTACAGACATCGTTGAGGCCGAGGTAGCCTCCTGGCCAGTTGAATCGCCGTTTGCCGCTTTCCCCCGCCTCCGCAGCATGAGTCTCCGCATAATCTTGGGCATAGTCTTTGAGGACAACGGGGTACACCTTCAACGGCTTCACGATCATATGCTCCGAATGCTCGATATGACTGCGAGCTTCGTCCTCGTGGAGCCGCGTCTTCGCCATCTACCAGTGTGGAGAGGCATTTGGCGGCGCTTTACGCAAGAGCGCGCTCGGGTAGATCAGGAGATCCGCACACTGATCGACGCAGCGCCCGCCAAGTCGAGCAACGACGTGCTTGGACGCCTTCTCGCCGCCACGAACCGAGACGGCTCTCCCTACAGTCCGGCTCAACTGCGCGACAACATCGTCTCTGTCATCCTCGCCGGGCATGAGACGACGGCATCCGAGGCAGCATGGGCACTACAGCTCCTCGCGCACGCGCCTGACGTGCAGGCGCGACTCGCCGAGGATATAGACGCCGGCTCCGAGCGCTATCTCCAAGCGACGGTCGCTGAGGTGCTGCGTCATCGGCCCGTCTTCCTATTTGCGATCCCTCGCGTCGTCGCCGCTCCCTTCCAGCTAGGCGGCTGGACGTATCGGCCACCAGTGCAACTGCTGGCCTGCATCTACCTCCTTCACCACGATCCAGGGCTTTACAGCACACCCAACGCCTTCCTTCCCGACCGCTTCTTGTCCGGTGCGCCCGAGCCGAGCAACTGGCTACCGTGGGGCGGTGGACGCAAGCGGTGCCCCGGCCACCGCCTTGCGACTCTTGAGTTGCAGAACCTAATCCGCGCGACGCTCGCCACTCGGACGATCCTTCCGGCAACTCGTCGGGTCGAGCGAGCGCGCTGGCGAAGCGTGATTGTAACCCCCGCGAAAGGCGGTCGCGTCGTCCTCAGTGCTCGACGCCCTCGCCACGTCCCGCGATAACCGGATACGGATTCTTGTAGCCGGTGCGTAACCGGCTACGGCAAGCTCTATCCGGCTACACGAATTAGCCGAAATGACTAGACAGTCGAGACCCCAGTCGCAACCATCCCGCGGTGTCTTCCACGGCCAGGGCTCCAGAACCCGCACACGACGCTAGCGTCATTGCAGCCTAGCGGCGAGTGCGGTTTGGGCCAATCCAGCATAGACGACGGGAATCTACCTCTGTTCACCCGCACTCCCCGCACGATCAGCGTACCCGCCGCCCTCATTCCATACGTTCGCAGTGGCCTCATCGCCGAGTTCGGCTCGGCGCTCGACGTTCTCGAAGCAGCGCTTGCGATGGATGAGGTCGATGCCGAGCGATGGCGCACGGGACTCGCTCAGTTCGACTGTGCGCGAGAACTGCTCGACAGGGTTGGAGTAACTGCTGGCTCGGGTGACTCCGACTTTTATCTCGAACTAACGTCGCGTTCGGGGCGCTTGCTCCGCGATGCGCTGCGAGCAATTTACAACCTAGAAGTTCAGCGCCTAGCCGATGCCGCGAGCGATGGTGTTCCGCTTCCCCTGCGAGAAATACCCACACTTCACAACTTCATTCTTGAGATTGAGAGGGGACTCGGAAAGACGACGAAGAGCCTCGGGCCTCTACTCGATGCTTCTGAAAAGCGCACGCCGCGAACTGTGAAGTCCAGGTGATGGGTTACGAAGACGCCCATGTGTGGGCAGAAACCATCCCGATTCCGTCCGTACAGAGACTAGGCAGTGCGATTAGCAGACGGCGACGCGCTCTCCGCTTGTCACAGAAGAAGCTCGGCGAGAAGACCGGGGTTCCACCTTCGGCGATTAGCCGACTTGAGCTGGAGGGAGACGAGAGCACTCCGTTCGGTGTCGTTGTTCGGGTAGTCGCGGCACTTGAGCTAGACCTTGAGCTTCGGCCCCGCGGCTCGAAGTTTACCCCAAGGCCACCAACGAAATTGAACGAACTTGGGCTCAGTCCTAGCACCATGTTGGCGCTCAGAAAGGAAGGGTTGGAGGATATCGAGCAACTTGGCTCGGCAACGTCGATGCTGTCACGGACTGAGTTTCGCAGCGGAATTGAGCTTTACGAGATTGTGTGTTCGTTGAACCGCTACGGGCTCTCATTGCCAACGAGCCGTGCCCGCCGCGTTCCCGGCGACCGCGATCGTGAGATTTTCAGACTTAGAATCGTAGATGGTCTGATGCTTTCCGAGATTGCTCAGCGTTACAAGGTCAACGTTGAGCGGGTGCGACAGATTCTCACTTTTTTTGCTCTTTCCGGTCCGCCCCCCGCCGCCTCTTTGCGACGAAAGCAGCAAGCGCGACGCAGGCAACACAGGAACTAGAACGCGTGGACGCGACCACCTACGCCCAGGAACGTCAACTCATGCTCGATCAATTCGGCGTGGCGTTGAAGCATGTGCGCGAGAAGCGAGACATATCTCAGGAGGAGCTGGGCGCGCGCTGCGGACTACATCGAACCGAGATTTCGCTCCTAGAGCGTGGGCTCCGCGCGCCGCGCCTTTGTACCTTGCTCGTGCTCGCAACAGAGCTGGACATCCCGGTCGAGGCGCTTCTCGCTCAAGTGCCCGTGCCCAAGACGAGACTCAACCGGGCACAGCACGAGACTACCGCTACTAGCTCTCTCGAACAGGTAGACGGCCACTTGGAAGATGAATGACGTAGTGCATCCGAGTCGATGCCGCCTACGCCGGACCCGATAACAAGAAAGGCACCGGAAGATGACGACGAAGCTGCAAACACTCTATAGCGGGGAGGCGATGAGCGCAGACATCTCAACCGCGGCAGACAGTCTCCTTGAGCCACCGGAGACTGGAGCGCAGGCAAGCGCTCACTGGTCGATCGGTCTGGTTGTGGCGATGTATTTCGTCGCTCATCGCTCTGGCCCGCAGCCAGAGCCATGCGACTTCATCGAGTCTGTCCACCTCGGCCTCATCGAACTCGGAGACCCGTGGCGGGTCACCGAACGCGGGCAAGCCGCCCTTGCTGAACACGGCTGGCTGTGAGGAAGGGGTTGAAGAAAATCGGCCCGGCAGAGCTAGTGATCGTGCCGTTGGCGTAATGGCACGCATCTTGCTCTCCGACGCCGACCCGGCTATCGAGGCCCTGCTAGAGGGTTTCGGTCATGAGGCCGTTGTGCTGGACGATCGCGCGGATATCGAGACGCAGATTAGAATGGCCGATGTGGTGCTCCCTAGCATGGACTCGCAACTTGGCCGCAGCGTAGCGCGGTTGGTGCGCCGCATGTACTCGGCGCCGCCGGACTGCCACTAGGTTTGCCCGAGCGCTCGCTGGACAACGCGGCGTGTCTCGGGATCGGGGCGTAGCCCAAGTTCCCGATCGAGAGCGTTCGTTAGTTCGTCGTAGCGCTTAGTAATTGACTCGCGTAGTCCGAGGACGTGTTCGGCTTCGAGGGCCAGGCGCCAGCTTGCCTCGTGGAACTGGTCGAGCGCTATGGCCTGTTCAGCCATTTGCAGTGCGCCGCGGGCATCGCTGCGATCCAGGCGGGTGCGTCCGGCGCGCTCAAGCAGGCCGAGGAAGGTGCCCGTGAGATGGCGTATGTCGCCGTCGGCCCAAGCGAAGTCGGAGCCTTCGAGTGGTTTGCCACGCCAAAGCGCGAGGGCCGCTCCGAGTGTTTGCGGGTCGCTGTCAGCCTCGGCGCAGGCGAGGAGATGGTCGAGTTGATCGAGGTCGATATGTAGGCGGGCACGGTCGAGTGCGTAGCGCTCACCATCGCGGACCCAGGCGTCGCCGAGCGCGCGGCGTGCATCAGTGGCGCTTTGCCAGAGACGCTTCCGAGCAGCTTCGGCGTCTAGCTGCGGCCATAGGGCGTCGGTCAACTCGTCGCGGTTTGCGCCGCGGGGGTGCAGTGCGAGATAGGCGATCAGCTCGCGGGTAGGCGCTCGCCTGATGTCGTGCTCGGTGCCGTCGATCCGAAGGGGGCCGAGCAACAAAACAGACGTGTTTGGCGCGGAGCGTGCCGGCTGGCCGCCCTGCAGGAGAGCTGGCGTGCGCGGCTGGGTGTCGGCCGGGCGAGCCGGTATGCGCGCCTGACCAACGACTGCGACGGCAACGGCCACTTGCCCGCCTGCCGCGGGGGCGCTGGCGTCGGTGTGCGGTCGAAGCGCGGGTGTGATTGGGAAGCGTGGTTGGAATCTGTCGGCGAGCGGCGTGTGTGGTCGCGGTGGCGGCGGGCTCGGAATGACTCCCGGCAGCTTGGCGTCGCGCTGCCATGCAGGCCCTTGGACGACCACGCGCGTGGCCTTCACGAGCACCGCGAACGCGACGTAGACAGCGAGCAGCCAGGCAAGGCAGAGTGCGACCTCTTGGACAGCAGTTGCCGTGACCGGCCCGGTGAGCGAGGGGACGTGCGGCAACGCGGGCCTGGATACAGATAGCTTCGCCAGGGCCGCGAGGGCGAGCAGCGCGCCGGCCGCGGCGCCGATCCGGGGGAGAAGCACGCGCCGTCTCACAGCAGCACCGTGATTAGGCAGCTTGCCGCGATGA
>Ga0207416_1003451_pt1 | contig 15104 bp, 17 predicted proteins | sample PaiPotPPM11metaG_FD_184107 | JGI IMG/M metagenome (GOLD analysis project Ga0207416, IMG submission 184107) | Iron sulfur acid spring bacterial and archeal communities from Banff, Canada, to study Microbial Dark Matter (Phase II) - Paint Pots PPM... ...
GAACCGGTTCGCCCAGCCGGTAACAGTCCACACTCGGTCCGTCTTCGTGCTGGACCTCGAACAGCTCCAGCACGTACATCTCGTGGCTCGACGACGCCGCGACCTGGAGTCCGCGCTGGGGATCGGCGAGGAGCAGCGCCGCCTCGGACAACTCGAAGAGTTCGACGCATCTCATCGCCAGGACGGTTAGGAAGTCGACGACGTCGAAGTCGGCGACGAGCGTGTCGGCGACGTCGACGAACGCACGGGCGAGAATTTCCTCACGTTGGGTCACCGTGCGGTCTCCCTTCACCGCCCGACCGGTTGTTCTCTGGGTCCGCCGCTGAGATCGCCTCGATGGTTTTGAGGTCAGTCAAATCGGAGCTGCCGTGTCACCACGTTCTGGGCCACATCGTTGATGGACCGCCCCTCAGCGTAGGCGTAGGCGCGCAGCCTCAGGAGGGCGCTGCCGATGCTGATGTCGAGCTGCCGGGAGATCATGCCGGAGGCCTGGTGCACCGCGGTTCGCAGGTCACCGGGATTGTCCATCTCGTCGGCGAGGCTGCCGGCCCCGGCGCTCTCTTGGACGGTGATGACGGCGTTCGTGACGACGTCGGCCATGGCGATGGCGTCGGCGAGCTGCAGGGCGTGGAGGTCGCCCGACCGTCCGTTGTACAGGTCGAGCGAGCCGAGCCGGATCACGCCGACTCGAAGTGGGAAGCCGAACGCGGCCAGGACGCCGGCGGAGACGGCGGCGGGGCCAAACGTGGGCCATGGGCTGCGATCGGGCGTGTCGAGGCGAGGTCCGAGGACGGGGCGGCCGAACGCATGGGCATCGATCCCTGGTCCCTCACCGAGGGTGAACTGGAGATCCTCGACCTTCCCGGCGACGTCGTCGGAGAACCCGAGCGAGGTTCCGTTGTCCGCGTCGTCCCTGAGCATGATGCCGGCACTGCTCACGTCGATCAGGTCGACGCAGGCTCGGCACAACCGCACTCCGGGGCTCTCGCCCTGCTCATGGTCCGACTGCAGGCCGGACATGAGCTCGCGGAGCACCAACGGGTCCATGGTCTCATCGGCCGATCGGGTTCGATCGTCTGCGCAGCATTTGCCGCGTCCCAAACGCGGTCACGGCGTGAGACCGGAGGGTTGAGCCGTCGGTAGCGCCGCGACGCGACGCACGGCGAGGCGACTCGAATCTGGCCATCGGACTCGGGTTGCCCAGTTCATCCGCTCGAACAGCCGGATGAGCAACGCCGAGGTGTCGAGCTGGTGACGGTCGACACCGTGGCGCGCCATCGAAGGGAACGCGTGGTGCGCGTTGTGCCACGACTCGCCCATCGAGACGAGCGCGAGCGGCGCGATGTTCCTGCTCTCGTCCCTGGTGTCGAAGGGGCGCCGGCCGAACGCGTGGCAGAGGGAGTTGGTCGCCCAGGTCACGTGGTGCAACAGCCCGACCCGCAGGACGCCAGCCCAGAGGAAGAGCGCCACCGCCCCGGTGAACCGGCCCGTCAGGGCATACCCAAGTCCGAATGGCAGTGCCAGGGTGATGATCGAGCACGGCACGAACAGCCGATCGATGATCACGAGGTCGCGATCCGCGAGCAGATCCGGCGCGAACCGGGTCGGCGGCGCATTGCCGGCCTCGAAGAGCCACCCGACGTGCGCGTGCGCGAGGCCACGGACTCGTCCGAAGCGCTGCGTCGAGGGACGGGTGGGCGAATGGGGGTCGCCAGGGCGCTCCGTGAACATGTGGTGCCGGCGGTGCTCGGCGACCCATCCGATCAGCGAGCCCTGCAGCGAGAGCGATCCCAGCAGCGCGAGCGCGATCTTGAGCGGGCGGCGCGCCTCGAAGCTGCGATGCGTGAACAGCCGATGGAACCCGATGGTGACGCCGTGACCGACCGCGACGTAGAAGACAGCCGCGATGAGGATGTCTGGCCACGCGAACCTGTCGCTGAGTGCTGGACTGAGGAGCAGCGCCGCGGCGGCGAAGGGAGCGACGACCAGGAGCCCGGTGAACGCGCGCTGCGGCCAGACCCTGGCTGACCGGGGTGACGCCGTGTCCGGCTCGAGCACGAGCGGCGGCGAAACCTGCTGCGTGAGAACCGTCATCCGAACCTCGGTGTGCGTTTGTTTGCACCACCGGGGTCTGGAGCAGCGCGGCCACGTGCCTCGAGAAGCGGCCTCCCAACACCTTAGCGTCTCCGGTCCCCCGGGCGGCCCCAGAGCGCTGCGGACGCGCTCGTCAGGGCTGCCGCACCTCGACTCGCGCCGCGCTGACGGTCACGAAAGTCGTCAGGCGGAGTCTTCGTTGGCTGGCCCGCCGCTGCGGGCGTCGAACCCTCGCCGTCAGTCAGTCCGCGGCCGAGTCAGCCACGGCTCGCCGATCCCCGTCGGGTCGATTGATCCCGACAGTTCCTGCGGGCTCGGGCGACCGTCAAACGTTCAAGTGCATATGGGTGGCGGCCATCGCGACGCCAGTTCGACGCCGTCCCATAGAAGGAAAGAGACCATGCGGCGGCTATGGTGAGGCCTGCCTCCGATCCGAGGCACCGAGACTGCGCTGCTCGAGACCCCGGTAGTGCATCAAACGCACACCGAGGTTGGCATGCAGATTCTCGACGAGCGCGAGGCTGTCCCCGAGGCTCGCGTCGAAGACGCGGCGTCGAACCGGGAACGGGCTTCCAGGCACAGCGTCGATCGTTTTGCCCGTCCTGACCTCAGGCGCAGCCTGCTCGCGCTCGCCACGTCAGTCGTCCCATTCCTGGGCTTGTGGACGCTCATGTACTTCTCGCTCCGCATCTCCTACTGGCTCGTTCTCGCGTTGGCAGTGCCGACGGCGGGGTTCCTGCTCCGTACGTACATCCTGCATCACGACTGTGCGCACGGCTCGCTCCTCCCCGGGCGGCGAGCGAACGCCTACGTCGGTGCGGCCCTCGCGACCCTCGCTTTCACGCCGTTCGCGATGTGGCGGCGTGACCACGCTGGACACCACGCGACCGGGAATGACCTGGATCGGCGCGGGATCGGAGACGTTCCCACCCTCACCGTGGGCGAGTACCAGGCCCGGTCGTGGAGAGGACGCCTCGGGTACCGGCTGTTCAGGAACCCGCTCGTGATGTTCGGTCTCGGCCCGATCTACGCGATGGTGCTGGTCCCGCGCTGGGTCAGCCGATCGGCCGCCCCCCGCATCAAGCGCAGCGTCTGGGGGACCAACGTCGCCCTCGCGCTGATCATCGGTGGGCTCTGCTGGGCGATCGGGTGGCGGGACTTCCTGCTGGTCGAAGCCCCGCTGGTGCCGATCGCCGGCGGAGTCGGCATCTGGCTCTTCTTCGTACAGCACCAGTTCGACGGCGCCTGGTGGAGACGCTCGGCCGATTGGAACTACGTCGACGCGGCGCTCCGTGGGAGCTCCTATCTGAAGCTCCCACGCCTCCTGCAGTTCTTCACCGGCAACATCGGGCTCCACCACGTTCATCATCTGAACCCGAAGGTTCCCAACTACAACCTCCAACGAGCGCACGACGAGACGCCGCTCTTCCGCGATGTGCCGCGAGTCTCGCTGTGGAGTGGGGTGAAGGCCGTCCGGCTGAAGCTGTGGGATGAGGACGCCGGGCGCCTGGTGACCTGGGCTGACGTTCGGTCCGCGCGCGTGCGCTCGCGCGTCCTCGTCGCTGATCGATAGCACCGGCGCCCCCGCTTTTTCGCGGCCGGGGGCCTCGAGTTCGCTTCCGAGCGCCGCTTCGTCTCCAGGTGTCCGAGGTCGCGGTTCTGTCGTAGACTGAGCTCAGCCGAGGCCGCGTCAATCGGACCCGTCCCGGTGGACTCGAAGGACGTGGATTCGGTGGCAACAGGTACTGTGAAGTTCTTCAACGAGCAGAAGGGCTACGGCTTCATCTCGCGCGAGCAGGGCGACGACGTCTTCGTCCACTTCTCCGCGATTCAGGGCACGGGTTTCAAGACCCTCGTCGAGGGCCAGAAGGTCGAGTTCGACGTCGCGCCCGGGAAGAAGGGCGAGGAAGCACAGAACGTCCGCCCCGTCTAGTCGGGGCCCGGCGGTCGACTCCCCTCGACCGCGGACTCAGCCGGGCGGCGTCGCCGCCCCATCCGAAAGGCCCCATGTCGCGCCCTGCGCGCACGCGTGTCACTGACACCGACGACCTCAACCTCTACCTGCGCCAAGCCGGTCAGTACGACCTGCTGTCGAAGAGCGACGAGCAGGCCTTGGCGCGGCGGATCGAGGACGGGGTGGTCGCGCAGCGACAGCTCGAGGCTGCCGAGGCACTGGCGCCTGGCCAGCGGAAGGCCTTGCGGCGAGCGGTACGGAGCGGCCATGAGGCGCACCGCTCGTTCGTCGAGGCGAACCTTCGGTTGGTCGTCTCGATCGCCAAGCGTTACCAGCGATCCGGAGTGCCGCTGCTCGATCTGATCCAAGAGGGAAACCTGGGGCTGATCCATGCCGTCGACAAGTTTGAGTGGCGGCGAGGGTTCAAGTTCTCGACCTACGCGACGTGGTGGATCCGGCAGTCGATCTCGCGGGGCATCGCGAACACGGGGCGGACCGTGCGCTTGCCCATCCACGTCGCCGACCGGCTGGCCCATCTCCAGAACGCTCGGTTAGAGCTCGAGGCTCGACTCGGTCGCCGGGCGAGCATCACGGAGCTCGCCGACGAGCTGGAGGTGTCGCCGTCGAAGGTGTCCGAGACGCTGCAGATCGCCACCGAGCCGATGTCACTGTCGCAGCCCGTCGGCGAGGACGGAGACGCCGAGATCGGTGACCTCGTCGCCGACCGCTCAGCCGTCTCCCCGTTCGAGGCGACCGTGTCGGCGCTGCTCCCCCGGGACGCGGCGAGGGTCCTCGGCAAGCTGAGCGAACGCGAGCGGCTCGTCATCACCTTGCGGTTCGGGCTGGACCGAGGGGAGCCGCGCACCCTCGAAGAGGTGGGCGACCATTTCCAGCTGACCCGCGAGCGCATCCGTCAGATCGAGGCCAAAGCCCTCACCAAGCTGCGCCATCCAGTGTTCAACGTGGACGTCCGCGACCTCATCGGCGTCTAGCTCGGCGGCTCGGCAGCCATCGAACACCTTCGGCCCGCCGCCGGTCGAGGTTCCGGGCCGTTGTGGACTGCCGCGTCGGCCGTCGCCACCGCGGGACTCAGGCCTCAGGTGAGGCGCTGCCTTCACCGCCGCCGAGCGCCGCGGCGTCGTCGTCGTTAGCGGCTTCGACGGCTGGGCCTGCCGCGTCGGGATCGGGGCCTTCGATCGGCTCCTCGCCGGCGCGCCGTGCCCGCCGTCGCTCGCGCTTCTCGGCCTGCTTGGCCTGACGAGCGCGTTCTCGTTGCAGCTTGGCGAACGTCGTGCGTTGGTTCTTGCCCATGTCGGTCTCCTCCTGAGCGAGGCCGGACGCGCACCTCGCGGCGGGCACTGTCGAAGATGCCGGTATCGGGCTTGGTCAGACGCGACCCGAAGCCCAGCTCCCGTTGGAGCGGCGTCACCACCGAGTGCTGCTCGGGCATCACGAGCGAGACCACGGTGCCAGCTGCACCAGCGCGGGCGGTGCGCCCGGAACGGTGCGTGTAGGCGGTGGCGTCAGCGGGAGGATCCCAGTGCACGACGCACGCCACGTCGTCCACGTGCAAGCCACGAGCGGCGACGTCCGTCGCCACCAATGCTGCGACCTGGCCGCCCGCGAACGCGCTCAAGGCACGGTCGCGCTGGCCTTGCGAGCGATCACCGTGGATCGCCGCTGTCTGCACCCCGAGGCCGGCGAGCTGTCGGGCCAGACGGTCGGTGCCGCGCTTCGTGCGGCAGAACACGATCGTCGACCCCGCCGCCGTCACCACGTCGGCGCAGAGCTGGAGTCGGTGCCCGCGGGCCGCCTCCCAGAAGACGTGGGTGGCCGGGGTCGCGGTGTCGGGACTGGATGGCACGGCGTGACGCACCGGGTCCCGCTGGTAGCGCCGCCAGAGCTCCGCGACGGGACCGTCGAGGGTGGCGGAGAACAGCATCGTTTGCCGGTCGGCGGGCGTGCGATCCAGCAGCTGTCGCACCGCGGGGAGGAAGCCCATGTCCGCCATGCGGTCGGCTTCGTCGAGCACGACGATCTCGACGTCGCTGAGGTCGACGTCGCCCCGCTCGATCAGGTCGCCGAGCCGACCGGGGCAAGCGACGACGACGTCGACGCCCCTGCGCAGCGCGGCGCGCTGAGCGCCGAAGCCGACGCCGCCGTACAGCGTCGTCGTCCGTAGCCGCCGCGGGGCCCCGAGCCATTCGAGCTCGCGACGGACCTGCGCCGCGAGCTCGCGTGTCGGCACGAGCACGAGTCCGGTGGGCCGGTGAGGGGCAGCGGCCGCGAGCCGGGCGGCGAGCGGAACGCCGAAGGCGATGGTCTTGCCCGAGCCGGTGGGCGCCTGGGCGCAGACGTCGCGGCCGGCGCAGCCGTCGGCGATGGTCAGGCGCTGGACCGGGAACGGCGTGCGGATGCCATGCCGATGGAGGGCCTCGACGAGATCGTCGGACACTCCGAGATCGGCGAACGTGTCGGTCATTTCAGGTTTCTCCAATGTGCCGCCGGCATGAGCCGCGGCAGGTCAGTTCGGTCAGTTCTCACCGGGGCGATAAGTCCATCCCCCCAAGCGCCTGACTCGAACTGGCTCGAAGAACGCCGGTCCGGAGCTCTGCGCGAGAAGCGACTCTGCGCTGCAGTGATGGGCGGGCCTCGCATTGCGGCCGAAGCCCGCGGACAAGTCGAGCCTATCAGACCGGAAACAACAGATCGGTCATTCAGGAACCGGGCTGTTCGCGGTCGTTCACTGTCGTTCGAAGACCAGGCGGTAGTGATCGAGCAGCTGGCGCTCGAAGCACACGCTGTTGGCGCTCACGCCTGACGTGAACGCCAGCCGGAAGTCCTTGCTGGTGAGCCAGCGCGGGAGGAGCCGGAGCTTGAGCAACGTCTTCTTCAGGCTCGGAGCCGCGAACCGGGCTCGCCACTGCCGAATCGTCTCGATGTAGTCGAGTCGGCCGTTCGAACTCGACACCAGGCTGAGCTCGGGCTCGGCGGCTTTGATGATCTGCTCTGGTCCGAGCGGCAGCCACGAGCCCGGGAACTGCCGCCCGAGCAGCGCGAGATACCAGGCGTCCGACTCCCGCGGCGCCCCGATGTCGATGCTCTCGAACGGGATCATCTCGGGCCCGAACACCATCGACTGCAGGTAGAGACGGCCGCCCCGCGGCAGCAGGCTGGCGAACCGGGAGAGGATGTCCCGGTAGACGTCGTCTTGGCGCCCCGCGAGGTACTCCTCGGGGGAGCAGAAGTGCTCGAAGGCCCCGAGGCTCACGAGGGCGTCGAAGCCGCCGAAGCTGTCGCGGTCGACCCGACGAGCGTCGAGGAGGTGCGCCTCGAGGCCGTGCCGCCGGCAGGCCGCCACCTGGGCCGACGAGAGCGACACGCCGACCCCCCGACCGCCCCGCCGCCGAACGACGTCGAGCATCGGGCCCCAACCGCAACCGAGGTCCAGGACGCGGCGATCGGCCTCGATCCCGACCTGTTCGCAGACGTAGTCGTGCTTGCGCTGCTGCGCCTCCTCCAGGCTGAGCGAGAAGTCGCCGTCGTACTTCGCGCCGCTGAAGTCAGCCAGCTCGCCGAGGCTGAGTCGGAAGATGCGATCGATGAGCGAATAGGTGAACTCGAGATCTTGACGACTCGCCATGGGCCCAACCCGGGATCGTGCGCTCAGGAGCACTCTCCCACGTTCGCCGGACGTCGTGCGGGTGATCCCCTCGGCCCGGTGCGGGCGGCTGCCTTGGGGTCTCGACGCGACGCCGCGTGAGCCGGGCCGCGCTCGTCAGATTCCGACGGTGATGGGCCGATACCGGCAGATCGAGTTGCGGAACCAGAGGATCGAGGTCCCCACCGCGAGGAACGTCACGAGGAGGAACAACATCGTCTGGGTGACGGCGAACGTCGCCGTCGCCAGCGTGATGAGCAAGAAGTACGCGACGGCCGCGTTGAGCAGCCCGACTCCGGCCCACATCATCGAGTTTCGAACGAAGAAGCGGTGGACATACGGCGCGCAGAGCAGGTCGCTCGGCAGGGTCAAGAAGTCCCCCGCGAACCGACGGGAGAGCGGTCGTCCGGCGGGAACCGAGCAGAGGAACGCCAGCGCCACGATGGCCGTGCCGACGGTCGGCTGGAGGAAGTAGAGGAAGGCACTGCCCGTCGTCACCGCGAGCGTGGACCGAACCATGAGCATGCCCGTCCCGAGGATGCACATCGAGGGGACGCGGCGGCTCTTGGCGATCCGGCGGAGGATCGCGAACGCCGACCAGCCGAGCCCGGCGGCCATCGCGAGGCCGATACCAGCGACGGCGTCCCCGATGAGGAACAGCGCCAGCGGCAGCAGCGCGCCGTCGAGGACCTGGGGCACGGCGCGACAAGCGACTTGCCAGAGCGACGGCAGGGCGAGGGGCTCGATCGACCCAGACTGAGGTCCGGGCTGGTGTGACTGGGTCCGCACGACTCCCTCGGGGTGCTAGATCCGCACACCGCCGAGGTCTGGAGCAGTGCAACTGGGCTGCGATCGAACTTCGGACGACTGTAGCCCCTCTCGCTCGCTTCCACGATTCGCGGGCACGTCGAAGCAATGGTGCGGACGGGAGCTCGCCGCGGCCTCGGAGGCCCGGCGGTGATGCACCGGGAGCAGTTGGCGTCATCGTCGGCCCAGTCCTGGCCGTTGCTGGCCGGCTCGGCAAGGCGTCCGGCCGCCCGCTCGCGCCGGCGTGGTGCACGCCCCCCTTCGAGCACGACCCCACGAGGGCGACATGACCCAACGCACGGTGATGATGAACGGCGAGCCCCGGAACCATTGGAGCTCTCGGACTGCCTCATGGTGGTCAACCTGACGAACCAGTCGGCTGTGGTCGTCCCGATCGGGCGCACCGGGGCCGGGCTCCCGGTCGGCGTGCAGATCGTCGCCCCGTACCTGCAGGACCGGCGGGCCGTCCGGCTTGCCGAGCTCGTCAGCGAGGTCGTCGGTGGCTACGAGGTCCCGCCCGGGTTCTGACCCCGCTCGACGCCCACTGGCGCTGGGCGTGAGGGAAGACCGGGCCGGCGAGGTGGGTGAGGCCGCTGGGGCGAGGGGCCGGCTGGGCGCCCGCGGTGAAATCGAGCGTGCCGCGCCCCGTTCCGCTACGGAGAGTGGTATCCCGCTACTCTGAGTGGGGGGATGGGAGCATGAACGGCCTCAGGGTGGTCGCCACGGCGGATCCCACCGCCACCGCCGTGCTGGATGTCCTCGCCCTGCCGGAGCGCCTCCAGGTGGTGCTCCAGCCGGTGGCCCGGCTGTCGGACCTCGAGCCGCTCGGCTACGAGGCGCTGGCGAGGTTCCCGCGGCCGGGATCCGGGATCGCGGACCCGCAGGGGTGCTTCGACTACGCCCACGGGGCGGGGCTGGCCCCCGCCCTCGAATCGGTGGCGCTGTCGCGAGCGCTCCCGAAGCGGGCGTTGCTGCCCCGGGACTGCTACCTGGGCGCGAACGTGTCGGCGACCCTGCTGACGAGACCCGAGATCCGGGCCGTCCTCGAGGACGCGGCACCCCTCGAGGGGGTGGTGATCGAGCTGACGGAGCGGCATCCGCTCGGGTCGCTGCCGCAGTCCCGCCGGGCGGCGGCGTGGCTGCGACGACTGGGCGCCCGCTTGGCGATCGACGACCTCGGCGCCGGCTACGCCGGTCTCCAGTGGTTCATCGAGCTGGAGCCCGAGGTCGTCAAGCTCGATCGGGCGCTGATCCGCGGGCTGGAGCGCGACGCCCGGCGACGCACCGTGGTGCGCACCCTCGTGACCATGTGCCGGGAAGTCGGGGCGACCGCGGTGGCCGAGGGCATCGAGACGCCCGCGGAGCTCGACGCGGTTCGCGAGCTGGAGGTGCCGTGCGGGCAAGGCTTCCTGCTCGGCCGGCCGAGCCTCGACGAGCCGGCGCGGCTCCGCAACGCGCTGCAGACCGTGGGCTCGGCCTGACGCCACCCCGACCGCTGACCCCGGTCCCGTTCGCGACCACTCCACGGCCATCGTGGTGCCACCGACCGTCACCGGCTCGTCAGCCGTCGCTGACCGGTCGGTCTCCGGCCTGTAGCACCACCTCGAGCTCGCGCAGCCGCTCGACCGCGCGGAGCTCCTGTCTCCCGGATCGCCCGTAATAGAGGAGCGTGTCGAGCGGATACCAGACCGCGACCCACGCCAGCACGAGGATGAGGCCGTCGGCGAAGAAGTTGGTGATGACGTCGGCGGTGGCGAAGCGGCGGATCGCCTCGATGAGGAACAGCCCGACGAAGAGCACGGGAAGCCCGATCCAGAGCGCGTCGAGCCCGTCTCGTACCTGGGCTTCGCGGGCCAGGCGCAGCTCCTCGGACCGAGCATCGCAGTAACGAGCGATCGAGGCCCGCGCTCGAGCCTCCGCGCCGTCGGTGGCCTCGTGGGCCGGCACGACCACGACGATGCGGGGGCGGTGCTCGTTTGGCAGCGGTCGCAGCCGCGTGACGAGCCGCTCGACTCCCGACGCCAGGTTCGCGGTGCCGCCGTGCTCGTCGAGGCGGGGCGGAGCGAACAGCTCGGCCGCGCTGTCGAGCCGAAGCGTCAGCTCCCGTGGTGCGTCGCGGAGGCGGCGGCGCCGGGACATGGGGCGCCATCCTGCCCCGAGGGTCGATGCCGCTGGGCTGCGTCGCCGCGGTCATCCTTGACATGTGACCAAATGGTCACCTATGCTGCGACTGTGGATGCGGTGTTCCGAGCCCTCGCTGACCCGACCCGGCGCCAGCTGCTCGACGAGCTCTTCCGGGCCGACGGGCAGACGCTGGGGGCCCTCGAGGCTCGCTTCGAGATGTCGCGCTTCGGCGTGATGAAGCACCTGCGGCAGCTCGAGGAGGCAGGACTCGTCGTCACCCGGCGGCGGGGGCGGGAGAAGCTCCATTTCCTGAACCCGGTCCCGATCCGGCTCATCCACGACCGGTGGGTGAGCAAGTACGCCGAGCCGTGGGCGGCGACGCTCAGCGGCCTGAAGCAGCGACTGGAGACCCCCATGGAGAAGGTGTTCGAGATCTACATCCGGACCACCCCCGAGCGCCTCTGGGAGGCGATCACCGACCCCGACATCCGGAGCAAGTACAGCTTCGGCGCCCGCGTGAGCTCGGACTGGACGCCCGGGTCGCGCTACGAGATGGGCGCGCGGGACGGCTCGTTCATGCTCGGCGAGGGCGAGAACCTCGAGGTCGACCCGCCCCGCCGGCTCGTCCAAAGCATGACCGCGCTCTGGAGCGACGAGGTGAAGGCCGAGGGCACGTCCCGGGTGACGTGGGAGATCGAGCCGGTGGCCGACTCCTGTCGGCTGACCGTCACCCACGACCAGCTGCGGGAGGGCGCCAACGACGAGCTCTACGGCGGCTGGCCGATGATCCTCTCCGGCCTGAAGACGTGGCTCGAGACGGGCCAGCTCCTGACGACGCCCGGCTCGCTGATGTACAGCAGCTGAAGGAGCGTGGCTACGCGACGGCGGACGGACGGTCCGCCGTCGCGTCGCCCGCCTGCTCGCACCCGTGGCCGTGGGCGGGCTCCCAGTACGGCGGGTGCGCCGGCAGCAGCTCGAACGCCGCCTGCAGCGTCTCGAGGTCGGCGCGGTCCAAGGCGACGAGCTCGTCGGGCGGCGTTCCCATCCGGTCGATGAGCAGCTGCTTGGTCTTGACGCCCTCCGGCGTCAGCACGACCGACTTCACCCGGCGGTCGCCGGGGAAGGGCCGGCGCTCGACGAGGCCGCGCTCCTCGAGCCGGTCGACGAGCCACGTCGCGTTCGACGCGTCGCACGCCATCACCGACGCCAGCTCGCCCATCGGCACCCCGGTCTCGGCGTCGAGCTCGAACAGCGCCTTCATGTGCCCGGGCGTGAGGCCCAGCTCGCGGGCGATCGACATCTGGCTCTCCCGCTGGGCGAGAAAGAAGCCGACCAGGTGCTGCCAGACGTCCCTCGCCAGCTCGCCCTTGGTGACCCTGGTCACAGCCACAGGATAGGTCCTCCATGAAACGCTTGGAGTGTTGAAGTGCTGAAAATCTCCAAGTACTCGATATTTGACTTTCTTCAAGCATACTGCGTAGGGTGTCGGCATGGAACTACTGACGAGCTCTCCCCCCGCCATCCGAGCCGTCGACCTCACGAAGTCGTTCGGCGAGGTCAAGGCGCTCACCGGCGTGTCCTTCGAGGTCCCGGCCGGCACCGTGCTCGGCCTGCTCGGCCCCAACGGGGCCGGCAAGACGACCGCGGTGCGCATCCTCACCACGCTGCTGCGGCCCGACTCCGGCCGGGCCGAGGTGCTGGGCCGCGACGTCACCGACGACGCCATGACGACCCGGGCCTCGATCGGGCTCGCCGGCCAGTACGCAGCCGTGGACGACAACCTCACCGCCCGCGAGAACCTGCGGCTGGTCGGCCGGCTCACCCACCTGCCATGGGCCGACATCGTGCGCCGGGCCGACGCGCTCCTCGAGCGGTTCGACCTCCTCGACGCCGACGACCGCCTGGTCCGCACCTTCTCGGGCGGGATGCGGCGCCGCCTCGATCTCGCCGCCGCGCTCGTGCACCAGCCGCCGGTGCTGTTCCTCGACGAGCCGACCACCGGCCTCGACCCCCAGGGCCGCACCGAGCTCTGGTCGTTCATCGAGGAGCTGGTCGATGCCGGCACGACGCTCCTGCTCACCACCCAGTACCTCGAGGAGGCCGACCGGCTCGCCGACCGCATCGTGGTGATCGACCGCGGCACCGTCATCGCCGAGGGCACGGCGAGCGAGCTCAAGGCCCGGCTCGGCGCCACGATCATCGAGGTGGCCTTCGACGACCCCGACGCGGCGCGCCGCGCCGCGTCCCGGCTCCACCGGGTCGGCGAGCTCGCCGTCGACGGCAAGGAGGTGCGCGTGAACGTGGCCGATGGTGCCCACGCCATGCTGGAGGCGGTGCGCGTGCTCGACGCCGAGCGGCTCGAGCCGCGGACGATGGCCCTGCGCGAGCCGACCCTCGACGACGTGTTCTTGACGCTCACCGGCCACGCGGCCGACGACGAGAAGGAGAGCGCATGACCGCCACCGCCACCACCCTCGCCGCGCCGGCGGTCACCGCCGGGCGGCCCAACGCGGTCACCGACGCGCTGACCATCGCGTGGCGGAACCTGCTCAACATCCGCCGGAACCCGCAGCTCCTGGTCTTCGCCACGATCCAGCCCGTCATCTTCGTGCTGATGTTCCGCTACGTCTTCGGCGGCGCGATCAGCACGCCGGGCATCCCCTACGTCGACTACCTGATGCCGGGGATCTTCGTGCAGACGGTCGTGTTCGGTGCGCTGACCACCGGCGTCGGCCTGGCCGAGGACCTCCAGAAGGGCCTCATCGAGCGGTTCCGCTCGCTGCCCATGGCCCGGTCGGCGGTCCTGCTCGGCCGCACGATCGCCGACCTGGTCCGCAACATCTTCGTGGTGGCGCTCATGGTCGTGGTCGGCCTGCTCGTGGGCTGGAACCCGGGCGCCGACCTGGTCTCGGTCGTCGCCGGCCTCGGCATGGTGCTCGGGTTCGCGTACGCGCTGTCGTGGGTGTTCGCGATCGTCGGCCTCTCGGTCCGCGACAGCGAGACCGCCCAGGCCGCCTCGTTCCCGATCCTGGCCCCGCTGGTCTTCGCCTCGTCGGCCTTCGTGCCGGTGGCGTCGATGCCCGGCTGGCTCCAGGCCTTCGCCCGCCACCAGCCGGTGTCGGTGGTGGTCAACGCGACCCGGGCGCTCACCCTCGACGGGGCGTCGGCCTCACAGGTGCTGAGCGCGGCGGCTTGGATCGTCGGGATCGTCGCCGTGTTCGCTCCGCTCGCGGTGGCTCGCTACCGCCGCGCCGTCTGATCGAGCGGCGTGGGGACGGTCAGGCCGTCCCGACGCCGACCGCGATTGGCCATGAGTCGGCGGCGTGCAGGCGGGCGGCGAGGCTCGTCGCGGCCCGCCGTAGCAACGCCGGCTCGCCGCCCAGGGTCCGCAGACTCTCGGGGCCGGCGACCAGCACCCGCATCGGGGTTCGGGCCACGACTCGGGACCAGTGCGGGATCGGGCCGAGGAGCGCGGTCTCACCGACCAGCGCCCCGGGCCCGATCGCTCCGGCGCCCTCGCCGGCGTGGGTGACGGTCGCCTCGCCCTCGACGATGAGGACCAGCTCGTGGCCGAGCCCGCCCTCGCGGGCGAGCACCATGCCCGCGCCGACCTGCGCCTCGTCGAAGCACGACGCCAGGCGCGCCAGCTCGCGGTCCGGGAGCGATGCGAAGCCGGGCACGGTTCGCAGCAGGCTGATCTTGGGGTCGGCGGTCTTCACGCTGCGCCCTCCTCGGGTCGGGGCGGGATGGATGGACGGGCCTCCGGCGGCGGCGAGACGATGCAGGTCGTCACCGCGGTGGCGATGACCCGGTCCCGGTCGTCGCGGACCTCGCCGCGCGCGGTGGCGATGGTGCGTCCGACGTGGACGACCTCGCCCTCCGCCCGCAGGGCGCGGCCGTCGGCGGACACGGGCCGGAGGTAGGTCACCGAGAGGTCGACGGTCGTGGAGTCGACGCCGGGCGGCAGCTGGCTCATCACCGCGCAGGCCATCGCCGAGTCGAGCAGGGTGGCGGTGATCCCGCCGTGCAGCGTGCCCATCGGGTTGGCGAACGTCGGCCTGGTCCGCAGCGTGAACGTGACCCGGCCGGGCTCGACGTGATCGAGTCGCATGTCGAGCAGCCCGCCGACGCCCTCCGCCCCGGGACCCCGCTGCCGGAGGTCCAGCAGCAGGTCGAGCCCGCTTCCTGAGGTGCTCACGCGCCCTCCCCACTCGGTTCGTGTTTAGAACCTAGTGGGTTCAGTTTCAGAACGCAAGGTGACCGGCGTCACCGGCCGGCCGTGGAGCGGGAGTCAGAGGGAGTCGAGGACGCCGAGCACGCTGCGGTTCGACGGGATGTTCCACTGCTGGGCGCCGATCTCGTCGAAACGGACGATCCCGGCTTGGTCGATCACGAACAGCGCCGGTCGCTGGCCGAGCGACATCAGCCGGCTCGTCACGTCGTAGGCGTCGAAGACCCGGTGGC
>Ga0207416_1003452_pt1 | contig 15103 bp, 15 predicted proteins | sample PaiPotPPM11metaG_FD_184107 | JGI IMG/M metagenome (GOLD analysis project Ga0207416, IMG submission 184107) | Iron sulfur acid spring bacterial and archeal communities from Banff, Canada, to study Microbial Dark Matter (Phase II) - Paint Pots PPM... ...
GGCTCTCCTGTCCAATCGGGTCTCCTCCCCGGCTCGTATGCCGGAACGAGATCCACGCTATATGGCTTTGTCCTCAGGGGGCCAATTTAGATGATCGTTGGGGGGCCAAATTAGAGTATCGAAATCATGCGGATGGGGACACAGTGCCGATGCTCCCGCGTAACACAACAATACCTACAAAAAAGACCGAGATCTTCTCGACGTCGCTGGACCATCAGACATCAGTGGAGATCCGAGTTGTACAGGGCGAACACGCGCGAGCGAGCGACAACCGAACTTTGGCTTATCTGACGTTGTCCGGTCTCGAACCGAGAATGGCAACCGAGGCCCAGATCGAGATCACGTTCGATGTGGACGCTAACGGGGTGCTCAACGTCGAGGCCCGAGATCGGTTGAGCGGAACAAGACAGTACGTAACGATTGTCCCCCAAGCTGGTTTGACACGCGCCGATATTCGTCGGCTGACAGAGACGCTGCAGTCAGCGCGACGCGCCTAACTCACCGGCTTAGCGGCCTACCATGAGAGGTTGCGATGGCGCGAACATACCGATCCGAATCCGAACGTACCGCTGCTAGGGTATCTTCCACAGAAACATGCTCGGGAAAGGCCAACATGCATCGATACGCCTCCAGGCGCACACTGGGATGACCTGCCTGACAACAATTTCGAACGGCGCTCACAATTTGTGTCACTTGAGCGCTTGCAGGATGAAGGAACCGGTGGCGTGCACCAAGAACACGGATGAGATTAGTTCGGTGCCAGGCAGACAGTCCAGGATCAGCCAGCTTTCGAACGATTTCCGTGATCAACTCCGACTCAACCATGCGGGTATCGAATATTAGGCCTAGGGCATACTGATACACGCGCCGGTCGTCATCGATCAACAGTCGGGTCACGTATTCTGCCGGTTGGAGGCCATACCTATTACGTAAGAGCCATGCGCAATATACACGATATTCAGGGATTGCCTCGGTAATCATTCTGCCTGCTGTCCGTGAGACGATGTCGTCTGTCGCCTCGTCGAGGACTCGAAGTCCTTCAAGGGCAATGTACAAGTCGACATCCCCAAGTCGTTGGATACCTTGGTCAGCGAGCCTATTGGCTGGCTCATCCCCGAGTCCGATTAGTAGCGCGATAGCCGAGAGACGGGTGTCTTCGGAATAGTGGTGCCGCGCCGGCGGGAGCCGAAACGGGGCATCATCAGGTTTGTGGTCCCGTCGAGCTGCTTTTGGTATACGCGGCTTTTCATCTCGTGCTCCAGCTTCGAGTATCCTGCCGACGATTGTCCGGACCTTCTCGTTTGCTGGTTGAACGCGGAGGATCTGAACGACGACTCTTGCTAAGTGTTCGCGTACTTGCGCGGCCGCAACTTGTTCGAAACGGTCAAGAATATCAATTATGATTCCATCGACTGACGAAAAATCCATCCGCTCCACAAGATAGAGAAGCAGAACTTGCCTGGATGCGAGGAGGGTGTCAACGACGTCTCGTGTAAGCGAGATGGCACGATTAATTGTTCGACCTTTTGTTCCTAATATTTCGTCGAGGTGCAGTAACGCTCCACCAGCGGCCCCGAACGCTGGCATCGCTGCGACAGCTTTTTGGAGCAGAGCATCGAGACTAGCTGCACCCGTCGCTGAACCGCTCTCAATCCATGCGCGGGCGAGCACAAATTCCATAAATGCATCGAAGGTAAAGTGAAGTGTTCTCCCTCTGGTCTGGGGCGAGACTGGTGCAACCTGCTGAAATACTCCCTCGGAGCGCAGGAGAAACAATGCTCGGTCGCATAAAGACGGATTTTGTTGTGTAGCAGCGAGCTTTTGAATATCGCATATCGGTGTCAAAGATCCCCACATCTCCTGCGCAGCTCCGAGCAACAAATCTATACAGCCCTCGCCGTCAATTGGTCCTAGTTGCTCCAGCGCTACCTGACGCAAGTGCTCGAAGAACGAGTTGAAAACAGCTCCCAAGGCGACCGTATCGACGGTGCCAAGGCATTGGCTTTTGTGAACTGAACAGAAAAATCGCAACAGGACGGGGTTTCGCAGAGACTTTTGGACTTCGTCGCTGATCTCAGCCTTGATGCGGAAGTGTTCGAAATAACGAGCAAGCACCGTCTGCCACTCGTGCTCGGTGAAATTACGCAATTGAAGAGGAGGTGAGAAGAGAGATTGACTAAACGTACCGGCAAACTGTTCCCATCCTACGTCTCGACAGGAGACAATCAGTTTCACTCGGCGGTGAGCGATGCGGGCAATAAGCGCTCGCAAGCGCTTGACCATCGTGGAGGGCTGGTCATTTTCATTAATTGCGTCAATGATGATGAAAAGCCACTGCTGTTGGCGCATCAAGTCGGGCTCTGAACGCTCGAGCCAATTTGACAGGCTGTGACCGAAAGACGCCGCAAGGTACCTCTCGATGTGCGATTCCAAGTCGTATTCCCGAGAGATTTCAAGAGCGCCCGAGAGAAGCACAACGGGCGATTTCTTAATTAAGTGTTGTGCGATGCTGCAAAGAAGATTCGTCTTTCCGGTACCCGCAGGAGAAACGATCGCAAGGCAACGTTTGTTCGCACGTTGCTGCATGCTTGTCAGTTCGTCTATTAGATCATTCGCCAGCGTTGCCTTCTTGGGTCCCAAGTCAGCAGAATGTGGGAATACAGCCAGGATTTGGCGGTAGCTTCCCGTGGCCGTTGCGACTTGTCCTGTTCCGACCCGACGCCACGTCTCTTCTAGGAGGCTAGGAATATCGGTGAGGGCAGCTCCGGAGACACATCGAAGTGTTTTGAGGACTGACATTACTTCTGCGACAGCCCGAGTCGAATTGGGAGGCCGTGAAGCCAATACAGCGTTAAGTTTAGAGATGGTCGCGACGACTTCATCGTATTCAAATTCGCTTCTAAGCACGGCTAAACAAGATAGGAAGTCCTCTGCGGAGCGTCCATTCATAACGGATTGCCGCAAGCGATCTATTGCGGTTCGAGTATTTTCGCGCAGTCGATAGGAGGTGCAGATGGTTTCAAGTTCAGTGAGATGCTCGCTCGCACGCTTGACGAAGAGCTGTTCGAAGTCGATAAATTCCTCGATGCTCGTTTCCACTTCTCGGTGAACATAAAGAGGGAGGAGGTATCGATCGCCTCCTACAACTTGAACTTGTTCCTCCAACAATCCTTGCGTAAGGGAGTGAATGGTCTTCGAAGAGAGTGGTAACAATGGTTCAATCGCGAACTTTTCGAGGAGAGTCGTTCTGAGCTCTCGGACCAGGTCGAATATGAACTGATTGCGGAGGTCTTCTCCGGTCGCAAAGGTGTTTACGATTCTTTCTGGGCGTCGGAGTAGTTCGAGGAACGATTCCTGCCTGGAGTCAAGGTCAGCTGTCTCAGAGTGCTCTTGGATGTAAATGAGGCATGGTAGTCGGTTTTTGACTGCTGCTCCGAACTCAAGTTCAGAATAGGATTGCCCGGTGTTTGGCTCAACGGAACCGTAGGACGAACCTGCTAGGCAAACGAAGAGGTCGCAACGTGCGACTGCGCTTTCATCGAAAATGGCTGGTGCCAAAGATGAAGCCCCGTATGTTTCCATGCAGACACACGATTCATCCAGGCGCTGTATCTGTTCTCGAATCAGGCGGCGCTCAGTCTCAAACTCGTTTTTTACCGAACTGAGAAAAACAGTCAACGACATCGCGGCAAGCAGCTATTGTAGTCGGTACTGGAATACCCAGTCAGGGCTGAGGGGTCGGTGGAGTCTTTTGTGGGCCAGCCATCTCGGCACTTGTCTCGCCTTGCCTGGAATTCGTTTGACAGAAAATGCAACTCGGTAGAAACTGATCTCCTTCCCTTGGTATTGGTGCCGCTTTCGGCTAATTAGGACCTTTGCCTGCGAGATTCTTCTTGGCGGAGAGTGTCGAGTTATTGTCAGCCTTCAATAAAATCGCTCGCTTCGGATGACTGGAAGCCATGCTTTTTGACGACTCAATTCAGGTAGTCTTGCAAAGGCCACGGTCCGGTGCTGGATTTGCATGCGAGTGTTTTGCCCGTGTTCCCAGCCCTTGGCCAAGCTTGATAGCAGTCGTTCCCATCGGAGGGGTTCAAGCTGAAGCAGACGCTGATCGTGCTGCGAGCGCGATCGCGCGTTTTTTGAAGAGTACGACAGGACCTTCTGGAATCGTTCCAGCTCCATGTGCACCCTCCAGCAAGGGACCCGTGGGCTGTTTGGCACACCGTGAACGCGATTGTCGTCGAGTGTTGGTCTTAATCGGCGATGGTTCGCGACGATTTAACAATGATCCCTATGGAGCGATTAAGTATTGGGCATCGAGAGTAAGAAAGGCCAGCGATAGGTTTGTTGTAATCCCCTGCCTCCCGGAGAAGTCAAAGCCAAAGGCTAAGGCTCTTCTCTCGGGTCCGTTGGCTGGAATCAATGTCCATTTTTGGGTTTCGGATGCAGCTGACATCGCGGCGGCAGTTCTGCCGGCTGCTGGGATCACAGTGGAAGACTATAGGGTATTTGTTAGCTACCGCCGTGAAGATGGTCAAGTTCTCGCGGACCAATTGTTTGACGAACTCAACCGCCGGAATTTCGATGTCTTCCTGGACCAGTATCGGATTAACGCGGGGGTCAATTTCCAGGAGCGGCTCAGGGAGGAGTTGGCGCACAAATCGATGGTTGTCGTGCTGGAGACGCCAAAGATCACGGTGTCAAAGTGGGTGGAGCAGGAAGTCGTGTTTGCTGTCATCAATCGGCTGGGGCTTCTTGCGATCCAGGTCCCGAACGGGGCGACCATGCAGATGATTAGCGGTCACAGCCGCATGACAGTGCCACCGCGGGCGTTGGGCCCTGACGGCAAACTGGGGCCGCAGTGGCTGGATAAAGTTTGCCGTAGGATCAGTCTTGTTCATTCTTTCGCAATGCTGAGGCGGCGGCATCAGATGCGACAGGCGATGCGCCTTGCCCTCCTGCGAGAGGGGGTTGTCCAGCAGCGGATAGTATCAAGTGGATTTCTCGAGGCCTATCCAGCGAGTCGAGTTGGCGGTAATCCGTATAATGTTTGGTTGACTCCCCGCCCGGCAGATCTGGCTGATTTCCACTATATCGATCTCGAAGTGGGTAAAGTTCAGAATCCTCGTCCGATCCTTATTGCGCCCGGCGCTTCCATGATCGGGCGCAGGTCCGCTGATATGCGTTGGCTTGGAAAGACGGCGAATACCCAATTCTTTGACGAGGCAGACTTGGCAAAGGTCGCTCGTGACATCAGAAGGGGGGTGCTCTAATGCCGGAGGAGCGGAAAATTCCGAGTCGCCTTGATGGGGCTTTGGTCCTCCTCGTAGGAGGATTTCCGGACTATCAGGAAAGCCGCGAGGAGTTGTCGGATGGGGAATCGCGGGAAATGCAGGATCAGACCGTGAGGATTCAGGAGGCCATCATAAGTTTGTCGCGTGCTGTCTTTTCGGCGGGCGGGAAGCTGGCGCTGGCAGATGATCCGCTTTTGACGCCGCTGGTAGCCCAGATCGCGTCCGAATACTGGGAGCCCGAGGCAATCGAAACTCCATTGTCCTCGATCGAACGCAGCAATCGGGGGCGGGAGCCAGTGATTGTCTATCAAGCGAGAAAGACATTGAGCGAAGAGGAGAATTTCCTACAGGCCGGTTACGTGCGAGTCCAGGCTGAAATGCCCTCTGAGGTTGCTGCTGTCGTTGCCATTGGAGGTAACGAACGACAGCATGAACAGTTCGGTTTGTGGCTTGAACGCAGAAGGAGAACTCCCGTCTATGTCATTAGCAGTACCGGTGGTCTGGCTGGCAGAGAGGGCGCAAGGTCCATGGAGGGTAACGAAGAGGCCAACGATGATCAGCTCTGGCAGAAGCTCCAATCTGCACGTAGTGAGATCAGGTTCCCCGTATCCAAAGAGCGTTCTACAGAACGGGAAGAACGAGAACCTAGGGTTGAGGAGCAAGTGCCAGAATTCCGTTACTCGCTTTACCCACTGCTGATGTCCAATATTGTGGAAGACGTTGCGAAGCGGAGAGGATAGCAGAAATGTCAAATGAGCAGATCAAACACCTTGAGTTTATCCAGGCAGTGGTCACTCGAATGGCAAGCAATTCGTTTCTATTGAAGGGCTGGTCGGTGACGCTCGCCGTTGCGTTGCTCGGGCTGGCCGCGAAGGACTCGAACGTGAAGTTCGCGTTTCTTGCGTTGATTCCACCGATCTGCTTTTGGACGTTGGACGCTTACTACCTTCGTCAGGAACGGTTGTATCGCAAGCTGTACGATCAAGTCCGGAAGCTGTCAGACGCCGAGTGGTCAAAGACGGGGCAGTTCAACATGTCCACGGCAGCATTCGTTAGCGACGTTCCCGGTTGGTTCAAGACGCTATTCGCACCGACGGTTTTTGGAATTCATCTCACTGTCGTGGTGCTGGTGATTGCAGTTCTTCGCTATTTCCACGTCGCGCGATGACCTACCTACACGGGCAAAGACTTGCTTAGCACATGTTGCTCGGAGCAACGTAGTGGATCTCATCCGTTGAGCACCGAGATCATCTTGGTTAGCTAGGTCCTTGGATTCATTCGAATTGGTGTGCAACGGCGAACACCAGGCGAATATAATACAGGATGAAGGTTGCTACTCCGCCGTGCAGGTCTGTCACGAACGGAACGGATACGCCATGAAACTCTATGAACTCGCGTTGATTGGAGCACCTACCGATGTTCAAAGTATCGCGGTCGAAAAATGTCTGACTGACGTGCTCAACACCTTTGGTTTGAGTCTGCGAGCTGATGTCGGTTGGTCAATTTGTCCAACTACCTTCGAGCCCTCGCAGATGACTTCAGCCGCTGTGGCATTCTTCGGAGAAGTTGGTGTCTCAGATGCCAGCGTGGAACCGCTATTGAAACGCGGCACACCAATTATTCCAATCGCGACCGAGCCTGGAAAGATCAGCATCGAGCTCCCGGACCGATTGAAACTTTTCAACTGTCTGACCTTCGCCGGCGACGGCCCTATGAGAATCGCTACCGCCTTGCTGGAATGCTTAGGGCTGCTGCCGCGTCAGCGTCGGGTGTTTGTAAGCTATCGTCGTGATGAGGCGAAAGAAGCTGCCTTACAGTTATTCAACTTCCTATCTAGCAAGATCTTTGATGTCTTCCTTGATACCCACGGAATTTTGCCTGCGGAAGATTTTCAGGGTGTCCTTTGGCACCGTCTCTGCGATTCGGATGTTCTCATCATGTTGGACACGCCCGATTACTTCGGAAGTAGGTGGACAAGTGCGGAATTTGGGCGTGCGCTGGCGAAGGGCATCTCAATTCTTCGTATTGCGTGGCCGGGCGTTAGAGCTGCGGCCCGTGCAGCGATTGCGAACTCTCTGGAACTTGTTGTGGATAAAGAGGTGGATGTGGCGAGCGGCCGTTTGTCGAATGACGCACTCGCTCGGATCGCTGCACAGGTAGAAATTGTGCGTGGCAAAAGCCATGCGATCCGGAGCCTCAATCTATTCAGTTCGCTGAAGCGAGATATCGAGCGTATCGGTGGAGTGGTCAACGGGGTTGGAGTGCATAATGCTGTTCACCTTCGATTGCCGGACGGCAAAGAAGTAATCGCTTATCCGACCGTCGGTGTGCCTACGTCGATGACGCTCAACGAGATCGTCGACTACGCATCAGGAAAGGAAGCCGCGATTCTTTACGATCATGTGGGCCTGCAGGAGAAATGGCTGAAACATCTTACTTGGTTGGGAACCAACATATCAGCGGCTCGTTGGGTGCGGGCGAGTGAGGCAGCCTGGACATTTGGGGGATGGGGCACGCCATGAATGCGATTTTCCTGTCTGCAAGTGTTCCGGTCGTTGGAAGGGGTAGTTACTTCCAAACGGCAGATCCGTTTCTCATCCAGCTGGCTGTGCGGGAGCTCATGACTCTTGCGCTAGGACGTCGTCGGATCATCTGGGGCGGGCACCCCGCGATCACTCCGATGGTTTGGGCGGTTTGCGAAGATCTCGGGGTCAATTACGCCGATGCAGTTGTTTTGTACCAAAGCAGATTCTTTCAGGAGTTGTTTCCCGAAGAAAATAAGCATTTCGCGAATGTACAGTTCGTTGATGCGATTGAAGGAGATAAGGAAGCGAGTCTGCTCACTATGCGGAGAGCGATGTTGTCTCGACCCGATCTCGAAGCAGCAGTCTTCATCGGCGGCATGGAGGGCATTCTTGCGGAGCACGCGCTGTTCCGAGAATCGCATCCATCAGCGAAGATGTTGGCGGTACCTTCGCCAGGGGGTGCGGCCCGCGATCTTGCACAAACTCTTGAGCGTCTGTCCCAAGCGGAGATCACAAATATTGATTTTGCAAGGTTATTCTACGAAAGACTCGGCATCGATCCTAACGAGCGACGAGCGAGGGATAGATGAGAATCGAAATGGCAAGAGGGCGTGTCTAGGATCTTTAAGCAGACAATAGACATGTCATCAACAGACCAGTGTGCCAGCTTCATGCTCCGCCCTGGTAGATCCACGGAGATCGTAATGACTCGACGTCACGTCTTCATCAGCCACCATCATGCTGACAACGAGAAAGTTGATCAGCTCACCGATCTGTTAACAAGAGGTGGAAGTGACGTTCGGAATAGCTCGGTTCGCATGAAACCCGCCAACCAGCGTCGAATGGAAGAAGGGCGGGTTAAAGACGAGACGATCCGCCGCCTCCTCCGCATGAAGATATCCTGGGCCTCAACTGTCCTGGTATTGATCGGAACGGAGACGCACACGCGCCCGTGGGTCGATTGGGAAGTCACCGAGGCCGCAAAGCAGGGCAAGCGGATCGTTGGAGTGTACACCCAGGGCGGAACAGATGCTGAGAAGCCCGCGGCGCTGGAGCGCTACGGGTCGGCGATTGTCGCATGGAATACGGATAATATCGTCGACGCGATAGAAGGGGAAAGCAATCATTTCCAGAATTCAGATGGGACTGAGAGAGACGCCGTCCATCCCAGCACGACGAGGGTTTGCTGACCTTGGGAAAGGTCTACATGTATGTCGTCGACCGCGACTTTGGCTTCGCTCCAAATCCATTTCACGGCTGCTGCACATTGGCAACGTGTATGCCTCGGATTCGAGCTAAGGCACAAGAAAACGACTGGGTAGTTGGCATGGGGGGTGCAAGACTACAAGCCACCGGCCGATGCGTCTACGCTATGCGAGTGACGGAGTCGCTATCCTTCGACGAGTATTGGGTCAACGAAGCATACTTCGACAAACGCCCGGTTAGAAACGGCAGTAGTGTAATGATGGTGGGGGACAACATTTACCATCGCGACCAGGTCAACGAGCCTTGGCAACAATTGGATTCGCACCACAGCAACCCCGACGGGACCCCTAATCCACTCAACCTGAATAAGGATACGGGTGTCAACCGGGTGCTTGTCTCGCGTGATTATTTCTATTTCGGGAAGGCAGCGCCTGTCGTTGCTCCCGAGTTGCTCGCGGCACTGGGGTTTAAGAACGGTATCGGACATCGAGTTTTCAAAGATCCCCAGTGCTCAGCATTCCTCCAGTGGCTGTTCACCGATTGCAAAGCCGCCCGGAACATTCTCGCTGGTGATCCATTTGATTTCGACCAGAGTGCGAAGCGCTACTCAGGCAAAGGTAGCTCTCTGCGCTAGAACTGACGCAGACAAAAGAAATTCTTTTACGTGGGTGGAGAAACCACAAGTCACCTACGACGTGAGCATACCCGAGAAGGGCTAGGGTTAGAGGACAATTAAACGGCATTTGACGGCAAGGAACCTAGATCGTGAATGGTGCTTGGTTCAATTCAGCGATACCGTAGACCTTGGAGAGTCCCAGAGCACTGTCGTGGAACAAGGGGCCGTTGCTGCTCGAAATCGTTCGGCCCCTGGCGCTCTTCACAAAGTCTTGTTGATGGACGGTAATTGTGCCTATCGGATTTGTCGGATTGATGATCTGGGGCAGCGTGATCGTCGGAATCGGCCTGTTTACTTTAGTGGTGGCGATCCCCTGGGGATCCAGTAGCAAGCGGAGTTGGCACAACAGCGAGGCAAAAACAGAGTTTCATACGGTGCGCGCTAGCTATTGGTGCATCGTATGCGGCCTTGCACTCATTCTGATTGCGTCCATAGGGGCCACAATTGTGCGGACCATCCAGCTAATCAGAGGATAGTGATGGCCTTCCTTCCTAACAGCGCGATCAAGAGTCGACAGTGGGAAGACCAAATTCTCGGGCCTGAATACGAAGAACGGCTCGTAAAGCAAGCATCATATGATCTCCGCCTGGGCGACGAGGTTTACGTCGTGGGCCATCGGGCTCCCGATAAATTGACTACGGGCAGACCCTACACGCTTATCTCCCCAGGCCAATTCGCCATCTTAACGACACACGAATCAATTAGGATGCCAACGGACCTGATTGCGTTCATCGCGATCAGGACTCAATTCAAGATGCAGGGACTGGTAAACATCTCTGGCTTTCATGTGGATCCCTCTTTTCGGGGCAAGCTCCTCTTCGCTGTCCAAAATGTTGGTCCGTCCGACATTCGATTGCGACTGGGGGAGCCGACTTTCTCTATCTTCTTTTCGACCCTTGCTGAGGGGAATATTGGAGGAGACCGAGATAAAGAAGAGGTACATTTCACGCAGAACTTAAGAGGCATCCGTTTGCAAGATGTGCAGCTGCTTGGGGGCAATAGTCTCACTTTGTCAAAGATTCAAAAAAACGTAGATCGGCTTCGAACTCTGATTCTGATATACGGACCATTTGCGGTGGCCGCCTTTTTGACGATGTTGGCTGTAATGGCAAAGTTAATCAAGCCCTGATGCTAACCCATTTGAGGCTGAGCAGGGCGAACAACGAATGGTTGTATGGCTCTGGCAGCAAACGGTGCGACTTCAGTTCATTCAGTTCGTAGTTTTTTCGACTCTCTCACCAGTGTGCGGTAATATCTTGAGTATGGTGGAGGGAGTCTAGTGCATTCGTTTGAAGGCGACTCCGCCGATCAGGTCTGGCAGCAGGCCGCTAGCGAATTCGGCGGGGGCAAACAGCACGGAATTCAACCGAGTCGCGATGGCGGCACGAGTGAGCTCCTGCATGCAGCGTTTTCCATTCGCTACCCTCAGCAACGATGGGTCGTGAGCAGACGACCATCGATGAATCCAGCGTTCGCCATAGCCGAGATCGTCTGGATCTTGCGCGGCCGACAGGATTCGGCTTTTCTAAATTTCTGGAACCCACAGCTTCCAAGATTTTCTGGCACTGGACCGCAATACGATGGCGCTTATGGATATCGTCTTCGTCACCGATTTGCGATAGATCAAATCGAGAGAGCGTATTCTGCACTCCGCTCCGCTCCCGATAGCAGACAGGTCGTGCTTCAAATTTGGGATCCAAAAACAGACCTTCCGGACGCTTTGGGAATGCCCGCATCGTCGGATATTCCGTGCAACATTTGCTCCCTTTTGAAAGTTAGAAAAGGTCGACTGGAGTGGACTCAAATCTTGAGAAGCAACGACCTGTTCCTAGGAGTACCATACAATTTTGTGCAATTCACGTCCCTGCAGGAAATTCTCGCGGGATGGCTCAAATTGGAAGCGGGAACCTATGTACAGTTTAGTGACAGCTTGCATGTGTACGACAGGGATTTGGTGCGGCTGGCAAAATCACGCAGTACAGAGACCGCGAAAAACACTGATAGCCTCGCGTTACCGAAATGTGAGTCCGACGAGGTTTTTGCTGACCTTGAAGCGGATATGATGGTTCTAATGCGTGAGTCACTCACGCAAGTTGAATTGGAGAAAATCGCTAGTCGTGCCAGACCCCCTGCCTTTCGAAATTTCTCTTTTGTTGTCACAGCTTACGCTGCCAGGAAGAGAGGCTGGTCCGGAACGGTGCGAGAGATGTTGGCGGAGTGCGGCAATCCCGTTTTCAAGGAACTCTGTTCAAAGTGGTGTCAATCTCCCGCCTTGGCAAGCATCTGATCTTCGGTAATTCTGATTTTCCACTTCGCCGGATACGAGTAGTTCAGTGGCTGCGAATTCAACCGGTACCTCTGTTTGATCCTAGTTCGCCCCGTGATCCCGGTCACGTCAGGGTGTGCAATTCGTGCATATTTGTCCACCTCGCAGAAGAGGTTCTGGCAATCTATCAGCTGTAGCCTCCTACCCCACAGCGATTTGAAATCTAGCTCCAAACGCCCGAATTCCTCTTCTTGCATGTCTACCATCATTCGGATCAATTCGGCATGTGTGAGTCCACCAGTGTCACAAAAACATTTGCTGATGCCGTCCTTTGCGCCTGGTCCGGGAACTACAAACTCCATTTCTGAAAAATCGATCAGCGTGCTGTAGTTCAAATCTGTTATGAACTGATAGGCTAGAAAGTCGCCGATCATTGGGTAAGATCGAAGGATTTCAAAACCGCGCTTCATCGAACCGGACTGCTGCAACTGTGAGGGCACGCGATCTCGCACCATCTGCTCAATCAGACGCAAATGACTGCGGTGTTTTCTTTCATCCCCGGTTGATCCCCCGGATGGCATGATGTAAGCAGCAGAGTAGATTCGAGTTCCTGACAGCATTGCTTCTGTCAGTGTCGAGTCGTAGCGTCCGAAATCGTAGTTTGCGAGGGAAATACGACCCAGCTCGCGTTCCAGCAACTCCCAAGTCTCGATACGATTGAAAACCTTGAAAACCAAGATTCGGAAGAACAAGTCCTCAGGGCTCTGGTCGTGCCGGTAAATCACATTGCGAATCAAATACTGACTAACACGATCCGAAGCGCGATATGCGTTTGTAAACTTGAATTCGAGAAGAATCGGATCATTAGTCCATGGTGGGAAAGCGCCAGTGAGTCGGCGAAAGAAGATCTCTTGCCGTTTGGCTGCAAATTTCCAATATGTGTCGAAAACTTTTGTCTGGCGCACGCCTCTCGGGAGACGGGGGGCTGGGAAGTGCCCTAAGCTGTTTTGAACTGAACTAATATCGAGGGTCAGTTGGGCGGGCAAGGGCATGACTCATCATACCTAGGTTCGAAGGTCCAGTCACCGTTTTAAGATTCCTCGGAGCACTTGCGTTATTGTCGCCAAAGATGCCTCCACTTCCGAGTTCTCGACATCGTGTATGACACCCGAAGCCTGTTCACGAGTAGCCATTTGCTTGTAGAGAAATGACAAGCGACCAAAGGTCTCCTGCGCGTGCTCCCGGCGGATTGCCTCCTTCCGCCCTACCAGAAAAATAGCACTAGGCACGACATCGCCCCAATAATGTCGTTCCGCCTCAATGATCAACTCCAGGCACTTCTGATTCGCGTTATCCAACATTCCGTAGACCCAGGTTGACCACCAGAATCGGTTCAGAATAACCCAGGTGCCAACCGCGATAGCCGGTTTTATGAAACGGTCGATTTCGTCGATATGCGCGGCCACATGGAGCATTTGAAGGCTGAGAGGATTTATCGCGGGGATGTGAAAGTGGTCGCTATGGCCGTGATGAAGATCATAAACGAGTTGCCCAAGGGTGTTGGCAGCATTTCCAGGAAAGGAGGCCTCCACTGCATCTATCCCGCGACTGTTTAGCCATCGGCACGTCTCTCCCGACAAGTGCGACTTTCCGATGCCATCTGGTCCTTCGAAAACGATCAGCTTTCCTTGATCCATGAGGAGCTCGCAACGGTTAGAAATGTTGAGTTCGGAACATTTTATTCGGCAATCCATTCTGCCTGGGCACAAAAAACAGGACCAGAACATTCCTGTCGGCTGGCATTTATTTCGACAACCAAGTCGTTTTCGGCCCGTCAGACTGCCCTGTACGGACCAGGGCCCCAAGCGCGTACTCCCGATTGCGGCGAGCATTTTCGTTGCGCGACCCCCTGAAGATCCCGAAAACTCGAACGAAAGCCGACCGAGTCCGCGGACGATGTCGCTGATCGCAAGTGCGATGACTTGGGCAGAGCGAATCATGCGGCACATTGACGGTGTTTTCGGTGGGAAGGGCCAGTTGCTGTCACACCCGTCTGCAATATTGCCTCAACGCGATCTCGTTCTTCATGGATCGCCAAAGCCGCGTTCGGAGTGGGAGGAGGGTTTCAGACCTACTCGATGTTTGCGGATTTTTTGAGGTTATGCTTCATGCACAACAATCGAACATTCTTGGCCGTCAGGCTGGTGCCGCCCTTCGAAAACGGGAGGTCGTGATCAAAATGCAGGTTCTTCCTGTCACCGCATAGAACACACTGACCCTTATCACGCTTCCATACTTCCTTCTTGACTTCGGAGGGGATGAGTCGGGTGTGCACCATCTCCGATGGAGCCTGGCCGACTTCATCCATGTTTCGATCAGACAATCGTAAAATGAATCGAAACACGTTTCGCTTGCCGTCGTGCACGGTCGTGCAATCAATGAGATCAAAGTAGCCTTTGAGGGACCACACGCCGGGGAAAAGTTTCTCGTAAACTTTCACTGTCTCAGCGGGTCGACGTCGGTTCTTGTAGTCGTCGACCGCCTTTATAAAAAAGCCGTTCTGCGTGAGGCGGCCTGACGGTAAAGTGTCGGGCTGGTCCTCGTTTTTCGGGTTATGCTCGTAGGATTTCCTCGTAACGTCGTGACCCTCGTATTCGATCCTTACGCCGTCGTCAAAAATCCTATCCCGATAAGGCGCGCTGGAACGCTGAGACATCAAGATAACCGAATAGTTCGGACGGAGCCGATAGTTCATGCCCCGCTGAAGTGTCTGCACGCCCTCGGCGTCGCACATCTCGCGGTAGCTCGATATGTCGTCCTGAATTGTGGTCATAGACATGCGGCTGCGATGACAACTGTAGCAGTGGTTAGGGGAATGTCAAAAGCCGACGCGGAAATGCAAACCACCAGTGGCCTTGAAGCGAGAGTTGTCGCCCCTTTACTCGCCGGAATCGTGATAGCGCAACAGCCCTTCGACGCTGACTGCGTGGTTCTCAGGTTCCTCGAAAACCGTTTGAACGAAGCCTTAGCGGCAGACGCTTTCGCGTGCTCGGTGTCAGCAGTGTGCTTGTGAAGGAATAAGGTTGGGTCATAAGGAGATCACCTATGACCCACCTTCGCAAAATGATGCTCGAAG
>Ga0207416_1003454_pt1 | contig 15088 bp, 13 predicted proteins | sample PaiPotPPM11metaG_FD_184107 | JGI IMG/M metagenome (GOLD analysis project Ga0207416, IMG submission 184107) | Iron sulfur acid spring bacterial and archeal communities from Banff, Canada, to study Microbial Dark Matter (Phase II) - Paint Pots PPM... ...
GGCTCGATCGGCAGATAGGGCTCTACGCGCTCCCAGAGCACCTCCGGGACACCAGCAAAGCGTTCCTCCATGCGCGCGGCTCTTCATCACACCGCCGCGAACATGGCCAAGTTTTCGGACCGGCTCTTAGTACCGCTCGTGAAGCTCGTGCCCATTGGCGCACGAGGCTTACGGCAAGACCGCCAGGCTCGTCTCCGGTGCGCCGTCGGCGCGACGCGGCGCATACTGACCATACCACCGGCCGAGATATCGCTCGCGCCCTATGCGATGGTTCGCCACGACCCAGGCCACGTAGATGAACCCCGGCTTCCACAGCTTCGTCGGCAGAGAGGTCGGATAGGCCATCTCCCGGTCCGTCTGGCTGGCCGGGATGAGGCTCAGCGGCGCTCGCGCCTCCACCTTGGACCTTACGGCGAATTCCCCGTCGCCCGCCGGCTGCGTCTTCACCTCGAACCACGACTCGACGCGCGGCTCGACGCCGCGCGCGACCCGCACGCCGATGAGATCCAGGCCGGGCTCGAAGCGGGCCTGCGCGGTGCGATCGAGCTGCGCGTCGATCCGCTCGCGCCATCGCTCGCGGGCCTGCGTGTCTCCGCGAATGACCGCCACGTTGTGAGCGATACGCATCTGGTCGAGCGTCGACGGCTCGCCGGTCGGCGTCGGCGCGTCCTGGCCGAGGTGCGTGCGCCACTCCCAGGTCAGCCACGGATCGGGCTTCGTACCCGCCGTGCGCATCGGCTCGGTGCCGCCGAACACGAGCCACTCCACCGGGTTCGGCTCGCGCTCGTTCATCGAGTACGCGTCGAGCGGCGCCGCAGGTTCGCGCTGGTCGACTACCCACATGTCGCCGTAGACGCGCACGTGCACGTCGCGCGCTATCTTGCGCTGCTCGTCGCTCGACAGGCTGCTGGCGCGTGCGATCCAGAACGGGTGCGTCGCCACGTCGACGCTCGCGGCGACGGGGGTGTTCGACCGGCGCGTCTTGCCCTGGTACAGCCAGTCCATCTCCCAATACCAGTCGTAGCCCGGGTGAACGTCGAGGAGCATGCCCTTCGCTTTGCGAGGCATAATCACCTGCTTTATAACCTCCAGCCCGTCGATCTCGCTCCGGATGAGCGAGCCGTGATCGTCGTAGCGCCCACCGGTGCGACGCCACACCCAGAGGGACAGAGCCCCATCGTGCGCCATGGCGAGCAGCGGCGCGAGCCCCAGCACGAGCCCCATGCCCCCGACCGCGGCCCGCCCACGCGAAGGGTCGAGCGGCGCGAGCCGCTGGACGATCGCGCCCACGACGCGCGCAGTCGTGTCGGCGAGCTGCGCCAGCGCCAGGGCGAAGTACGGCGCGAAGTACAGGGACCAGAATATGTGGACGTCGGCTCCCTGCTTGAAGGCGACGTACTGCCCGACGGCTCCGACAAGGAGCGCGGGAGCGTAGGCCTCCTCGTCGCGACGCACGATGATCCAGCGCAGAAGGCACACCGGAGCGGCGATCTTGCCGATGAGGATGGCTAGCGGCGTGAAGCTGAAGTCGATCCACTCCTTGCGCGATGCGAGCACCGCCTTCAGCGGAAGGTCGTTTCCGCTCGCGCGGGAGGTGCCCGCCGAGAGCAAGTCCCCAATGCGATCGGCCTTGTAGAAGAGCCCAATCCAGAAAAGCAGCGTCGCGACCGCGATGGTCACCGAAATCGCCCACCAGCGTAGGTAGGACTCCAGGTGAATTCGGGGAGTGAGGCGCGCGGGCAGTACGACGGCGCGCAGAACCGACCAGCCGAGCACGACCCCGACGATGAGGTATCCGACCCAATCGCCCGAGCACGCGAGGAGCACGCCCAGCAGGCTCGCCACGAGATGGCGGCGCTTGCGCGTGGTCATGTGGCGCGAGTGCCCCCAAAAGAAAAGGAGGGTGCCGAAGATGCAGACCGTTTCGAGCCCCCAGAAATTCGAATATCCCACCGCAATGGGAACGATGGTGTAGGCCGCGGCCGCGACCGCGCCGATCGGCGCACCCCACCGTTCCTTGGCAATGCCGTAGAGGAGAGGAGGGGTCGCTGCGCTCACCAGGATCGCTGGGAGACGGGCTACGAAGTCGTGATGACCCAACAGCCAGAGAAACGGCACAGGCAAATAGAAAAAGCCGTACGGGTGGTGGCACGTGTACGAGCTCTTGTCGGGGGCAACGGTCGAGAACCAGTCGAGCGTCGCGTAGGGGATCTTCCAGCGCAGGATGTGCTCAGCCACCTCCACCGCCGTAACGGTGGCGGCGCCTATGTGACCGTTGCCGGGGATCCCGAACATGCCCCAGACGGCGGTAAACGTGAACCAGGCACTGGCGCCGATCATCACGACGTACGCCGCGCGGTCGGCGAGCGGCCGCGAACCAGTCTTCGACGACGTCGTCCCCGTGGTCACTCAAGCGCCGAGCACGCTGTGTGCGACGTCGCGCGCTCGACCCGAGTCGACGTGAGATACCTGCCCACGAAACCAGTGCCGTCGATCACGAGCCAACGCACGGTGCCGCACTGTTACCACGGGGCTGCGCGGCAGGGCAAGCGCCCCGACGCTCGCGGCGGAGAATCTGGAGCCCTGCTACTCTTGCGCGCCATGAAGGGTTTCGTCCGCCTCGATCGAGCGGAGCTCGCCCAGCTTACCGCCCGCTCGGGGAACCTGGGCACGCCGCCTCAGTACACGCACAAAAACCCGCTCGTCCGCGAGATGGTTTGGCGCAGGCTCGAAACGTTGATGGGCCTCTCGAAGGCCCCTGTGCACGGCAAGGTACTCGACTTCGGCGGCGGCAACGGGATCCTTACGCCCACCCTCTCGAACCTCTACGGCGACGTCGTGTGCGTTGACGTTCAGCCGGAGATGGCCGACGAGGTCGTCCGCGGGCGAAACCTCGAGAACGTGGCGATCTACCGCAAGGATCTGCTCGGCCTCGCGCTTCCCGCTGCCTCGTTCGACACGATCGTGGCCGCCGACGTCCTCGAGCACATCATCGATTACGAACCCGTTGTCCGCGAATTCCTGCGCATCCTAGTCCCCGGCGGCGAACTCCTCGTGAGCGCTCCGTCGGAGAACCTCCTCTACGCCATCGCGCGCTTCGCGTTCGGCTACGAAAAGCCGGCCGACCACTACCACGCCGCCGAGGGTATCGAGCGCGGCGTCAGCGCCGTCCTGCCCGTGACGAAGCGCCGCTGCTTTCCCGTCAACACGCCCCAGCTCTCGTTCTTCTGGCTGATGCGGTTCGAGGCGAGATAGCCCTTCCTCGTATCCACGCGGCCGATACTTCGGGTTTGGCTCTCAGCCGAGCCAGCTCCGGAAGATCTGCAGATACGAGGGCACGGCGTCCCTCACGAAGCTGATCTTCTTGCCCTCGTCGAACCCACGGGCGACGTAATTGACCGGGACCTCCATCGGCGAGTTGCCGTTGCGGGCTAGCTTGCACGCGAGCTCGATGTCGAGGTTGAACCCGTCGGACTTCAGGTCGATCCCCGCCAGACACTCCGTCCGGAAAACCTTGTACATCGTATTGATGTCGGTCGCGTGCTGACGGTAAAGCACGTTGAACGTCCAGGCGAATAAGAGTTGCGCCACGTTCAGCGCAAGCGCCTTCGTCGCGCCCGTACCGAAACGCCGCACCTTCCAGTCGTCCAGGCCGAGGCTGCGCGAGCCGAGGACGAAGTTCGCCTTGTGCTGAAGGATGGGCTCCAGCAGGGCGTCGTAGTCCTCGACGTCGTATTCGAAATCGGCGTCCTGAATGAGCACGATGCTCCCGGTCACCGCCGCCAGACCGGTGCGCACCGCGTGACCCTTGCCGCGCGCCCGGTCTTCCAGGATGAGGTGGACGCCGGGGCGGTCCGAGTAGGTCTTGACGATGTCGCGAGTCCCGTCGGTGCTGTTGCTCTCAACGATGATGAGCTCGCGATCGATTGGCAGGGCCTTCGCCAGGATCGTGTCGAGGACCTGAGCGACGTACTGCGCCTCGTTGTAGACCGGCAGAATAATGGACAGCTTCTCGCCGCCCGCAGGCCGCTCCCAGCGAGTGAAGAAGGATACCCAGTTCCCTGTTCGAAGCAGCACGACCGCCCTCTTCGCCGCTGCGCTGTGGAGCAGCTTCGCGCCACGCTTGTTCGGAACGACGCGGTCGGCGACGTAGTCAACCGTGTGCGCAATGAGCAGCGGATTATGCTCACGCAGTGCGAGGCCGAACCGCCCCATGAGGGCCGAGAGATTGCGCGGGCTGAAGAACGCGGCCTTGACCTCGAAGAAGGGCGGCCAGTACCGGCGCATGAGGCGCGCAGGGATGGAGTCGACGTTGGTGTACGTGACAACGTAGAGCGTGTCCTTGGGCAGCTGCGCAATGAGCCTCTCGAGCACGGCCCCCGGGTCGCGGCACGCCTCGAGGAGTTCGTGCAAGATGACGACCTGCGGCTTGTTCGCCAGGTATGGCGTTGCCCACGAGATGCGAGAGTCGAGCGCGAGTTCCGTGAATGTTGCCGAGTCGATCTCGGGAAAATCCAGGCCGACGCGCCGAGAGCACTCGAGCTCGCGAAAACCGCTCAGGTAGCGCCCGAGGAGGACGGTGCGCGACAGCGGCTCCCCTCGCAGGCGTCTCCACTCCTGCTCGATTCGCTCGACGAGGCGGCCGAACGCGTCGATGGTGAGCTGCCGATCGCGGTCGTTCGTGAAGGGTCGCACGCCGTCGATGTCGAAGTAGTTGACCGGGCTCTCGCTCGATGGATTGACGTACACCATCTCGCAGGCGCCGCAACGCACGAAGCGAACACCCACCTTGTGGAAGAGGTACCTCGCCGCGTCCGCCTGGCAAGCCGGGCACCGCACGAAGCGCTTGCGAGAACGTGAGGCGTTCACCGCGGGCGTCGGCTGAAACTCGAGCGTGCGACCGTCGCGGGACGAGGGGTGAGCCATTGGGCCTTGCCTCCATACCATACTGTGCGTGGTGCGGCCCGGCGACGCCGCCGCGGGGCTGGAGCCAAAGCGCCTGCGGCAGGCCGGGCGGCTGTCGCAGCGCCTGGGTGAGGCGAGCGGTGGCCGAACACGGTCCGGACTAGGGCCGGCGCTGGCAGAAGGGGCTCTGCGCTAGAAAGCGCAGAGTCTCGACGATGGACTCTTCGATCGTTCGGCTAGGGGTCCAGCCGAGCGATCGCAAGCGCGACGTATCCAGCAGGATCCTGGGCGAGTCGCCCACCCATCCGCGGATGCCGCCGCTGTATTCAAGCTTCGGATCGACGCGCATCTCGCGGCAGATGATCCGGATGCTGTCGTTGACTTCGATCCACTCGTCATGGCCGATGTTGTAGACATTCACCGCCTCGCTGGCCCGCTCTACGGCGAGCAGCATCGCGGCCACGCAGTCGGCAACATGCAGGTACGACTTGCGCTGGTGGCCGTCGCCCAGCACGGCGAGTCGTGACGGATCCGCACGCAGCTTGCGCCAGAAGTCCACGACGTGCCCGTGCGTGTACCTGGGCCCGAGCATCGACACGAATCGAAAGATCCATGTTCGAAAGCCGTACCCGAACGCGTAGGCCGACAACAGCCCCTCGGCAGCCACCTTCGACGTGGCATAGAGTGACGTCTGGACGGGGAAGGGCGCGTCTTCCGGCGTGGGAAGCACGGTCGCCTCGCCGTACACCGAGCCAGTCGACGAGAACGCGATGTGCTTCACGCCGTGGGCGCGCATCGCCTCGAGGACGTTCTGCGTGACCAGCACGTTCTGTTCGATGTCGCGGCGAGGATGGTCGAGACCCTCCTTGATGTCCGCGTTGGCAGAAAGGTGAAAGACGAAATCCTGGTTGGCGACCACGCGGTCACAGAGCGCTTGGTCGCGAAGGTCGCCCTCGACGAGCATTAGAGACGCCGATTGCGCGACGAATTCGCGAAAGCCCGTCGAGAAGTTGTCCACCACCGTGACCGTAGCTCCGCGCGCGGCCAGCGCGTCCGCCACGTGACTCCCAATAAATCCGCCGCCGCCCGTGACGAGCGCCCGCTTGCCTCTCCAGTCCAACGGGAGCGTCCCCTTACTTTTTCCTTGTCACTTCTTCTTCGTCGGGCGGTTGCGCCAAGCCGTGTTGAACTCGTTGATCGTCTCGATGGTCCGAGGGTTCCACACCATCTTGCGCAAGATCGGCGGCGTGACCGTCGGTACGTGAGCGCCGCACTCGAGCGCTTCGTTCACATCCATGAGGTGGCGCATCGAGCCGACGATGATCTTCGACGGCAGCCCCTCGCGGTCGAGGATCTCGCGGGTGGAAGAAATCACCGGCCGAACGTCGTACCCCATGTCGCGCACGCGACCGCTGAAAATGCTTACGTAGGTCGCGCCCGCGAGCGCCGCCAGATAGGCCTGGTTCATCGCCATCAAGCACGTGACGTTGGTCTTGATGCCGCGCTTGACCAGCTGGTGAAGCACCCGCAGACCCGTCTCGCTGAACGGCACTTTCACCGTGATTCGGCTTGGATCCCACGCGTGGTACTGGAGCGACTCGTCGATCATCTCCTTCTCGGTCTCGTTCGTGAGCTCGACCGAGACGTCGCCCCAGCTGACCGCGAGTACCTCGCGGATTCGCTCACCGAGGTCGGCGTCGGGCGCCTCCTTGGAAATGATGAGCGGGTTGGTCGTCACGCCGGAGACTACCCCCCAGCCGTAGAGTTCTTTGATTTCCTTCGGGTCCGAGCTGTCGATGAAAAGGGCCATGAAGTCTCTCCCAAATGCGTCCACTCACGGTAGCACGCGGGTCGACCGGTGGCGGAGGATATGCTCGGCGATCTCGGCTAGTGTGCTGCCGTGAACGTCCGGCGTTCGCCCGGCGACGGAGGCGACGCCCCATCGGAGCGGACAGAGCTCGCAGCGGTTGGGCGAGAACACTAGAGCGGTGTTCACGCCCGCCGCATGCCCGGCCTGCAGGTCTCCGGTGCTGTCGCCGATCATCCACGACAGAGCGCGGTCGGCGCCGAAGCGCGCGAGGAGGGAATGGAGCATACCCGGCTGGGGCTTGCGGCAGTCGCAGACACGGACGAGCTGTGGGTCACCGTTCGGGCCGCCATCCGGATGGTGCATGCAGACCTCAAGCGCCGCCACCTGGACTCGCCGTTGGCGAAGGCGGTCCAGGAGGGCTTCGTTGGTGCGCCCCACCGCCTCGGCCGAGAACTGCCCCTTGGCCGGTGCCGGTTGGTTGGTCGCGATGGTCAGGACATACCCTGCGTCCTGCAGAGCGCGCATCCCATCGACCGCTCCCTCGAGCAGCCGGATCTGACTTGGGTGAAACGCAACGGACAGCGCTCCTGACTCTTCGTCCCGGACGACGTCGATGATCGTGGCGTCACGGTCGAAGATCGCGAGCTTTGTCATGGACGCTCGTCTCGACGCGCTCCTAGCCCCGCGCTCACTTGACGCTCTCCCACTTGGTCGGGACTCTCTGCAGCTTCGGGTGGCTGACGAGGAGGTGCCAGACGACAGCGGCGAACCCCTCCGTATGCGGCGTGATGCGCTCGGCGGCCACCGTTGGGATCACCACGCACGCTTGCGCAGCCTGCTTCGTGAACCCTCCGTCCCGGCCGACGACCCCGAAGATGCTCGCCTTTACCTCGCGCGCCAGCTCGAGCGAGCGGACCAGGTTCACGCTGACGTTCTTCTCCCGATTGCCGCCGCCCACGGAGAACACGAGCACTCCGTCCCCGGCCCGCAGACGTGAGACGCGCAGCCACTCCACGAAGCAGGTGTCCCATCCCTCGTCGTTCACACGCGCGGTCAGCTCGCTCACATTGTCGGTCGGGGCGTACGCCTCGAAGCCGCAGAGCTTTCGGAAGTCGTTGACCGCGTGACCGGCATGTCCGGCACTGCCGCCCACGCCGAGGATGAACAGGCGTCCCCCGCCGGCGCGCACGGCGGCCAGCCCGTCGGCCACGGCCTCGATGCTGACGGTGTCCAGCCTTTCGATGAGCTCGACGCTCTCTTTCAGGTACTTCTGCGAAAAACTCTCCATAGAGATCATCCCTTGCTACGCGCCAGTGCCTAGGACCGGTGGAAGTTGGCGACGATGCGTGCACCGTCGAAGTCGAAGCGGAACCGTAGCGGTCGGAGTCCGCGAGCGGTGAGTGCGTCGTGCACGCGCCGGCGGTCCGCGGCCCGGACGTAGAACATGAAGAACCCGCCGCCGCCTGCCCCCATCAGTTTCCCTCCAATGGCGCCCGCCTTCCGTGCGGCCTCATAGTGCTCGTCGATGACGTCGCCCGACATGTTCGCGGCAAGCTTGCGCTTGTTCGTCCAGTGCTCGTGCAGCATCTCGCCGTAGGGGTCTATGTTGCCGGACAGGAGAATGCGCTTCGTCTCGTAACCCAGCTCCTTGATGCGGTGCATCCGGTCGACTGCCGCGTCCTTGTTCTGCGTGATCGTCTTCGCCTGTTCGCTCAGAACCGCGGATGCGGCGCGCTCGACGCCCGAGTAGTAGATGACGAGATTGGACTCGAGCTCGTCGATGACGTCGTCACGAAGAGGTAAGCGCTCGACTTCGACGGACCCGTCCTTGTGGAACGTGAGAGCGCTGATACCGCCATACGCCGCGATGTACTGGTCTTGCTTGCCTATGGGCTCCTTCAGGAGATCGATCTCGATGCGGCAAGCCTCGCGTGCGAGCTGCTCGGCGGGAACGAACCGGCGACAGTAGGTGTGCAACGCGTTGAGGACGGCCACCGTGAAGGAGCTCGACGAGCCGAGGCCGCTATTGGCTGGCACGTCGGCCAAGCTATGGAGCTCGATGCCCCGCAGGACACCGGTCTCAATCAGCGCGTGGCGCAAAATCCTATGCTTGACCTGCTCGGCGGAGTCGACGATTTCGCTCTCCGAGTACGCGAGGCGCATGTTGTCGTAGAAGCGTCTCGCGAGACAGACGAAGATGTATTTGTCGACGGCGGCGGCGACCAGAAAGCCACCGTGCTCGCGGGAGTAGCTCGGCAAGTCCGTGCCGCCTCCGCCGAGGGAGAAGCGCACCGGAGCGCGTGAAACGATCATGGCGAAGGCCTTGTGCGAAGGTAGCGATCGAGCTCCGCCAGCCCTTCGGGCGAGCCGATCTCGAAAAACCTCTCACGAGCCACGCAGGCTCGCAAGCGATTCCTCGACGCGAGGCCGCGTTGCAGAGCGTCCAGGCCCGCGGGTTTTCCCGGCGGAACGGTAGCGATGACCTCGCGCCGGAGCGCCATCGCGCCGTAGTCGATGCAGTCGAAGTCTGGGTCTTTGCTTCCCTTCTCGTAGCGAAGCACCCACTCGCGCGAGGCATCCATCACGACATTGGACGCGTCCCACTGACCGGCGTTTGCGAAAACGGCGAGCACACCGTCGCAGTCGTCGTGGCCGTCCAGCAGGCTTAGCGGGTCGGCATAGTCGAACGGCAGATAGCTGTCACCGTACGTCACGAGAAAGGTTGGAGCCAGCATGGGCAGGGCATTGCGCACGGCGCCGGCGGTGCCCAGCAGAGTCGACCCTTCGTCCGACCACGAGACGTGCACCCCGAAACGGGCGCCGTCGCCCACGTGCTTGCGGACTTGCTCACCCAGATGCGCGATGCACATCACGATGTCGCGCAGACCACACGACGCCAGCCGCTCGAGCTGCCACTCGACGAACGGCCGGCCGGCGACCTCGAGCATGGCCTTCGGCACCCTGAGCGTGCGCGGGCGCATGCGGGTCGCGAGACCTCCTGCCAGTACGACGGCTTGCAAGGGCGTTAGCCCTTCTTAGCACGAGGTCCGGCGCTGCCGGCTTCCAGGCGGAGCACCGATCCCCGCCATGGAGGGGGGTGCGACCGGTCCACCTGCCGCGTCCAGGCGAGGCGAAGAGCGAGTGGGCCATGAAGGACTCGAACCTTCAGCCAACGGATTAAGAGTCCGCTGCTCTACCAATTGAGCTAATGGCCCGTCGCGAGGAAGCTCGCCCAGTAATCGCCGCCAGCCTTGGTGTCAAGCCATGACGCGCGGATTCGATCCCAGACCGCTCAAGGCACCCGGGAAGCGGACGGGCGAGCCTCAGCTCGTCTGTGCAGTGAGGGTCGAGGTGCAAGCGCGGCAGCGAGTGGCCTTGATGGGGATTGACTCGAGGCAGAATGGGCACTCCTTCGTGGTCGGCACGACGGGTGCGGACCCGAAGCGCGCCTCCGCGGTCTTGACGACCTTGGAAACGACGAGAAAAAGCACCAAGGCGACGATCAAGAAGTCCACGATCGAGCCGAGCAAGTCCCCGTACTTCAGGATCACATCGTCTTTGGCGTTCGGAGCATGGCGCAGCACCACTCCGCTCGATCGCCAGTCGCCGCCGGGCAGCACCAACGACACCGCGGGCATCACGATGTCCGATACCAGGGCGGTTACGATCTTGCCGAAGGCACCACCGATGACGACGCCGATGGCCAGGTCGATGACGTTTCCCTTGAACGCGAACGTTTTGAAGTCGGACAGGAAGGACATTCGATCACCAGGCGGGTCGCGCGGTCACCTGCGCTGCTGTGTGCCGCGCACGGCGAGCCGGCAGCAGCTACCGCCGTCATCACGAGCACGTCGAGACGACCTATCGATACACCAGAAGACCCGCTCCGACGACAACCTTCCAAACGCCTCGCGGGCCGGCGCGTGGGGGTCGGTGGCATCACGGACGTGCGATCGAGGCCTTCAGCGCGATCGCGCGGGAACCGTTCGCGACGCCCGCGCGCCCGGCGCGAGCATCGCTTGCGAATCTGGCACCGTTCCGCCGGCCTCCCGACTGCTGTTCGAGCTCGCCAGCGGCGCGTGTCCAGCCGGGTGTCCGTCGTCGCTCGACGCGACCGCTCCGGTCACCGCGAGCCCCACGATAACGACGGTCGCGAGAACAGCGCGCCCGAGCGCCCTCGCCCACGAGGAGACACGCGCCGGGGGGGACTCCCTTCTCCTTCCCGTCCTCGCAACGCTGGGTCCGTGAACGGCCGGCTTCGGGGGTGGTTCTCCGGAGAGGGTCGGAAACACGATTCGAAGGGTGGACTCGGGGGCTGCAGGGCGCGGTTGCCGCGGGAAGGCGAGGCGCGCCGTCCGGACGGGCAATTCGAGGAGGGTCGGCGTCGCTCGCGGGAGGTCGAAGCCACTCGGCGCCTCGACGTCGGCGGGTAGCTCCATTGGAATGGTCTGCTGCGACTCTGGCCTGGCCGCCGGGTAGCCGCGGGCGATCGCGATGTGAGGTGCGATCTGTTCGTGCAGCGTTCCGCGCAGCTCGTCTTCGACCGGGGATCGCTCCGCCACGACCGAGAAACGACCGCCCCGCAGCGAGAGGCTGGCGCCCAATGCTTCTTCGCCCCGCAAGACTGATCCGTCAGTCGCCAAGCGTACCGCCGCGCGTGGCGCTCCGTCTCGGATCCGGATCTCGTAAAGGTGTGCGGCGTCGCGCAACGTCACACGCGCGTCGCGTCGCGCATCACAGACCGCGCGCAGCAGCCTGTATGGCGCCACCGCGTCGAGCACGCCGCGGGCGGGACCTGCCTGCCGGAGGCCGCGCTCGAGCCTCGCGTGGGCGGAGAGCGCTGCGCGGACACACCGGAGCACTTCCTCAGGCGTCGCACGCTTGGTCAGGCGGCCAACCGCGTGCGTGGAGCGCGACGCGTCGGACAACCAATCCTCTTTCCACGAGAGAAGCACCACCGGCACGTCGGCCAAGACCGGATCGGCGCGCAAGGCTTCGCAGAGCCGGACACCGTCGAGCCTCGGCATCCGAATGTCTGTCAAGACGGCGTCGGGCACCAAGCGCCGTGCGGTGTCGAGCGCTTCTTCTCCATCGCTCGACTCGGCGACGTCGCAACCGGCCGATCGCAAGACATCGGCGAAGAACCAGAGGGCTGCCGGATCGTCGTCCGCGACGAGGACCCGCTTTCCGGGCAGCTCAACCGCCTGGGCCAACGCTTCTTGCTCCTTCGCCGCGTGCGTGCGGGCCTCTTCGGCGTGCACCCATTGGTCCTCCCATGCTTCCTCGCACGCGTGTCGCAGCGACTCGGAGGACGCAAGCGCCACGCGCGCTCCGAGCGCCGACAAGCGTGCGACTTGCTCGCCGCGGGCGTCTTTCGGCCAGGCTACGAAGGACGCGCCGGCCATTGACGGCTGGCCCGCGAGCAACTCCAGGGTGCAAGCCGCGTCCGACGGGTCTCCGCCAATGACCACGAGGGCAGGCCGTTGGGTGCGTGCGCGCGAGATGGCTTCCCGAGCCGTCGTTGCCTTCTGGTACGCGAAACTTTCCCCCCAGTGGGCGAGCGCTCCGGCAATGGCGCTCGTATCCGCGCTCACTGCGAGGATCACGCCAGTTCGAGGGCTCTCGCGCGCACCTTTCGAGGCATTTCGTACCATGTCCCCGAGCTACCACGAGGTCACTTGCGCGGGCCAAATCTCGGCGAAGTCCGTCGGCCTACACGTTCCCGTTCGCTCACGGGAGGAACCGCGCCGCCCGCAGGGCCGTCAACGTGGCCGCTCCGAGCACGCCGGCGACGACGTCGTCGAACACGATGCCCCATCCGCCGGGCAACTTTTCGAAATTGCGCACCGGCCATGGCTTGGCCACATCCAGTATCCGGAAGGCGATGAAGCCTACCGCCACGGCGTGCCAGGAGAGCTCTCCCATAGGCAGCATGGTGACCAGCATCCCAGCCACTTCATCGACGACGACGACTTGCGGATCCTTCCTTCCGACTTCTCGGGCCACGACCTGGGCAGCCCAGACCCCTACTACTGTAACCGCGAACGCGGCGGCGCCGACGCCACCGCGGCCCCAGCGGATAGCCAGCCAGTAGATCGGGACCGCTCCGAGCGTGCCCATGGTTCCCGGGGCGCGCGGCACAAGGCCGCAGCCGAACCAAGTGGCGATAACCCACGCGGCGCTGCGCACTGGCGTCATCAGGGTGCGCCGCCCGATGTGTCGAGCGCGGTCGCGGGGCGGGCAGTGCGCGTATGGAAACATCGCTCGACCGTGCGAACTCCCGCGACGACACAGATGCAATAAGCAATCCCCGCGAGAGCGTCGAGAATCCAGTGGTGATCGAGGTAAACGGCGGAGAAGCACATGAGCGCGAAGAACGCGGATGTCGCGGCTCGCCACCCTGGAGTGAAGAGCGCCCAGCCCTCGAGGACGACGAGCAACGCGTAGGCACAGTGCAGGCTGGGCATCGCTCCGAAGACGTCGCTCGCGCGGCCGTACATGCCAGCAAAGTAGGGTATGCCCAGCCAGGCGTCGACCCGCGCCAAGTTGGTCCCCTCGCTGGCTGAGGCGCCCATGTCCACGACGCAGCCGTGCGTGTGGTAGTACCAAGGGGGCGCGGCTGGATAGAGGTGATACGTGACGAACCCCGCGACATTCAGCGCGAGGAAGCACCAACCGAAACGAACCATCCGCGAATAGTCGCGGACGTAGAGCCAGATCGCGCAGGCTACGCAGACGAGGATGAACGTGGCGTACGGGATGGCACAGATTCGGTCGATCGCCGGCGACCAATGGACCTGGAGCCAGTCATGCACCGTGCCCCGCTGGCCGGCGACGTTCACTCCAAACAGCGCAACCTCGTGTTCTCGCAAGTCGCAGTCATGGACCGTCTGCGGCGATACGCCGACTCGCTCTACCAGGCGCATCGAATCGTAGAGGAGCCCAACGAGGCCCAGCGGATAGGCGCCGACGAGCAGTTTCCGCATGCTCGGTCCTCCGGCGCAAAGCGCTACGACGACCACGACGGCTATGACGTTCTCCCAGTGGCCCTGGCCGCGCGCAAAGGACCATATGCCGTCCGCGGCAAACGGCAGCGGCGCCAACCCGACCCACCAGGGAGACAGCGGCCGGACGTGCCGCCAACTTCGGCTCACGCGCGGCTGTCTCCTTCGCCTCGCCAGGACTCCGAGCGCTTGACCAGATCGAAGACCTCACGGAGGACCGCAATGCCATTGTGAACGGTGGCCGCATCGATGGTGAGCGCGGGCTGGATTCGAAAGCTCGGTGAGTAGGCCATCGTCAGGAGCCCCCGTTGCAGGCATGCGTCGAAGATCGTGCGGGCCGCCCGGCGCGACAGTGGCTCCTTCGTTCGCTTGTCCCGCACGAGCTCCATCGCGATGAGGAGACCGCGGCCCCGCACTTCGCCGACGAACGGATACTCGTCCACGAAGGATCGCAGGGCCTCGAGCATGACGGTGCCTACCACGCGCGCATTCTCGACCAGCCCCTCGTCCTCGATCGCGGCGATCGCGGCGGCGCCGGCTGCTGCCGCGAGCGGGTTCCCGCCATAGCTCGACGATGAACCACTGGGAGCGCTCCATGGCCTCGCGGCGGCGATGTCATCGCGAGTCAGGAGGCCCGACAGGGGAAAGCCACCGCCGAAAGCCTTTCCGATGGTGACAATGTCGGGCGTAACGCCTGAATGATCGACACCCCACCAGCGTCCGGTGCGTCCGAAGCCGGTAATCATCTCGTCCGCCACGAGCAGCGCGTCCAGCTCTTTCGCCAGTGACTTCACCGCCGGAAGGAAGTCGTCAGGTGGGATCACGTTCCCCGCCGTGCCCTGCATGGGCTCGACGACAACAGCAGCAATCGACCCGCAGGAAGCCATCTTCAGCTGCTTGCGTCCAACCTCGACGCAGGCGAGCCCGCACGACGGGTGACTCGAACCCAGCGGACACCGGTAGCAGTCCGCGTACGGCACGAGGTGCGCCCCCGGCGCCACGGGTCCCAGGCCCTCCTTGTACGTGGAGCCCATCAGGCTGAGTGCCCCCATCGTCTTGCCATGGAACCCCCCCCAGAAGGACACGAACTCGTGCTTTGCGGTGTAGCTCTTGGCGAGTCGCAGAGCGCTCTCGACTGCCTCAGCCCCGCCCGAATAAAGCTGGAGCCGATGAAGCTCGCGGGCGGGCGCGTGCGCTGCCACGCGCTCGATCAGTTCCACCCGCGCCTCGCTGGTCAACGAGCCAATGTGTGCTCGTGAGGCCTGCTTCTGGATCGCCCCGACCACACGCGGGTGCGCGTGCCCGAGAGCCCCCACTCCGATGCCGCCGATGAAGTCGAGCAGCGTGTTGCCATCGACATCCGTCACCG
>Ga0207416_1003455_pt1 | contig 15086 bp, 16 predicted proteins | sample PaiPotPPM11metaG_FD_184107 | JGI IMG/M metagenome (GOLD analysis project Ga0207416, IMG submission 184107) | Iron sulfur acid spring bacterial and archeal communities from Banff, Canada, to study Microbial Dark Matter (Phase II) - Paint Pots PPM... ...
CTTTGCAAGCAGGGGGTCGCAGGTTCGAACCCTGTCACGTCCACCAAATTTTATTTCACTCTCGAAGATTATGCTGACATCAGATGCCGCATCCGGTCCGGCGGCGGCTTTGTCGTGCTTAATTTGGTGGTCCTCAATCGACTGACAGAGCGCTTGATGGCGCGGTCCGGAAGGCACGTAGCCTCCCGGACCGTTTTGCGTTATTGCGGCTGGATGACGACGAAGCGAGTCGTGGAGCCCCGTTTCACCAAGAGCAATACAGATTGATCATGGGCTCCGGAGAGGGCCCCATCATATTCCGCCACGTTTCGGACGGGTTTGCGATTCACTTCCTGGATGACGTCGCCTCGTTCGAGATCTGCGGCAGCTGCCGCGCTCGATTGATCTACGGAGGTGACAACCACTCCTGACGTGCCTGCGGAAATCCCCAGGTCGCGTGCGATGGAAGGTGTGAGATTTTGCACTTCGACGCCCTGGAGCGCTTTTGTGCCGCTCTCAGGGCTGGCAGCAGCGGAAGTCGTTTCGGTGAGTTCGTCAAGAGTAACGTCGACGTCGCGCGTTTGGCCGTTGCGCGAAACTTTCAGATGGACCACGGAACCCGGAGCGAGTTCGGCGATATGGACGCTTAGATCCTCGGGCGTGTTGACCGGCTGGCCATCCAAATCGAGGATGATGTCGCCACGTTCAATACCGGCCTTAGCCGCCGGGCTTCCCGGAGTTACTTCCGCAACCAATGCGCCGCCACCTTGATTGAGACCGAAAGCTTTGGCCATATCCGCGTCGACGTTCTGAACGGCCACGCCCAGATGGCCGCGGATGACTTTTCCGTGGTTCACGATTTGTTCCATCACATTGCGAGCCATGTCGATGGGAATGGCAAAGCCGACACCCTGATTGCCGCCGCTTCCTCCGGTGAGGATGGCCGTGTTGATGCCGATCAAGTCTCCATGCATATCCAGGAGCGCACCGCCGGAGTTCCCTGGATTGATGGCCGCGTCGGTCTGAATGAAGTCTTCATACTGCTCTACAGTGCCGCCGAGCGCGCGCCCCGTGGCGCTGACGATTCCCATCGTGGCGGTCTCGCCGACGCTGAAAGGATCGCCGATGGCAAACACGACGTCGCCGACCTTTAACTTTGAGGAATCACCGAGTGTCAGGGAAGGGAGTTGCGTGGCATCGATCTTGAGCACAGCGATGTCGGTACGAGGATCGGTGCCGACGAGCTTGGCTTTGAACTTTTTCTTGTCCTGCGTGAACACTTCGATGTCCGAGGCGCCGGAAATAACGTGGTTGTTGGTCAAGAGGTAGCCATCAGGGTTCACGATAACCCCAGAGCCGAGGCTGTATTCACGCTCGCTTTGCGGCGCGGCAGACTGCCTGTGGGGCTGGTCTCCAAAGAACTGCTGGAAGAAAGGGTTATCGAAGGAAAAGCCGGGGAAATTGTTCTGCTGCTTGACCAATTTGGTCGACGAAATATTGACCACGGCGGGCAACGCGGGATCAATGACCGAGGCGTAGCCGTTTTTGAGCTCCGCGAGATTCACAGGGGCGGGGTTGCTATCGATCTTCAGGGGAACTTTGCTGGCGATGGGAACGCTTCTGCCGATTTGTGGAAGGAGCACGACAAGGAAAAGTCCCACAACAAGCAAAGCTAGAATTGCAATCACGACGATGCCGAGACGCCCAAGGTTTGCTTTAGGACCCGGTTTGACTGGGATGAGGTGCCATGGATGGTCGTTCGAATTGGTACTTCGCATGTTACTTCTCCTCTTCTGATTTCTAGAATCACAAATCCGTCATACCGCGCGTCCCTGCGCCGAGGCTTTGAAGGGCCATTCCGATTTTTCCTTCTGACATTCTGTGCAACTGCTGGCTCGCTGAGCCGGCGCCAAGCAGCGGCGCCATAAGCCGGCAAGCCATGCGGCGATGAACTGTGACTTCACCGAGGACCGCGTCAAGTCTGCGGCAAGGAGCGAACTTAATCGCGGGCGCTGGAGAAGTGCGGATAGGGAACCGCATGTTTGTAGAGGAAAGAAATCCGGGAAGGACGGCGCTTTTAGCGCAGGATTGCCCGCAAAAACAACGGAACTTCCATGACTATGCATAGGCCTCCTTCCACCAACCTGGGCGGAAATTCGGGTTTACTGTCGCGCATGGGATGGCTCAGGAAGAATGGGGGCAGGGTTCCTCGGTTTGAGCGTTGCCACGCGTGCACAGCGGCGGAGACCCTCGTTCCGCGCGTCTAGTTCATGCGATGTATCGTATTACGATATGGTTGCCCGACGTCTGCAACCTGCTGGCGTTCCTGGCCATCGAGCTGGGTGAGATCGCACTCGCTGAGGCCGTCCATGCAATTCTCAAGGTTGCGATCCCGGTTTGCGCGGGCGATGTCCTGCCGCTGATCAGCGTCCAATTGCTTCCTGTCGCAGTCGGAGAATCCATACAGACACTCCAGGAAATTACGGTCCCGAGCGGCACTCTGAACAGCTTGCTTTTCCTGGACAGTCAGCGCCGTCTGGTCGCACGTCGAAAATTCATCGAGGCAGTTCGCAAGGGCTTGCGAATGCGCGGCCTGCTGGTTCCGTGCCGCGGTGTACAGCGGGGCGCCGCCAGCTATCAGCAAGGCGACGGAGGTCCATACGATGAATTTCATAGTTTCCTCCAAGGGTTAGCACAGAGAGGGCTCCAGTGCGGCGGTTCCACACGGGGACATGCAACTGTCCGCTTAGATAGACGCACGCAGGCAGGGAAGCGTTGTCCGGACGGCGGGTATATATCGTATTACGATATATGGTTCAAGGCAATGCACGAAACAAGTATCGCATCACGATATAATTAGGCTCCCCGCCGGTGTTCGGGGAAAAGGAGACCGCCATGCAGCAACATGAGTTGGCCAGAACGCAAGCAACAGAACCGCCGATTGCCATCAAAACTACAGGCCTGAGCGCCGAGGCGAAGCAAATGTTCGGCTTGATTGCCAGAAGAGCTTACGAAATATTCGAATCAAAGGGCCGAGTGGGTGGGCGCGAACTGGAACATTGGCTGGAGGCTGAATCGGAGTTGTTCCAGCGGACGCCTATCGATGTTAAGGAGTCTCGCGATGGCCTGACCGTCCTCGCCGACGTGCGCGGGTTTGCCCCCAAAGAATTGGAAGTCGACCTGGAACCAAAACGCGTGACCATTATCGGCAGGCATCAAAGCCAAGCCGATCAAAAAACAAGCGCAAGCCGGTCTTCGGAGGCGCGCGCGGCACGATTGCTGCGCAGCCTGCAGTTGCCCGTCGAGATCGACACGCGCCACGCGACCGCGCGGCTGCAGAAGGGAGTCCTCGAGCTGGACGTGAAGAAATCGCTGGCGGCGAAGGGAAATATCGCGCAAGGCGTCTCGGGAAGCAGCGCTGTCTGAAGAAAATCAGGACGATCGAGAAAGCCTGCGCAACGAAGCGCCAGAATCTCAAGGTTTATCGGGAAGCGGCCCTTCGTTAGGGACGGACACGCGTGGGCTTGCCGGGCGGTGACGAAGTTTATGCTGCGGAACGATGCTCCAAGCGATCGCCGAGTCCGGGACGCTTTTTCTCTCTTCGGTTTGGACCGCCGGATACTTTGCGCCGCCTACGCGCGGATTGATTGTGCTTCAGGATTGCGGTCAGGGCAAAGATGAGCGCGTGGCCACTCTCGCGAAGTTCGTGCAGCCGCTCGTGGACGACACGTTCCAAGGCGTGCCGCCCACGGGGGAGCAGAATCACACAGATCTGCCGGTGATCCCGAGCGCTCGGCGTCCGGCGGACATAACCCCGCGCCGCGAGCCGGTCGATCAAACCCACAGCGCTGTGATGCCGGAGAAAAAGGCGCTCGGCGAGGCGGCGGATGCTGGCCTCCTGTGGGTCAGGGAGTCCGCGGATGGCCAGCAGCATTTGGTACTGCTGCGGCTCGAGGCCGGCGGATTCCGCCGCTTGATCGCTTCCGCGCAGGAACTGGCGGATTCGGTAGCGCAGTCCCGCCAGCGCGGCGTATTCGGACTCGCGTATTTTTCTTGCCATGTTTGAATTATATCGTAATACGATATTAATGCAAGCATGGCTTTGAAACGCACTCCTTTTGGCACTTTGAAGTCCAGCCCCTCATTTAGCGGAGTGAGCGGCATTGCGGCGCACGTAAGGAATAAGAACGCAGTACTCCACGATATCAGGGAGCCCAGCCCGCCACTTCCCGTGAAACCCACACAGCTGAAACCAGGCTGAGTCTCGATCCGGCCGCCTGCGATTGTTGCGAAGCTCCCCGAAAACAGCTTCATGTGCGCGGCGCTGATCTCTCAGTGCGTTCTTTTTCCGATGGGCTGGTCATAGCGGCGACGCGTTGGTCCTCGCTATCGACTAATTTGGCTGCGGCCTCCGTGGTAATGAATCCTGCGTGGACAGCCGCTTCGATGGAGCTTTTTTCGGCGGCCGCCAGCCGAAGGCGAGCCGTTTGCATTTCCGACTCCGCTCGGCTGGAGTCTCGCCCATACAACTCCGCTACTTGCGTGTGCAGCGCGGCGACCTGGGATTCCAGCTCGGCCCGCAATTTTTCATACACCGGTCCGGAGATCACGCGTGTGCTGAACAGCTCTTCGAGTTCAGATTGGCGCGCCGAAGCCGCGATTTGCCGGACTCTGGCCACCGTGAATTCGTCTTGCGTATCGGCCGTCGAGAGATGGAGCGCACGGATCAGCGGACCGATGGTCAAGCCCTGGACAATGATGGAAAACGCGACGACCCCGAAGGTGAGAGCCAAAATCTCTTCACGGTGCGGGAACGAACGCCCGAGACTCAAAGCCAGCGCGAGGGAGAGGGAGCCGTGCAGTCCGCCCCAAACCAATACGTGCTGCCAGCGCAACGAAATTCGTTCAGAGAAGAGATTGCTGATGGGAACGAGACCGTAAACGGAAACCACGCGGCCGAGCAGCACGGCAAGTACCGCGAAAAGAATGGTGGACCACGCGCTAAGCAATTCCCGGATGTGAACTTCCAGGCCGATGAGCAGGAAGACAAGCGAATTGATGACAAAAGCCGCGTACTCCCAGAAGGACCACAGCGCGAGCCGCGTGCGCGCACTCATGCCCTCGTGGGCTCCGAGGTTGCCGAAGGTTATGCCGCTCAGGACCGTAGCGATCACTCCGGACAAATGAAAATGGTAGGCAATGAGATAGGAGCTATAGGCGAGGATTGTCGTAATGGTGATTTCCAGCTGCGGTTCGTCGATTCTCTTTGTAATTTTGCCGGCCGCGTAACCGAGGGCCAGTCCGATGATGCCGCCGCCCATGACTGACTGCAGGAATTGTCCGATTCCGTTCGCGACGCTCAGATTGCCGGTGAGAATGCCCGCGAGCAGAATTTGAAAAAGGACGACGGCGGTGCCGTCGTTTAAGAGACTCTCTCCTTCGACGATAACGGACAACCGTTTGGCAATGGCCAGGTCCTTGAAAATGGCCAGTACGGAAATAGGGTCGGTGGCCGAAATGATCGCTCCGAAGAGCAGGGCGGTGGCAATGGGAATTCCGATCTCCCAGTGGAGGACATAGCCTGTAATCAGCGTGGCGGCCAGCACACCGAGGTTCGCGAGCAGCAGGATCGGAACTTTGTTCCGCAGCAATTGGCGAGCATTTATCTTGAGGCTGCCTTCGAACAGCAGCGGTGGCAGAAAAAGAATCAAGACTACTTCGGGATTGAGCCAGTCTGGCCGATTGCTCTGATAGATTTGCTCGACGATCGGAAAGCGCAAGCTCCCGAGGGCGAGGCCGCCGAGGACAAGCGCCACGGTGTAAGGTATGCGGAACCTCGTGGCCAGCACTGCGATCAGTGAAGCAGCGATTAGAAGCCAAATCAAGAACTCGATCGCAGATGTTGGCGTCATCACCCTCCTTTGCAGCCCCATGCGGCGCGGCGCTCGGGGCGAATATAGCATCCGTCGCCCGGCGCGGGGAGCGGAAACGAAAGGGAAAGACTGCGGATCAAGAAGTCATCAAGTACAGGGTGGGCTGTGATTGCTCCGAAGGACGGGCCCATTCCCAGTAATGCACCAGAATCGAATAAACGAGCAGGCCGATCTCCCCTTCGCCCCAAAACAGATAGCGGAGGGACTGCATCATCAGATTTTGGCGAGTGAGCTCGCGTGCTGCGAAAATAGACGCCGGCATCTTTTCGTACCGAACCGCAGGCAGCCGATGCACCAGGCGAAGACGCGGCAAATCCGGATCGATCTAGCCTCGCCGGCCAAGCGGGAAGAGCTTGCTTCGGCTGTTCTGGGTTTCCCTTGATATATCGTGATACGATATAAATGGTAGTGCATAAGAAAAGTGAGGATGGCCACGCAAGAGCCGCAGAAGAGAAATCCCGCCCGCCTTCGGAAAGAACGGACATTGACTCTGTTTCTCCAGCGCGATGCTTCGATTCACGTGGAGTTAGTGCGCAGGAGGAAAAGTGATGGCAACCGGGAGCCATGGCTCGGCCGTCCCATGTAGGATGGCAAAAAGGCTCCGTTGGAGCAGAAACAGTCTTGAGGCGCTTCGCTGCGCGTCTCGAACGCCGGCGCGAACTATATCTCCATGAAGACAACTGATTCCATACATGAGATCGGCGGCATTCTTCCCCGGTCGGATTTACAGGCGAGCGCTCGAGAGGATAGGGTCTTTTGGGGCTTTTCTCCGGACCGCGTCGATGCGGAACTGCGCGCGACTCCGTGGTGGTTGTGGTGGAACATTCTCAGTCTCGACGCACCGACGGTCGCGGTGGTTTGGGCCGCACTCTTCGCGCACGCGATCGGCAGCCGGTTGTCGGCCGGGGGCGCCACCGCCTTAGCACTTTCTGTTTGGATCATCTACACAAGCGACCGGCTGTTGGATGGCTGGACGGCGAGAAATCGCGCATCCTTGCAAGAGCGGCATCTATTCTCCGACCGGCATCGATTTGTCCTCGCGGCTTTGGTGATGGCCGCAAGCGCTTTCGTTCTCTGGCTGATGGCTGACGGATCACTGGCTGCAGAGGCACGCGCGGGCGTAAAGCTCGGCGTGATCCTGCTCTTTTACATGGCCGGAATCCACGCAGGCCGCGGGTGGATTGCCTGGCTATTGCCCAAGGAAATATCGGTGGGGTTTCTGTTTGCGCTGGGCGCAACTCTGCCGCTTTGGTCGCGATGCATACGATTTCCCTGGCACGAATTTCTTCCGTGGGCGTTTTTCGGTCTGCTGTGTTCCCTAAATTGCCTATCCATCGAGTGTTGGGAAAACCATCGCGAGGGCGACGGCTGGAAACAACCGCCTCATCCGTTCGTCCGCTGGGCCGCCCCGCGCATCAATCGCATTGCGGCCGTTTTAGCAGTTGGCGCTTTTGCGGTCTGCCTCGTGCGAGATACTAACGGGCCTTCTCAATCTGTATTCTTGGCGATTTGTGCCGCGGCACTTCTTGTGCTTCTTCTGAACTGTGCAAGATCAAAGCTCTCGTCCGCCGCGTTGCGCGTCCTGGCCGATGCCGCGCTGCTCGTCCCGGCACTCGTCGCACTCTTGATTCGAGGTTGAACAATCGTGAACCGGATTCAGAATATCCCAATGAACTGCGACGGAATCGCCCGCTACTACGAGATGCTCGAACATCTTTCGTTCGGACGATCTTTGGAAAGAAGCCGTTTCGCCTTCCTCGGAGAAACCAGAACGTCGCGGCGAGCTCTTCTTTGCGGCGGCGGGGACGGCCGCTTTCTTGCCCGTTTGCTTTGCGCAAGCGCGCGCGTCGAAGTGGACTTTGTAGACTTAAGTCCCAAGATGATCGAACTCGCGGAACGGCGGATTGCAGCCATGGGCCGCTCCTTTCGAGAACGGGTCAGATTCCGCGCCGGGGACGTTCGAGAATTCAAGCCGCGGCCCGAAGGATATGATTTGATCGTAACGAATTTCTTTCTGGATTGCTTCACGGAGCAGGAACTCGCGCAGGTTGTTGCGTGCCTCGCGAACTGCGCGGCGCCGCACGTACGATGGATCGTCTCGGATTTCCGTGAAGCGCATGGGCCGTTCGGCCGCATTTGGACCGGCGCGGTCATCCGCAGTCTGTATGCTGCGTTCCGCCTGACCACCGGGCTGCGTGTAACCCAGTTGCCCTGCTACGCGGCGGCTCTCGCAAGAAGGGGATATCTCTTGCGCTGCGAAGAGACGGCCTTCGCCGGTCTGCTTCACTCGTCGCTTTGGGAGGGCTGCACGCCGTGACCGGGTTTCTCACCAAACCATGGTATGCCGGCAACGGAAGTTCCTTCCCTGGCACAGCCATGTTCTTGTTCAAATTGAATTTTGTTACGCTCTAAACATGCTACTTGAACATCTCGGACTCATCGGCAACTGCCAGTTATCCGCGCTCGTGGAGCGCAGCGGCGAAATGGTTTGGTGTTGCTTGCCGCGGTTCGATTCAGAGCCGGTGTTTTCCACGCTCCTGGATGAAAAAGAGGGCGGCAAATTTTTGGTAGGCCCGGCAGACGGAGAAGACGGCGAGCAGACCTACATCGAAAATACGAACATTCTGGAGACCCGGTTCAGCACTCCCTCCGGTTCATTTCGCGTGCTCGATTTTGCGCCCCGTTTTACTCAGTACGACCGGACGTTTCGGCCGACGCAGCTCTTTCGCATCGTTGAACCTATCGAGGGCACCCCGCGCATCCGCGTAGTTTGCGATCCGCGCCTCGGCTGGTCCAAGCGCGTTCCCACGCGCATCAGTGGTTCGAACCACGTGCGCTTCGAGGGTTTCGAAAGCCAGCTCCGTCTTACCACGGACATTCCCATTTCCTATCTCAGCGAGCAATCCTTTACCCTCACTGGACGGCAGCACCTGGTTCTGACCTGGGGCGCACCCGTCGAAGAATCCCTGCGGTTGCTTTCGGATCGTTTCCTCGGTGAAACGCAGCGCTATTGGCAGCACTGGGTGAAGCAGTGCAATGTCCCTCCGCTCTATCAGGACGCGGTGATTCGCTCGGCGCTCGCCCTGAAATTGCACTGCTTTGAGGATACCGGAGCCATCATCGCGGCCATGACCACATCCATTCCCGAATCGGCGGGCAGCGGCCGCACCTGGGACTACCGATACTGTTGGCTCCGGGATGCTTATTACTCTCTCGGCGCTTTCCGCCTTCTTGGCCAGTTCGAAGAGCGCGAGAACTTCATCCACTATCTTCTGAATATCGCCGGTGGCTCTCCGGACCTGAATCTTCCGCCTCTTTACCGCGTGGACGGAACGTCCAGCCTTGACGAGCGAATTCTCGACGCTTGGCCCGGCTTCAATGGAGACGGCCCGGTGCGAGTGGGCAACGGCGCGGCCAAGCACACACAAAACGACGTCTTCGGCGAAATGGTCTTGGCGCTCGTCCCCATATTTCTCGATGAACGGTTCAGCGCGGAGCGCTCCAAGGCCGCCCTCCAGCTCATCGAGCGCCTGGCACGGAAGGCGATTTCTGTCGCCGGATTGCCCGATGCGGGCATCTGGGAATACCGCACGGAATGGAAGCCCCAGACATTTTCCAACCTGATGTGTTGGGCGGGTGCCGACCGCATGGCGCGTGTGGCCGCACTACATGCGCCGGGCTTGGAGTACGAGTTTCGCTCCGCCAGCGAAAAAATTTGTGAAGAGATCATCGCCAAGGCCTGGTGCCCGCGGATCAACAGCTTCGCCGCCACCTATGGCGGCCAGGATCTGGACGCTTCGCTGCTGCAAATGGCTTACCTGAGATTCCTCCCCGTCGAAGACGTGCGGCTTTCCGGAACGATACAGTCCATTCAGCGCGGGCTGTCCCACGATGGATGGCTCTATCGCTATAAGCTCGATGACGGATTCGGTTCGCCAACAGTTGCCTTCACCATCTGCACATTCTGGCTGGTGGAAGCGCTGGCCGATACCGGACGAACGGCCGAGGCCAAAGCAGTGATGGATCGCGTGCATTCCACACTCTCCGGACTTGGTCTCATATCCGAGGACTACGAGACTTCCAGCATGCGCATGTGGGGGAATTTCCCGCAGGCCTATTCTCATGTGGGCCTGATTCATGCCGCCTTCGCCGCCTCTCCCGAGTGGGCGGACGTATTGTAAACGTCAGAGCACAGGTTCACTGCCGCGGCGCTGCAATCGACTCCCGCAACCTCGCTCGCACCGAAATAGCCCTCACCATAGTCGCCCTCATCCTCTCCGAAAACGCCCCCATGCTAGCCCTCGCCCGCCGCTTCCATTTCACCGCCGTCCCCAAGAGCTGCGCCCCAACCAGCGAAGTCGACTCAACGGCATCCTCATAATGCCTCATGATCAATTCCAGATCATGAGCGTTCCAAGCCGCCACCCCATGATTGGCCAGCTTCCAAGCCTCGCCTCTCGTCACTTCCGTTCCTCCCGTTGGCACCCGCGTGTGTGGCGCCATCATGATTCAGTCGCCAAACTGCGCCTCAAGGTCTCGGCGACCGTGCCCCACGCGAAGAACCAACACATCTCCGGCGGGTGGGGCAGACATTCACGCACGAGAAGACTCGGGGGTGCCGCATCCCTGCGGACTTCAGCGTGCGGGTCTTAACTTCGCTTACCTCGGAACCTACGGGACTTAGCCTGCCTGACACGAACACCATTTTCGCGCCCCAAATTCCGTATATCCCCATTCCTCTTATCAACTTACGCCCCACGCGCACCCCATTCGAATCATTACTATATAAGAAATAACTTGACAAGTTATCCAGAGTCGCGGTAACATATACCGTGAACATCGGCTTCCAGTCCCGCCCAGCGTCCCCATCTTCTCTGCGTAACCTCTGCGCACTCAGCGCCTCTGCGTTGTCCTTTTCTTTCTGTCCGGCTGTCAGCTGTGAACTGCCGGTTCTCAACTGCCCTTCCCTAACCCCTTTCCCTGCCGCCCTTGCAGGCGTTTCGCAAATCGCTGAAAACACAGCCGCTTTAAGTCCTGCATTTGCCATTCTTACAAACCGCGTCAACCATAAGCCCTTTATTTGCCACTCTTGCAAAAAACACCCGGGGTGGGGGGCTCCCATCGTCAATTTCTTCGTAGCTCAGACTTCAGTCTGTGTTCTTTTGCGAAAGTCTATCTCGGAGAGGTAAGAAGCGAAGGGTCCGCAGGAATTAAAAAACCTCGCCGACCGTCGAGTCACCAGTCACGAGTCACCAATGATGGCTTCGGCTCCCTCGCTTCCACCATTCACGAGCCACCAGCCAAAAATCACTAAGTCCTGTAGAATCCGCACTTCCGAAAAACGCGCCCCTAACCTGTTTAGAATCCGCACTTCCAAAACACAGGACTTAAAGTCCTTTAGAATCCGCACTTACAAAAAAAGGCGGGGGGAGGGGTCTGAGAATCTACTTCCAACACTCGCGCGCAATCGCCCAATCTTCCTGCGCGGCCAACACAAGCACACGAACCGCCGAGCCGGCCGTCGAAATGTCACTCTCCATCGGCGACGACAAATTTCTCGCCGCATCGATGGCCAATCCGAGAAAACCCAGGTTGGCGCAGGCGGCAGTTCGGACTTCCGCTGAATTCTCGCCTATCCCCGCCGTAAACACCAAAGCATCGATCCCATTCAAGGCCGCGATCATCGAGCCGATGCCCGACAGCAGCCGATGCACAAAAATATCGAATGCCAGCTTCGCGCGCGCATTTCCTTGTTTCATCGCCGCCACAACTTCGCGCATGTCGCTGGAAACTCCAGAAATGCCGAGCAATCCGGATTTTGCATTCAGCATTTCGTCCAGCGTTTTGGCGTCGAGCCCGTCTTGCCGCAGCAGGTACGTCAGAATCCCTGGATCAACCGACCCCGAGCGAGTTCCCATCATGAGTCCGTCCAGCGGCGTAAATCCCATGGTGGTGTCGATGCTCACGCCGCCGCGAATCGCCGCGAGCGAACACCCGTTGCCGAGGTGGCACGTCACAAGTTTAAGGTCCGAAGGATTCCGTCCGAGCAATTGTGCCGCTCGCCCCGCGCTGTACTGGTGGCTGATTCCATGAAAGCCAAATTTGCGGATACCGCGCTGCACCCAGTCATACGGCCCCGGATAAACCGCCGCCGCATCGGGCAAAGTCGCATGGAAGCCAGTATCAAACACCGCGACTTGCCGAACGGGCCCGCACAGTTTTTCAATTTGAGCGATTCCATCCAATTCCGCGCGGTTGTGCAGCGGCGCAAACGCAGCCATCTTTTCGATCGCTGCCGTAACTTCTGGCGTGATCAAAGTTGGATGCGTATATTCGCGGCCTCCGTTCACAACTCGGTGGCCGACCACATCAATCTCAGAAAGTTGCGCGAGCACCTGCGTCTCGCCGGCCACCAACGCCTTCAAAAGTTGGGCAATCGCCTCGGCTCTCTTAGATTTATCCAGCCGTTGCTCAGAGGTTTTTCTGGCGCTCGTGCGCACCTTGAGCGTGGCGCCGTTTTCACCCCACTCGATTTTGGCTTCCCACAATGGAGACGGAGGAGAATCCGGCAGCGAGCCACCCAATTCATAGAGACACGATTTCTGGCTGCTTGATCCGGAATTAAGAACCAAAATCCTCATTCAATATGGCCATTTCCAATCGCGGATTTCCGGCATGTCCTCGCCGTGCTCGCGGATGTACTGCTTGTGGTCCACCAGTTTGTTTCGCAACGTTTGTTTGAAGTGCCCACTGATCGGGCGCAGTCGCGCGACGCGGTCCACAACGTCGGACGCGAGGTGGAAGCGATCCAAATCGTTCAGCACGGTCATATCGAAGGGCGTGGTTGTTGTTCCTTCTTCCTTGTAACCGCGGACGTGGAAGTTGTCATGGTTGGTGCGCCGGTAGGTCAGACGATGAATCAACCACGGATAGCCGTGGTAGGCAAAGATGACCGGCTTGTCCGCCGTGAAGAGCGAGTCAAAATCCGCATCGGAGAGCCCGTGTGGATGTTCGCTTGCCGGCTGAATCGTCATCAAGTCAACCACATTGACGACGCGGATTTTGATGTCCGGAAAATTCTGCCGCAGCAAATCGACCGCGGCCAGCGTCTCGAGCGTCGGAACGTCTCCCGCGCAGGCCATCACGACATCCGGTTCGCTGCCAGCGTCTGTCGAAGCCCATTCCCAAATCCCCAGCCCCGCGCTGCAGTGTTCGACCGCCGATTTCATATCCAGCCACTGCAACGCGGGCTGTTTTCCCGCAACAATCACGTTCACATAATTGCGGCTACGCAAACAATGATCCGCCACGGAGAGCAACGTATTCGCGTCCGGCGGCAAATAGACGCGCACGACGTCAGCCTTTTTATTTACCACCAGGTCGATGAACCCTGGATCTTGATGCGTAAAGCCGTTGTGATCCTGCCGCCAAACGTGCGAGGTCAGCAGATAGTTCAGCGAAGCGATGGGCCGCCGCCACGGAATGTCGCGAGTGACTTTCAACCATTTCGCATGCTGGTTGAACATCGAATCCACGATATGAATGAATGCTTCATAGCAGGAGAAGAGCCCGTGCCGCCCGGTCAACAAGTATCCCTCGAGCCATCCCTGGCATATATGCTCGCTGAGCACCTCCATCACGCGGCCGGTTGGCGACAGAAACTCATCGGTCGCGATGATCGGTTCCATAAAGATTTTTTCAGTTGTTTCGTACAACGCCTCGAGCCGGTTAGAAGCAGTTTCGTCCGGCCCGAAAACGCGAAAGTTTTGCGCGCCAGCATTGAGCCGCATCACGTCGCGCAGCATCTGTCCGAGGATGCGCGTCGCTTCCGCGTTTTCCGTTCCTGGCTTGCTTAGCTTGACGGCATAATCGCGAAAATTCGGCATCGCAAGCTCCCGGAGCAAAATCCCGCCGTTCGCGTGCGGATTGGCTCCCATACGCCGGTTGCCGGATGGCGCAAGCTCGGCAAGCTCTGCCACAAGCTTGCCATTTTCATCGAACAGCTCTTCCGGCTTGTAACTTTTCATCCACTCTTCGAGCTGCTTGAGGTGTTCAGGTTTTTTCGCAAAGTCCGCAATTGGAACTTGGTGAGCTCTCCAGGTGCCCTCCACTGGCTTGCCATCGACGACCTTGGGTCCGGTCCAACCTTTGGGCGTGCGCAGAATTATCATCGGCCACGTGGGCAATGCGGCGCCGTTTCCTTTTCGCGCCTCATTCTGGATGGCGTGAATCTCATCGAGTACGGAGTCCATCGTCTGGGCCATGATCTGATGCACTGCCTGCGGGTCGTGGCCTTCGACGAAGTAGGGTTTGTAGCCATAGCCGGAAAACAGTTGGGTAAGTTTTTCGTCTGTTAGTCGAGCGAGGATGGCCGGGCTGGCGATTTTGTAGCCGTTCAGATGAAGAATGGGCAGCACAGCGCCATCGCGCGCAGGGTCGAGAAATTTGTTGCAGTGCCAGCTGCCGGCAAGCGGTCCCGTCTCTGCTTCGCCATCTCCGACCACGCAGCACACGAGCAAGTCCGGATTATCAAACGCCGCGCCATTGGCGTGTGCAAGCGAGTATCCGAGTTCGCCTCCTTCGTGAATCGAGCCGGGAGTTTCCGGCGCAACGTGGCTGGGAATTCCGCCGGGAAAGGAGAATTGCTTGAACAATTTCCGCATGCCGTCTTCGGTCTGCGGGATGTGCGGATAGAACTCGCTGTAGGTTCCTTCCAGATAGGTGTTGGCGACAAGTGCCGGACCGCCATGCCCAGGGCCCGCTACATAGATGACGTTCAAGTCGCGCTTCTTGATTTCGCGATTGAGGTGCGCGTAGATGAAATTTTGTCCCGGAGTTGTACCCCAATGTCCCAGAAGCCGGGGCTTAATGTGTTTGAGAAGCAAAGGTTCGCGCAGAAGCGGATTGGCGAGCAAGTAGATTTGTCCAACAGAGAGATAGTTGGCGGCACGCCAGTAGGCGTGAACCTTGCGCAACTCTTCTGGAGATAGAGTCTGCGGGGAAGCAGCGTGTGCCGATCCTGTACCGGAAGCGGAGGGCATGATGTTTTCTCCTGTGCGCCGGCTAAACCGGCGAGGTGTAGTGAATGCAAAAGTCATACGAAAGTGAAATAGCGACCCACATCGGCCCCGAGTCATGCGGAGCTGTTCGCAAGAGCAGCGTCGAAGCGTTGAC
>Ga0207416_1003456_pt1 | contig 15083 bp, 14 predicted proteins | sample PaiPotPPM11metaG_FD_184107 | JGI IMG/M metagenome (GOLD analysis project Ga0207416, IMG submission 184107) | Iron sulfur acid spring bacterial and archeal communities from Banff, Canada, to study Microbial Dark Matter (Phase II) - Paint Pots PPM... ...
GCAGGCGATCGAGGCGCTACCGCCGAAATACCGCTCGGTCGTGCTGCTGCGCTATACCCGCGAACTCAGTTTCCTGGAGATCGGGCAAACGTTGCACATGCCGGAGGCCACGGCCAAGACCTACTTCCAGCGCGCCAAGGTGCTGCTGCGCGGGACCTTGCAGAAGAGAACCTCAGCATCCCTGGTCTGATGCTGGCGTGTAAGGTCAGGATACGCGCGCGAACAGGTCGTTTTCTCCCTCGATGTCGCGACCGACGCGCGAGGCCGCCAGGTGATAGTATTCAAAGCCGCGCCACTTGCGTTGTAGCTCCTCTGGTATTTTTGCCATAAAGCTATTCGGGTCCATCTGCGTGCGATGCATTGCCCACGACCGCCCTTTGGTCTCCAACCAGGTTTCGACATTCAGCCGGACGTTAATTTGATCGTCCGGCATACCGAGCTTGTCAGGGTCAAGATGGCTGAACGATCCCTGGTAGTTTTGCGTTTGCATCCATTCGCCCATTGCCTTCAGCGCGCTGCGCGGAATTGAGTTATAATACAGCTTGGAGACGGCGTGCGCTGGCCCCAGTTCCGGGTATTGCACGCCGTCCGCAGCGGCGTAGAAGGCGCTGGTTGTATGGCGATAGATGGCGATGTGATCGGGATGGCCGTAGCCGCCGGTCTCGTCGAACGTAACCATCACCTGCGGGCGAAACTGGCGAATGATGGCAACGAGCTTGCTTACCACTTCTGCCGGGTTGGCGCGCATGAAGGCGCGCGGATCCTCATTTTCGGGCGTACCGTCCATGCCCGAGTCGCGGTAATCGAGGAACCACACGTGAGGGACGCCCAGCACGTCGGCTGCGGCTCGTAGTTCTTGCTCGCGTACCTGACCCAGGTTTTCGGGAGTCGCCAGCGCCGGATCAGAAATCTCGCCGTTCTCGCCGCGCGTCGCGCAAACCAGGCCCGTTTCCGCACCGAGAGCGCCATAATGCAGCAGCGCCCCGCTCACGCCCCCTTCGTCGTCGGGATGAGCGTAGACGCCAAGTAGTCGTCTTGTTGACATAGTATGCGTTCTTTCTGTTACGTGATAGGATACAAGATAGCATGCTTCACTCTAGCACTTGCAAAGATGAGGTGTCAACATTCCTGGTGAAGCAGCATGTCTGTGATTCAACTTATCCTTTAGGAATAGAACGAGTATTTGCGATATTACCTCCCTTTTTTATAAAAAATGTGCTATACTTAGTCCAGAAGTGATCTTGCTTTTGAAGGAGCGAACCGCATGACCCGAACTGTTTTAGATACCGAGTTGCAGAAACTGAACGCGCAGATTATCAGGTTGGGCAACCTGGTTGACGATGCCCTGGGCCAGGTTCTGGAAGCCCTGGAGACCGGCGACCTGGCAAAGTCAGGTTTAGTGATAGAAGCGGATACCGTCATTGATAGTTTGCGAGCGGCTATTGAAGAACACACTATCCGCCTGCTTACACTGCAACAACCGCTCGGCGGGCGCGATCTGCGCTACCTGACCTCGGCTCTGTCGATTGTCGGCGACCTGGAGCGCACAGGCGATGGCGCCGAGGGTATTGCCCAGATCATTTTGCGTATGACGCCGCTGCGGATGCCTGCCGCTCCCAGCAATGGCGCGGACAAGGCGCTGGAGACCCTTGAGGAAGATGCTGAGATAAGCGAGGCATCCATTATGCGCGGCCTGCTCGACCTGGGGCAGCAGGCGCGGCGTGTCTTACAGGGAACGATCAAGGCGTTTGAGGCCCTGGACGCCGAATCCGCCCGCTTCATCTGGGAAGAGGACGATGTCGTCGATGTGTGCTACCACCTGGTACGCCATGATCTGATGAATCTGATGGCCGCCGCTCACGCGATACCCGTACTCAAAAACGACTCCTTTGCCTTACAGCGCGCCACCTACCTGCTCTGGATAGCTCACAAACTGGAGCGCGTAGCCGATCACAGCGGCAACATCTGCGAGCGCATCGTTTTCATCGTCGAGGGTGAAACAAGCATTAAACGTGCCGAAGAATAGCACTTCCGCTCTCCGCGTGATGCCAGGCATGAATAAATGCATCGACTTCTTCCTGGTTCAGTGGCCCTTGTTCGGCCCGCTCTTTGAGAGCCTGCGTCAGATCGGCGATCTCCACGTTGTTGAGCCTCAGCCCCAGCGCCGCGGCGCGATGCGCGATGGCATGTCGTCCGGTGAAGCGCGATCCAGCATCGATGTGGCGGCTCAGCCCAAAGTCCGCCGGGTCAAGGACTTCATAGGAGCGGGGATTACAGAGGACAGCTTTGGTATGAACGCCCGCCCGGTGCGTAAACGCGCTCAGCGCGGTGATCGGCGCATTGAACGGAATGGCTACGTGAAGGCACTCCGCCACGTACTGATCGAGCGGTACGAGCCGGGTGAGGTCATAAGATGCCAATAATTGCGGGTAGTGCGTATAGAGTTGCGCGACTAGGCCGCTCAGCGAGGCAATCCCGTTGCGCTCGCCGATGCCCAGAATGCTGCTGTCGAGGCAATCAGCGCCAGCCTCAAAGGCCGCGCTGGTGTTGGCAATAGCGCATCCGGTGTCATTGTGTCCGTGAAATTCAATGCCTACCTGTGGATAGCGCGCGGCGCACAAACGCACTAACTCTTCCACCTGGCGCGGCGAGGCAATGCCGACCGTGTCCGGCAGGCCGATGCGCTGCGCGCCCGCCTCGACAACGGCATCAAAGATGGTCAACACATCGACCAGGTCGCTGCGAAACGCATCCTCGGCGGAGAAGCGCACGTAACGCCCGGCGGCGCGGACGCGGCGTATCAGGGGAACGGCATCAGCGCGTATTTGCTCGATGCGGCGGCCGTGGCTATACGCGCGTAACTCCACGGATGTGCCGTAGAAGAGATTGAGGCCGAAGATGGGCGTATCCAGCGCGGCCTGCACGTCGGCTTCGACGCAGCGCACGTGCGCCACGACGCGGGCGCGCAGCCCCAGCGCGCACAGCTCCCGCGCCAGATTCCGCGTCTCCTCCGAGACGATGGGCGAGGGAATCTCGATCAGCGCCACGCCGACCGCGTCCAACATGCGGGTTATCGTCAGCCGCTGCTCGTGGCTGAAAAAAGCTCCGGCAAACTGCTCGCCCTCGCGTAATGTTGAATCAAGAATAGCAACCGATCTCATGGTGTCATTCCTCCCTGTAATGTGTATTCCCTCAGTACCAGTGCGAGGACATCGATGGCATGGTTATACTCGGCGATGGCTATATGTTCCTGGGGGGTGTGATCAAGACGGGCGTCCCCGGGACCATAGGCCACGATGTGCTGCCCCCAGACTGGCCCGACGACGTTCATATCGGACGTGCCAGTTTTGTATTTGAAAGAAGGTTGCCGCCCTGTTGCGCGGATGGCAGCGACGAACGCGCGCGCCAGCGGCGTTGCACGCTGGCTCTGAAAGGCCGCCTCTTCGCCCGCGAAGCTGATCTCCGCCCCGTCTGCACCGGCCCATTCCAGTAACTGCGCGCGCAGGCCCGCGCTCTCGTAATCCGGCGGCAAGCGGTAGCCGATGAGCAGTTCCGTCTGTTCCGTGAAGCCATCCTGGCTGCTCAGCATGCCGCGCAGCGACGGCTGGAGCGCGGCGAACGCCGAGCTTCCCGCGTGTTCCTCGTTCCACTGCGCGGCATGCTGAGCGACGCGATTCCAGCAGGCGACGGCCATTTCGCTACTATTCTGCCCCGGCCCGGCGCTGTGACTCAGCGGGCGCGCGAGACGGTAGTTGACCAGCAGCCTGCCCTTGTAGCCCAGCGTGACGGCCTGGCTGCCGCTCGGCTCTCCGATAATACAGGCGATTGGCTGGTAGCGTTCCACCACCGCGCGAGCGCCGCGCGAGGTCGCGGCCTCCTCCTCGACGGCTCCGATCACCATGATGGGATGGCGCAGAACATCCGCGCGCTGAGCGAACCGGGCCGCGGCGCACAGGAAAGCCGCGAGCGGGCCTTTGGCGTCCACCGCGCCTCGCCCATAGAGCAGCCCATCTTCCAGGCGCACGGGAATGTAGCCGCGCACCGTGTCCATGTGTCCAAGCAGGATCAGCGGCGGCTGCGCTGATGCTTCTTCGCACTTCTGCGTGCTGGCGATGAAGTTTCCAGCATCGTCGATCCAGCTATGCAGCCCCATCTGCCGCGCCTGCTCGACGAGGTAGCCAGCCAGGGCGCGTTCTTGTCCCGAATAGCTGGGAATGGTAAGCATCTGGGCCAGCAGCGTCACCTCATCTGTGGGGGTGACAGAGGTTGTGACAGAGACAGAAAATGCATTTCCTGTCTCTGTCACAACCTCTGTCACCCCGTCCAGTACCCGTTCCATCTGTTCCTGGGTAATTACCAGGGGGGGCAGCAGGCGGATCACGGTCGGCCCGGCCTGCAGCGCGAGGACGCCGCGCTCGGCCAGCGCCTCGAGATAGGGCTGCGCGCGCCGGGTGAGTTCGATGCCCAGCAGCAGGCCGCGCCCGCGCGCCTCGCGCAGCAGCGGCGAATGCAGCGCGCGCAGCCGCTCTAGCGCGTAGTCACCCAGCGCGGCGGCCCGTTCCGGCAGTGTTTCTTGCTCAATGATGTCGAGCGTTGCTAGCGCGGCGGCGCAGGCCAGAGGATTGCCGCCAAAGCTGCTGCCATGCGCGCCTTTCGTGATGCGCCCGCTTTCCATGACGCGCGGCCCCAGGCAGATCGCGCCCATGGGAACGCCGCCGGCCAGCGACTTTGCCAGGCAGAGGATATCCGGCTGCAGGTCGTAATGCTCGCACGCGAAGAGGCGTCCTGTGCGCCCGAAGCCGGTCTGCACTTCATCGACGATCAGCAGCGCGCCGCGTTCGCGGCAGAGTTGTGCCAGCCCACGCACGTACTCGTCGCTGGCGACATGCACGCCGCCTTCGCCCTGCACCAACTCGCAGATTACCGCCGCCGTCTGCTCGTTGATGGCCGCTTCCGCCGCCGCCAGATCGTTGTAGCGCACGTGGCTGACTCCCGGCAGGAGCGGCGCGAACGGCTCGCGGTAGTGCGGCTCCCAGGTAGTCGAGAGCGCGCCCATCGTGCGGCCATGAAAGCCGCGCAGCGTGGCGACGATGCCGCCGCGCCCGGTGGCGAGGCGCGCGAACTTCAACGCTCCCTCGACGGCTTCCGTGCCGCTGTTGCAGAGGAAAATGTGCGTCAGCCCCGGCGGCGTGAGCTGCGCGAGGCGTTCAAGCAGCCGCGCGCGCATGTCGTTGTAGAAGAGTTCGGGGCAGGTGATGAGGCGTTGGGCTTGCGCCGCCAGCGCCGCCGCGATCTCTGGCCGCGCGTGTCCGATGTTTGCCACGCCGTAGCCCCCTGTGCAGTCGGTGTACTCGCGCCCCTGCTCGTCCCACACGATGGCCCCCTGGCCGCGTACAATCGCCACGGGCCGTTTGCCGTAGACGCCGCTGCTGTAGGTATTTTCGCGCTCAATCGTTGTCGTCATGTTGTATTCCTTTCTGTAAGCTATCGCTATTATGCTTGCACTGTGAGCCAGGACTGTTGCAAGAATGGACTATGAGAGGAAAGTAGGGGTGGGGCGCTTGCGCCGCCCATATGGCCCACCACCGGGAAGTCCGGCGATGGGCGGCGCAAGCGCTCCCGCCCCTACGGAAACCGTTCGTGGCCCATTCCTGCAACAGCCATGCGGGCGGCGCAAGCGCCCCTACTGAGACCGTTCCTGGGCAATTCTGGCGCAAGGAATTGCGCCGCCACATCCTATCCACATTCTGTTGTTAAACCTCTTCACTGCGTTTGTAGGGGCGCGATGGTTGTACCCGCGCCGTTGAGGATGGCGAGCAGCGACGAGCAGCCGAGGCACACGCGCGGCACGCCGCCTTGCAGGGCTTCCTGCGCGCCCAGCAGTTTTTTTCTCATGCGCCCCTGGGCAAAGTCCATGTAATCAGCCAGAGACGCGGCGGGGATGGTATGAATCAGCGTCGTCGCATCCGCCGGGTCGGCCAGCAAGCCGGGTACGTTGGTGATGATCGCCAGGGTTTCCGCGTGCAGCGCGGCGGCCACGGCTGCCGCCGCGCGATCGCCATCGACGTTCAAACGTTCCCCGTCGCGGCTCAACGCCAGGGGCGCGATCACCGGCGTGTAACCCGCGTCGAGCAGTTGGCGCAGCAGCGCGTCATTCACCCCTTCGATCTTGCCCGTGTAGTCATCGCGCAGGATGCGCTGGCGACCGTCCGGCGCGAGCGAGCGCACGGCGGCCTTGCGTCTCGCCACGAGCAGCCGCCCATCAACTCCCGCCAGCCCGATGGCGTTAACGCCGCCGCGCTGCAACTGCGCCACCAGTTCCGTATTGATCTGAGCCACCGCCATCGCGTAGATTTGCAGCGTCGCGCCGTCGGTGTAGCGGCTGACCATGCCGCCCGGCGACGTGATCATCTGCACCGGCTGCCCCAGGCGTTCGCAGAGCGTGTTGGTGAGGTCAGACGCGCCATGCAAGACGACGACGCGCTGCCCCCCAGCGACGCATTGGGCAATCTCGCGCAGGATGGTTTCGCTGATGATGCCCGCGCCGCCGCCAATTTTCACCACAAGCGTCATGGTACAATTCCTTTCTACTCGTTTCTATTTGTTCTTTCCGCTTATACCGGGTGCAGTCCGGGGAACGTCAATCCCAGCGACTCGTCCCAGCCATACATGGCGTTGAGCGTCTGCACGGCATTGCCAGCCGCGCCTTTCATCAAATTATCCAGGGCGGCGATCACGACGACGCGCTGCTGATCCGCGTCGAGCGCGAAGCCGATATCGCAGTAGTTGCTGCCCGCCAGAATCTTCGGTTCGGGATAGCGGTAGACGCCGTTCTGCTCTTTGACAAGGCGTATAAACGGCTCGCGCTGGTAGGCGTCGCGGTAGATGCGCCACAACGCGCGCTCGTCCACCGGCGCGTTGACAAAGACGTGGGCGGTGATGAGAACGCCGCGCACCAGCTCGACCGCCGTGGCAGAAAACGCCACGCGCTGGCGCAGTTCCCCGCTCTCGGTGCGATTGCTGGCGTCTGCGACGCGCCCCAACTCTTGCAAAAGTTCGGCGGTATGCCGGTGTCCCGTCGGCTGAAATGAGCGCACGGCCCCGCTGCGCTCTGGATGGTGGCTGCCGGGGCCGGGCATCGCTCCCGCCGCCGACGAGCCGACTTTGGCATCGACGACGAGCGGTATCGCGGTATCGACCAGCCCGGCGCGATAGAGCGGGGCCAGGCCCAGGATCGCTGCCGTCGCCATGCAGCCGGTTCCACTGACTAATGTCGCCGCGGCCAACTCTGCGCGGTGCAGTTCCGGTAAGCCGTAGACGGCCTCGGCCAGCAGGTGAGCGGCGCGATGAGCCTCACCATACCATTGTGCGTAGAGCGCGGCGGATCGCAGCCGGAAATCCGCCGCGAGGTCGATGATCCTGGGCGCGATGCCCTGGTAACGCTCTATCGCTCCGCCAGATACGCCGTGCGGCAGGCAGAGCAGCGCCAGATCACAGGACGACAGGTCATCGGGATGGCAGAAGCGCAAAGAACATAGTTTGCGCAGATTTGGATGCACGCTATGCACGTAGCGTCCCGCGTGGCTGCTCGATGCGATCTGGGTCAACTCGACCTGTGGATGAAACAGCAGTAGCCGAGCCAGTTCGCCGCCGGCGTAGCCAGACCCGCCGGCAATGGCGACACGTAAACGACTCATGGTGTGACCGCCTCTCGCTGCTCGCTCAGCACGTAGTCGAGCATGGCGTTGGGAATATCGACGCCGGTCGGGGCGATGCTGTTGCGAAACTCCATCGTGGCGTTGATCTCGTTGACCAGCAGACCGCGCCGCGGGTCTTCCAAAAGATCGATTGCCAGGATGCCGCCGCCGACAGCCCGCGCGGCGCGCGCGCAGAGTTGGTCCAATTCAGGAGTGACGGGACAATTGCTGGCGACCGCGCCGCGCGCCGTATTCGTCACCCAATGTTCGCTGCCGCGGTAAATGGCGCAGATGGTGCGATCGCCGACGACGAAGGCGCGGATATCGCGCTGCGGCTTGGCGATGTACTCCTGTATATAGTGGATGTGATGCTGGTACGAACCCAGCGTCTCCTGGTGTTCCAGGACGGCTTCCGCCGCGTCGCGGTCGTTGATGCGCGCCAGCAGGCGGCCCCACGAGCCGGTGACTGGCTTGTAGACGACCGGGTAGCCGAGCAGCTCGCCGGCTTGTATGGCCGTCTGCGACTCGAATGCCAGCAGCGTGCGCGGGGTCGGAATCCCTGCGCGCAGCAGCGCCAGCGTGGTCAGCAGCTTGTCGTTGCAGGTAGCCGTTACGGCTGCCGGATTGTAGACACGCGCGCCCCAGTGTTCCAGCACGTGCAGCACGGCCAGGGCGCGGCTCTGGCTCAGGCTGCGGCAGAGAACGGCGTCATACGCGCTCCAGCGTTCGTCTGGGTGCGCCAGATCGATCAGCAGCGCGCCGTCATCGATGATGTCGAAGTCGATGCCGCGTCGTCTCAAAGCTTCGATGAGCAACTTTTCTTCCACGCGGACGCGTGAGGTCAATAGCGCAAGGCGCATGATGTCACTCCCCCCAATCTTCTTCAACCTGCGGAGCCAGCGCTACTTCCGGCGGCTCCAGGCGCAGGACTTCCAGTTCCGCGTTACAATCAGGGCAGTACGTGATCTCTCCGACCATCAAACTCTGTACATTGACTTCGGCTGCGCATTCAGGACAGTTTGCCATTGCTTGTGTTCCTCCTTCAAAAACTGTTTTAGAAAAACAAAAACGCTCTTCATCCTCCACTTGGGAGAAGGACGAAGAGCGTGACACGCGGCTCTCGTGATACCACCTTCATTCGCTGCTGCCTGACGACAGCAACCTCGGTGAGTCTTCACTGACTCCTGCCCGCTAACGGGGGCGTCCGGCAGAGGTCTACTTTCGCGCGCGGCGATTTCTTCTCGCGGCTACGGGTCTTTTTTCGCGGCTTGTTGACAGACAGGCTTTCCACCATTCGCCCGCTCTCTGACTGCAACGGGATCCGCTACTCGTCCCTTCAAGGCTTTTGCTTGCTATGTTTGCTGTCAAAACTATACCATACTGAAGTTCGTTGTGTCAACGTTTTTGGATGACTCCGTGCCAGACCCCCACAAGGGAGGTCTCTACATGTTGCGGCCTGCCACGGCATCTGACATGTAGAGACCTCCCTTGTGGGGGTCTGGCAGAGCGCACAAAGTCGGTTTTTCGCCAAGAATTCACAAGCCCTGACGACAGGGAAGAGCAATCACGGCTCAAAATAATTCATCTTGCTGAAATGGCCAGTCCGCCGCGTTTTTCCCGTGTACTGCCGATACCGGTATCACTGGAGATGTTTGCGCCTCTTCGTCCTGGGCTGGCGAGTAATCTTGCGGCGGGAACAAAAATTCGCCTTGCGGGTCATGCTCTTTGAACCGTCTCAAGGCCAAGTCTCTGTTCTGCACGGCATAGCAATAGACGCAGCCGTGCGGGCAGGTGTCATATGCGCCGATGTCCTTTGAGGCGAAACAGCCACACTCCTTGCGATTGCCCTTTTGTTTTGCCTTGCCAACAATCGGTTTATGCGAAACTTTTTCCAGGCGCTCAGCGTCAACGCATCTTGCTTCCTCGACGATGCCAGGGATAAGAAATTTTTTCTGCGAGCAGATTTTCAACTGCATAGCGTAGGATTTGGCGATATGCGCTAAATCAATGATGAGGCTTCTTACCTCATCGTCTAAGATCTTTTCGTGTTCTGTCCAGACGAAACCAAACTCTCTTGCGGCCCAATCCATGTTACGTTTCGTCTTTTTGTAAATCTGGGCAAAGGAAACCACGACCTCGTCGGTTGCGCCAGCCAGCCCTTTCGCCAGCACCTCAAAGTTCTGTCGATGCCATTGTAGCGGAGTCAAAGATGAAATGACGATAGGGTCGTAGCGCCACACGGCAACATCAGAGCCAAATTCTCCCGCCAGCCGTTGCATATGCTCTATCGTATGTGGGTAGTTGATCACCCTATATTCTAATTCGCGCGGATAGCCATTGATCGTGTGCTGGACGATGAACGGATAGCCCCGATCCCGAATCACCGGCAGGTATTTGAGAAACGGCCCGATGTTCTTGGTCCAGAAGACGAAACCGTCCACGCTTTCAGGCGTCAGTTCGATGCGATAGATCTGTTGGCCGTAAGGATTGACCATTTTGCAATAGCCTGCCTGCAGGCGGTTCATGAACCACTCGCCGTAGAAGGTCGGTATATCTGTTTTATAGCTCGCTGAGATGATCATGCGCTTATTTTACCAGCGATTAGAACAAATTACCAGCAATGAGAGCAAGCCAGCCGCCACTTCCAGAAAGCAGCGGCCGGGTCAAGAGCATAGACAGGCCATGAATCTACTTCGGCGCCATCTTGATCGCACCATCCAACCGGTGCTAACTACCCTATGGTTGACCTGGCAGCGCTAAAAGAGTTGTCCCAGGAATTAGCCGCTCTTTTTGGCCCCGCTCTTCCTGTATCTCTCAAGAAGCAAGTTCAGAATGATGAATTCTCAACGCGATTTCAAGAAGGAGTCAGCTTAGGTGGCTACGGCAAAGGAGGAACGGGTATGCTCCATTCTGCTAACTACTGAGCGTTGCTGGCAACCACAGCTTGTTCCAGTGTCATGGTGCGTCCCTCGGCCCATGCCCTGGCAAAGGTCTCGTTGCCAGGTTGTGCGCGTGCTTCAGCCACTGCCCGTTCGTAGCAGATCTCGCTGTCTTTATCGACAACATTGATCATCTTGCGCCCGCGCACCGTTGGTATCATGTGGTCAATGACGGCAATCGTAGCGGCAGGTCGGCGCACTGTGCGCTGCATGTCGCGCAAACCGGCGAAGGCTTGCGGCGAGGTCGCCTCGTGAACCAGGTGACGGTCGATATACAGGATAGTAGCCTCTCCGGGAACGTCGCGGACAACGTGCGCGTCCCAGATTTTCTCAAACATCGTCTTTGCCATTGTCGTATCTCCGTAATAAGTTGGTTTATATCAGGTACACGTGGAGTGGCGCCTATATCATATCACACGGGTTAAACATGGAAGCAGATCAACTACAGGCATCGAAGCTAAACGAGCTGGCTATTTGATAGTATCCAACCGCTTTTGACTATGCTACAATGTGCAACAGGAGCGTAACAACCAATGAACGATCAAGAATACAACCAGAGGCCAGATCAGGATCAGCCTACGTGGGTATCCGAACCATCAGCGTCTACCGACTATCAGACGAACGATCTTGATTTGCCCGCAGATGAATATGCCGAATATGTTGAAGATGCTATTTCTTCTGACTCTCCAATGCCGCCGCCAAAATTGATGATCACAGCCAAACGTGGACAGGTGTATTGTGGAGATTCTTTCCAATTCCTGCAAAATGGGGACGTTGTCACACCTGGCTCTGTTAACCTTATTGTGACAAGCCCCCCTTTCGGGCTTGTCCGCAAGAAAGAGTATGGGAATGTTGATGCCGATGAATATGTAGATTGGTTTCGACCATTTGCTCAAGCCTTTTTTAATGTGTTGGCCGATAACGGATCGCTGGTTATTGATATCGGGGGAGCATGGATTCCAGGCCAACCCACAAGAAGCCTCTATCATTATGAGCTGCTCGTCATGCTATGCCGCGAGTATAAGTTCCACCTGGCTCAAGAGTTTTATTGGTGGAATCCTAGCAAATTGCCCACTCCGGCAGAATGGGTAACGGTGCGCCGTATTCGCGTGAAAGACGCGGTCAATTGTGTGTGGTGGCTATCAAAGACTCCCTGGCCTAAAGCCTCGAATGTGCGGGTATTACAGCCTTATAGTGAGTCTATGTTAGAATTGCTAAAAAATGGGTATAAAGCCAAGCTGCGGCCAAGTGGGCATGACATCAGTACAAAATTTTCTGTCGATAATGGCGCCGCTATTCCACCAAATATCCTGGCTATTCCAAACACGGAAAGTAACTCGGTTTATTTACGATACTGCACTGAACATGACCTGAAAACGCATCCCGCCCGTTTTCCCGCGGCCCTGCCTGAGTACTTTATACGAATGCTTACAGATCCTGATGATCTGGTTATTGATCCATTCGCTGGCAGCTGCGTCACCGGAGAAGTCTCTGAGCGCCTGAATCGCCAATGGATATGTGTAGAGCTGCGTGAAGATTATGTTGAAGGCGCACGAGGGCGCTTTGTCAGCGACGAGAAGCCCAGCTTGTCCAATGGCAATACGGAGAAATTCTATAAATTGGCGAGACCCGGTTTGTTATGGAATGGATATATTGATGATCCCTTACCCCCTGATGGCGGAAAAGTCCGATCATCTAAGCCCCCAAAACTTGCGGATGGCAACCTGCCTGCTGGACGAATGACACTTTCTGAGAACGCGGAAAATGATAAGGATGTTGCCGAAAGCAGAGTGAACGAGAAATTGCAAGATTCCTTATGGTAGTCGGGAAGGTCGTCGGAATGGTCAACCTTCAGACAAAGCCTTTAGCTCCATAACGCGCCTGGCTTTCTTATTGAGAATTTCCACAATAGCAAGAGGAGACTCTGCCAATTTATGCAGGTCTCCTTTATCGAGCGTTACGATATTCAAATGGGTCAGGCGCATCATATCATCCGCATACGTTAAAGCGTCACGACTAAAACGACCAGTTGTCACCATGAGAATCACGTTTGATTTGAGTTGAAGCGATAGTCCCACCTCTTTTGCGATATCCTCAAGAGGTACAGCGCTCTCAGGCGTATTTTTGCATTGAATTTGCCATCGACTGAATATGAGTCGCGCTCCCTCAACGATAACATCTACCTCAAATCCACCGGTCTTCTTGCCACGCTTACGCCATGATTTGAACTCCAGGCCAAGCAAGCGCATCAAGTAAAAAGCCAATGCTTCCAGAGCTTTTCCTTTTACGCCTGTATGCTGAGATTGGAGTTCTTGTAAGATTTCGGATAACGGTTTGCGTAGGAGCTGGCGTATTGCTAAACCAGTATTTGCCAGGGCATCAATGAGGCTCTTAAGATACTCATTAGCGAATTTTTCTGTACGGTAGATGAGATAGGGCTTCCCCGAATGTTGAGTTCTACTACCCGCTTCCTCTCCGGTTGCTTTCGCCTGTTTTTCTATCCTGATATAGCCAGCAGAAGCCAGCGGCTCCAGCACTTCGCGCGGGAAGTTTTTCGGATTGAACGTCACTCCATAGAGCGCTTCTGCATACTCCATGACTTTGTTCGCGGGTAACGGCTCTTGCTTGGGAATAGTTGGTATCGATAGGTTACAGAGAGCTTTCAGCACCGCGCATTGATCTTCGGGCATTTCAGCTAAGAGATCGGTTTCTGTCTGAGTTGCGCGGATAAGCTGAGCAACCCGATCCATATCCAACGTATCGAATTTACCATCCGCGCGAAAAATGCCTGCTAGCCGTAACCAGCCACAGAGCTTGCTGATATGCGTACTGCTGGCTGATACATAGATGCCTTGCGCGTTCAGCGTTTCGCTCATGGTAAGCTGTGTCACCGGTTCGCCAACTTTGATAAGCGTATCAATAGCATTTACAACATCCAGTCCGCGTAAATGCAGGAGAATATGACGGGCAAAATCCGCGTAAAGTTCATCCCGATTTGCTCTCAAACCCAGTAGATGCTGCCCAACCTCAGTAAGCTGATCCTGGTTATCGAGGAGAAGATATCGATGCATACTGAGCCGTGTATTCTTCGCGGTAGCAAGCGGCCAGCCATATTCACTCGCTATTGCTGCCGCAAATTCCTGCGCGTTTCCCGCATGCTGCTGAGCGAACTCCAGAACTTTTACCAGGTCAACCTGATTGGGGCCAAATTCTGATCCCATTGGAATATCCGATTTTGGCATCTATCCACCTCGCATCTTGAAATTTATAATGAAATAAGGAAGCGCCGGAAACGGCACTTCCTCATCATACTCTTATCAGGAAAGAATGGGAAGGGAGTGAACATGAATGGTTTGCTCCCTTTACTACACGGACTGTGTAGTGCGCTATCATTTACCCGATGTTGCAGCTCGAGAGGCCGCGCTTTTCGAGGTATTGCTGGTGGTAGTCCTCGGCGGGGTAGAACTGGGAGGCTGGAACGATCTCCGTTACAATTGGACGCCGGTATTTGCCGGACGCTTGCAGGCTCTCTTTTGAGGCGGTGGCTGCCGCCTGCTGCTCCGGCGTGTGGTAGAAGATGGCCGAGCGATACTGCGTCCCGACGTCTGGCCCCTGGCGGTTGAGCGTGGTAGGGTTATGATTCTCCCAGAAGATCTGTAAGAGTTGCTCGTAGGAGACGCGCGCGGGATCATAGTCTACTTCGACGGCTTCGGCGTGTCCGGTGCGGTCGGTGCAGACGTCACGGTAGGTCGGATTGGGGTATGTGCCGCCTTCGTAGCCAACGGCGGTCGCGACGACGCCCTTTATCTGGCGAAACGTCGCCTCGACGCCCCAGAAACAACCTGCCGCGAAAGTCGCTTTCTCTGTTTGCATGAAATTCATTGCTCCTTTGGATAGCAATCGTTTGACAGCAATTGCTAACGTTCCTGATCAAGAACCAGGTTATGCTTGCCCGTCCTCTGCTGGCGCTGCCGCTTTTGGCTGGAAGGCGAGGGCGACGGAATTGATACAATAACGCTTGCCGGTGGTTTCGCGGGGGCCGTCATCGAAGAGATGGCCGAGGTGCGCGCCGCAGTTTTTGCAGGTCACTTCGGTGCGCCGCATGAAGAACGAGCGATCTTCGTGCAACTCGACGTGTTCCATATTGATCGGGTCATCAAAGCTCGGCCAGCCCGATCCAGACTCGAATTTGGCGTCAGACGAGAACAGCGGCTGCCCGCAGGCGACGCAGCAATACATGCCATCTTCGTGGTTGCGGTACAGCGCCCCACTGAAGGCGCGCTCGGTGCCTTTGAGGCGGCAGACCTGGTACTGTTCCGGCGTCAGTTTTTCTTTCCAATACGACTCTGGCTGGTTTTTCAAATCGTTAGTCACGATATTTCTTCTCCTATACAATCATAGACAGTTACAATGACTTATAATGGGATACACGAAAAAAACAGGAAGG
>Ga0207416_1003458_pt1 | contig 15068 bp, 19 predicted proteins | sample PaiPotPPM11metaG_FD_184107 | JGI IMG/M metagenome (GOLD analysis project Ga0207416, IMG submission 184107) | Iron sulfur acid spring bacterial and archeal communities from Banff, Canada, to study Microbial Dark Matter (Phase II) - Paint Pots PPM... ...
CGCATCGGGGCGCTTCCAGCGCGGGTCACTCCTCCGTCGTAAACCCGATGTCCGGGTCGCATCTCCTCGGTCGGCATGCTGATGGGCACCTCCGCCGCAAAACGAAGTCGTCAATGAATAATTCGGGATAGCGCTCCTCGCCGTTGGAGTGCAGCGGCGTGAGGAGGAGCAGTTGGCCGTGCTGCACAAAGGAGCCCAAGCCATCCACGTGTTCGGCACGGAAGGCCCGCGGCTCACGGATGACCTGCGGCCGCCGCTGGGCCCAGGCGATCAGCCGGTGGCGTCCAATCACGGCGGCAAGCAGGGGCTCATCGAGCTGAACCAGATGGTCGAGCGGGAAAGCGCTCCAGTCATGATGGCGGGCAGCACGGCGCGCGGCGGCCGCGCATAGTAAGCTCAGGAGATATGTCACGTAACGACAAGACCGCCCCGGCGCCCGCCGGCGGGTGGCTTGACGGGGACCAGCAGCGGGCGTGGCTGGCCTATATCCGGGTCCAGCTGCGCTTGGCGTACGAGATGAACCGCCAGCTCCTCGCGGACAGCGGCATCTCGCTGCCCGATTACGACGTGCTGACGGCGTTGAGCGTAGCCGACGGGAGGCGGATGCAGATTACGGTGCTCGCCGCTCAGATCGGCTGGGAGCGCAGCCGGGTGTCCCACCACGTGCGGCGGATGAGCGCCAGGGGCCTGGTGACGTGCGGCCTGTCCGCCGCCGACCGGCGGGTCACCGAGGTGACCCTGACCGGCCACGGGCGGCAAGCTCTCGAGGAAGCGGCGCCCGGACACGTGGATCTTGTCCGGCGCCTATTCTTTGGGGGACTGTCGGCCGACCTCGTGGGGCCGCTCAGCGAGGCACTGGAAAGCGTGTACGCGAACATCATCGCACAGGGCTCACTCCCGCCGCCCGTCGACTGGCACCCGGCGGAGGACTGACGGAGCCCCGCCCTGCCGTCTCGGTCCGGCACCGGCAGGCAACCGCCGCACCAGGCAGGACCTGCCCCCGCAGGTCCCCGGTGCCGGGATGCCAGGGGAGCCGGCTCAGGCGACCTGGCACGCCGGCAGCTTTCCCGTTTGCCGATTACGTGACGTATCATGTATATTGTGAGAGCCGGTGACCGGCTCCGCCGGGACCGGGAAACGTGACCACAGACATTACCGAGGCCGCTACCAGAAGGGAGAAACTGCTATGCCCAACGCGGTTGTGATGACCGGTTACGGACCGCCTGAGGTGCTGAAGTGGGCCGGGAGCTCGCAGCGGGAACCGGGCGAGGGACAGATCCGGATCAAGGTCAAGGCCGCCGGCATCAGCCCGACCGATCTCGCCCTGCGCGCCGGCTATCTCAAGGCCTTCCCGCTGCCCCCTAACGCCGTGCTCGGCTTCGAGGCAGCAGGCACCGTCGATGCGGTTGGGTCCGGTGTAACCGGCACGTCCATCGGCGACGGCGTCACGGCCCTGTTGCTCAGCCTGGGCGGGTACGCCGAGTACGCGGTGGCGTCGATCTGGACCCGCAAACCAGACACCGTTTCGTGGATCGATGCCGCCGCGCTGCCCAGCTCGGCGGAGGCGGCGGTCGGTGTCCTCCGGCAGCTGAACGTCAAGAGCGGTGAGACGCTGCTGCTGTTCGGCGGCGGCGGATCCGTCGGTATCATCGCGACGCAGCTCGCGGTCGCCCGGGGGGTCAGGGTAATCAGCGCGGTCGGCGAGCACGACGAAACACTCGCCCGCGAGTTGGGAGCGACGCCGGTGCGGTACGGCGCGGGCGTGGCTGGCCGGGTCCGCGCGCTGGGTGTGGTAGACGCCGTGTTCGACGCGGCCGGCAAGGGTGTCCTGGCCGACGCGATCGCCCTGGCTGGCGGACCCGAGCGGGTCATCACCTTGTCGGACCCGGCCGCCGCTAACTTCGGCGTCATGCTCTCGCAGGCGACCAGCGATCGTGCTCCCGGTGCCCTGGATGAGACGATCGCCCTGCTGGCTGATGGCCGGCTCCGCCTACGCGCACACCAATCCATGCCCATGCAGCAGGCCGCCGAGGCCCATCGCCAGCTGGAAAGCGGCAAAGTCCACGAGCGCATCATGCTCACCCTCGAATAGCGCGGGCGGTACACCCGGGTCTGAATAGGGAGCGTCTAGCTCAAAACCGCACCGGTCGGTGAATGGGTGTGATCATGTGTGGTGAGAGGTCACCACATGACGCACCAAACGGACAGTGTGCCCTCGCAGACGCTCGCTCGCTTCAAGCGCTGGTTCTGGCGCCCGCCGCGTGCACATGGCGATACCATCCTCGACCGCCGGGTCAGTCCTCTGGAGAGCCTCTACGATCTCGTTTACGCGGCCGTCATCTCCCAGGCGGCACTGCCGCTTGAGCAGCACGTCTCGGCACACCAGACAGTGACGTTCGCGATCGTCTTCGCCTTGATCTGGATCGCCTGGACGAACGGATCCCTGTACCTCGAGCTGCACGGTCGCGAGGATGGACGGACCCGCGCATTCGTCTTCGTCCAGATGGTCATCCTGGCTCTGGTCGCCGTGTTCGCCGCCACCACCGCGGGCGACGGTGGTCGGGCCTTCGCGCTGGCCTACGCTGCCTTCCTGGCGGTGATGACGTGGCTGTGGTACGCAGTTCAGCGTCAGGACCGTGTCGAGCGCCCCGAGTTCGACGTGGTGACGGGTCGCTACGTGAACGGATTGCTCCTCTCCGTGGCGGTGATGCTCGTCAGCGCTGTCCTGCCCGTCGAGCCACGACTGATCGCGTGGGCCGCAGTAGCCGTCGGGTGGATTGTGCTCGTGCTACTGCTATTGAACAACGAGGCGGGAAAGACACCACGCATCACGCCCACGGAATCGCTGGTCGAGCGCTTCGGGCTGTTCACGATCATCGTCCTCGGCGAGGTCGTGTTCGGCGTGGTGGCTGGGCTGTCAGCGGCGGAACACGGCCGGACCACAATCGCGACGGGCCTGATCGCGCTCGTGGTCGGCTTCGGCTTCTGGTGGATCTACTTCGACGTGGTCGGAGGCCGGCTACCGAACAGGGATGGCCGGGCGGTCGCCAACTGGATGGTGAGCCACTGTCCGATCACACTGTCAATCGCCGCTGCCGGCGCCGGGATGATCAGCCTGATCGAGCACGCGCACGATGCCCGCACGCCCGTGAGCACGGCATGGTTGCTCACGGGGGCGGTGGCGATTGGGCTGCTTGCCATGATCGTGGCCGCGAACGCCCTGGATGATGCGCGACGTCTGGCTGCTGCCTACCGCCCCCTGAGCGTCGTGATGGCCGGGGGGCCGTGGCGGGAGTGGGTGTCGGCTGGGCACGGCCGGCCCCCTGGCTCCTGGCCGTGCTGCTCGTGGTGATCCTGTCGGCGCTCTGGGCCGTCGCCGTGCGCGGTTTCCTGCTCGTCGACGCCTGGGGCGAGGAACTGTCGAGCGCCGATTGAAGAAGAGCACTACTTAGCTCATGCCGCCATCCCCCGGATTGGTGGTCCCCTCGACATCGCTCCCTCACCCAAATGAGGCACCCGGCGGGTTGGATCACAATCGCCCGATTGGGGCATGTGCCGGCGCTCAGCCGGGCCTATGCTGTCCTCGTCAACGACGGAATGAGCCGAGCGAGGAGGGTATCGTGTCCACAGCAGCGGCAGCAGAAATCCAGGAGCCGGCAACCTTTAATCGGCAGAGCGTCGCGATTCTCGTCCTGGTCTCCATCGTTCAGTCCATGCTCGTCATGGGCCAGTCGATCGCAACCGTGGCTTTTCCCGAGATCAGGACCGCCCTCCACTTCTCCCAGGTCGACCTGCAGTGGGTCATCAATGCCTACACGCTCAGCTTTGCCGGCTTCCTCCTGCTCGGAGGGCGGGCAGGCGATCTCCAGGGGCACCGCTCCGTCTTGATGGGCGGCCTCCTGCTCTTCACCGCCGCTTCACTGGCGTGCGGTCTCGCCCAATCCTCGCTCATGCTGGAGGTCGCTCGGGGCGTCCAGGGACTCGGTGCCGCCGTCATCTCGCCTGCCGCTCTCTCCATCCTGCTCGTCACCTTCCCGGAAGGGGCGGGGCGGAATCGGGCCCTGGCCGCCTGGGGTGCGGTGGCCGGCGGGGGACAGGCAGTGGGATTCATCCTTGGTGGGGTGCTGACTCAGGGGCTGGGATGGCGCTGGATCTTCTCAATGTGCCCATCGGCCTCCTGACCCTGCTTGCCGCCCCCAGGATTCTCTCCGAGAGCCGTGGCGGGGACCGCTCCCGCTCGTACGATCTTCCGGGCGCTGCCACGGTGACGTTGGCCCTTGTGCTGCTGGTCTATGCCCTGGTCGGGACCGTTACCTACGGCTGGGGGGCGCCCCGGACTATTGGCGAGCTGATCGCAGTGGCCCTGCTGCTCGGGATCTTCCTCGCCATCGAGGGGCGATTCGCCTCCCACCCCCTCGTCCCCCTCACCATGTTTCACTCCCGGACGCTCTCAGGAGCGAACCTTGCGCTCATCCTCCTCGGCCTCTCGCTGTATGCGGTGTTCTACTTCATGAGCCTGTATATACAGCAGGTGCTGGGGTTCTCGCGCCTGCAGACCGGCAGAGCTTCCTGCCTATCTCCATCGGGTATGTCGTGGTAGGGAGCGTGGCTGCACCGCTCTCGGGCGCTCTGGGGCGAAGTGGCTGATCGTGATCGGGATGCTCGTCACCACCGCGGCCCTGCTGCTCCTGGCCCGTCTTCCCGACTACGGGAGCTATGCCCTCGACCTTCTCCCTGGCTTCATTCTCCTGCCGCTGGGCTATGTGCCGGCCTTTCTCGCGGTCACCAAAGCCGGGGTGGCGGGGGTCGAGCGGAGCAATGCCGGGCTCGCCTCGATCTCCCTATGGTTCTCTCCGTGCTCTCGGAGGAGATACAGAGACAGCCGAGTGAAGATCCCGTTCTGGTACCGGGCCAGAACCTTGATCACCTCTTGCACCGTGACAGCCCCCGACTCAAGGAGCGAAGCAGCGCCGTCTCGGATCGCCTCCACGAGTGCTCGCTTTTCCTCGCCACGCATCCCGTGGTAGTGCTCATGTCCGCCCACCGTGTCGAGCCGGTACAACGACGACAGCGGGCGAACCTGCCCATCTTGTTCTGTCCTCAGGTGCTGGTCAGCCTCCTCGAGCAGCCCGCACAGTGAGTCAAGACCGGGGAGGCCCGTAGCCTCGATCAACTGCGGCACCTGCTCCCGGGCGATCTCCTGATACTCCCACGGATCAAAGCGTGATCGCACGTCTGTCCTCGTTCCCTCTCCAAGCAGGAGCGGTTCAGATGTCGGTACGAGGCGAAGGAGTGCTCGTTCAACCTCCAGGGCTGCTGCAATCTCCCCGCCGTGCGCAAGGTGGACCATGAGGTTGCCGAGCCTTGAGGGCAGGAGATGGCTATCCGTGACCTCCAGCCATGCGTTGACGCTCGGAGCCAGGTCCGCTGCCACGGTTGGTGGAACCTTCAAAACCGCTTCCGCGCAGTCGACATAGACGCGGAAGTTGTCCGTCGGCGGGAGGCCCAGGATCGTGTCCGCGACCTCGCGTGACACGGTGGGATCCCCCGCGATCCGGGCGAGGTATCGCGACGGTGGCCACCAGATGTAGGAGACAGTGTCGGCTTCCTCGTCCCGCTCCACCGGCTGCGGATGTTTGAAGAATCCATTCTCTCGCAGCGGCACCAGCCAACCCGATGTGGCTCGCTGACAGAAGTACTCAAGCGTCACCGAGTTCTGCGGGACGTGCCCCAGGAATGTCTTTACATCGTCCGAGCTGGGACACTCGCGCTGCGCTAGTTCGTCCATGAGGGGATAGAAGGCCGCGGCAAAACGCTCGATGAAGGGCGGCAGGACCGTGTCCAAGAGTGCATCGTATTCGTCCCACGCCCGCCGGGTTTCGGCATTGACTGGTCGTGGCGGCGCGAGCTTGTCACGATGCGTCGCCTCCGCGAAGGAGCCAACGCGCAGCCAGAGTTCTGGGATTCCGCTGTCCTGCTCGAAGCCCAATTCCCGCGCAAGAATGCCGATGACGATAATGTTCCGATTCTCTGTGATCCTCTTCGGCGGTAGGGGAGTAGACACATCAACCGCCGCTTCAATGACGTCACGGATGGCACTATTCGCCTCACGGAGCAGGTGGTTGACCAGGTGGCTAATCGACTCCAACGGAGCCGCGTCGGACCGAAGGATGCAGGCGTCCTTGTAGAGTGCCGCAGGACCTGGACCCAATTGCAGGAGCAGACGGTAAACTCGCTCCTGGCGGGCATCTTCAAACCTGAACGGGTTCACTTGGCTACTCCGCGTCTCCTCACTTAACACTCACAAGTTCAATCCGAACAGTTTCGCCGTCGCAACCAGATCCGGATCGTTCGGCAGAATGGGCTCGGGCGGTCCGACGGGCTCGAACGCGGCTCCTTCAAAGACGGCCCAGCACGTGAGAGCGGCATCGAGCCGACTGCCGTAGGCGAGGCCGCGATAATCGTGCTCGTACGCCCAACGAGCGATGGTCTGTGTGAGCTGTCGTCTGGGTCCTACAACCCCACTGAGGTCCAAATCCTCAAGCCCCAGCTCGATGAGCGTGTGAGCAAGTTCACGTCGCAGCGCCTCGCGTGTCTCAAAGGACCGCAAGTCAAGCCATCGCTGGCGCATCGTGAGGCGGAGGCGCCCAACGGCGCGTGCGTGATACCAGTCGGCCGGCACCAGAGGCCCTGGCAACGGCTCATCCGTATTGCTCACCGCTTCAAGTGCCGTGAGTACCTCGGGCGAGGGACGAAAGCGGGCCAGAGTCTCGAGGAAGGCAGTTCGGCGCTGCGCTGTAGCGTACAGCGTGCGGAACTCGCCCCGAGGATCGTCGAAACGCCCGCTGCCAACGTATTCCCACGGCGGCCATGCCAAGGGATCGGGGCGCCGTCCGATTCGGTAGAGCGGTGCACGCGGTGTAGGCGCTCGTCGGACAGCACTCACCCGTGAGCGAGGAAGGTCCGCGCCGCCTGGAGAACACCCATCGGATCCTTCCCAAGTACCATCGCAGGTGCCTGGTCATCCAGGTCGGGATTCATGCCGACGAACCACGCTCGGACTGTCTCAGGCGACTCTCGCTCGAGCAGGAGGTGCACGATCTGGTAGGCATTGCGTAAGCGCTGGTCGGTCTCCGGATGGGGAGATCGTCCTCCCCTCGCCCACTTGCTTACGGCCTTCGCGTCGGAGACACCGGCAATTATCGCTACCAGCCGTTGGCCGAGGACGTCCTGGAGTGAGCCTACGATCGTCGGCATGCCGAGGCGAGTAGCCTGACCGTGCGCCGCTTGCTCCAGTGCCATGATGCCTAATTCTCCTCAGAGTGGATTCCCGACTCCTGTACTGAAGTATACGCCACTAGAAACAACACCACCAACGCCCTCGTTGTACCTACGCGCAGCCGTCCGTTCGGTCGGCAGGCTGCGCCAAGCGCTTCCCGAGCGTTGTTGGCGTCGGAAGCTCTCGATTCTTGGCACGTACAAGCCAAGTCTTTGGTGACGGCGGCTGGGTTGAACTCGTGGACCTTCATGGCTGATGTGATGGACAGAGTCGCTTGAGCTTGATCCTGGCATCCGATGTGGTGAAGCGCCAATTCACGTCGGTTGAGATCAAGTTCCGGTCCCGCTCCCAGGCGGTGATCTCCCGCCGCATGGTCTCGATGTCCGGGAGTCGCCGGTTGAGGCACAGGGCAATCGCATCTAAATCAGCTGGCGAGGACCTGGAGCAAGTAGCGGTGATCCCAGCCGGCTGGGACATCGTAATCTCGCCGCGCGCCCATGCCCGAGCCTGCTCAATTGCGTGACGCGGCCGCGAGTCCGAAGGCTTCACCGACTCGAACAGGTGCAGGACGTGTTCCGCACACGTTGCGGCCCACAGGGCGAGCAACTGATGGTCGGAGTCTGTGAGCGTCCCCCCGCGGCGGATGGTGATGAAGCGAGGGTCGCGGTCTTTCGGGAGGATCACGGCTGTACCCTTCTGCTTGCATCTGCCCAACGGCCAGGGTTCAGCCGCCGGCTGGGAGTACAGGTTGGAAAGGTCGGTACGACCGTCAGCATACCGCATCGGCAAACCCAGCCGGAGGCTCATGCGTTAGAGCATCCCAGTGCAGCTCATCAAATCAGTCGCGAAGGAACACTAGCGACACAGGGCTTATGGATTCTCCTCTGCGTCCGGAGCCGATCGTCAAGCTACCGGCATGCGGTCCGCTCGCGAGAGACGGGATCCAGCTCTCGCGACTCCCGCCGGCCTTCGATCTCGACTTGAGCCATCGAATCGCCGTCGATCCTGGTGCAGTGTGCCTGATTCCCGTTGAGCACGCGGCCGCAGTTAAGCGTCAGAAGACGCTGCGGCGAGCCGATGACTGATGGAGCGAGCCTCACGCCTGGACTTGCTCACATGAGACGTAACGTTTTTGGATAAGTCATGTTCGGCAGGTCCAGCTGATAGAACCCGATCTCGGCTACCGGGTGGCGCTCATAGGCGACGCCGTCGTGCCGGGATGAGGTCGCGGCCGCCGTGACAAGGCTCTCGGCGCGAGACGGTAGGTCGCTGTTCACGGTCCGTGAGGTCTATGCCCAGATGGTCGTTGACGGCACGACGTACGCCGAGTCGACCGTGTTCAAGACGATGCAGCGCATGAAGGCGGCGCCGAAGCGTCCGCCCATGATCCAGTTGGAACGGGCGCAAGGGGAAGGGTTTCGGATCGCGGACGTGAGCGTCGGGCGATAGCGTCCCAGCTACCCGGCGATACGGGACGCGCGCTCACCGTGGTTCGGTGGCATGCCAAGGGGCCAACGCACGCTGAGCTGGCGGGTCAAGGCCCAGGGGTCAGGCTGTGGGGCTGGCGGGAGTGGGGGCTTGGTCATCAGGTAACCAGTTCGGCGAGGTGGGCGAGCGAGTTGCCCAGATGCTCCGGAGGGAAGGGCGGGAATCCGATGTGCTCTCGGAGGGAGTCCGGGACTGCCGACCAGTCATAGGAGAGAGTGACTGTGGTGCTCGAGGGTCCAGCTGGCGTGAGGTCGTAGCGCCAGGTCCAGCCACCGAAGCGCAGAGTACCGTCGCCAGCGTCATAGCCTGGCTCCCAGGAAATGGTGCTCGGCGGGTCGAACACCTGGACCCGGTTGGCCATCTGGTAGTTACCGTCCGGGTGGTTCGCGTGGTACATGGACATCCGGAAGATCTGCCCGGCGGCGGTCAACGGCTTGCTGTCGAGGGTTTCGCGGACCCAGCCAGTGCCATCGATGGCGGCGTGCTTTGCTGGATCGGCAAGGACTGCGAAGATGGCCTCCGCTGGGGCGTTGATGATCGTGGTCGCGCTGACACTATCGTCGGCCATGTAGCTACCTCCTCATGAGCTTAGCTGGTCACCGGTTCTGACGTTGACCAGCTCCGGAACTAATCGCTGGCGTCGCCACCGCCCGGCGGCCGTCCTTCTCCCGGTTACTGTCCGCGCCTGCCGGCTCAGGACGGCCGGGATAAGCCTCGCAACGGAGATCGATCCGCACCGATGGCTATGAGTGCACAACGGCGCTGCCGAGTGCCATCAAACGCGGGGTCATATCCAAGCGTGACATGTCTCCAATGTGCCGTGTAGAGGCAGCACGCGACAGACTCCCGTCCGAGTCGCGGCTTCGTGGTGATCAACTATTCGAGCCTTTGGGGATCGGCCGCTAATCGGCGCTGTCGGCGCCGCTTCGGTGCCCTCAGATCCGTCTCAGGCACGATGAACGAGCCCGTGAACAGCAAACCCCGCCAGACCTCCCTTTACACATAGCTGCCGTTTCCGTGGCCGAATAAATCGGCAGGACTTGGGCCATGTTCACATCACTCAGGAGCAGCCCGCATCTCCCACCGACCCTCCCCACGGGTGGCGCGTGTGCTCCACTCGCCCTGCCTCAACACACACCAGCCACCCGAGAGGCGAAAGGTCCCCAGCAATTTCGCCTCCGGTCCGACTTGCTTCGGTCAGCCGCGAGGCGGACCATAGGGCTGTCTAGACGCCCCGACGCTGTGAGGAGGATACGCTCATGGACCCCGTACAGGTCGCTCAGGTAGTAGTCGACGCGTTGAATGCAAGGGACGTGGACCGGGTTGTTGGCTGCTTTAGCGCGGACGCTGTTGTCCAGGACGATGCGGGCAATGTCTTCGCCCAGGGAGAGGAGGCAATCAGGGCGCACTTTGGCCAGGTCATTGCCCAAAGCCCCAACCTCCACGTAGAAATACCCTCTCGCATCCACGTCGGTTCCTGGGTGGTGCAAGAGGAGCACACGACCGGCCTCATTCTCGAGGAGCTTGTGCCCGACTTCCACATCCCTGCTGCCTACCGTGTGGAGGACGGCAAGATCGTCAAGTGCATAGGGTTGCAGTAGGATCAAGCTCGGAGCAGGGCACCTCCAGGCTACGCGTCTGCAAGCACAGGACGAACGAGCGGACGGACCCGGCCCACCGCCGCATCAGCTCTCCGGATCAGTTACGAACTCAGCGGTACAGGGACGTGGAACACGGCGCATCGAGCACCCTGGTTGAGGTGAGATGCTCTGATTGTGTCACATCGCCAGACATGCCCAGTGCCGCTATTCGGCCATGGATAGTACACGCTGGCGTCAGTAAGGCTCTGGCGAGGTTTGTTCCCGTGCAGACGCGTGCAATCACGACGAATTGCGGTAGGTCCTCGATCCAAAAACGTTACCTGTCATGTGAGCAGGTCCACTCACGCCTGCGCGGTGAGCACCTCACGCAGGGTCGAGGCGAAAGCCTCGGGCGCACCCGGCTGACCATACTCATCGCCGAGGAATCCGCCGTGGCCGCTCGGGAACATGACGGGCGCCCTGCCGAGTCGTTCGGCAACGGCGATCGCCCCGCGATGGGCCAGCTCGCCCTCGGATTCGGTGCCTACGGCGATGACGATCCGGGACGATGCTTTGCGGAGCGCATCGAAATCGGGCTCGTAGTGGGTGCACGAGACGATGTTCTGCCCGAGCAGCGGATCGTCGCGGGAGCCGTCGTCCTCCGCCGGCAGTCCGAACATTGCAGGATCTGGCCCCGCCCCGTCGGCGAAGTCGGCCGGAACCGGACCCTTGTGGCCGACGAGCATGAGGAATTTCGCCATTGCAGGCCCGAAACCGCGCCGTAGGTACGTCTCGTGGATGTCGGCGTTTGCCGCCAGCGCCGCCTCGCGATCCGGTACTACCTGGGCGGCCGGCGGCTCGTGGGCGACGAGCGTGCGAACCTGCTCCGGATGGCGGGCAACCAGTGCAAGTGCGTTCACCGCACCACCGCTACTGGCGAAGATGTCGACCGGTCCGGCGTCCAGTGCCGAGATCAACCGGTGCAGGTCGTCGGCGTGCATGTCGGGTGTGGACTCGGTTGCTCCGTCGGTGCGCTTGCTGCGCTCGACCCCACGCGGGTCGTACGTCACGACCGTGCGGTCGGTGAAATATCCGGCCAGTGTGCCGAAGCCGCTGGCCCCTATCGGCGACCCGATCAGCAGCAGGACCGGCTCGGCGCTGGAGTCGTTGGGTCGCACGTCATAGGTCAGCACCGCGCCCGGCACGTCCAGAGTGTGTGGTGTCGGTTCAGTCACGATGTCCTCCTTCCGAGAGCCCCCGCCGGGCGCCTCGGTTGCAAGCTCTTGTCCATTCCTGGACTCAGCCATAATGCGCCACCTTCGCGCGCCGAGGCCATTGGTTGGCCTGACAACCTCGACACCCGTGAAGGTGCCGAGGACGTCTAGGATGATGGCCCCTTGCTCCACAGCCCCTCAAGGCTACTGCCCGGGACAACCACGCGCCCCGCGCTTACCTATTCGGACACGACAATTGATGCTGGCTCGAAAAGCCTGCCGTTCTTTGACAGGTCCGGGTCGGTGCATGCGGCAAGGTTGAAACAGCAGGGTCGTCGCTTCCCGCTGGCCATTTTCGAGATACTTACTTCGACCCGTCGTTCGCGGGTGTCAGGGTTTTTAGTTGCATTCACCCAGCGAATCCATTCCCAGCGCGCCATCGGCGTAATCTCTTTCCACAGGTCTTGGATCTTCTGAGGGGCAGATGCCAGAGCTGTCTCAAAACCCTGTGGCACGTTTGGCTCCGGCCAGTCTTTGAGTGGCTCAATTTCGAGCGTCGCGGTGTCACCCGCGCTTATGGCAGCGGTTTGTTGTAGGTCCCCATCAATCCTCATCCAATGGCCAAACGAGCCGTCCGGTTCCAACACCGTCTGGAACCCATGGCCATTGATCGTTCCTTGGACTGCCACCTGCCCGCGCGACGGCAGTTTCTCGCTCGCTTTCTCGGGCAACCGCAAAATAGTCCACTCGTCAATCGTGTACAGCGTGGCGTCAAAACGAATGGTCGGTACCCCTGTGTGCTGACTCATAGCAGTTATATATTTGCAGTCCTACGACCGGGATCTCAAGCTCCCGCTATGCCCCCAGGAATGTGAAGACGATGTCTCACTCGCCGATGCTGCCCTTGTCAGTGCGTGGGCTGGTAACGGCAAACCTGGACGCCGGTGCCCGCCGTCTTGGCCGATGTGAGCTCGAACCTTCGCATCTTGCCATCATTCGGGAACAGGGTTTTGCCGCCGCCAAGTGTGATCGGCTCGATCACGAGGACGAGTTCATCGACCAACTCGGCTCCCAACAGTGATCGCACCAGCGATAGGCTACCGTAGACGTAGATGTGGCCACCCGGTTTCTGGCGCAGCTCCGAAACCTCCTTGAGGAGGTCGGCGCCGCGGATGATCGTCGTCGGCTTCCACGTGAGATCTGCCTCGGCCAGGGTGTCGGACACGACGTACTTTTGGACACCGTTGATCCACTCAGCGAACGGGTCACCGGACCGCTCAGGCCAGGCAGTGGAGGATACCTGATAGGTTCGCCGCCCCTGGAGCAGAGCGTCGCTGCGTTCGGCGAACTCGCTGACGACCGCACCCATGACGTCGGGATCGAAGAACGGGATCGACCAGCCACCATGGCGGAACCCGCCGCTGGTGTCCTCTTGAGGACCGCCTGGGGCCTGCACGGCCCCGTCGAGACTAATGAACTCACTGACGACGACTCGCATCGTGCTCTCTTTGTCTTCGTCGGGACTCCAGCATTGTAGAGCGTGCGATGCATTCTGCAGGAAACCGCACGCAGTCACCAGTTCTGGAGGCCCTGCAACGGGAGCGAGGTCCTCGGTTCCAGCCTCTGCAAGCCGACAGCGAGCTCGCACGCCAGGATCCCGGTTCCGCCACCCCAGATCGATGACGCTCGGAGAATGGGTGCGATCATCTGAGGTGGCTGGACACAGCATGATGCACCAATCGGACCGCGTGCCGCGGCGGACGCTCGACCGCTTCAAACGCTGGTTCTGGCGCCGGCCGCGGGCGCATGGCGATACCATCCTCGACCGCCGGGTCAGTCCTCTGGAGAGCCTCTACGACCTGGTCTACGCAGTTGTCATCTCGCAGGCGGCACATCCGCTTGAGCAGCACATCACGGCACACCAGACAGTGGCGTTCGCGGTCGTCTTCGCCTTGATCTGGATCGCCTGGACGAACGGGTCCCTGTACCTCGAACTGCACGGTCGTGAGGATGGACGGACCCGCGCATTCGTCTTCATCCAGATGGGCATCCTGGCTCTGGTCGCAGTGTTCGCCCCCAACGCCGCAGGCGACGGTGGTCGGGCCTTCGCGCTCGCCTACGCCGCGTTCCTGGTCGTGACGACGTGGCTCTGGTACGCGGTTCAGCGTCAGGACCGTGTCGAGCGTCCCGAGCTCGAGGTAGTAACGAGTCGCTACGTGAACGCATTGGTCGTCTCCGTGGCGGTGATGCTCGTCAGCGCTGTCCTGCCCAGCGGGCTACGACTGATCGCGTGGACTGCAGTGGCGGGTGGATGGATTGTGCTCGCGCTGCTGCTATTGGGCAGCAGGGCGGGCCAGACCCTGGGCATCACGCCCACGGAGTCGCTGGTCGAGCGCTTCGGGCTGTTCACCATCATCGTCCTCGGCGGGGTCGTGTTCAGCGTCGTGGCTGGGTTGTCAGCGGCGCAACACGACGTCACCACCATCGTGACGGGCCTGATCGCGCTGGTGGTCGGCTTCGGCTTCTGGTGGATCTACTTCGACGTGGTCGGCGGCCGGCTGCCGAACAGTGATGGCCGAGCCGTCGCCAACTGGATCGTGAGCCACTGTCCGATCACGCTGCGCTGTGATGGCCGCCGGGGCCGTGGCGGCAGCGATTGTCGGCTGGGCGCGACCGGCACCGTGGCTCCTGGCGGCGCTGCTCGTGGTCATCCTGTCGGTGCTCTGGGCCGTCGCCGTGCGCGGCTTCCTGCGCGTCGGTGCCTGGGGCGACGAAGCGTCGAGCGGGGGTTGAAGAGGGGCACTACTCATCTCATGCCACCATCCCCGGGGATGGTGGGTCCCTCACTATCGCTCCTTCACCCATCGGCAGAAGAGCGCCAGCGGCCGCAAACGCCAGCAGTTCCGACCTGATCACGCCATGGTTCCCTCGGAAATACCTGTAGACCAAAGGCTTGATGAAAGCCCTTGCTTCGTCGGCTGGAAGCACGGCAGATGCCCAGGCTGCCACGTGAGTAAGTGTAGCGTGGGGGGGCGCTGCAGGGTCAGGCGAAAAGTGACGTCCACACAGGGAAAATTGCGCTCCTGTCAGAGTCCGGCTCGCCCTCGATCATGCCGCATTGGCGCTTCATGGCGAAGCGGTCGATGCCGTCACCAGCTCTTCCAGGCAGCCGAAAATCGCCCCCAGAGCAAATGGGTGCAGAAATGGGTGCATGCCAAGGGCTCCCCGAGCCTTTTCGCCAGGGAAGCCCTCGGTTTTTGGCTTGTGCAAGCCATTTTTCTGGTGGCGGCGGCGGGATTCGAACCTGCGACCAAGGGCTTATGAGTCCCCTGCTCTACCACTGAGCTACGCCGCCACGTGTGAAAAAGACCTGCCGGAGAGCAGGTCAAGAAGTGGTAGCGGGGGTTGGATTCGAACCAACGACCTCCGGGTTATGAGCCCGACGAGCTGCCACTGCTCTACCCCGCGGCGCACTATGAGTATACAAGAAGGGTCACAAAATCGTCC
>Ga0207416_1003459_pt1 | contig 15065 bp, 15 predicted proteins | sample PaiPotPPM11metaG_FD_184107 | JGI IMG/M metagenome (GOLD analysis project Ga0207416, IMG submission 184107) | Iron sulfur acid spring bacterial and archeal communities from Banff, Canada, to study Microbial Dark Matter (Phase II) - Paint Pots PPM... ...
GGCTTAACGACCTGCCGCTGCTCAAACCTTATGTGGACCTCCCCAGGATGGCGGAGCTGACGGAGTCCCAGGTTCACGACATCCTGGGGGCGGTCATCGAGGCCGACCAGGATCGCGCCCGGGCGATTGCGGAGCGCGACGACGAGGTCGACATCCTGTACCACAAGCTCTGGGATGAGCTGCTTGGCTACATGATCGAGGACACTGCAAATGTCCACCGCGCCGCGATACTGCTCTTCCTGGCCAAGGACCTGGAGCGCATCGCTGATCGCGTGACGAATATCGCGGAGGACGTTGTCTTCCTCCATACCGGCCGGATCGTGGAGCTCAGCTAGTGCCCAAGCGCATCCTCGTCGTCGAGGATGACGCGACCATCCGGGAGACGCTCACCTTCAACCTGAAGAAGGAGGGCTACCTCGTGACCGTCGCCCAGGACGGCTCAGAGGCGCTGGTCAAGGCCCGCGAGGCGCGCGCCGACCTAATCCTTCTCGACCTGATGTTGCCGGAGCTGAACGGCCTCGAGGTGTGCCGCATCCTCAGGCAGGAGGGCAATGTGCCGATCATCATGCTCACCGCCAAGGAAAGTGAGGTCGACAAGATCGTCGGGCTCCAGCTCGGGGCGGACGACTACATCACCAAGCCGTTCTCCTTACCGGAGCTGTTTGCGCGCATGACCGCCGTGATGCGGCGGAGCGAGCAGCGGGACGTCCGTCCGGAGGTTGAAGAGGAGCGTATGGGCCGGCTGCGCATCGATCGCGCCGGCCGCCGAGCGCTGGTCGATGACGTGGAGTTGAAACTGACACCGAAGGAATGGGAGCTGCTCGCCTACCTGGTTCATCGCCCCGGGCGTGTCTTCACCCGCGAGATCCTGCTGGAGCAGGTCTGGGGATACAACTACCTGGGCGATCGCAAGACGGTCGACGTCCATATCCGCTGGTTGCGCGAGAAGCTAGGACGTCATGGCCGACTCGGTTTCGAGATCGTGACCGTCAGGGGCGCCGGCTACCGGCTGGACCCGGTTGCCGAATCCAGCCAGGCACCCGCCGCTTCCTGATGAGCGGCTGATCAGCCGCCGTTCGCCGCGCCGCCGCCGAAGCCGCCCGCACCGGCGCCTGCCGGCACGATCTGAATTGAGTTGGCTTTAACGCTGCCGTCGGCCTGGCGCGCGCCGACGATGGTGACCGTCTCGTTTTCCTGCAGGTCCGAAACCTGGCCCAGCGCGGTTTTCCGAACGATGACGCTGGGGTCGAAGGTCACCTTGACGTCGGTGTTGCAGCGGGCGTCATGGACGGTCAGGCTGCTGGAGGTCAGGTTGGTCACCGTGCCGCTGGTGCCGCGCCGCGCGACCCGGCCAGACGCGGAGGGCGCCGGTGTCGCGCCCGGGCTCGGGCAGGCGGCAGCGACTCCGAGGCCACGGCCGATGGCGGCCGCACCGGTCCCATTGGTTGTGGACGCCGCCGCGCTGGCCTGGCCGCTGCCACCCACCTTGTAGCCGCCGTAAAAGCCGCCCAGCAGGGCGACTACCACGACCAACGCAGCGATCGGAAACTTGATCATTGTTTGACCTCCTGTGAATTCACTCGTAGCGCAATGCCTCGATCGGACGAAGCCGGGCCGCCCGGTTCGCCGGATAGAGGCCGAAGAAGAGACCGATCGCAACCGAAATACCAAAGGCGGCGATCACCGATGGGCTGGAAATGATAGGAGCGGGCAGGCTGGAGACGAGCGAGGGGAGAAGCGCAGCCAGCACCACGCCCACCAGGATGCCGAGCGCGCCACCTACCCCCGAGAGGAACATCGACTCGATCAGGAACTGCAGCAGGATGTCACGGCGCCGGGCACCGATCGCCTTGCGGATGCCGATCTCGCGGGTCCGCTCGGTGACTGTGACAAGCATGATGTTCATGATTCCGATCCCGCCGACCACAAGGGAGATCCCGGCGATCGCCCCCAGCATCAGTGTCAGTACGCCGGTCGATTGGGTGGCGCTGCTCAGCACGTCCTGCTGGCTCAGGATCTGGAAGTCTGCCTGGGTCGGGTCCGAGATATGGTGCCGGTCCATCAGGACCTGCGTGACTTCGGCTGTAGCGGCGGTGTTGGCCTGGGCGCTGCTTGCCTCGACGTAGATCTGCTGGACGTTGCGGCCGCGCCCGCCCAGCAGGTAGTCCCAGGCGGCGGTGATCGGGGTAACGACCAGGTCGTCCTGGTTGTTCAGGCCCGACGCTCCTTTCGGCGCCAGGACGCCTATCACGCGGAAGCTGATGCGGTTGATCTTGATCACCTGGCCGATCGGATCTCCGCCGGCGAACAGGTTGTCGACGACGGTCTGGCCAAGGACTGCGACCTTGTTGGCGGCGTCCACGTCGGCAGCGGTGAAGAAAGCGCCGCTGGCGAGCTGGTAGTTGCGGACAGAGGGGAAATCCTGGGTCGTCCCGGTCAGGGTGCTGTTCCAGTTCTGGTTGCCATAGGTGATCTGGGCTCGTCCGGTGGCATTGGGGATCGCGGCGACCACGTCCGGCGAGGTCTGCGGATTGTTTAGCGCCTTGACGTCATCCATGGTCAGGGTCGAGCCGGTGCCGAAACCCTGCTGCACCCCGCCCGTACTCCGGGTGTTGGATGGAAAGACGCTCAGAAGATTGGAGCCCAGCGACTGGATCTGCTGCTGCACCGCGACGGTGGCCCCGTTTCCTACGCCCACCAGCAGGATGACCGCCGCAACGCCGATCAGGATTCCAAGCATGGTCAGGATGGAACGAAGCCGGTTGGCGGTGAGCCCGTTGATGGCCAGGTGGAGGCCCTCGAGGATGCTCATGGCACCATCTCGTTGAGCGCCACCGGGTGGATCTCGTCGCTGAGCACGACGCCGTCGCGAAGTCGCACCACGCGCTGGGCAAAGGCGGCGATGTCGGGCTCGTGCGTGATCAGCACGATGGTGCGCCCCTGCTGGTTGAGGTCGCGCAGCAGTTTCATGATCTCCAGGCTCGACTCGCTGTCGAGGTTGCCGGTAGGCTCGTCGGCCAGGAGGATCGCCGGGTCGGTGACAAGCGCCCGTGCCACGGCGACTCGCTGCTGCTGACCGCCCGACAGTTCGTTGGGCAGGTGGCTTGCGCGTGATTGCAGTCCCACTGAGGTGAGTGCCGCCATCGCCCGCTCGCGTCGCTGCCGGTTGTCACCGGCATAGATCAGGGGCATCTCGACGTTGTGAAGTGCCCGGACTCGCGGGATCAGGTTGAAAGATTGAAAGACGAAACCGATCTTGCGATTCCGGATCCAGGCCAGCTGGTCCTCGCTCAGGTTGGATACGTCATAACCGTCGAGGATGTAGCGTCCGCGCGTAGGCTGGTCGAGACATCCGATGACGTTCATCAAAGTGCTCTTGCCGGAGCCCGATGGGCCCATGATCGCGACGAATTGCCCCTCGGGGATGTGAAGCGAGATGCCACGCAGGGCCGCGACCTCGAACTCGCCGGCGCGGTAGACCTTGGTGATCCCCTCGAGGGTGATCATCCGCCGGCTCCTCTAAAGCCTCCTCCGCCGCCGAGGCCACCGCCGCGCAAGAGGTTGCCGGCGCCGGTGGTTGTCCCGGTCCCGGTCCGAAGTGATGGCAGCACGACTTGATCACCTTCGTTGAGCCCTGCCTTGATCTCCGTCGTGGTGTCACCGACGAGTCCCGTGACTACCTCGGTCGGCACCTGCTCGCCGTTGGTGTAGACGGTGACCATGGTGACCCCGCCGACGGTGTGCACGGCGGCGTTCGGGACGCGGACCACGTTGTCCGCCTGGGCAACTGTTACCGACGCGTTGGCTGTCATCCCGGTGCGCAGCCGGGGATCGGTGCGATTGAGGACGAACGTTGCGTAGTAGTCGACCACGTTGGAAACCACGGTGGCGCTGGGGCTGACGCTGAGCAGGTGACCCGAAATGGTAAGGCCGGTCACGGCATCGAAGGTCAGCGACGCCGTTTGATTGGCCTGCAGGCGAGCGGCGTCGGTCTCGGCAAAGGGCATCACCGCCAGGTAGCTGCTCGTGTCATCGATCACCATGAAGGCGGATGTTCCGGTCGAGCCCGTGCCACTGCTGCTCCCCGGCGCCGGGGCGATGCTTCCGGGAGACTGGGCAGTCGTCCCGCCGCCCGCTCCAACCATCTCGCCGGTGACGCCGTTGATGCTGGTGACGACACCTGAGGTGGGCGAGGTCAGCGTTGCCTCGTTGACGGCCAGTTGTGCTGCCTGCACCTGGGCGGCGGCAGATGCTACCTGCGCCTGAGCCGAGGCGATGGAATTGGGCTTGACCTGGCTCTGGACATTGAGATTGTCGCGCGCCGATGTGATCTGCTGCGAGGCCTGGTTGATCCGGATCTGGCCATTGATTTGGTCGGAGTTCTGCTTGCTCTTATCGGAATTGCAGTTCGGCGATGCCGGGCAATCGGCCGCCACCTGCGCCGCGTCGGCGTTGTTCTGGGTGTTTACCGACGTAACCGTGTCGTTGTAATTCTGCTGGGCGTTGGAAAGCTGGTGCTGCAGCTGGGCTAGCTGCGCCCAGGTCAGCGGCGTCTGAACTGACTGGAGATTCGCCTGCGCAGCTGCCAGCGAGGCCTGCGCCTGGCTGAGGTTAGCCTGCTGAACCGAGGGATCGATCCGGGCAAGGACCTGGCCGGTGGTGACCTTGTCGCCGACCTTCACGTCAACCTCGCTCAGCTGCCCCGCGACCCGGAAGTTCACGTTCATCCGACCGGCCGGCTCCAGCGAGCCGGTCCCGCTGACCACGGAGGTGACCGTACCGCGCGTAGCGGTTCCGAGCCGTACCGTGGCTGCCGCCGGCTTGGCGAGAAAGGTATCGCGGGCTATGAGACCCACCAGAACGAGGCCGACCAGGCCGAGGCCCACGATCCATAAATGCGTGCCGCTCAACCAGCTGCGACCGGGCAGTGGGAGGGGCTTCAGAGTGGGGGCGGAGCGTGCCATCAGGCGACATCTTCCGGCATTCGATTGAAAGCACCATGAGGGTGCGTTAAGTTTTCGCTAAGAACTGAAGAGCCCGCTCGCCTAGGGGGTGGCGGCAGGCTGGGCGGTGAAGTTTCCGAGCGTCACCCTCACAGAGATGTGTTGGCCCCCGCGCGTTATGGAGAGGGTGACCTGATCGCCGACGTTCTTGCTGTCCAGGTACTGGGTCAGGGATTCGATCGTCGGGGTCGCATGCCCGTCGATAGCGGTGATGATGTCGTCGTTGGTTGAAGGTGTCCCGTCCGCCTGCAGGCCAGCCTTGCTTGCCGGGGCGCCCCCCACAACGCTTACCACGAGCACGCCTGATTTCTCGCTCAGACCAAGCTGATCCGCGGTAGCGGTAGTTATCGTCTGTCCGCTGATACCGAGCCAGGCATGCTGGATCGCCGTACCGCTCTCCAGCGAGGGAAGCAGCTTCTGGGCGCGGTTGATCGGGATCGCGAACCCGATACCGACGTTACCCTCGACCGGACTCTGGATGGAGTCGTTGATGCCGATCAGGCGCCCCTTGCCGTCCAGCAGTGCTCCGCCGGAGTTGCCCGGGTTGATCGGAGCGTCGGTCTGGATCATTCCCGTCAGCGCCCGGTTGTTAGGCGCCGTCGTGCTGCGGTTGATACCCGAAATGATGCCGGCCGTGAAGGAGTTGGCCAGGCCGAAGGGTGTCCCGATGGCAAGGGCAGTCTCGCCCACCTGCACGGTGTCCGAGTTCCCGACCGTCAAGGGGTGAAGCTGGTCGGCGGAAACGGAGACCTTTACGACGGCCAGGTCGTCGCTCTGGCTGACGCCCTTGACCTGGCCGACTGCGGTGTGGCCGTCGCTGAAGGTCACCTGGATCTGGGTCGCGTTTGCCACGACGTGCGCGTTAGTAAGGATGTCACCCTTGGTATCGACCACGATGCCGGAGCCCTCCGCCTGCCCGAAGGAGCTGGCCCGCGTGCCGGTTTCGGTGGAGATGGTGACAACGCCCGGCGCCACCTGCTGGTAGATCGCCGCGAAGGAGCCCGCCGCGGGCGCCGGTGCGGCTGCCGTGCTGGCCGCGGCGAAGGTTGTGGTGTTGGTTGAAGCCGACGACGAGTGCCGCGCCGCAAGGGTTGCCCCGATGGCGCCGCCGCCGATGCTGCCGATTACCAGCCCGGCGGCGAGCATGGCCGTAGCCATGCTGCGCGCCGGACGGTGGGGAAAGGAGGGAGCGGTCGAAGCCGACTCGCGCGGAGGCAGAGCGGCGACCGGCTCGTGAAAGGCCGGTTCCGGGTTGACCTCAGGCGTTTGCGGGTCGGGGATCATGTCCTCGTTCATATTGCTGTTCCGCAATGAGTTACGTATGAAAGCCTACTAAGAGTTCACTAAGACTTTCGTCGCAGGGAGTTGCACCGTGAATACGGCGCCACCTTCGGGATTGTTGCCGGCGAAGACGCGACCCCCGTGCTCCTCGGCGATCCAGCGCGCGATTGCCAGGCCAAGTCCGGTCCCTTCACCCGAGCGGGCAGCGTCCGCCTGGTAGAAACGCTCGAAGATCCGCTCCAGGTCCTCGCGTGGTACACCGGGTCCGTCGTCCGCGACGGCGAGCTCCGCGGTCATCCCGGTTGACCCCAGGCGCATGCGGATGCGGCCGCCTTCCGGAGTGTGCTTCATGGCGTTGTCCACGAGGATCCAGAGCAACTGCTTGAGAGCGTCGGCGTTGCCCTGCACCACGGTGGGAACGCCGTCCTGCAGCTCTACGCGCCGGGAAGGTTGCAGCGTTTGCGCCTGGCGCGAGACATCCTGGACGATCGGCTCCAGGTCGACCGGTGCTTTCTCCAGGTGGTAGCCGGCGTCGGCCCGGGCGAGCGTGAGGAGGTCCTGGACCATCCGACTCATGCGCTCGCTTTCACCCGCGATGTCGTTTAGCGCGGCCAACCGGTCGTCAGAGGTTATGTCGTTGCGCTTTAGCAGGAGCCCGACGTTGCCCCGGATCGTCGTCAGTGGGCTGCGCAGCTCGTGCGAGGCGTCGGCGACGAAGCGACGCTGGGCCACCAGTGCCGACTGGAGTCGATGGTAAGCATCCTCCAGCTGCCGAAGCATCTGGTTGAAGCTCCGCTGCAGGCGGCCTACCTCATCGTCGACGGGACTCTCCGGTAACCGCCGGCTCAGGTCCTGCGTCGCTCCAATCTCTTCAGCGGTCCCGGCCATCGCGTCAATTGGCCGAAGCGCGCGGCCGGCGACCAGCCAGCTGGCGGCGGCGGCACCGAGGAGGGCCAGAAACGTTCCTGCGATCAAAAAGAGACGAAGGCCATCGAGTTGCCCCGCGATGCCGAACTGCGGCTGACCCACGACGACATATCCGACCGGACCGACGTCGGGGCGGCTGAAGGCCCGGATATAGACGCGTGTCAGCGGTCCGTTCTGAGGTCTGACGTTGGCAATAATTCCGTGATCTGAAGGCGCGGATTGCAACAGGGACGGTGAAATCACCGGGGCGCTTCCATTGACCGTCCCGCTCCAGACGATTGGCGTGCCATCGCTACCGAAAACTTCGGTGAATGGGTCGGCGCTGACGTTGATGTCAACCGGGAACCTGAACGGTCCTCGGGCAAGCCCAACTCCTCCCGCCAGGCTCGTCCAGGCCTGGTCGCCTCGGAGCTTGATAGCCGTGTCCTGCTGCTGATGGAGGCTCCGATCCGTGACAACGTAAGTAAGGACACTAAAGATCACGACGGTCAGTGCCACGACGGCTGCCCCGAAAAGGGCGATCCTTGCCCGGATCGGGATGCGGTGGCGGATAGCGAGGTAGCGGTCGAGGTCGAGCCGTCCAGCGAACGGCAGCCTGTTCATTCCTCTTTAAGGATGTACCCTACGCCCCGGACCGTCTGCAGCAGGCGTGGCCGGCCGCCCTGTTCGAGCTTCTGCCGGAGGTAGCCGACGTAGACGTCGACCACGTTGCTGCTGGCACCAAAATCGAAGCCCCAGACGGCATCGAGCAGCTGCTCGCGACGCAGCACCTGGCCCGGGTTCCGCAGAAAGTGCTGCAGCAGGTCGAACTCCTTGGCGGTGGTGGGTATCAGCTGCTCCGCCCGGCGGACCTCACGGGTGCCCACATCCATCAGAACATCGGAGTAACGGAGGGTGCGGCGGGCACGGGGTGCCCGGCGGCGAAGCAATGCCCGGACGCGAGCCAACAGCTCCTCGTAAGCGAAGGGCTTGACCAGGTAGTCGTCGGCGCCGCTGTCCAGGCCGCGAACGCGGTCGGCCGTCCCATCCTTCGCCGTCAGCATCAGGATCGGCAGGTCGCCTTCCGCCCGCAGCCTGCGGGTTACTTCGAGCCCGTCGATGCCGGGCATCATGACATCGAGGATGGCCAGGTCGGGCATCCGCTCGCGAGCCCTCGCCAGAGCTATCGCGCCGTCGGGCGCAACCTCCACCTGGTAGCCCTCGTAGATCAGGGCACGGCGAAGGGCGGCGGCGATCTTCGCGTCGTCGTCGACCACGAGAACGTGCGGTTGATCGGCCATGGGATCAATGAAAGCATGATTTCATGAGAATTGCTTAAGGACGCTGCAACGAGGCCGGAGGCGGCTAATGGCCTGCGAACATGGTTAGGAACATGCCGCCGGCCGCCAGCGCCATGAAGGCGGTGGCGATCCAGGTCAGGGTCAGGCTTAGCTTGCCGCTGACGTAGCGCTTCATGACACCGGCATCGGCCCCGAGCAAGACGATCAACAACAGGAGAGGCGGGGCCACAACGCCATTGATGACGGCCGAGATGAACAGTGCCCGAATAGGGTCGAGGTGGATGAAGTTGAGGACGACTCCGACCACGGTCGCCAGGGCGAGCATGACGTAGAAGGTGGGCCGGTAACGGGGCTTGCTTGCCAGGTTGCCGCGCAGACCGAGAAACTCCTTGGCCGCGTAGCAGGCCGAGCCTGACAGGATCGGGATGGCGAGCAGTCCGGCGCCGATGATCCCGACAGCGAAGACGATAAAGGCAAAGGGGCCTGCCAGCGGTGCCAGCGCGGCCGCCGCCTGGTCAGCCGTCTGGATGTCGGTTTTGCCGTGGGCGTGAAGCACGGCCGCAGACGTGAGGATGATGAAGTACATCACTGCATTTGAAAAGGCCATTCCGATCAGGATGTCGACGCGGGCGGCCTTAAGTTCCGACTTCTTCAGGCCCCGACGGCCGGCCTCGGAGGTGGCCCCCGCCGCCGTCAGCTCGTCGACTTCGGATGAGGCCTGCCAGAAGAAGAGGTAGGGCGAGATGGTGGTACCGAGCACCGCCACCAGTGCCATGAGGAAGTCCTTGCTGAACTCGAAATGAGGAATAAACGTAGCCTTTATGACGTCGAGCAGCTGGGGGTGCGCGAAGAAGGCGGTGATCACGTAGGCGAAGAGCGCCAGGGTCAGCCACTTGAAGATCTTGAAGATGGTCGCGTACGACACGAAGATCTGCATGCCGATGATTAGGAGCGCCACCGGGACCACCAGCCAGAGGGCGTGCAGGGCGCCGCGCGAGAGGAGCTGGCCGCCTGCGGCTACGGCACCCAGGTCGGCTCCCACATTGAAAGTGTTGGCAACCAGCAGCCCGAGGATCGCAAGCCCTACCAGCCAGGTGGGGAACTTCCGCCGCAGGCTTACGCCGAGGCCGACCCCGGTCTGGAGCGCGATGCGGGCACATAGCTCCTGGACTGCCGACATCAGCGGGAACGTGAAGAGGGCGGTCCAGAGCAAGCCGTAGCCGAACTGGCTTCCGACCTGGGCGTAGGTGCCGATGCCGCTCGGATCGTCGTCGCTGGCCCCCGTGATAAGCCCGGGGCCGAGCAAATGGAGGAGTCCGGTCGGGCCCTGGCGCTTCGCTTGGTCGAGGGTGGTACGGCCAGCGGCCGGAGCGCCGCTGGCGGCCAGATCGGTCTTCTTGTCCTTCTTGGTTAGTTCGTCGACCGACGGTTCAGGTGCGGGCTTGACCACGGAAAGGATGGGGTCACGGATCGGCTCAGGGTTGGGCTCTGCCAATGGCACCTCCTCCGATACTCAGGGTTCGTAGCGTCGGGCACATATGATCTGATACTAGCATTGTAACTAGGCCACTGCAAGCTTGCCTCCGTTAGATACTTGACCAGGCCATAACCGCCGGCGGGCGGTCGCCGTTGTAACAAGTGCCCGCAGGGTCTGGTCAGTTGATACCGTCATTGATAGGATGAGACCGGAATGTCACACAGAGTGATCAAAATTGCGCTGGCGATGGCTTTTGCCGCCATCCTGCCCTCCTGCTTTGGCGCCCAGGTGGGCGCAGGTAGGGTTGGAGGGCCGGTTGCTCTCGCCTACGACTTCAATAATGTGATCGAGCCGGCCGAGGGGCGGCTACCACACCGTCCCGTACCGACCCCCACGCCGGATCCCGGTGTCGGGGCAGTCGTGGTTCGCGGCTTCCACGAACCGGGCGACTACGCCCACCGCAACTATTGCGGCGCCGGTGCCACCCAGGTGCTGCTTTCCGCCTGGATGGCGAATGTCCCCGATATCGAGAGCGTGGCTCGGCGCTCCAATCTCAACCCCAATCGCGGCGAGTTCGGCGCCGACGCCCTCCGCGCCATCAATGCCTACCTGGATCCGGTGGTGACTCCGGTCCTGGGTCACCCGCGTTACGTAGCCGAGCACGTCACCACGCTGGACGGCGTCACCGGCCGGATCCAGCGCGACATCACAGATCAGTCCGCCGTCCAGGCTTTCGGTCACGGGGTGCCGGTGATGGTCCAGACCATGACCCGCACCATGCCGGGATGGAGCCGCTGGAATGCGACCCACATGATCACGATCTTCGCCTTCAACTTCAGCCACAACGACCCCGCCCTTGACACGGTGACTTACGCTGAGACGCCTTCACCGCTTGCCGGCTACCGCGGCCCCGACTTCCAGACGATCTCCGTCAACGCCCTGTGGGTCGCGATGCAGGCCTACAACCGGGAATTTCCGCAAGACCCGATGAACGTGATCAGCTAGCGGCCGGGCCATAATTGGCCTGATGGCGCAGCCCTCAGCCGACCGGGACGACGCGATTTCGATGGAGTCTCTGGTGCGCCACCAGTTGCTGCTCCTGGGCGAGGACCCCTCACGCGAGGGGCTACGGGAAACGCCCGAACGAGTAAAGGAGAGCCTCGAATTCCTGACCCGCGGCTATCGGATGACGGTCGAAGACGTCTTCGGGGACGCCACCTTCACCGAAACCTACAAGGACATGATCGTGGTCAAGGACATCGAGATGTATTCGCTCTGTGAGCATCACCTATTGCCCTTCTTCGGCCGAGTCCACATCGGGTACATTCCGCGTGGAAAATTGATCGGGTTGAGCAAGATGCCTCGCCTGGTAGAGCTTTACAGCCGGCGCCTCCAGGTACAGGAGCGCATGACCCGCCAGATCGCAGAGTGCCTGCAGCGTCACCTCGAGCCTATCGGTGTCGGGGTCGTCATCGAGGCGGCGCACCTCTGCATGCAGATGCGCGGGGTCGAGAAGCAAAACAGCCGGGCGATCACGAGTTCGGTACTCGGGATCTTCCAGAGTGACCCGCGCACCCGCGCCGAGTTCATGGGCCTGGTCCGGGGTAGCGCCAACCTATAGCTGCACTCTTTGTCGGCACCTCGGGCTTCTCCTACCGAGCCTGGCGCGGACGCTTCTACCCGCGACGGCTGCGGGCCGCCGAAATGCTGCGCTATTACGGCGAGCGGCTCGACAGCGTCGAGATCAACACCACCTTCTATCGCAATCCTGGCGCTGAGACGGTTGCCGCTTGGGCGGCGTCGGTCCCTCCCGCCTTTCGCTTTGCGGTCAAGGCGCATCGGCGGATTACGCACACCCGCCGGATGCCCCGGCTCGAGGAGGCGGCAGCGGCCATGTCTCTAATGGTTGACGGGTTCGGGGAGCGACTGGGCCCTGTCCTTTTCCAGTTCCCCGCGACCGCGCCCTTCGACGAGGGCCGGATCGAGCGAATCGCGTCCGCAGTTCCCTCGAGCTGGCGGCTCGCCTTTCAGTTCCGGCACCCGTCCTGGCACACCCCGGCGGTGGCGGACCGGATCGAAGCCATGGGGGCGGCTCTCTGCCACGGCGACGGCGAGCCGCGGCCAGGCCCGATCGGCCGGGGATCATTCATCTATTTGCGGCTGCGCCGGACAGCCTACTCCCGGCAGCGGCTGGCTGCCTGGGAGCGCCGAATCCGGGCCTACCTCGACGAAGGTAGGGACGTCTACGTTTACTTCAAGCACGAGGAACTGGCCCCCGCCTATGCTGAGCGGCTACGCGCCCGGCTACAAACATCCGCTCGCTCAGCGAATTCAGCAGCGCTATAATCCGGGCAACTAAGGTAAAAGAAGGTAAGAAGCAATGGCCCGTTCGATGTGGCGCGGGGCGATCAGTTTCGGGATGGTTGCCATCCCGGTCAGGATGTACCTGGCGACCGAGGCGCACAGTGCCGTCTCCTTCCGCCAGCTCTGTCCCCATTGCCAGCAACCGATCAAACAGCTCCGCCACTGCCCGCAGGACGAGCACGTGGTCCCCTTCAACGAGACGCTGAAGGGCTTTGAGGTTGGCAAGAACCAATTCGTCATCATCGATGATTCGGATCTCGACAAGCTACCTCTGAAGACGACCAGGACGATCGATATAGTCGAGTTCGTCGAGCGTTCTGAAGTGCCGCTCGGTCTTTACGTGAAGTCGGCCTATTACCTCGAGCCCGAGGACGTGGGCGCCAAGCCTTTCGCACTGTTGAGCCGCGCGCTCTCGGAGACCAACAAGGTGGCGGTCGCCAAAATCGCCCTGCGCGACCGGGAACACCTTTGCCTGATCCAGGTGGAGGGCAACGCACTCCTCTGCAATACGCTCAACTGGCCGGATGAGATTCGCTCCACTGAGGAGCTCAAGCTTCCGACCAACGTCAAGATCAGCGACAAAGAGGTCCAGATGGCGACCTCGCTGATCGAGAACCTGAGCGATTCCTTCAAGCCGGAGCGCTATACGGACGACTACAAGGCGGCCTTTGAGCAAATCGTCGAGCAGAAGATGAAGGGCCAGAAGGTGACCGTGGCGGCTCCCACCCAGGATGCTCCGGTGATGGACCTGATGGCCGCCCTCAAGGCCTCGGTCGAGGCGACGCGACAGGGGAAGAAACCCGCCGCCACCAAGCCCAGGGCAGCGCAGCCAAGAACGCGCGTAGCGGCGAAGACCTCCGCAGTGCGTCCGGCAGCACGCCGGCGCACCGCATAGCGTCACGACCTCTCCAGCCGTAGTACATTTCGCCTGATGCCGCTTCGGGTAAGACCGGTTGAGCTCGACCTTCCCTTTGATCGGACCCTGCCGGACCAGATCCGGCCGATGCTCCCGATGCCGGCCGCGACCCCTTTTGATTCGCCCGAGTACGCCTTTGAGGTCGCCTGGAATGGAGTCCGCGCCATGGCGGCCCTCGAGGGTGGAAGGGTATCGCTGTGGGGACGCAACCTGACTGACCTGACAAACCGTTATCCGGAGGTTGAGTCGCTCAAGGAGATGACGCCGGCCGATTCGATCGTTGACGGCGAGCTTATCGTCACCGACGTCGACGGGCGTCCTGACCCGTTAGCCCTTCAGGAGCGAGAGCATGCCACGACATCGGCCGCTATCGCCCGTGCCATCGCAGACCATCCCGTAACGTACGTCGTCTACGACCTGCTATACGCGCGCGGGCGGTCGCTGATGCGAGAGCCTCTTCATCGCCGCCAGGGGCGTCTTCGCGAGAGCATCCGCTCGGCCAACCGAATCTACGTCGCCGATCCCGTGGTGGCGGAGGGGTTCGCCTTCTTCGATGCCGCTCAAGAGAAGGGACTTGCCGGTGTGATAGCCAAGCGGCTCGACAGCCCCTATCGCCCCGGTCAACGACATCCGGATTGGCTCGAGGTTCGATCGGCGCGTCAGCAGGACTTTGCCGTACTGGGCTTCATCCCGGGTTCCGGAAGCCGGCGCATCGAGGCCCTGGTGGTCGGGATCTATGAAACCGGCGGGTACCTGCCGAGCGGCGTAGTCGTGGGTGGCTTCGATCCAATCGCAGAGGGGCGGCTGCGTGCCGCGCTGGACGTCCTCCCGAACGTTCCACGGCCGCCTGACGCCCCGGCGCTGGATGATCGTGTCTGCTGGGTTGATCCGCGGCTCGTAGTCGCCGTCAAGTTCAGTGAGTGGACGGCGGCGGGGCAACTGCGGTTCCCGATTTTCGCCGGTATCCGGCTCGACGTGTCGCCCAGCGAATGTTTCCGCATGTCGCTGGCCGACTCACCCGTATCTTCACGGCCGGTGCAGGCCGTCGTTCAGCCGCCGCGCCTGCCGCTCTAGACCGCCGCTACAGTTAGGTCATGTCCAACGAGGTGCCGGTGCGCCTTAGCGTCAATGGGGAAGAGGCGACGCTGATGGTGCCTCCCTACAAGACCCTGCTCGAGGTCCTGCGCGAGGATCTCGGGCTGACCGGCACCAAGCACGGCTGTGAGCTGGGCGAGTGCTCCACCTGTGGCGTGCTGGTCGACGGGCTTCCGTTCCTCTCCTGCCTGGCGATGCCGCTCGACCTCGAGGGTCGGGAGATCACCACGGTCGAGGGATTGGCTTTGGGCAGGGGGTCGCATCCCCTTCAGGTCGCCTTCGCCGAGCTGGGTGCCGCCCAGTGCGGCTACTGCACTCCGGCCATGCTGCTGACCGCGAAGGCCCTGCTCGACCATGACCCGGAGCCTTCTCGCGATGCCATCAAGGAGGCGCTCTCCGGCGTGCTCTGCCGCTGCACCGGCTACGCCAAGATCTTCGAAGCGGTTGAGCTCGCCGCCTCCCGCCACGAGGAGCCGGTTGTCTGACGACCTGGCGGTCGTAGGGCGATCGCTGGTCAAGCCTGACGCGTACGCCAAGGTGAGCGGCGAGACAAAGTTTGCCGATGACCTGGCGCTGCCCAGGATGCTCTTCGGCCGGCTGCTCCGCAGCCCATTGCCGCATGCGCGCATCCTGAACGTGGATACCACTCGGGCAAAGGCCCTCCCCGGCGTGCTGGCGGTCCTCACCGGCGAGGACCTGCCGATCAAGTTCGGGATCCTTCC